>OGCH01000383.1_pt1 | contig 24088 bp, 20 predicted proteins | sample 1570111 | NCBI WGS metagenome assembly OGCH01 (sample SAMN03436243, study PRJEB24508) | hot springs metagenome | biome: Desert Springs; feature: Hot Springs; material: Water | place: USA: Great Boiling Spring, Nevada | collected 2008-12-01 | depth 0 m m | reverse complement strand
AGTTGTCTTACCTCATCTGCTACAACCGCAAAGCCTCTTCCATATTCGCCAGCACGTGCTGCTTCTATAGCTGCATTTAGTGCAAGAAGGCTTGTCTGCTCGGCTATGCCAGAAATTACTCCTATTATCTTCTCTATCTCATTTGAGACACTGTTAAGTTCGTTTATCATTATCGCTGTCTGGTTTGTTGCCTCTACTATCTGCCGCATCTGCTCTTCCATAATACTTATCTTAGAGATCCCTTCATTTGTTAAAGCCTCAACATCTTTAGTATTATGTGTAATCTCTTCAATATTCAGATTCAGGTTATCTGTCTCTTTAGTAAGAGTCTGGAGTGTAGCATTAACTTCCTCCATCGATTCCGATGTCTGTTTGATCGTCTCATTCAGCTGTCTACTTGAGTTGAGGACTCTCTCTGAGAGAGAATCTAACTCTCTTATAAGTTTATTGGTATTCTCTAAGAGGGAATTGATTGCATAAGAGACCTTACCTATAATTCCGTCCTTTTCTCCAAGGATGCCCTCTTTAAAACCGTCTCTCGCTACCCTTTCAATGTAGTCACCAAACTCTTCGTATCTCTTTATAATCTCTTCTTGTTCTCTGTAGATGTCGTAGAAATTGTACAAGGGTTTTGTAAGAGATCGAATAATTATAAAGGAGAAAGCAAACAACACTATGTATATCGATACTGATACTATGAATTTTGGGTTAAATACCACTAAGAGAAGAGAGATCAGAATTATACTTGCAAGTATTATACCTAACCATATATTGATTCTTGCAAGGACTCTTCTTAATCCTTTATCATCCAGTTTCTCCATACTTGAAGTCAATTTTACCATAAAGCCTGTTGTAACTGCAAGGTGGTTTGACTTTTTTCTCTTTTTCTGCTATCATACCCTTGACCTTTTAATCGGTCCGGTGAGGCAGAAAAGGTTTTGCCGGATCGCCCCAGAAAGGTGAGGTGATCCATTTATGGAAAGATTAAAAAATAAGGACCTGTTAGATACAGATGTCCTTACAAAGGAAGAGGCTTTACTTATAATAGATACTGCCTTTAAGTTTAAAACGGGTAAGTTAAAGAGTCTTCCTCTGTCTGATGAGATTGTTTCTCTTCTGTTCTTCGAGCCGAGTACCAGGACCAGAAATTCCTTTGAGATTGCAGGAAAGAGGCTTGGTGCAATGGTAGTAGCTATGGATACAAGTGGTAGCAGTCTGATAAAGGGTGAATCAGCACTTAACACTGTAAGAACCCTGCAAGCTATGGGTGTGAATTTCTTTGTTATAAGACATAGGGAATCCGGGTTTCCATATCAGATAGCGGATAAGGTGTCTGCATCAATAATAAATGCAGGAGATGGGACGAGAGGGCATCCAACTCAGGCGCTTTTGGATGCAATGACTATGATTGAATCTAGAGGAGATTTGGAAGGGAAGAAGGTTGTTATTGTCGGTGATATACTCCATAGCAGAGTGGCGAGGTCTAATATATGGCTTTTGAAGAAGCTGGGTGCAGAGGTGATACTTGTTGGTCCGCCGGAATTCTTGCCCGGAGATTTTAAAAGACTTGGAGTTGAGATAAGCTATTCTCTTGATGATGTTATACAGGATACAGATATTCTTATGGGCTTGAGAATCCAGAGGGAGAGGATGGAAAAGATGAGTATATCGGTAGAGGAGTATATAAGGAGATACCAGATAAATGAGGAAAGAATTAGAAAAGCCAGACCTGATCTGATTGTATTGCATCCCGGTCCGGTAAATGTCGGAATAGAGATGACTGAAGATGTGCTGTACTCTGAGAAGTCTCTGGTGGAAAGACAGGTGACAAATGGTGTATTTATCAGGATGGCTATACTGAGTTTATTAAAAGAAACAAGAGACTATGGAAGTAACGCTTAGGGATATTCTACCTGAAGCATATAAAGAGCACAGGGTAATACTTCAGTTTAACATACATACACTGGAAGATGTAGTTGGTATTATTGAGGCAGGTTATGAGTTAGATCTGCCAGTTATTGTGGCTTGTACTCCGATTATTCTAAACCAGCTGGGAGGAAGGAGCATAGTGGGTGTCTACAGGTCTCTTGCGGATTATTGCAGTACTCCCATAGTACTTCATCTGGATCGTGCAGTGGACCTTAAAGATGCCTGGAGGGCTATAAGTCTAGGATTTACCTCTGTAATGATAGATGGTTCGAATATGACATATGAGGAGAATGTAAAACTCACCTCTACTGTTGTGGAGGTGGCAAGGGCTGCTGGTATCTCGGTAGAGGGGAAGATAACTTCAAAGACAAAAGAAGGTTATGAGATAACGGAACCGGATCTGGCTTATTCATTTTTACTGGAGACAGAGATAGATGCATTAGAGGTTGCTGTGAAAAAAGCCAATCTTATAGATTTTGAAACCCTAGAGAGGATAAATAGGACATTAAAGATTCCACTTGCACTTCGTAAAGAACCGGAGATGTCTACCGAAGATATAAAACAGTCTGTAGCCCTTGGTATAACCAAGGTCAGTATAGAGGAGAAATCACCCCCAGTAGTTACAGGGATCTACAGAGACATTGTCTTCAAGGAAAAAGAGAGATTAAAAGAAAAAGTTAAAGAATTAATATTAAATATAGGTGGCGTATTGCAGTGGTAAAATCCATACGCCACCTATATTACTCTATCTCTTTGCCTCTTCGATAACTTTAGCTAGACTTTCTGCATCCAGACCGTACATCTTGAATAGCTCTTCTGATTCTCCAGAAGCACCATAACATGTTACACCAAGCTTTATCAACTTGACCCTTATCCCCTCTTCCCCTATAGCAGAGGCTACTATGGAGCCCAATCCTGTATTTACATTGTGATCTTCATATGTAACTACCAGTCCAGTTTTACAGGCATCTTTGAGCATCTCTCGATCCAATGCTAATGGGCAGGAGACATTTATCACCTTGACCAGAATCCCTTTGTTTTTTAGTATCTCCCATGCCTTTATAGCCCTGTAGACCATCGTACCCATTGTGATGATAGCCCCATCATTTCCGTCTCTCAGTAAATCAGCTTTACCATACTCAAACGTATAGCTGGCATCATAGAATGGCTTGCCAGACTCATCTGTTATGACAGGTATTACAGACCTTCCCATAGCAATTAAGAAGTTTCCTTCTGACCTAGCTACAAATCTTGTAACAATATCTGTCTGATTTGGGTCCGCAGGGACTATGATTTTAAAATCAAATAGATTCCTCATAACTCCTACATAGTCTATACACTGATGAGTTTTCCCGTCTGAACCGACGTCCAGACCGCAGTGTGTAGTGATGAGCTTCAGGTTGGTATTATTTATACTGTTAAGTCTGTGCTGATTATAGGTCTCATCTATACCGAAGACCCCAAAATCGGCAAAGAAACTTATAACTCCTTGAGTGGAGGCAGATCCAGCGATTGTAGCCGTGTTGTGCTCCTGTATTCCACCTTGGAAGAAGTGGTTTGGACATACCTTACTGAAACCATCGGTCTTTACTGAGCTGGCAAGGTCACAGTCAAAGACGATGATTGGGGTATGTTTTCCATCATTATTCCTCTCCCCAAGGTCCTTAAGTGCATTCCCAAAAGCGCTCCTGTTATCTACCTTATCCCCTGGTTTATAAGTAAATGGAGTCCCGGTATCTATATTTACAGGTTCGTTCGGTGGAAAATTATGGGGTTCTGGTTTAAAGGCTTCTCTCATCCTCCTGTATTCCTCTAAGTCATCGTCGAGTCCAAGTTCTGCCATAGCCTTCTTATATTCGTCTATGGTGAGAGCCTTACCATGATAGACCTCTTTATTTTCCATAAAGGAGACCCCTTTCCCCATCACTGTACGAGCAATAATGGCAACTGGCTTCTTTTTCTTTATACTGTATCTTAAAGCCTGATATATCTCCTGATAGTTATGTCCGTCTATCTCTAGGACTTCCCATCCATCTGAGAGATAGTTGGCTTTAATATCCTGTGGCATAACAGACTTATTGGTTCCACTTATCTGTAATCCATTATTATCGATAATTGCAGTTATAGGAAGGTTATACTTTACTGCAAATCGTCTTGCCTCTGAGAGTTGTCCTTTCTGCTGTTCGCCGTCTCCCATAACAACAAAGGTATGGAAGTCTAATCCTCTTACTCTTCCTGCAACTGCAAAACCACAGCCAGCTGAGAGACCCTGACCCAGGTTACCAGTAGTCCACTCTACCCCTGGAACTACTCTTTCTATATGACCTTCAAATATGCTACCAGCTTGCCTGAAATGTGCTATAGCCTTATCAAGATCTACAAAGCCAAACCTTCCCAGGACAGAGTATACCCCGGGAGATGTATGACCATGACTTATCACGATCCTATCTCTACCTGGATCGTACGGATCTTTTGGATTTACATTTGCAAAAGAGTAGAGTGTTATATAGATGTCTATGGAGGACATAGATCCGCCAGGGTGTCCCTGTTTAGCCAGGGTTGTCATCTTTAGGATATCTCCCCTACATAGTACCCCCAATCTTTCAAGGTGTTTAATTTCATCAATTGATAGAGCCTCTTTACTGAATCTATCCATCAAAGACCTCCTATCGTGTTTATTTTACAAGTTCCGGTATAAGAAGAGCCTGATTTATCGCTTCATCTGCATGCTCTATGAAGATAAACTCTATATCATCTTTCACCGCCTGAGGAACCTCTTCCAGGTCTCTCTCGTTATCTCTAGGAAGCATAACAGCCTTTAATCCAGCTCTATGGGCTGCAAGGACCTTTTCTCTTATGCCTCCTACCGGCAAGATCTTCCCCCTTATCGTTATCTCACCTGTCATACCTATATCTTTTCTTACCGGTATCCTTCTTATTGCAGATGCCAGCGCGGTGGCCATTGTAACGCCAGCAGAGGGACCATCCTTTGGTATAGCTCCTGCAGGGACGTGGATATGTATATCCCACTTATCAAAGAAATTACTCTCTATTCCCCAGTCTACCGACTTTGACCTTACATATGTAAGAGCAGCTCTAGCTGACTCCTGCATAACCTCTCCGAGTTTACCTGTGAGTATGAGGTTGCCCTTACCGGGGACAAGTGCTACTTCTATAAAGAGAATATCTCCACCAGCCTCAGTCCAAGCTAACCCGGTAGCTACACCTATCTCGTCCTTTTCTCCGGCAAGACCAAACCTGTACTTTGGTATACCAAGGTATTTCTCTATGTCTGCCTCTGTGATTGTAAATGGACCAGATTCTCCCTGTGCAACCTTTTGGGCTATCTTCCTTAAGACAGAACCGATCTCTCTTTCTAGATTTCTCACCCCAGCTTCTCTGGTGTACTCCCTTATTATCTTCTTTATGGCTGATTCTTCAAAATTAATCATCTCGGGTTTTAGTCCATTCTCCGTGATCTGTCTGGGTATTAGATACTTTTTGGCAATTTCCAGCTTTTCATACTCCGTGTATCCAGGAATAGTGATAACTTCCATCCTGTCCAGTAGAGCTGGAGGAATGGTATCCAGCATATTTGCTGTAGTTATAAAGAATACCTTCGAAAGGTCAAATGGGACATCGAGATAGTGGTCAACAAACTTACTGTTCTGTTGAGGGTCTAGTACCTCCAATAGCGCTGCAGCAGGGTCTCCTCTAAAATCCAAACCCAGTTTATCTATCTCATCAAGCATAAAAACAGGATTATTGGTCCCAGCCTTTCTTATACCCTGTATTATTCGCCCAGGTAGTGCACCCACATAAGTCCTTCTATGTCCTCTTATCTCCGCCTCATCTCTGACTCCTCCTAGAGAGATCCTGACAAATTCCCTACCCATAGCTCTGGCTATCGACATTCCCAGAGAAGTCTTTCCTACTCCTGGTGGACCGACAAAACATAAGATTGGACCATGGGTATCGGATTTTAGTTTTCTCACCGCCAGGAACTCAAGGATACGGTTTTTGACCTTTTCCAGGTTATAGTGATCCTCATCTAGGATCTGTCTCGCCCTTTCTATGTCAAGATTGTCTTCGGTAGACTTGGACCATGGAAGGTTTATAAGCCAGTCCAGGTACGTCCTGCTCACAGTATACTCTGCTGCCCCAGGCATCATCTGAGAGAGCCTATCAAGTTCTCTCTCTGCCTCCTTTCTCACCTCTTCAGGCATACCTGCCTTCTCTATCTTCTCTCGCAATTCATTTATCTCCTTAGTCTGCTGGTCAAGTTCTCCCAGTTCCTTCTGTATCGCCTTCAATTGTTCTCTAAGTATATATTCTCTCTGGCGTTTATCCATCTCTGTCTTTATCTCACTCTGTATCTGTCTGCCAACTTCCAGTATCTGTATCTCAGAGTTCAGAAAATAAGTGACCTTCTGGAGTCTCTCCTTTGTATCTATAGTCTCTAGGACCTCCTGCTTCTGAGCCGTGGAGATATTTAGATTTGCTGCTATAAAATCTGCCAGCCTGTTAGATTCGTGAATATTCATAGCGGTTATATATGCCTCTTCTGAAAGGTAAGGAGCCATAGAGACAACCTTCTGGAAAAGGTCTAGGGCATTCCTCATAAGTCCCTGGATCTCTATGGTCAGTTCATAGACTTCCTGTATAGGTTCTACGCTTGCCTTAAAATAGGGTTCGGTCTCAATGAATTGGTTTATCCTTATCCTTGATATCCCCTGAACAAGTAGTCTGGTCGTTCCGTCAGGGAACTTCAGCATTCGTATAATTGTACATACTGTACCAATATTATAGATCTGATCAGGGTTAGGCTCATCTATCTGGGGGTCTTTCTGGGCTACTACTCCGAACATCTTGTTTCCAACGGCTACATCATCTATAAGTTTTATAGATTTCTCTCTTCCCACCACTATGGGGGCAACCATAGCGGGAAAAATGACCGTCTCTCTCAATGGAAGAATCGGAAGGACCTCAGGTATTTTGACCTCGTCACTCATACATTTCCCTCCTCTATCGGTATGTTAGTAACTCTTGTTACTTTTGGAAAGACAATCTTCAGTATCCCATTCTGGAATGAAGCCTTGGCATCCTCCTCTCTTACAAATACCGGAAGAGGAATTACCCTCTCAAAAGTCCCATAGTTTATCTCCATCTGGTGGTAAGCTTCTTTCCTGTTTATATCAGGTTCTTTCCTTGTCCCTCTCACAGTGACTATATTCCCCTGTATAAATACTTCTATATCTTCCTTGTTGACTCCGGCTATCTCTACCAGAATAACTATCTCCTTATCTGTCTCATAGACATCAACGGAAGGCTTCCATGAATAGGAGCCAAAGACACATTCCATAAACTGTTGGATTTCTCTATCTATTCTCCAAAAATCGTCTGAAAAGTTAATCGGCTTCCAGTTTGTCATAAAGAGTTAATCCCTCCTCCAAAAGACGCGAACTAACTTTTGCGTCTCACTAAATTTATACTCTATTTCTCCTTTAAATGCCTTGAATACTGCCCTTCCTATCCTGAGCGCAAGTGCCTCGTTGGTGGTCTCTATATAAAGTCTGCCATCTTTGTCCTCGATACTCATAATTCTACCAAGAGGATTCTTTTCCTTCTCCCTCATCTCTTCATTCTTTATCAGATTCAGTATCTCTTCTTTATGAGAGTCTATAAACTTTCCAGAAAGTTCAACCAGACCCATCGGATAGTGATCTTCTATCTTTCTGCACGCAGGACATTTGGCATTACCTATATAGTCACCCTTATCTAGTTCTATCTGTTTTATATCTATAAACTGCCACTGCTTCTTATTATAAACAACCCCACAAGAAGGACATACATTAGGGTCATGATATTCAACTCCATCTATATATGGATCATCCAGATGATCTGTAGATTCCCTGATTTGTCTACGCATTATACTCATTTGTTACCGCCTCCTTATTCTCTATAACTCTTATTAATAGTTCAGTTATAGGGTCAAAGAAGTACATCCTCCTTACCGAGAAGCTAACTATCTCTCCAGCCTCTAGTATATAATCTAGGCTACGTCTGAGTTTGATACGGACATTCTCTTTGACCCTTACAGTTACAACCTGTGATTTCTCTGAAGGATTTGGTTCGCTAACCTCCACTATTCCTCTAAAATCACCCCCTTCTGTTATGTCTTCCACCTTTATACCCCCTATAACTTCACCCAAAAGCCCTTTAGTAGGAAATTTTATTCCTCCTCCATAGAATATATTATCTATGACTTCTCCCCTAATAAGATTCAGAGGAGGTGTTCCCAGGAATCCAGCAACAAATGCATTACGGGGATTATTGTAGATCTCCTCGAATGTCCCTTGCTGAATAATCTTGCCCTGTCTCATTATGGCTAGCCTATGCCCTAAAGATATTGCTTCCTTCTGGTCATGAGTCACATAGATAGTTGTTATACCAAAATGTCTTAAAAGCCGCTTTAGTTCTATCCTCGTTGTTTCTCTGAGCTTTGCATCCAGATCAGATAAAGGTTCATCTAGAAGAAAGACAGAAGGGTCTCTTATTATACATCTCCCCAGGGCGACTCTCTGTTTTTGACCGCTGGACAATGTCCCCGGCCTTCTAGAGAGCAATGCATCGAAGCCAACCCCCAATACATTGGAGGTATACCTTACTCTTTCTTCGATCTCCTTATTGGGAAATCTCCTCAGTAGAAGATTGAATATAATATTACCCTTTGAGGTCATATGGGGATAGAGCGCATAATTTTGAAAGACAAAGCCAACCCTCCTGTGTCTGGGAGATAAATTGTCAACGCATCTGTCATCGAAATAGATATGACCAGAATCCGGTTCAATCAAACCAGCAACAACTCTCAAGAGTGTGCTTTTACCACAGCCTGATGGCCCTAAAACGGAAAGGACTTCTCCCTGTTGGACTTCAATATTTACATCATCTAGAGCGGTTATCGGGGCATCGGTAGATAAGAGGCCTCCACTTTCTAATTTGACGAGTCTTTCCCCTCTAAAAGGACCTGTATCTGACCTGAAGACCTTACTAACGTTTTCTAGTCTCACACTAGACATATAAAACCTCAGGACAATCTTAAGATTCATTTTAATTATAACATAAAGGGCCTTAGGGTTCTATAAACTTTTGTCCGGATTGTTTTGGACAAGCGAGACGCTTGTCTACTAATATTCTTTGAAGCTCATTTATCCACGTGAAAAGTTGAAGCCTGTATGTAACTTGTTATATAATCTTAGCTGGAGATTATTTTATAGTGGGAGGAGGTGAATTTATGGTTCGAGTAGGGATTATTGGGATGGGTATAAGGGGTAGACTTTATGGAAGGGCAGTCCTACAGAATCCTGATGCGCAACTGATTGGCTTTGCCGAGATCAATCCCAAGAGCCTTAGAGATGCAGAGGAATTCTTTGGTATTAAAGGTACGCAGGACTATAGAGAGCTTCTCGACAAAGACATAGATGCTGTTATAATAGCAACTCCAGACTTCGCTCATACTGAACCTGCTCTGGCTGCAATAGAGAGAGGATTCCATTTGATGGTTGAAAAACCTCTAGCTATGAATGTAGAAGAGGCGGAGAAGATAGTTGAAAGTGCGGAAAAGAAGGGAATAAAGGCTCAGGTAGCCTTTGAAAACAGATGGAATGCCCCGTTTGTTATGGTCAGAGAATCGATAAACAGTGGTGAATTTGGTGATATCTATGGTATGAGGATAACCTTGAATGACTCTATCTATGTTCCGACGCAAATGATAAGCTGGGCAAGTAGATCTTCGCCTGGTTGGTTTTTGATGAGCCACTGTGTGGATATGGCTCTCTGGCTTACAAAAAAGAGAGTAAAGTCTGTAGATGCCAGAGGGATAAAGAATCTACTTAAGAAGAAAGGGATCGATACTTATGATATGATAGATGCCAGTTTGAGATTTGAAGATGGAAGTATAGCACATATCTTTTCCTCATGGATTCTTCCTGAAAGTATCCCATATGTTGCCCAGTTTAAATTCGAAATCTATGGAGAGAAGGGATATTCCAACATAGACTTTACAAACTCTGTTATAACAAATGCGAGTGAAAAGTACTACTTTGCTGGTATGCCTACACTCTGGGCAGATATTCATAACAGGCTTACAGGGGCACCTATATGGATGCTTGATTCATTCATAGATGCTATAGAGAACAATAAACCAATAATAGCAACCCTTGAAGATGGGCTGGAGACTACTAGGATAGTGGCAGGTATACACAGGTCTATAGAGGAGGAGAAAGAGGTAAGGATATATTAGAATCTGTATATCCTTACCTCAAATATCCTGGCGTATGGGTCTCCATTTGTACCAAGTATCTCTATGGAGATTCCGTCAGACTCTATCTCCTCAAATCTATGAACCCTCCTTCTATAGTAGTTGCCTCTAACCTCCAAGAGCTTTCTCTCTTCTCCGCAAATTTTACAGTAGATAACGTAGTCTCTAACGCATTCGGGTTCAGGGACATCTCTTGAGTGCTCAGGAGAGTCAAGATAGGTATCAAAGGTAAGGTATATCGTGTTTATTATGGTCCTCTGAGGAAGATCTATATCTACCCTCTGGGGTAGACCCTTATCCGATATCCAGAGGTTTGGACCATAATAGGTAGGTCTTGTGATGCCATTAATTATATTCTCTGGAACATAAGGATAAGAAGGAGGGTTAAGTCTAAATGCATATACTCCATGGGCAATCTTAAACTCAGAGGAAAAGTCAATTCGCTGAATTCCTGGAAATGAACGGGAGCTAAAGCCTATATAGAAACTTTTATCACATTCAAGCTTAAATAGATAGTATCCTGGTTCTACATCCTTTCCTATGTAAAAGTCTATCCATCCATTCACATCCTTTAAAGACAAACTCGTTTTAGCAATAAGTCTATCCAGTTTTGTATCTCTGAGAGAATCGACCTTATATATTGAAAGAGTGACCGTTAGATCATCTTTTGAGGATAGATAGAGAGATATGGTATCTATCCTTGAAGAAGTAACTATAAATGATTGTCCAATAGAAGAATTTACCAGAGAAAGAAATGTAAATTCTTCTATCCCTAGAGGCTTACAGCTACTTGCAGAGACCCTACTATCTCTGGCTATATCATAGGGATCTTCATTCTTAATTCCAATTATATAGCAGTCCTCTCTAAGAAGGAGTTGCTGTAGCTCTCCTATGTGATTTTTATAGACCTCTCTAGGGGTTATTCCGTATTTTTTACAAAGGTAACTTGCTGTCCCAACCGCCTGACCCAGGAGACCGCAGGTACCCTGTACCCTGGTAGAGCCTAGAGCGATATGAGTTGCGCTTATATTTCTACCAGCAAACATCAGATTCTCTATATTCTTTGAGTAAAGACATCTAAAAGGAATACTGTATATGTCTTTTAATCTATGCTGTTCGCAGGGAGGTCCAGGATCGAATATCCCCTTTGGGGGGTGTAAATCTATGGGCCAGCCACCATAAGCCACCCTGTCGGGGAATAAGGTTCCTTCTTCTACATCTTTCTGAGTGAGGATATAATCTCCTATAAATCTCCTGGATTCTCTCTTACCAACGACCTGTCCTATCCAGTCCAGCGTATAATTTTCTGCCTTGTGATTTCCCCTATTCTTTATATGGTCCCAGACACCTAAGAGTATCTTGGTGAGTTCTTCTTTGATCTTCTCATTGTCTTTTATGGTATCCAATGTTCCCCCGTACTCTATCCACCAGTAGTTCAGTTCATTTGGGGAATGACTCCTATATAAGAGGTCTTTCTCCTCAAACTTATAAGCCCACTCAGGAGGGGTAAATCTTACCGGTCGATCAAGTCTTTTCGTGGTAAACATCAGAGAACTACCAAGGGTATAGCTGTCTGGTTTATCAGGAGCTAGAGATTCTTTAAACTCGTCTCTCCCTTCTCTCCCCATCCTGTACTCTGCACCAGCGTTGTAGGCTATAACTCCATCACCACTACAGTCTATAAAGATCGGTGCAGAGAGCGTGAATGAACCTCTCTGATTTTCCACCCTGACAGCTTTTATCCTGGAAGGATTCTCCATAATGGCTTCCTTTGCCTCTGTCTCCAGAAAAAGGTCTATGTTTGGTTCTCTCTTAACTAGATCTAAAAGGACTATGTCCTGCCCAGGTTCCAGCCAGACACTTCTACCAAATATACTGCTGAATCTCGTTTCCGTCACTATCTCGTCTACCACTCCTGACTCCCTTGCAAACATATGGCCTCCACCAGCAGAGCCACATATGTGGACCCTTATCTCACTACTGAAATTTCCTCCTAATACAGGGCGATCGTGTATAAGTGCAACCTTACAGCCAAGCCTCGCTGAACTTATACTTGCACATATTCCAGCTATCCCACCACCAATGACAATCACATCATAGTCATACATACTTCATCATACCTCCATTAGAATTTTCCAAACTTTATTCCGGTTTCAATAAAGGCGATATAATTTCTCTGCATCTTTTCACTTATACATTCCTGATAAGGACCTGCAGTAGGGGAAAGGATAAATCTACCAGTCATACCTTCTTCCAGTATCTTTTTTGTCAATTCTCTGACCTCTGATTCTTCCAGATCAGCCAGGTCATCGTACTGTATATTACCTATAAGTATCATATCTCCCAAGGCTCTTCTAGCTTCAGTTAAAGTACAATCACCAACTGGAGGTGCCTCTACAGTATGTAATCCATCAGGGTTTATGTATCTTATCCCATCCAGTATCCTCTTGAGATTCCCATGATAGTGTACAATAGACCACATCCCATAACTTCTTATAAGATCTACAATACCTTTTACATATCTGGCGCAGAGTTCATTAAAGTGATCCGGAGAGACAATTGGTGGTCCAGCAAACTCCGCCCCAACTATAAAATAGACAGGACCAACATCATTTTCCAGAAGATATCTATACATATCTAAGACCCTCTCATAGATCACATCCAGAAAGTGGATGAGTTTTTCCCTCTCTTCCAGGGTCCAGATACAGAACTGTTCTATATTGCATAGATGGAATAGTACCCCTAAAGGATCACCTATATCTACCATCATCAGACCCCTATCCCCAAGCTCTTCCTTTTCCTTAAAGAACCAGTTCACCTCGGGTCTGGGGGGTTCGTAGGGGAGACTCAGGATTTTCTCGAGGTCATCTATCTCTCTGACAAATGGTCTGGTGATTTTACTCCTCCCATTTTTTATTATCTTTTCCTGCTCTAAGACAACATCCTTGTACTTTATTCTATCTCTTATTACTACCTCACTTCCTCTATCTATAATTTCTCTAGTCTTTTCTATCTCTTTAGATGCAGAGAAACAGAAACCTTTATCAAAGTTTCTCCTGTCGAATATATCCACCCCATACCTTTCAACCGCATCTAACACAGGCTTGTAGCAGGGGATCCTGTATACATCCACATAACACCCTATTGGATGGTACGGAAATAATAGCCATATAGGGACCCTGTCGATATCCTTCTTTTCAAATAATCGGGTGAGTCTCTCTTTACTAGAAAGGGTATGCATTGCACTCTCCTATCATAAAAATACAGGGTGACGGGTATAATACCTGTTCTTTACCCGTCACCCTTAAACTCTTACTGTTTTATAAAGAACTGTTCTACAGAGCCGTTCACCGGTGTCCTTATTGTCCAGCTGTTAGGGAGTTTATCAGGTACATTGCGGAAGTTATCTTTAACTACTATTGGTATTGGTAACTGCTGTAAGACACCTATACTCCAGAGATTCTTGATATATAAATCCCACATCTTCTTTGCATAGAGTATCCTTTCCCTCTCGCTTGGAGATGAGGCTGCCTTCTCCAGATATCCCTTTACCTTAAACCAGTCATCAGGGGGTTTTACTCCACTCTTACCGCCAGAAAGTTCCCAGTCTCTCCATAGTGGACCAACTGCATCCGGAGCTTCGCTAAATGCACTCATAGCTCCACGGGCTAGATTTATGTAATGCGGATAGAACAGGACATCGATCTTCCAGATGACAATCTGATGTGCGTTAGCAGCTACCCTTTGACTTCTTAACTCAAAACTTGTTGGCTGTATCAATAGCTCGATCCCTATATCCTTCCAGTATTTTCTCAACATCTCACATATATCTGAGTGCATAGGCCAGTCTGTAGCTACCAGGATGGATATGGTAAGTCTCTTACCATCTGGACGTAATCTATACCCGTCCTTATCCCTTTTGACCAGACCTATGGAGTCTAAAAGTTTATTTGCAGAAGCAGGATCAAACTTTGAATAGGCTTCCGAGTATCTCTTCTCGTATACAGGGTCTGTAGTTGATGGGGAATACTGGGTTGCTCTGGCTAAGCCTAAAGCATACAGCTGATTGATCTCTTCTCTATTTATAGCTAGAGACAGTGCCCTCTTAAATCTTACATCATTTAATAGTTTGGCTATGACAGGGTCTTCATTGTACGTATGATTTATCATAAGGACAGCATCAGCACCTGTAGATGGCCATAACATTACCCGATAACCACCCTTCTTTTCTCCCTCCTTCAGGAGAGGATAGTCAGCTAGAGAGAAATGGAATGTCTGCAGAGAAAGTTCTCCTGACATAGCTTTCATCTTTACGACTTCAGCGTTAGATACTATATCTATTACCACCTTGTCTATGTAGGGTAACTGGTTACCTTCGATATCCACCTTCCAGTAATAGGGATTCCTCTCAGCGACCACTCTACTAGGTGTGATGGAGACGACCTTCCACATCCTCATTACAGGACAGTCTGGATTTGTATAATAAGTCCCATTAGCCCTATCCCAGAAGTATTGATGCCAGGCCTCAAAACCTGCCTTTTTTGCCATATCGGTTAGTTTTTCAATTGGGGTATAGTTAGGGTGAAATTGCTTTAGATAGTGCTTTGGGAAAAGGGGGAATGAGCCCTGAATATTGTAAAGGAATACACCGTTGGGGTTTGGTAGTTTAAATTCTATCGTGTACTTATCTATCTGATTTATCTCTACTACCCTGTCTCCCATCCTCATCCATCCAGGAAGAGTTGGATAGAGTTCCTTATTGGTTAACATCTCCTTATACCAGAACATAATGTCATCTGTAGTAAATGGTTCGCCATCAGACCATTTTAACCCTTCTCTGAAGTGAATAGTATAGGTCCTGGCATCTCTCGATACCTTCCATCTATCTACCAGATTGGGGAGGAGTCTGGTACCACTAAAGTCATACTGAAAGAGGTCCATATCTGCTATACGACCCCCCAGATAAGATAGAAGGGCATAGTGCCTTCCTGTTACCGCTATGTACCATGTCCCTCCGTACTGTCCAATTTCCTCTAGAGGTTCCACCACTACTGGATTCTTGGGTAGCCTCTCCTCTACCGGTGGCAGTTTCTTAGCCTTAACAAGTTCGGTTAACATAGGTGACTCGCTGTACCTAGAGATCTTTCTCCCGGTGGCTTTCTGGTACTCCGAAGGACTGTTATATACCTTTACCCCTTGGGTTTCTTTTTGGGCAAAGGTAATGGAAGCAGTCCCCATAATTAGGCTGATGACAACAAGAGATAAGATAATGACTTTAAAAATTTTACACATCAAAAATCCCTCCTCCTAAATTAAGACTTCTAAATCTAGATTATCCCCTAAAGTAGTATAATTCAATAACAGGTCTTGCTAAAAAACTAACCTTATATGCTAAGCTCACCTCCTCCCTTATGTGCCCTTATTGGTACATGGTGTTTTACCCATTCTTTAGGTGTCATCCCGGTCACACTCTTGAATGCCCTTAAAAAGGATGGGATATCGCTATAGCCGACTTCAAAAGCGACCTCACATAGGTTTTTGTTGGACTCTTTTATCAGATACTGAGCCAGTTCTATCCTGAGTATCCTGAGACACTGAGAAAAGGTCATTCCGGTCTCCTGCCTAAATCTCCTGCTGAACTGAGAAGGGCTATAACCCACTGCAAATGCTACCTGTTCTAATGTTACCCCTTTGGTAACTCTGTTCCTTATGATGTTTATAGCCTTCTGGATTGGTTCAGAGAGGGCTGGTAGCAGATCTATGCTGGATACATACCAGTTTTTGCCCAACTCCTCTTTTTTGAATTCAAAAAATCTTATCTTTTCCTCTATATAAGAGGCGAGCAATTTACATATGTCTTTCCAGTGGATCATTTCACTGTAAGATTTTACAGGGACATCTTCTACCACCCTAAAGATATCTTCTATATCTACATCGTAATGTCCCTCAAAGTATTTCTCATATATAGAAAGATCGGGCTGACTTTCCAGAAATACCTGCCCCAGAAATATCCCACCTATAAGCTTATTTCCAAAGGTTATTGGAACTACTATATCCACAAGACCACAGTGGCAGGGTTTTATGGTAAAACCATCTCTACTTCTAGATGCAGATATTAAACGATTATGTTCTGATCTTACACAGTCCTGATGTCTTCTGCCTGAGAACTTTGTCAGCATACATAACGGAGAATTGTGAGATCTATATATCCAGTTTACATAGAGCTCATCGAACTTATAGGTAAAATAATTCAAGTCATATATGCATACCTCCATTCCACTCAGTTTGGAGATGGCTCTTATATAATTCTCAAGTGTGTTCTTATAGCCTATCATAGTCTATCTATATAGTAAGCCAAGTTGATACAGGATTCAACAGTTTCATCCTCAAATAGAACAATTCGATTCCGATTCTAACAGAACCTCCTTGACAGAGGACTTGAGTATGTTGTTATATATATAAAAATCCTTTTAAACTGAGAAGGAGAGGAGAAGAAGTTATGCCTAAGGACCCTTCAAAAAGGTTTAATCAATTGGCACCGTATGTTTTTTCTATACAGGATGCAAAAAAGCTAAAGTTAAAGGCAGAAGGTAAGAAGATAATAGACTTAGGGATGGGGAGTCCTGACCTGCCAACCCCCAGGCACATAGTAGATACGCTGATAGAGGTTGTAAGCAATCATAAAGAGACACACAGATATCCAAATAGTAAGGGACTGCCTGAGTTAAGAGAAAGTATAGCCCTATGGTATAAAAAGAGATTTGGTGTAGACATAGACCCGGAAAGAGAAGTGCTTCCACTGATAGGGTCTAAAGAGGGCATCTCTCATCTTGCTCTGGCTTATATAGATTCGGGGGACTTTACAATTACTTTAAACCCCTCTTACCCTGCACATTATAATGGGACCCTTATAGCTGGAGGGCAGGTGTTTTTCCTTCCACTGAGGGAGAAGAACGATTTTGTTCCAGACATCTCAGAGATACCAGGTGATGTTCTTAGAAAGACAAAACTTATGATAATAAGTTTCCCCCACAATCCCACCACGAGCACCGTAGAGAAGGATTTCTACAGAGATGTATTGGAGCTGGCAGATAAGTATGATTTCATAGTTGTTAGTGATCTGGCTTATTCTGAGATCTGTTTTGATGGGTATAAGGCTCCCAGTTTATTGGAACTCGATGGGGCAAAAGAGAGATCGGTGGAGTTTAATTCATTCTCCAGGACCTTCAATATGGCTGGATGGAGGACGGGCTATGTGGTAGGGAACCATGAAGTTATCTCAAAATTGGCTCAGATTAAGAGTTATATTGATTATGGTGTATTTGAAGCAATTCAGTATGCCTGTATATCTGCCCTTAATGGTCCTCTCGATGAGGTAAAGAGGACAGTAGAGACTTATAAACGAAGGAGGGACATATTTATCAGTACGCTGAATAAGTATGGTGTCTATCCTAAGGTCCCTAAAGGAACTATGTATGTATGGTTACGTATTCCAGAGGGATATACATCACAGGAATTTTCCAACAAGCTCTTGGAAGAGAAAAGTATAGTGGTCTCACCCGGAGATAGTTTTGGGAAGCATGGCGAAGGATTTATAAGGGTTGCTCTTGTGGCTGATGAGTCTCTCATACTAGAAGCAGGAGAAGCTATAGGCTCTATGTATATCCAGTAAACTATGGTATAATTGATACTGTAAAATATTTTCATAAAAAAGAGGTATGAGAAATAGATGAATCCAAGGATTCAGGTAACTGATAATCTTGAGGAATTGTTGAGTATACTTCCCCCACTCCTTAAGGAAAGAGTTTCCAATATGGGGGGGCTGGAAGATCTTATAGAGATTGTAGTTGATTTAGGCAGGGAACCGGAAGCCAGGTTCCCCAATGGAGGGGTATTGCTCTCCGATGAGCCCATAACTATGGCGGATATAAATTATATTGTCTCAAAGGTTGGTAGTTTTGATGGCAACAATAGAGCAGGTATACCCAAGACCCTCCACAGGATATCCTGTATAAGGAACAGGAAGGGAGACATAATAGGGCTTACTCTTAGGGTTGGAAGGGCTGTATATGGGACAGTAGATATCATAAGGGACGTTATAGAGACGGGTAAGAGTATACTTTTACTGGGAAAACCGGGAGTCGGTAAGACAACTATGCTCAGAGAAATAGCAAGGATCTTGAGTGACGAATTCAAAAAGAGAGTGGTGGTTGTAGATACATCCAATGAGATAGGGGGAGATGGCGATATACCTCATCCAGCCATAGGGAGAGCCAGAAGGATGCAGGTATCTTCTCCTGAGAGACAGCACGATGTTATGATTGAGGCGGTAGAAAATCATATGCCTGAAGTCATAGTTATAGATGAGATAGGGACAGAGCTGGAAGCCAAAGCTGCAAGGACTATAGCCGAAAGAGGTGTTCAGCTTATAGGAACTGCCCACGGTATAAACCTGGAGAATATCCTGTTAAATCCAACACTCTCCGACCTTGTTGGTGGTATCCAGGCGGTAACCCTAAGTGATGAAGAGGCTAAAAAGAGAGGTACGCAGAAGACTGTCCTAGAAAGAAAAGCCCCCCCAACATTTGATATCGTTATAGAGATAAGAGATCGGGACACGTTGGCTATCCATCATGATGTAGCTCAGGTAATAGATTATATGCTAAGGGGTTATTCCCCAAGGCCAGAGATAAGGTCCAGGCGAGAGTATGGATATGAGGTCATAGAAGAGGCCTCTATGCCAGTCGAAGAAGAGATGGATGAGAGTTCTCTAAGGTCGAACCACTATCTCAGGGTCTATCCATTTGGGATAAGCAGAAACAGGTTAGAAAAGGCAATAAGAGAGCTGGATGTCCCGGCACTCATTACGAAAAAGCTTGATGAGGCGGACTTTATACTTACATTAACATCACACGAAAAGAGGGAAGGGAATAAACTCTTAGCCAAGGCGCACAGGAATATACCTATATATACCATAAAGAGTAATACTCTTGTGCAGATGAAAAATTTTCTCAGGGGATATTTTAATGGTGAGGAGCAGGAAGAATCTGAGTATAACAGGATCTTGGAAGAGATAGATGAAGGTATAAGACGCGTTATGGAGACATTAGAACCAGTAGAACTTGCACCACAGAATGCAAGGATCAGAAAGTTACAGCATCAGATTATAGAGAGGTATAATTTCCGGTCTGAGAGCATTGGAGAAGAACCTTATAGGAGAGTAAGGATATTGCCTTAATGCCTTTTATCACTTTAGAAGGGATAGATGGTAGCGGAAAAAGTACTATAAGTCTTATCTTGCAGGAAAGACTGAAGGAAAGAGGTATTGATTATATAGCGGTTAGAGAACCGGGTGGTACACCTGTCGGGGAAAGAATAAGAAGTCTCCTTTTAGATCCAGATTACTCTATATCTCCTATAGAGGAAGTATACCTGTATGCCACAAGCAGGTCCGCTCTTGTAAGAGAGGTCATTTTACCTGCACTGAATCGTGGCAGAATCGTGATCTCTGAGAGGTATCTTGATTCCTCTCTAGCCTATCAAGGGTATGGAAAAGGAGTACCTCTAAAGTTCATATACGAGGTAAATATGCCAGCAATTATGGGTTTATATCCGGATCTGACAGTTCTGCTGGATATAGACCCTTATATATCCCTCAAGAGGCTTGAAGATAAGAAGAAAGACAGGATAGAACTTGAGGGCCTTAGACTGCAAGAAAAAGTGAGATATGGGTATCTTAAACTGGCAGATCTGTATAAAGAGAGATATCTGATTATAGATGCAACAAGAGAGCCAAAAGAGATTGCTGAAATCATCCTGAAGGAGATGGAGAGGTTTACAAGATGACAATATCGACTCTAGTAAGGCTTATATCTATAGCTACAGGTGTTATAGTCGTCTGGTATCTAGCTAACCTGATAGGAAATTCTATTATTGTAAAGATAAGCAGGATCAACTATAAGGGCGATAAACAGCGTATCATTACCCTGGGGTCTCTAATTACCTGGGCTATAAGGGTCATTATAGGTATATCCGGTGTGGTATGGATATTGAGGGTATTAAATATAGATCCGAGTCCATTTATAGCAGGGGCAGGGATAATAGGTCTGGCAGTAAGTTTTGGTTCTCAGAATCTCATAAGAGATATGATAAATGGCTTCTTTATAATCTTGGAGAATCAGTATGATATAGGTGATGAGGTCAAGATAGGAGCCATACAAGGGGTGGTAGAGGATTTAACCCTAAGGACCACAAGAGTTAGGGATGACTCGGGTGCTCTGTATACAATTCCAAATAGTTCAATCGTGCAGGTGGCAAATTTAACAGAAAAGTGGTCCAGGATATTCTATGTAATGAGTGTGAGTAATAAGGAATCTCTGGAAAAGATAGAGAGTGTGGTAAGTTATGTTAGGGATAGAATGTTTGAAAGATATAAAGAAGACATAATAGAAGGACCTAAGATAGAAGGGATTCAGTCGTTTGATTCTTCTACAGTGAAATTGGTTATATCCTGTAAGATATCTCCTCATAAAAAGCGCCTTTTAGAACCATTCTTTTTACTCTCTCTAAAAGAGGGGGTAGAAAAGGCAAATCTCAGTATAGTGTAGGAGGTGTGATATGAAATTAATCCTTATTATCACCCAGTCAAGTGATGCGGATCTACTTATATCCAATCTTGTAGAAAAGGGATTCGGGGCAACTAAATTGGCAAGTACAGGTGGATTTTTAAGGGAAGGTAATGCGACCATACTTGTAGGTGTTGATGATGAACTTGTAGATGATGTACTGGGCATAGTAAGAAGCACATGTAAATCCAGAGAGAGACTAATGAGTCCAACCCCACCAGGTATGATAGAGTCTATGGGTGGATTTATCCCCTATCCTATAAAGGTGCAGATAGGAGGAGCTACAGTCTTTGTCCTTAATGTAGAGAGATTTGAAAAGGTATGAGAGAGATCCTTGGACAGAAAAGGGCTAAGAAGATATTGGAGAATGCCATCCAGCAAGGAAGGGTTCCCCACTTTTTTATCTTTGTAGGTCCAGACGGCGTTGGCAAAGTCTCTATGGCTAAAGAGTTTGCTATGGCTTTAAACTGTTTGGGGACTGATAGGCCATGTAGAAACTGCCCTATGTGCTTAAGCATTTTAAACAATAAGAATCCCGATGTCATCCTTATCAATAATGAGACCATAGGGATATCTCAGACGAGGGAGTTAAAAGAGATAGCATTTTTATCACCGATATCTGGAAGATACAGGGTGTTTATTATAGAAAATGCGGAAAACCTTACCCTTCCTTCAGCAAATAGCCTTTTAAAGGTCCTGGAAGAGCCCCCAGCCTCCAGTATATTTATATTTACAGCTAGAGATTTAAACAATATTCTTAAGACAATAATATCAAGGGCTTTGATTGTTCCTTTTTCTCCGGTAAAGAGAGATGTGATATTCTCTCTTCTGATGGAAAAGGGATGCCCCGAGAGTCTGGCTTCAGAGATAAGCTACCTCTCAGGTGGAAATGTTGAAAGGGCTCTGGAGATGTTTGATGCTGGAGATCTTGGGGGGAAGATAGTATCTTACCAGGATATAGAGGCTCTGGATACTCCAGATCAGATACTGGATACCATCTCTGTAGCGCTTAGAGATGGTATACTGAGTCTGGCAGGGGCGGATGAAAGATTTATCATTTCGAAGAGGAGTAAGGCTATATTAAATGGGAGTAGGCTGGAAAACTTAATAGAAGATTTCTTCTTTATACAGGAGATAAAGGCTCTTGAAGATTGTAATAGTGATTGGAGATTGGCTCTAGCTCTTCTCTATAGAGAATTGGAGGTAAGATAATTGTTTCTCTATATGGTCAGGTTATTAGAGATATTTACTGAGAGGGGCCTATATAGGTCTCAGGAAAGGTATGAAAAAGGTGATACGGTCATTGTATCTTATAAGAAGAAAGAGCATATAGGCGAAATAGTCTGTAGGCTGGGTGAGATAGAAGATGAAAGGGTAGGTCCTTTAAGAGAGATCATAAGAAGGGCTCTACCTGAGGAGGAGATAAATGCCAGGACACGTAATTTAAAGAGACAGGAATTATTTAACATAGTAAGGAGCAGAATAAGGGCTCATAATTTACCTATGAAGCTTGTAAAAGTTGACTTTGGTATAGATCCAGATAGGATAATATGTTTCTTCACCGCAGAGGGTAGAATAGACTTTAGAGAATTGGTAAAGGATCTGGCACATACCCTTATGAATAGGGTAGAACTGAGACAGATAGGTGTCAGGGATGAGATCAAACTGATAAGTGGTCTTGGTCCCTGTGGTAAAGTTGCCTGTTGCTGTGAATTTTTGGAAGAATTTGCTCCTATATCTGTAAAAATAGCAAAGGATCAGGGGTTGATTTTAAATCCCACCAAGATTTCAGGAATCTGTGGAAGATTGATGTGCTGCCTCAGATTTGAGGCTGAGTTCTACAGCAAGGTTATAAAAGATTTCCCAGAGATAGGCTCTACTGTAGACTCTAAATTGGGAGAGGGAAGAGTTGTGGGTATAAATGCAATCAAGAATACGGTGATATTGGAACTCAAAAATGGCTGGCAGAAAGAGGTGCCTCTGGGAGATATAGTGATAAAAAATAAAATTGGTGCCGAAGACCGGATTCGAACCGGTACGGATTTACATCCACTGGATCCTGAGTCCAGAGCGTCTACCAATTCCGCCACTTCGGCACAATATCATTATAATTTACCTGATAAAAATGTCAAGGAGGTTGAGGACCAATGATAATTACTGTAACCCCCAATATTTCGCTGGATAAGGCCTTGATAGTGGAGGGAAGCTTTGAGATAGGTAAGACTCATAGGGTAAAAGATATAACATTTGTTCCGGGGGGAAAGGGTGTGAACGCCTCTAGAGCCCTGTTAGGTCTTGGATACAAAGCCCCAGTATTGGGTTTTCTGGGAGGAAATGCTGGAAAGCAGGTAAAGAGTATATTTGAGGAAGAAGGTATCATATGTGATCCAGTATGGATAAACGGAGAAACTAGGACCTGTTATAACATAGTAGATACTATAAATAAAACACAGACCGAGGTCCTTGAGAGAGGACCAGCTATAACTCGGGAAGATATAGATCTTTTAAAAGATAAGATTTCAAAGTACCTGTCCAGAGATACAATAGTATGTATGGGGGGAAGCCTCCCCCTAGGAGCTCCTATAGAGTTATACGCCGAACTGGTTGAGCTTGTAAAGTCTAAAGGTGGAAGGGTCATTTTAGATACAAGTGGGAAAGCCCTGAAAAAAGGCTTAGACGCCTGTCCTTTTGCCGTAAAGCCAAATAAGGCAGAAGCTGAGGCAATATTAAATATCAAGTTGGACCCGAACGATGAAGAATATAAAAATATTAAAGAAGCCCTGGATCGTTTTTCCAGTAAAGGGATAAAACTATCGATGATCTCTATGGGAAAAGACGGACTATTTGCCTCCTACGAAGGAAAGTATTATAGAGTTACCCCTCCAGAAGATTCGAACCCTGTGAATGCTGTGGGCTCGGGGGATTCGACAGTAGCAGGAATTGCGCTGGGTCTGGAGCAGAATCTAAAGATAGAAGAAGTCCTAAGATTGGGTGCAGCGATGGGAACCGCAAATGTGCGTACATTGAAACCTGGAGATGTAAGAAAGAGTGATGTGGAAGATATACTACCAAAAGTAGAGGTGACAGTTATATAAGGGAGGAGTTTATTGGTAGTTTCAGGATTTTATATCCTGAAGATACTGTTCTTTCAACTACCGATACCTTGCTTCTTGCTGATTTTATAAGTTTAAAGGAGAAAGAGAGCTTTATTGAG
>OGCH01000379.1_pt1 | contig 24380 bp, 22 predicted proteins | sample 1570111 | NCBI WGS metagenome assembly OGCH01 (sample SAMN03436243, study PRJEB24508) | hot springs metagenome | biome: Desert Springs; feature: Hot Springs; material: Water | place: USA: Great Boiling Spring, Nevada | collected 2008-12-01 | depth 0 m m | reverse complement strand
AGGCGCAGGGCCTCCCGGGTGTCCATGATGCCCAGCTGCTGGCCGTCGGGACCGATCACCCTCACCTGTTTCGCGCGGATGCGTTCGTTGGTCAGGTACTCCTTTATCTACATCACCTCCCAGCCCGCAAAAGCGCCTTTGGGATTTGCGGGCTAAGGGGAGTGTAGCAGGAAAAGCCCTCCTCTACAATGGGGGCATGGTCCAGGTGGAAAAAGGCCGCGTGGCCACGCTCTTCCTGAACGACCCGGAGAGGCGAAACCCCCTCTCGCCCCAGATGGTGGAGGGGCTTTTGGCCGCCTTGGCGGAGCTGGAAAGGGACCCTGGGGTGCGGGCCGTGGTCCTAACGGGGAGGGGCCAGGCCTTCAGCGCCGGGGCGGACCTGGCCTTTCTGGAAAGGGTTACGGAGCTGGGAGCGGAGGAGAACTACCGCCACTCCCTAAGCCTCATGGAGCTCTTCCGCCGCCTCTACACCTTCCCCAAGCCCACGGTGGCCGCGGTGAACGGCCCGGCGGTGGCGGGAGGGGCGGGCCTGGCCTTGGCCTGCGACCTGGTGGTCATGGAGGAGGGGGCGAGGCTAGGCTTCACCGAGGTGAGGATCGGCTTCGTGGCCGCCTTGGTCTCCGTCCTCCTCGCCCGGGCCGTGGGCGAGAAGGTGGCCAAGGACCTCCTCCTCACGGGAAGGCTTGTGGGGGTGGAGGAGGCCAAGGCCCTGGGCCTGGCGAACCGCACCGCTCCCCAGGGGGAGGCCCTCAAGGCGGCCCAGACCCTGGCGGGGGAGGTGGCAGAGAACGCCCCCACCTCCTTGCGCCTCACCAAGGAGCTCCTTTTGGCCCTGCCGGGCATGGGCCTCGAGGAGGCCTTCCGCCTGGCGGCCCTGGCCAACGCCTGGGTGCGGGAAACGGGGGACCTGAAGGAGGGGATCCGGGCCTTCTTTGAGAAGCGCAAGCCCCGCTTCTAGGTAAACTTGCCTTATGGGCCTCGTCCCCCCGAGCTTCATCACCGAGATCGTGGAAAAAGACCTCCGGGAGGGGAAGTACGAAAGGCTAAAAACCCGCTTCCCCCCCGAGCCCAACGGCTACCTCCACATCGGCCACGCCCGGAGCATCGTCCTCAACTTCGGCCTGGCCCGGGACTTTGGCGGGGAATGCTACCTGCGCATGGACGACACCAACCCCGAGACCGAGAAGGAGGAGTACGCCCGGGCCATCCTGGAGGACGTGCGCTGGCTGGGCTTTGAGCCAGACGGGGTCTTTTACGCCTCGGACTACTTTGAGAGGATGCACGAATGCGCCCTCCTCCTCATCCAGGAGGGGAAGGCCTACGTGGACGACCTCTCCGAGGAGGAGATGAGCGCCCTAAGGGCCGAGGGAAAGCCAAGCCCCTACCGGGAGAGGAGCGTGGAGGAGAACCTGGACCTCTTCCAGAGGATGACCCGGGGGGAGTTCCCCACGGGAAGCCGGGTCCTCCGGGCCAAGATTGACCCCGCCCACCCCAACTTCAAGCTCCGGGACCCCGTCCTCTACCGCGTGGTCCACGCCCCCCATTACCACGTGGGGAATAAGTGGGTGGTCTACCCCCTCTACGACTACGCCCACCCCCTCGAGGACTTCCTAGAAGGCATCACCCACTCCCTCTGCACCCTGGAGTTTGAGAACAACCGGGCGGTCTACGACTGGGTCATAGAGAACGTGAAGGGGAAGTGCGGCTTCCCCCTCTCCCCCAGGCCCCACCAGTACGAGTTCGCCCGCCTGGACCTCACCCACACCGTCCTCTCCAAGAGGAAGCTCATCAAGCTGGTGGAGGGAGGCTATGTGTCCGGCTGGGACGACCCCCGCCTTCCCACCCTGAGGGCCCTGAGGAGGCGGGGGGTGAGGCCCGAGGCCGTCATAGAGTTCGTGCGCCGGACCGGCATCTCCCGCCACGAGGCCCGGATCCCCATGGACCTCTTTGAGGAGGTGGTCCGGGACGACCTGAACCCCGTGGCCCCCAGGGTCTTGGGGGTCGTGGACCCCCTCGAGGTGGTCCTCACCAACTACGAAGGGGAGGAGTGGATAGAGGCCCCCTACTGGCCCCGGGACATCCCCAAGGAGGGAAGCCGCCCTCTCCCCTTCTCGGGGCGGATCTACATAGAGCGGAGCGATTTCAGCCTGAACCCTCCCAAGGGCTGGAAGCGCCTGGCTCCGGGACAGCGGGTGCGCCTAAGGCACGCCTACGTGATAGAGCTGGAGGACGTGGTGGAGGAAGGCGGGGAGGTAAGGCGCCTCAAGGCCCGGGTGGTCCCCGGGACCCTGGGGGCCAACCCCGAGGACGGGGTGAGGCCCAAGGGGGTGATCCACTGGGTCTCCGCCCCCCACGCCCTCCCGGTGGAGTTCCGGCTCTATGGCCGCCTCTTCCTCACCGAGGACCCCGAGGAGGGCGGGGACTTCCTCCAGAACCTGAACCCCAAGGCCCTCGAGGTCAAGCGGGGCTTCATAGAGCCCAGCGTGGCCCAAGACCCCAAGGACACCCGCTACCAGCTGGAGCGGCTGGGCTACTTCTGGCAGGACCCCGTGGACTCGAGGCCCGAAGCCCTGGTCCTAAACCGCATCGTCCCCCTCAAGGAGGGGTACAAAGGGAACTAAGGGCCCGTACTTTGGTTTCGCAAGGTGCCCAAGTTGGTGCTGGGGAGGGGTTTTCTGGGGGCCCCCGCCGCGGTGAAGCACTTAGAGGCCTAGGCTCACCCCCAAAGCCGCCCCCAGGCCGAAGCCCTGGTTAGGGGTCAGGTAGTAGACGGGGTGAAGCTCCAAGTAGACCCCCACGAGGGGCAGGGGCAGGTTGAGCCAGGTGCCCAAGACCCCCCGCACCCCCGCCTGCCCCGCCTGGTCCTGGGGAAGGGAAAGGGCCTTCCCCGTGCCGTAAAAGCCCCCCAGGCCCAGGTAGAGGTCGGTGAGGGGGACCTTGAAGAGGAGGTCCGCCCCTCCCCCCAGGGCCTGGGGGCCCACCCCCCCGTAGACCCGCCCGTCCACCAGGAGGGGGACCAGGGGAAAGCGAAGCCCCCCCTGGAGGCCAAAGGGGCTTCCCGCGCTCACCTCGGCCCGTTGCGCCAGGACCGCGCCGAGAACCAGCGCCAAAGCAAGAAACTTACGCACGCCGCACCTCCTCCAAAAGGTCTTCCAACCGCACCAGGCGGGCCCGGTGGGCCCCAGGCTGGTAGTCCACCAGGACCGCCTCCACCTTCAGCATACCCAAAGCCCTCAAAAAGGCTTCCTTGAGGGCCCGGCTCTCCAAAGGGCTCACCCGCATCCCAAGCTCCGGGTGAAAGACCAGGAAGCGCTCGGCCAGGGCCCTGTCCGTCCACACCCCGGAAAGCCGCCGCCCCAGGGCCTCCATCACCAGGTGCTCCCCCGGCTCCCCTTCCAGCACGTACCAGACCCCAGACAGCGCCGCCTCCACAAGGGGATAATACCCCCGTGCGCCTAGACCGCTACCTGGTGGAAAAGGGCCTGGCGGAAAGCCGGGAGAAGGCCAAGCGCCTCATAGAGGAGGGCCTGGTAAAGGTGGCGGGCAGGGTGGTGCGGAAGCCCGCCCACCCCGTGCCCGAGGGAGCGGAGGTGACGCTCCTTTCAGAGGAGCGCTACGTGGGCCGGGGGGCCTACAAGCTCCTGGGAGCCCTCGAGGCCTTCCCGGTGGCGGTGGCGGGCAAGGTGGCCGCCGACCTGGGAGCGGGCACCGGGGGCTTCACCCAGGTCCTCCTGGAAAGGGGGGCCAGCCGGGTCTACGCCGTGGACGTGGGCCGGGGCCAGCTCCATCCCCGCCTGCGGGAAGACCCCCGGGTGGTGGCCCTGGAGGAACAGGATGCCCGCACCGTGGCGCTCCCCGAGAAGGTGGACCTTCTGGTCATGGACCTGGCCTTCATCTCCGCCACCCAGGTCCTGCCCAAGGCCCTGGAGCTCCTGAAGGCGGGAGGCGAGGCCCTGGTCCTGGTCAAGCCCCAGTACGAGCTCTGGCCCGGGGCCCACAAGGGGGTGGTGCGGGAGGAGGCCCTGAGGCGGGAGGCCCTGAAACGGGTGAAGGAGAAGGCGGAGGCCCTGGGCTTCAGGGTCCTGGGGGAAAAGGAAAGCCCCCTCCCGGGCAAGGAGGGGAACCTGGAGTACTGGCTCTGGCTTAAGGCCCCTTGAGCCACTCCTCGGCGATCTGGACGGCGTTCAAGGCAGCCCCCTTCAGGAGCTGGTCCCCCACCACGAAGAAGTCCAGGCCGTTTTCAAAGGCCAGGCTCTTGCGGATCCGCCCCACCTCCACGTCCCACTTGCCGCTGGCGGTGAGGGGCATGGGGTAGCGCTTCTCCTCGGGCTCGTCCACCAGCTCCACGCCCGGGGCGCCCTTCAGGACCTCCCGGGCCGCCTCCGGGGCCACGGGCTCGGCGAACTCCACGCTCACCGCCTCGGCGTGGGCGCGGAGGGTGGGGACCCGGACCGCCGTGGCGCTGATCTTTATGGAGTCGTCGCCAAAGATCTTGTGGGTCTCCCACACCACCTTCATCTCCTCGCGGGTGTAGCCGTTTTCCTGGAAGGCGTCAATATGAGGGATGACGTTGAAGGGCAGGGGGTGGGCGAAGACCTCGGCCCTGGGGGCCTCCCCGTGCAGGAAGCGGTGGGTTTCTTGGATTAGCTCCTCCATGCCCTTGGCCCCCGCCCCCGAGGCCGCCTGATAGGTGGCCACGACCACCCTCTTGGCCCGGAAGGCCTTGTGGAGGGGCCAGAGGGCCATGGCCAGGATGGCGGTGGTGCAGTTGGGGTTGGCGACGATGCCCCGGTGGGCAAAGATCTTCTCCCGGTTCACCTCGGGGACCACCAGGGGCACCCAGGGCTCGTAGCGGAAAGCGCTGGAGTTGTCTATGACCAAGGCCCCGCCCTTGGCCCAGAGGGGGGCGAGGGCCTTGGAGATCGCCCCCCCGGCGCTCGCCAGGACCAGGTCCACGGGCAAAGGCCCCTCGGGGAGGGGCTCCACGGGGATCTCCTCCCCCATGAAGGGGAGGCGCACCCCCGCCGAGCGGGGAGAGGCGTAAAGCCTGAGCTCGCTTAGGGGAAAACGGCGGGCCTCGAGGACCTTCAGGATCTCCCTGCCCACGGCCCCCGTGGCCCCCACCACGGCCACCCTCATGCGCCCTCCTGCAGGAACTCAGCCTCCTCCCACATGGCGCTCACGTGCCCCACCAGGTGGGTCAGAGCGCCAAAAAGCTCCCGCTCCAGCTCGCGGGAAGGCGCCACCTGCATCTCCTCGTAAAGGGCCCGTGCCCGCCCCACCTCTTCCCAAAGCTCCCGCCAAACCGCCTCCGGAATCCCTAAAACTTCCTGCCTAAGCGCCGTAGGATGCGCTCCCTTCTTCTTTCCCATGCCCGGATCTCCCGTTCCCAGTGAGCGATAACCCCCCAGTTGGGCCGAGGTTTAGCCTCCTCCTCCCGAATCTTTCGCCAATGCTCCTCTATACGCGCCTCCAGCTGAGCCAGAACCTCCTTCCAATGCTTGCGGTTTTGCGCCACTTCCGGCTCCTCAAAAACTAGGCGCTCCTTCATTCTACCACCGAAGCTTCTCCTTCAAAAACCCCTCCAGCTCGTCCACGTGGAGGCGGATCTGCTCCATGGTGTCCCGGTCCCGCACGGTCACCGTGTCCTTGAGCCGGGTGGTGCCGTCCTTGCTCTGGCCGATGGTGTCGTAGTCCACGGTGATGGCGAAGGGGGTGCCCACCTCGTCGTGGCGGCGGTAGGCCTTGCCGATGTTGCCCGTGTCCTCGTAGAGCACCCGCCCGAGGCCCAGGGCCTGGAGGCGGGCCTTCAGGGCCTTGGCGTAGCCCGTGATCTCCGGGCGGTTCTTGGCCAGAGGGATGACGGCCACCTTGATGGGGGCTAGCTGGGGCTTGAGCTTGAGGACGATGCGCTCCTCCCCACTCTGAAGCTCCTCCCGGGTGAAGGCCTCGGAGAGAAGGGCCAAGACCCCCCGGTCCACCCCGGCGGAGGGCTCTATCACGTAGGGCACGAACCACTTCCCCGTGTCGGGGTCCCGGTAGGCCAGGCGCTGGGTGGAGTGCTGGTTTTTGAGGACCCGAGCGGTGATCCCCAGCTCCTCCTGGTCCTTGGTGTGGCTTCCCAGGTCAAAGTCCGTGCGGTTGGCGATGCCCTCAAGCTCCTCGAGGCCGTGGGGGAAGCGGTAGAGGAGGTCCACCGTGGCCTTGGCGTAGTGGGCCAGCTCCTCGGGAGGCTGCTCGTAGGCCACCAGGTTCTCCCGGCTTAAGCCCATCTCCTGCCACCACTTAAGGCGCTCCTCCACCCAGTAGCGGTGCCAGTACTCGTCCTCCCCCGGGCGCACGAAGTACTCAATCTCCATCTGCTCAAACTCCCGCACCCGGAAGATGAAGTTCCGGGGGGTGATCTCGTTGCGGAAGGCCTTGCCGATCTGGGCGATGCCGAAGGGGAGCTTGCGGCTGGTGGTGTCCAGGACGTTCTTGAAGTTGATGAAGATCCCCTGGGCGGTCTCGGGACGCAGGTAGGCGAGGCCCGCCTCGTCCTCCACCGGCCCCACGTAGGTCTTGAACATCATGTTGAAGTACCGGGGCGGGGTCCAGTCCCCCGCCTCCCCCGTGGCCGGGTCCAGGACCCCCGCCGCGGTCATGGCCCCCCCGGCCCGCTCGGGGAAGGCCATCATGGCCTGGACCAGGGCGTGGAGGTTCCCCTCCTCCACCTCCATGGCCCGGAAGAGGCGCTTCAGGACCTCCTCCGGCTGCTCCTTCAGGAGGTGGTCCAGGCGGTAGCGCTTCTTGCTGATGCGGTTGTCCACCATGGGGTCGGCGAAGGTGGCCTCGTGCCCCGAGTAGTGGAGGACCAGGCGGTGGGTGAGGAGGCTTGCGTCCAGGCCCTCCATGTCGTCCCGCTCGTAGACGTTCTTGCGCCACCAGGCCTGCTTCAGGTTGTTTTTGAGCTCCACCCCCAAAGGCCCGTAGTCGTAGACCCCCTGCAGGCCGCCGTAGATCTCTGCGCTCTGGAAGATGAACCCCCGCCTCTTGCAAAGGGCCACCAGTTCGTCCAAGGTGCTGGCTGGCATGCCTTCTCCTCCCAAAGGGCCCGAGGGCCCGATAGCAGGCATCTTAAGGCCAAGGTAAGCGAAGGCGCAAACGCCTGAGGAGGGGGCCTTTACGCTAGAATGTGGGTAGAGGGGAGCATGAACAGGTACGACGATCGCGCCAGGCTGGTCTTTCACTACGCAAGGGAGGAGGGGAGCCGCTTAGGCCACTCCATGATCGGCCCAGAGCACCTCCTCCTGGGCCTGATGCGCGAGGGGGGCACGGCGGCCCGCATCCTCCAGGAGTACGGGGCGAGCCTCGAGGCCATGCGCCGCATGGTGGAGGAGCTGGTGGGCCGCGGCGAGGGGAGCCGCACCGGAGAACCCCCCGCCATCACGCCCAGGGCGAGGCGGGTCATGGAGCTGGCTAGCGCCGAGGCCCGCAACATGGGGGCCCAGGTGATCGGCACCGAGCACATCCTCCTGGGCATCATCCGCGAAGGGGACGGGATCGCCTACCGCATCCTCTCCCACTTCGCCAAGGACGTGGACGCCATCCGCTGGCGCATCCTGGCCATGGCGGACAGCCGCGAGCGGGAAAAGCCCGTGAACACCCCCTTCCTGGACGAGTACGGCCGCGACCTCACCAAAGAGGCCCGGGAAGGGAAGCTGGACCCGGTGATCGGCCGCCAGGAGGAGATCAACCGGGTGATCCAGATCCTGGCCCGGCGCACCAAGAACAACCCCGTGCTCATCGGTGACCCCGGGGTGGGCAAGACGGCCATCGTGGAGGGCCTGGCCCAGGCCATCGTGGAGGGCCGGGTCCCCCCCATCCTCAAAGGGGCCCGGGTGGTGGCCATTGACCTCGCTGGGGTGGTGGCGGGCACCAAGTACCGGGGGGAGTTTGAGGAGCGCCTGCGCCAGATCATTGAGGAGCTCAAAAACGCCAAGGTCATCGCCTTCATTGACGAGCTCCACACCCTGATCGGGGCCGGGGGGGCCGAGGGCACCCTGGACGCCGCCAACATCATGAAGCCCGCCCTGGCCCGGGGGGAGATCCAGGTGATCGGGGCCACCACCACCGGGGAGTACCACCGCTACATAGAAAAGGACGCCGCCCTGGAGCGCCGCTTCCAACCGGTGATCGTCCTGGAACCCTCCCCGGAGGAGACCCTGGAGATCCTCAAGGGCCTCCGGCCCCGCTACGAGGCCCACCACGGGGTCATCATCCCCGACGAGATCCTGGAGCTTTCCGTCAAGATCGGCATCCGCTCCCTCCCCGGGCGCAACTTCCCCGACAAGGCCATTGACCTCATTGACGAGGCCGCAAGCCGGGTGCGCCTCAACGCCTCCCTGGGCCTGCCCGTGGCCGAGGAGGAGGACGGCACCCCCGTGGTGACCCGGGAGGACATAGAAGCGGTGGTGGACTCCTGGGGCGGGGTCTACGTGGACGACAAGGACGACGAGAAGCTCATGCACCTGGAGGAGGAGCTGAGGAAGCGGGTGGTGGGCCAGGAGGAGGCCATCAAGGCCCTGGCGAGCGCCCTAAGGCGGGCCCGGGTAGGGCTTGGGGGGAGGACGAGGGTGGCCGCCAGCTTCCTCTTCGTGGGCCAAAGCGGCGTGGGCAAGACCCAGCTGGCCAAGGCCCTGGCCGAGGTCCTCTTCGGCTCGGAGCGGGCCCTCATCCGCTTTGACATGTCCGAGTTCCAGGAGCCCCACTCCATCTCCAAGCTGATCGGGGCCCCGCCCGGCTACGTGGGCTACGAGCAGGGGGGCCGCCTCACCGAGGCCGTGCGGCGCCAGCCCTTCAGCGTGGTCCTCCTGGACGAGATTGAGAAGGCCCACCCCGACATCTACAACACCTTCCTCCAGGTCCTGGACGAGGGCCGCCTCACGGACGGCATGGGCCGCACTGTGGACTTCCGCCGGGTGATCCTCATCATGACCTCCAACACCGGCTACAACGTGGGCCCGGCCATCGGCTTCACCTCCAGGGAGGTGGACACGGAGTCCCCCCTGAAGGCCCTCTTCACCCCCGAGTTCCTGGACCGCCTGGACGAGGTCATCCGCTTCCGCCCCCTCACCGAGGAGGAGCTGGTCCAGGTGGCCCAGCTCATGCTGGAGGACATCCAGAAAGAGCTCAAGACCCGGGACATTGACGTGGTCTTCGCCCCCGAGGTGGCCCGCTTCGTGGTGGAGCAGGCCCCCAAGACGGGGAGCGCCCGGGCCATCCGCGGGGTCATCCGGGAGCGCATAGAAGACCCCCTCTCCCTGGCCCTCCTCAAAAAGCCCACGGGCCGCCTCTACGTGAACGTGGAGGACGGGCGCCTGGCCTTCCACGAGGTGGAGGAGTTCCTGGTCTAGGGCTTCATGGCCAAAGCCAGCTACGCCTGCGTGGAGTGCGGCTACCGCACCCCCAAACCCCTGGGGCGGTGCCCGGGGTGCGGGGCCTGGGGGAGTTTCCAGGAGGTGGCTCCCCAGCCCTCCCGCAAGGCGGAGCCTCGCCAGGGCCAAACCCTGGCCCTCCTTCCCCTTTCCCAGGTGGACGAGGCGGAGGAGAGGCGCTTCTCCTCGGGGCTCTTTGAGGTGGACCGGGTCCTGGGCGGGGGGTTCGTGCCTGGGGAGGTGGTCCTCTTGGGGGGGGAGCCCGGGGTGGGCAAGAGCACCCTCCTCCTGGAGATGGCCCGGCGCATGCCGCAAAGGGTGTACTACGTGGCGGGGGAGGAGTCCCCGGCCCAGATCAAGCTCCGGGCGAGGCGGCTTGGGGTGGAGGAGCTTTTGCTGGTGCGGGAGACCCAGCTGGAGCCCCTCCTGGCCCTCCTGGAACAGGACCCTCCGGAAGCCCTTTTTGTGGACTCTATCCAGACGATCGCCGCGAACGGGAGCCCGGGAAGCCTGGTGGCGGTGCGGGAGGCCACCTCGGCCTTGGTGCGCTTCGCCAAGGAGCGGGGAACGGCGGTGGTCCTGGTGGGGCACGTGACCAAGGAGGGGGTGGTGGCGGGGCCCAAGAGCGTGGAGCACGCCGTGGACGCCACCCTTTACCTGGAGACCGCCGGGGTCTACCGGGTCTTAAGGAGCGCCAAGAACCGCTTCGGCCCCGTGGGGGAGCTCGGGGTCTTCCGCATGGAGGAGGAGGGGCTTTTAGAGGTGCAAAACCCCTCGGAGGCCTTCCTCCTGGAAAGACCCCTGGGGGTGCCGGGAAGCGCCATCGCCCTGGCCCTGGCCGGGGAGAGGGCCTTGGCCCTCGAGGTCCAGGCCCTGGCCGCCAAGACCCCCTTCCCCGCCCCCCGCAGGGTGGTCCAGGGGCTGGACGGAAGGCGCGTGGACGTGGTCCTCGCGGTCCTGGAGCGGAGGCTCGGCCTACCCCTCGCCAACTTGGACGTCTACGTGAACCTCGCCGGGGGACTCAAGGTGCAAGACCCAGGGCTGGACCTGGCCGTGGCCCTGGCGGTGTATTCTGCGGTGGTGGGCCGCCCCCTGCCCGAGGACCTGGCGGTGGTGGGGGAGGTGGGGCTTCTCGGCGAGGTCCGGAGCGTGGTGGGCCTGGAAAGAAGACTGAAGGAGGGGGAGCGGGCCGGGTTTAGGCGCTTTCTGCACCCCGGGAACACCCGGGGCCTGGCCCAGGCGGTGGAGGCCTATTTGGGATGAACAGCAGGCTTTTTTTCTACCTCCTCTTCGCCTTTTTGGGCTACCAGCTGGCGGTGGCCCTGGAGAGCCTGGGCCTCCTGCCCAAGACCCTGGGCCTCCTCTCCTTGAACCGGCTCTACCTTACCCTGGCGGGCCTCCTCACCGGGGTCCTTCTGGCCCCTAGGCTGGAGGCTTACTGGGAGAAACGCCTAAGAGGGCTCAAGGAGCTTCCCCCCGAGGTCCCCGTGGCCCTCACCCTGGGGGCCACCCTGGGCCTCCTCCTCACTGTGCTCCTCACCACCCTCCTCTCCCAGGTCCCCGGCTTCTCCCCCTACCACAGCCTCTTTCTGGCCGTGGTCCTGGTGGGCCTCTTCGCCTACTTGGCCCTAGGGTACAAGGACTACCTGCGCCTCCCCACCCCGAAGCGAGTCAAGGAGGGGGGTAAGGTCCTGGACACCAGCGTCCTGGTGGACGGAAGGATCCCCGAGGTGGCGGCCACGGGCTTCCTGGAAGGCCCCCTCTACGTGCCCCACTTCGTCCTCAAAGAGCTCCAGCACTTCGCCGACAGCCCCGACCCCCTGAAGCGGGCCAAGGGCAGAAGGGGCCTCGAGGCCCTGGAAAGGCTCAAGGAACTCCTCCCCCTGGAGGTGGTGGAGGAGGCCCCCAAGGGGGAGAGCGTGGACGAGAAGCTCCTCTTCCTGGCCCGGGAGCTGGGGGCGGCTTTGGTCACCAACGACCTGGCCCTTCTCCAGATGGCCCGCATCTACGGGGTGAGGGCCCTCTCCATCCAGGCCCTGGCCCAGGCCCTGAGGCCCCAGCTCCAGGTGGGGGACACCCTGAAGATTCTCATCTTCAAAGAGGGCAAGGAGCCCCACCAGGGGGTGGGCTACCTGGAGGACGGCTCCATGGTGGTGGTGGACGAGGGCATCCGCTACAAGGGCCAGGAGATAGACGTGGTCATCACCCAGGCCATCCAGACCCAGGTGGGGCGCCTCTTCTTCGCTAGGCCCGCCCGCTAAACCCCCGAAAGAGGAGCCAGGCCCCAAGGAGCACCAGGGCCAGGGGGAAGAGGTAGCCCAAGGCCTCCCCCACCCCCGGAAGGCTCAGGACCAGGGGCACCAGGAGACCCAGGGCGGGCCAGAGGGCCCAGCGGTGGCCCAGGGCAAAGAGGGCCCCGAAGGTGGCGGAAAGGCCCACAAAGAGGACCCAGCCCGCCTCCCCACCTGGCCAGAGGGCTTCCAAAAGGGCCACCAAGGCCAGGGAAAGGAGCGCCCCTCCAGGAATCAGGGCCCACCAGTCCGCAGGGCGGAGGGCGAAGACCAGGAGAAACCCCAGGCCGGTGAGGCCCAGGAATAAGGCCCCGCCCAGGTCCCCACCTACCCAGGCCCCGAGGCCGAGGCCCAGGAGGCCCGCCCCTGGGATCACCCAGTAGAAACGGGCGCGCCCCTGGAGCCCCGCGGCCAGAAGGGCCACCCCCGCCAGGACCATCCCCCCACCCCACAGGCCCCGGGCCGCCGCCAAGCCCATCTGGTCTAAAAGGAAAAGCGAGCCCAGCAGGATGAGGGCCAGCCCCAAGGCCGCTTCTGTCTGCTTCACCGGTATCCCCTTTCCAGTATAGGCCGGGGCGAGGAAGGGCGGAAGTATAATCTTCCTGGCCTTTAGGGCCGGGAGGTGGAGCTTGAACCTGCACGAGTATCAAGCCAAGGAGATCCTCGCCCGCTACGGGGTGCCGGTGCCCCCCGGCAAGGTGGCCTACACCCCGGACGAGGCCAAGAGGATCGCCCAGGAGTTCGGCAAACGGGTGGTCATCAAGGCCCAGGTCCACGTGGGCGGGAGAGGCAAGGCGGGGGGGGTGAAGCTGGCGGACACCCCAGAGGAGGCCTACGAGAAGGCCCAGGCCATCCTGGGCATGAACATCAAGGGCCTCACCGTGAAGAAGGTCCTGGTGGCCGAGGCGGTGGACATCGCCAAGGAGTACTACGCCGGCCTCATCCTGGACCGTTCCCAAAAGCGGGTGGTCCTCATGCTCTCCAAGGAGGGGGGCGTGGACATTGAGGAGGTGGCCGCACAGCGCCCGGAGGCCATCCACAAGTTCTGGATTGACCCCCACAAGGGCCTGAGGCCCTTTGAGGCCCGGGAGATGGTGAAGCGGGCGGGCCTCGAGGGCAACCTCAACAAGCTGGCCCAGGTCCTGGTGGCCCTCTACCGGGCCTACGAGGGGGTGGACGCCTCCATCGCCGAGATCAACCCCCTGGTGGTCACCACCGAGGGCAGCATCGTGGCCGCCGACGCCAAGATCGTCCTGGACGACAACGCCCTCTTCCGCCACCCCGACTTGGCGGAGCTAAGGGAGGTGGAGGCGGAGCACCCCCTGGAGGTGGAGGCCAGCAACTTCGGCTTCGCCTACGTGAAGCTTGACGGCAACATTGGCATCATCGGCAACGGGGCGGGGCTCGTGATGTACACCCTGGACCTGGTGAACCGAGTGGGGGGTAGGCCCGCCAACTTCCTGGACATCGGGGGCGGGGCCAAGGCGGACGTGGTCTACAACGCCCTTAGGGTGGTCCTCAAGGACCCCGACGTGAAGGGCATCTTCATCAACATCTTCGGCGGCATCACCCGGGCGGACGAGGTGGCCAAGGGGGTCCTCCGGGCCCTCGAGGAGGGCCTCCTCACCAAGCCCGTGGTCATGCGGGTGGCGGGCACCGCCGAGGAGGAGGCCAAGAAGCTTCTGGAAGGGAAGCCCATCTACATGTACCCCACGTCCATAGAGGCGGCCAAGGCCATCGTGGCCATGGTGGGAGGTGCGGCGTGATCCTGGTCAACAAGGAAACCCGCGTCCTGGTCCAGGGCATCACGGGCCGGGAGGGGCAGTTCCACACAAAGCAGATGCTTGACTACGGCACCAAGGTCGTGGCCGGGGTGACCCCGGGCAAGGGGGGGACCGAGGTCTTAGGGGTCCCCGTGTACGACACGGTGAAGGAGGCGGTGGCGCACCACGCCATTGACGCCTCCATCATCTTCGTGCCCGCCCCCGGGGCGGCGGACGCCGCTTTGGAAGCCGCCCACGCGGGCATCCCCCTCATCGTCCTCATCACCGAGGGCATCCCCACCCTGGACATGGTGCGGGCGGTGGAGGAGATCAAGGCCCTGGGAAGCCGCCTCATCGGGGGGAACTGCCCGGGGATCATCAGCGCCGAGGAGACCAAGATCGGCATCATGCCCGGCCACGTCTTCAAGCGGGGCAAGGTGGGCCTCATCAGCCGCTCCGGCACCCTCACCTACGAGGCGGCGGCCGCCCTCTCCCAGGCGGGCCTCGGCACCACCACCACCGTGGGCATCGGGGGCGACCCGGTGATCGGCACCACCTTCAAGGACCTCCTCCCCCTCTTCAACGAGGACCCCGAGACCGAGGCCGTGGTCCTCATCGGGGAGATTGGGGGCTCGGACGAGGAGGAAGCCGCGGCCTGGGTGAAGGCGCACATGAAGAAGCCCGTGGTGGGCTTTATCGGGGGCCGAAGCGCCCCCAAGGGGAAGCGCATGGGCCACGCCGGGGCCATCATCATGGGGAACGTGGGCACCCCGGAGTCCAAGCTGAAGGCCTTCGCCGAGGCGGGCATCCCCGTGGCGGACACCATTGACGAGATCGTGGAGCTGGTGAAGAAGGCCCTGGGCTAAGGCCTTGAAGCCGCAAAGGCCCCCCAAGGGGGGCCTTCTTCACACCCTTCCCGTGGCCTCGGCCAGGGAGAGGAGGCGCTCGCCGTGCACCTCGGTGAGCTGGCCGGGGAGAAGCCGCCAGGCCCAGTTGCCGTGGGGCCTCCCCGGGTAGTTCATTCGGGCCTCGGACCCCAGGGCCAGAACGTCCTGCACGGGGTAGATGGCCAGCCGGGCCACGGACTTCATGCCGAGCGCCATGAGGGCCCAGGGCACCTCCTCCTCTTCCCGGAAGGCGATCCCCCAGTCCGCCAGGTAGCGCTCCAGGAAGGCCCGCTCGTGGGGGGTGGCCGCGCGGTACCAGCCCAGGGTGGTGTCGTTGTCGTGGGTCCCGGTGTAGACCACCACCCGGCCGTGGGCGGGGTAGTTGTGGGGGAGGAAGGGGTTTTCCATCCCATCGTCAAAAGCGAACTGCAGGACCTTCATCCCGGGAAGGCCGAAGCGGTCCCTGAGGGCCTCCACCTCGGGGGTGATGACCCCCAGGTCCTCCGCCAGGATGGGGACCCGGCCGAAAACCTCCTCTATGCGGGCGAAGAGCCTATCCCCTGGGGCCTTGACCCAGCGCCCCTCCACCGCCGTGGGGCAGGAGGCGGGGATCTCCCAGTAGGCCTCAAAGCCTCGGAAGTGGTCTATGCGCACCAGGTGGAATAGCTCCAGGGCCTTGGCCAGCCTCTCTATCCAGAAGGAAAACCCTTCCTTCTCCAGGACATCCCAGCGGTAAAGGGGGTTGCCCCAGCGCTGGCCGGTTTCCGAGAAGTAGTCTGGGGGAACCCCGGCCACCACCGTGGGCCTCCCCTCCTCGTCCAGGTGGAACCACTCGGGGTGGGCCCAGACCTCGGCGGAGTCCTCGGCCACGAAGATGGGCATGTCCCCGATGATCTGGATCCCCAGGGCCTCGGCCTCCTCCTTGAGGGCCTTCCAGGCCTCAAAGAAGAGCCACTGGGTCCAGGCGTGAAAGGCCACCTCCCCCGCCAGGGCCGCCTCCGCCTCCTTCATGGCCTTCTCCTCCCGCCGCCTCAGGGGAAGGGGCCACTGGTTCCAGGGAAGCCCCCCGTGGTGGGCTTTTAGGGCCATGAAGAGGGCGTAGTCCTTGAGCCATGAGGCCTCCTTTTCCTGGAAGGCCAGGAACTCTTCCCGTTCCGTCCTGGGGGCCCTTTCCAAAAAGCCCTGGTAGGCGGCCTTCAGGGCGGGCCACTTCCAGGCGTAGAGAAGCCCGTAGTCCACCCGGCCCTGGGGAAAGCCAGGGTCCTTCAGGACCAGGTAGCCCTTCTCCGCCAAAGGCCGCAGGTCTATGAGGTAGGGGTTGCCGGCGAAGGCGCTGAAGGCCTGGTAGGGGGAGTCCCCGTAGCCCGTGGGGCCTAGGGGGAGGACCTGCCAGAAGCGCCCCCCCGCCTCCTTGAGGAAGCGGAGGAAGGCCCGGGCCTCGAGGCCCAAGACGCCCACGCCGTGAGGCCCGGGGAGGCTCGTGGGGTGGAGGAGGAGGCCGAAGGCCCTAGGAAGCTCCATGCCCTAGAGTATACCCCCGGCCCTGGAAAAGCTTCCAGAGGCGCCCGTCCCTTGCGGGGCGCTTACCCCACCCGGTTCCCCTTCTCGTCGTAAAGGTAAAACCCCCGGCCCGTCTTCCGGCCCAAGAGCCCCGCCTGCACCATGCGGCGAAGGAGGGGGGAGGGGCGGTACTTGTCGTCCCCGAAGCCCTTGTGGAGGACCTCCATGATGGCCAGGCAGGTGTCCAGGCCGATGAAGTCGGCGAGCTCCAAAGGCCCCATGGGGTGGTTCATCCCCAGGCGCATGACGCCGTCAATGGCCTCCTTGGTGGCGATCCCTTCCCGCAGGGCCTCAATGGCCTCGTTGATCATGGGCATCAGGAGGCGGTTGGACACGAAGCCGGGGTAGTCCTGGACCTCGAGGGGGGTCTTCCCCATCCGCCTCGCCACCGCCACCACCACGTCCCGGGTGGCCTCCGAGGTGAGCTCCCCCCGGATCACCTCCACCAGGGCCATGAGGGGCACGGGGTTGAAGAAGTGCATGCCGATGAAGCGCTCGGGCCGCCCCGAGTACCGCCCCAAAGCGGTGATGGGGATGGAGCTGGTGTTGGAGGCCAGAATGGCCTCGGGCTTGGCCAGGGCCCCCACCTTCTCCCAAAGAGCCCGCTTGGCCCCCTCGTCCTCCACGATGGCCTCCACGATCAGGTCGGCCTCCCTGAAGGCCTCCAGGTCTAAGGTGGTGCGGATCCGCCCCAGGGTGGCCTCATAGGCCTCCTCCGTGATGCGCCCTTTCTCCAGGAACTTGCCTAAGGAGCGCCGGATGGCCTCTAGCCCCCGCTTCAGGGCCTCCTCCGAGGCGTCCAGAAGGAGCACCTCGTAGCCCGCCTGGGCCGCCACCTGGGCGATGCCACTTCCCATCTGCCCCGCGCCGATCACGCCGATGATCCTGACCTCCATGGGCCACCTCGGCGGCTATTTTACCCGCAGGTTAACCAGAACCACCCCAAGAAGGGCCAGGGCGCCCCCCAGGAGGGAAAGGGGGGAAGGCACCTCGCCAAGCCACAGGTAGGCGATGAGGATGGCCAGGGCCGGGGAGAGGTAGAGGAAGGAGGAAAGGCGGGAAGCGGGGGTGCGGGAGAGGGCGTAGGTCCAGGTGAGATAGGCCAGGGCCCCGGGGAAGACCCCCAGGTAAAGCGCGGAAAGGAGGGCGGGCCCAGGGGCCTTCAGCAGGGCCTCGGGAAGCCCCGGGAGGAAAACAAGAAGGGGCAGGGTGCCCAGGACCAGGGTGTAGACGGTCATCTCTTCGCTCCTATAGCGGGCGAAGAGGGGCTTTTGCAGGACGAAGTAGAAGGAGGTGGAAAGGGCGGAGAGGAGGATGAGGAAGGCACCAGGGCTCAAAGCGAACCCCCCGCCCTCCCCGAAGGCGATGAGAAAGGAGCCCAAAAGGGCCAGGGCGAAGCCCAGGACCCCTAGAGGCCGAAGCCTCTCCCCCAGGAAGAAGTAGGAAAGCAGGGCGGTGAAGACGGGCCCGGTGGCGATGAGGAGGCTCGCCGCCCCGGCGCTCACGGAAAGCTCCCCGTAGACCAAGGCGGTGTGGTAGACGGTGATGCCCAAAAGTCCCAGGAGGAAAAGCCGGGGCAGGTCCTCCCGTCTGGGGGGCCTGAGCCCCCGGGCCCGGGCGTAGAGGAGGAGGATGCCCCCCGCCACCAAAAAGCGCAGGAGGACCAGATGCCCCGGGGAAAGCCCCTGGAGCCCCGCCCGGATGGCGGCGAAGGCGCTGGCCCAGAAGAGGATGGTGACCAGGGCGGAAAGAAGGGCCCTAGGCTCCATGGGGCAGGACCAGGTAGTAGAGGCCCCGATCCAGGAAGCCCCTCTCCAAAAGGGCGTTCACGTCCCGGGCGGTGACCCGGAGCACCCGGGCCTTGACCTCTTCCAGGGGGAGGTACTGGCCGGTGTAGAGGTACTCCAGCCCCAGGTGGAAAAGCCGCCCCATGGGGGTCTCCCCGGCGAAGACCAGGCCCGTGGCCAGGGGGGTCTTGGCCTTCTCCACCTCCTCCTCCTCCACGCCCTCCTTCTGGAGGCGGGCGAACTCCTCCTGCAGGGCGGAAAGGACCGCCTCCTTGTGGGCGGGGTCCCCCTGGACGTAGGCGTGGAAGAAGCCCGCCCGGTCCCCCTCCTCGTGGCCGAAGGAGGCGGCCTCGGCCAGGCCCCGGTCCACCAGGGCGAAGTGGAGCCTGCCCGAGCCCTCCTCCCCCAGGAGGTGGGCCAGGACCTGGGCGGGGAAGCGGGCCTCCTCCTGGTAGGCGAAGCCGGGGAAGAGGCCCACCAAATAGAGGGCCTTGGCCTTCTCGTAGGGGCGCTCCTGAAGGCCGGTGGCGGGGTCTAAAGGCGGGTAGGCCCGAGCGGCCTCCCCCTGGAAAAAGCCCTGGGTGAGGCGCTCCGCCTCCTCCAGAAGCCTGGCGAAGTCCACCTTGCCCGCCGCCGCCAGGACCATGTTGCCCGCCCGGTAGCGCCGCCTGTGGTAGGCGGCCATCCCTTCCCGGGTGAGGGCCCTTATGCTCTCCTCCGTGCCCAGGACGCTGTGGCCCAGGGGGTGGTCCCGGAAGAAGGCCCTCCTGGCCCAGTCGTAGGCCATGAAGCCCGGGCGGTCCCGGTAGCGGGCGATCTCCTCCAGGATCACCAGCTTCTCCGTGGCGAAGTCCTCCTCCCTGAGGGCGGGGCGCATGAGCTTGGAGAAAAGCTCCAAAAGGGGGAAGGCGAACTCGGGGAGGACCGCCCCGTAGTAGACCGTGGCCTCCTCGGAGGTGAAGGCGTTGTACTGGGCCCCCAAGCGGTCAAAGGCCAGGTTCACGGAGAAGGCGTCCATGTCCTCGGGGCCCTTGAAGACCATGTGCTCCAGGAAGTGGCTCACCCCGCTCTCCTCCGGCCCCTCGTCCCGGGCCCCGGTCTTCACGAAGTAGCCCAGGGCCACGCTCCTGGCCTCGGGGAGGACCTCGGCGATGACCCTGAGGCCATTTTTTAAGACTGCTTCCTTAAACATCCTCCACCTCCCCTAGAAGCCCCACCCAAGGGTCCCGGTAGGGGTGCGCCCTCAGGAAGGCGTTGACCTCCTCTAACGTGGTGCCCTCAATGGCGGCCTCAATCTCGGCGAGGGGGCGCACCCGGCCCAGCATGTAGAGGTCCCGGGCCATGGAAGCGGCCCTGGTCCTGATGGACTCGTCTCCCATGACCAGGGCGGTCTTCAGGCCCACCTTGGCCCGGGAAAGCTCCTCCTCCGCCACCCCGTCCTGGAGTCTTTCTATCTCTTGGAGCATCACGGAAAGGGTCTCCTGGGCCCTCTCCCTGGTGGTGCCGGCGTAGGCCATGAGGAGGCCCTGCCCCTTCACCCCCGCGGGGAAGGCGCTTACGGCGTAGACCAGGCCCCGTTTCTCCCGCACCTCGGTGAAGAGGCGGCTACTCATCCCCCCGGAGAGGACCTCGAGGGCCAGCCTGGCCGCGTAGAAGCCGGGGTCCTCCGGCCCCACGTCGGGGTAGGCCAGGCCGATCTGGACCTGGGCCGTGGGCCGCTTCAGGGCGAAGCGCTCCGGCGAGGAAAGAAGGGGCTGGGGATAGAAGGCCTCCTCCCCCTCCCAGAGGGCCAGGGGCTCCAGGGCCCCAAGAAGCCTCTCCCAGGAAACCCCTCCGGCCACGGCCAGGATGGCCCCCCTGGGGGTGTAGCGCTTCCGGTAGTCCTCCCTGAGGGCCTCGGGGGTGGCTCGCCTCAGGTCCTCCTCCCGGCCTAAGGGGTCGCGGCCGTGGGGGGAGAGGAAGACCCGCCGCCTCAGCTCGGAGAAGAGCTTTCTGGCGGGCTGGTCCTCCTGAGAGAGGAGGCTTTGGAGGGCCACGGAGCGCACCGCCTCAAACCCCTCCTGGGGGAGGCGGGGCCGGGTGAGGAGGAGGGCGTAGAGGCGGAAGACCTCCTCCAGGACCTCGGGGAGGAAGCTGGCGGCGAAGGCGGTGTACTCCAGGCCCGCCCCGCTACTCCGCCTCACCCCCAAAGCGTCCAGGGCCTGGGCCAGGCCCCGGGCGTCCAGCTCCCCCGCTCCCTTCCATAGCCACCCCTCCAGGAGGGCGCTGGCCCCCTCCAGCCCCTCGGGGTCGTTCACCGCTCCCACGGGCAGGAGGAGCTGGAAGGCCACCCCGGGGAAGTCCCGCTCCTCCAGGGCCAGGGTAAGGCCGTTTGGCAACCGCTCCACGCGACTCACAGGCCTAAGGGTATCATGGGGAGCGTGAAGGAAGGGGAACTCCGGGAAAGGCTCAGGAGGCCCATCCTCCGGGAGCTCCAGGACGGGGCCCAGGACCGGGTGGTGGTGGGGGGCCTCGAGGGCCTCATCCGCAACCTGGCCCGCCCCTTCCCCAAGCTCCTGGAGCTCTTTGAGGGCTACGGGGAAAAGGGCCCGGAGGAAAGGAAAAGGGTCCTGGAGGAGGCCCTCCGCTTCCTGGAGGACGGCCTCCCACAGGCCCCACCTCCCCCGCCCAAGCCCCCAAGCCGCCTGAGGCCGGAAGACCCCGCCCACCTCCTCGCCCCCCCGCAAAGCCGGAAGAAGCTCGCCGAGCTGGGCCTCCGCACGGTGCGGGACGTCCTCCACCACTACCCCCGCCGCTACGAGGACCGCCGGGCCCTCCCCGGGGTGCGCTACCTGGAGGACGGCCAGAAGGCCACCCTCTCCGTCAAGGTCCTTTCCAAGGAGCTGGTGAAGACCCCCAAAAAGGGCATGCAGCTGGTCCAGGTCAAGGCCATGGACGCCTGGGGGTGGCGGCTCACCCTGGTCTGGTTCAACCAGCCCTGGGTCCTCGCCCAGATAGAGGAGGGGGCCACCCTGATCGTCACCGGCAGGGTGCGGCGGCAAGGCGGGGTGCAGCTCCTGGTGGAGCACTTTGAGGACGAGGGGACGGAGTCCCTCTCCACCGGGCGCATCGTCCCCATCTACCCCGCCAAGGAGGGGGTGGGGCAGGCCTTTTTGCGCCGCACCGTCCACCGGGCCCTGGAGATGGCCCTGCCCCTGCCAGACCCCGTGGAGCCTTACCGGGAGGGCCTGGGCCTCATGCCCTACTCCGAGGCCCTTAAGGCCATCCACTTCCCCGAGGACGAGGAGGCCCTCAAAAGGGCCCTTCTCCGCCTCAAGTTTGACGAGTACCTCCTCCTGGAGCTCAAGGCCCTCCTGGAGGCCGGGGGGGTGGTCCTGGGGCGGGCTTTTCGGGTGGAGGAGGCCTGGGTGGAGGCCTTCAAAAAGGCCCTCCCCTTCCCCCTCACCAAGGCCCAGGAGCGGGTCATGGCCGAGATCGCCAAGGACATGCAAAGCCCCAGGCAGATGGCCCGCCTCCTCCAGGGGGACGTGGGCTCGGGGAAGACGGTGGTGGCGGCCTTCGCCCTCTTTTTGGCCGCCATGAACGGGGCCCAGGGGGCCCTCATGGCCCCCACGGAGATCCTGGCCCAGCAGCACTTCCAGAACCTCACCCGCTACCTCTTCCCCCTGGGGGTGAGGGTGGAGCTCCTATTGGGCTCCACGCCGGCCCGGGAGCGGGAGGCCATCCTGGCCCGCCTCCGGAGCGGGGAGGCCCAGGTGGCCGTGGGCACCCACGCCCTCATCCAGGAGGGGGTGGGCTTCCGGGACCTGGGCCTGGCGGTGGTGGACGAGGAGCACCGCTTTGGGGTCCTGCAACGGCGGGCCCTCCTCAAGCTGGCCAAGACCCCGCCCGACGTCCTGGTCATGTCCGCCACCCCCATCCCCCGCTCCCTGGCCCTCACCCTCTACGGGGACCTCGAGGTGAGCGTTCTGGACGAGATGCCTCCGGGCCGCACCCCGGTGAAGACCAAGGTCCTCCCCCACCGCCTCCGCCTCCAGGCCTACGCCTTCGCCCGGGAGGAGATCAAAAAGGGGCACCAGGTCTTCGTGGTGGCCCCGGCCATTGAGGAGTCGGAGCTGGACCTGAAGGCGGCCACCGCCCTCTACCAGGAGCTCCAAGGCCTCCTCCCCGAGGCCCGGATCGCCCTCCTCCACGGCAAGATGCCCCCCCGGGAGAAGGAGGCGGTCATGGAGGCCTTCCGCCAGGGGCAGCATGACCTCCTGGTCTCCACCACGGTCATTGAAGTGGGGGTGGACATCCCCAGGGCCACCCTCATCATCGTGGAAAACGCCGAGCGCTTTGGCCTCGCCCAGCTCCACCAGCTAAGGGGCCGGGTGGGGCGGGGGGGGCTTCCTGGCTACGCCATCTTCCTAGCGGGGGAGGCGGGCCAGAAGACCATGAAGAGGCTAAAGGTCCTCGAGGCCTCTACGGACGGCTTTTACATCGCCGAGATGGACCTGAAGCTAAGAGGCCCCGGGGAGCTCAGGGGCACCCGGCAGTCGGGCTACCCGGAGCTGAAGCTTGGCGACCTGGCCGAGGACACCGAGGTCATAGAAAGGGCCCGGGCCCTGGCCAAGGCCATCGTGGAGGAGGACCCGGACCTCTCCCTACCCAAGCACCAGGCCCTCAAGGAGGAGCTGAGGGCCCAGGCGGAGCGGATCGGCTTCCGGGAGGTCATCTAGCCCCCATGGCCCTCGAGGCTCTCCCCCACCCCCTCCTCCCCGCCTTCTTCTCCCCGGGCGGGGCTTTGCGGGCCAGCGCCCTCCAGGACTACCTCCTCTCCCTGGCCCCCGCCTACGCCCCCTACGCTCCCCTTCCCCGGGTGCGGCTTTTCGTCCTCTCGGAAAAGGACTGGCGGGCCAGGCTCCCCTACCCTTACGGCCTCCCCTTCCAGCACGCCGGGCCGGAGGGCCTCGCCCTCTACGCCCCCCTCACCTACCCGGAGAGGCTTCTCCACCGCCTCCGGGAGGTCCTCCTCCCCCTGGGCCCGCCGCCCGGGGAGATCCCGGCCTTTTTGGACCTGAACCTGGGCCACGAGTACGCCCACGCCCTCCAGGTGGCCTGGCGGCTCCGCGCTGGGGCCAGGTGGCTGGACGAGTTTTTGGCCAACTACCTCTTCCTCCTGGGGCTAAAGGGAAAGCGCCCCGAGCTGGCCCAGGACCTCCTCCGCTGGAGCCAGCACCTGGCCCGCCTGAACCCCGAGAGGAAAAGCCTCTCCCTCTACGAAAGGAGGCGAGGCAACCTGGAAAGCGCCCTCTGGTTCCAGGCCCACTTCACCCTGAAAGCCTGGGAGGTCCTGGAAAAGGACGGGGACCGCCTCTTAAAAAGCTTTCTGGCGGCGGCCCCCCTGGACCGCAGGAAGGGCCACCGCCTCCTTCTCGCCCTCTACCCGGACCTGAAGACCTGGTTCGCCGCCTTCGGCCTCAAGGGCGCACCCGAGGGGCCACCTTCCCCTCAGCCAGGCCCCTGAGCCAGTCCAGGAAGCTCACCTCCCCCACCTTCAGGGTGTAGAGCTCGGGCCGGGGCAGGATGCAGTGCTGGCTCCCGGGGGCCAGGTAGAAGGTGTAGTTCTCCGCCTGGGCCGGGGTGAGGACCGCCTTCTGGGCCTCCGTGGCCCACTCCCGGGCCGTGGCCTCGGAAGGGGTCCTCTCCCCCTTCATGAGGCCGTAGAAGAAGATCTGGGTGCCGTCCAGGACCGTGGTGTACTGGCCCAGGACCGCCTTGGGGTAGGCCTTGGCCAGGGCCAGGTAGATCTCGTAGACCTTGGGCGCGGAGGAAAGCCCAGGAAGGTCCGGATACCGGGGGTTCCAGCGGACGTAGCCGGGGAAGTCCTCCGTGGCCACCCCCACCCCGGCATCCCCACACACGGCGATCTGGGCGTTTTTGTAGGTGGAAAGGACCTTGTCCGCCCAGAAGATGGCCCCATAGGCCCCGGCGCTACACCCGGTGACGAAGACCCGCTCCGCCTGGGCGTGGTTCCTGAAGACGTACTCCAAAGCCGCCTGGGCGTTTCTGGCCCCCTGGTGGTGGACCTTGAAGCCCCCGTAGTCCACCGTGGCCCGGCCCACGTGCAGGTCCCCCGTGCAGTAGGGCACGAAGACGTGGGTCCAGCCGAAGAAGGGGTTGGCCACGCTCATGCGGTTATAAATGCCCTGGGCCAGGAGGAGCTCCTGCACGTCCACCCGCTTGCGGTAGGTCTGGCTTTGCGGGCCGCAGGTGGCCACGTCCCAGCAGGCCCCGCCCCCCTGGAAGTCCAGGACCACCTTCTTCGGGTCCCCAGGGCTCACGTAGAAGCGGTAGGGGGAGCCGTCCGAGCAGACCCCGTCCGGCACCTCCACCGCCTTCCAGAAGGGTTCCAACCCCTGGGCCAAGGCCAGGGCCAATACCACTACCAGAGCGATAAGCCGCTTCATTCTTTCACCTCCGGAGGGCATTCTACAGACCTTCCTGTACCCAGTCAAGAAACGTCCACCTCAAAAAGCGAAACCCCTCCCTCGCCACGTTGGGCAAGAGAGGGGTCGCAATCCCCTTACGGGGCTAAACCTTCTGCAACCCCTGACCCTACCTTTTCCTCGTCCAAGACGGGGCTCGGAGAGGGGGGGTTTGTGAGAAAGATGAAACTTGGAATATGCATGGG
>OGCH01000377.1_pt1 | contig 24409 bp, 25 predicted proteins | sample 1570111 | NCBI WGS metagenome assembly OGCH01 (sample SAMN03436243, study PRJEB24508) | hot springs metagenome | biome: Desert Springs; feature: Hot Springs; material: Water | place: USA: Great Boiling Spring, Nevada | collected 2008-12-01 | depth 0 m m | reverse complement strand
AATCTTATTTTTTAATGAAAAAATAAATATTTTTTCTAGTATAAAGCTTTTATTCAAAAAGTTTATATGATTTTGCAAAAAAAATTTTTCTCTAAATTCAAAATAGACTATCCTGAAGATCTTTTAGAATATCAAAAAGAAAGTTTTGAGAATTTTATCAATAAGGGCCTGAAAAAGGTTTTTTTGGAATATTTCCCAATATTTGATTATTCTGAAAAAGAACTTAGGCTAGATTTTGTAGACTGTTATTTAGGAAAGCCAAAATATTCAGAAGAAGAATGCAAAGAAAAAGGATGGACATACTCTGCTCCATTAAGGGGGAAATTGAGATTAACAAATCTAATAAATAATGAATCATCTGAACAAGATGTTTATTTAGGTGAGATTCCTATCTTAACAGATAGATGCACATTTATAATAAATGGAAATGAAAGAATTATCGTAAGTCAACTTTTGAGATCCCCAGGTGTTTATTTTACAGCTATTCCATATGGTGAAAGAAAATTGTTTGGGGCTAAAATAATTCCTTTTAGAGGAGCCTGGTTAGAATTTCAAGTAGAACCTAGTAATATATTACAAGTTAAGATAGATAGAAGGAAAAAAGTATACGCTACTATATTATTAAAAGCCTTCGGGATCTCTTTAGAAGAAATAAAAGATCAGTTTAAAGAACTAGATGAAGGAGTAAATATAATAAGAGATACTTTAAAAAAAGATGATACTGAAGATACCGAAGATGCTTTACTCTATATCCACTTAAAACTTAGAAGTTTTGAGCCTAATACTTATGATAATGCACTGCTGTTATTTGAAAATATGTTTAGAAGGGCTGATAGATATTCTTTGTCTGAGGTTGGAAGATACCATATAAATAGAAGACTTAATTTGAGTTTAAATTCTCTTTTTATAGAAAAAGATGATCTTATAGAAATAGTTAAAGAAATATTAAGATTACAGAAAAATCCAAAAGCAGAACCAGACGATATAGATGCATTATGGAATAGAAGAGTTAAAGGGATAGGAGAACTTTTAGAAAACCAAACAAGGATAGGGCTTATAAGAATGGTAAAAGCTATTAAAGATAAAATGGCTGTTTTAGATAAGACACAAAAGCTTGTTCCTGGGCAGGTAATTTATTCTAAGGTGTTTTCTAATGCCATAAACGAATTTTTTAATACTTCTCCTCTTTCTCAGATTGCTACACAAATAAATATATTAGCAGAACTAGAACATAAAAGAAGATTAACAGCAAGCGGTCCTGGAGGTTTAACAAAAGAAAGAGCAGGTTTTGATGTAAGAGATGTCCATCCAAGTCATTATGGGAGAATATGCCCTGTTCAAACTCCTGAAGGACAAAATATTGGCCTTATAACTTATAGAGCTCTTTATTCCAAAATCAATGAATTCGGATTTTTAATAACCCCTTATTATAAAGTCAAAGAAGGAAAAGTTAATAGAAAAGAAATAATTTATCTCTCTTCATTAGAAGAAAAAAATTTCAAAATTGCAAGTGGCACAACAAGTCTTAATGAAAATGACGAAATAATTGATGAATATGTAGAAGGTAGGGTAAATGGAGAACCTACTTTGATCCATAAAGATGAAGTTGAATTAATAGATGTTTCGCCTATACAGCCATTTTCAGTAGCTACAAATTTAATACCATTTTTAGTTCATGATGATGCAAATAGATCACAAATGGGTTCTAATATGCAAAAACAAGCTGTTCCTTTGATTAAGCCAGAAATCCCTATAATTAGCACAGGTTTAGAAGAAATAGTTGCAAAAAATAGCGGGTATTTAATTTTAGCAGAAGATGATGGAGAAGTGTTAGAAGTTGATGGTTCGCATCTTACAGTAGTTTATTATAGAAAAGGTGGTAAAAAAGAAAAGAAAACCTATATTCTTAAGAAATATCAAAGAACTAATGATTTTACTTGTATAAATCAAAAACCTATTGTAGAAAAGGGACAAAAATTTAAAAAGGGTGATGTTTTAGTAGATGGCCCTAGTATGAAAAATGGGATTCTTGCTTTAGGAGCAAATCTTTTAGTAGCATTTTTAAGTTTTAGAGGATACAATTTTGAAGATGCTATAGTAGTTTCAGAAAGATTATTAAAAGAAGATACTTTTACTTCTATTTCTATTGAGGAGTTTTCTATAGATGTAAGAGATACAAAATTAGGCATGGAGGAGGTTACTAATGATATACCTGGTGTTCCTGAAGCGAAGTTAAGAAATTTGGATGAGGAAGGAATAATAAGAATTGGAGCTAGAGTAAGACCGGGCGATATACTTGTTGGTAAAATAACACCCAAAAAAGAAGTAGAATTAACTCCAGAAGAAAAATTATTAAAGGCAATATTTGGTGAAAAAGTTGAAGAAGTGAAAGATTCATCTTTGTATTTAGAACCAGGTAAATCAGGAAGAGTTATAAGGGTAAAAGTTTTAGAAAGAAATAGAGGAGAAATATCTGAGCCTGGGGTTATTAAAAGAATCTCTGTTGAAGTAGCTAAACTTAAAAGACTTCAAATAGGAGATAAATTAGCAAATAGACATGGTAATAAAGGCGTAATCTCGGTAATTTTACCAGAAGAAGACATGCCATTTTTGAAAGATGGTAGACCCGTAGATATAATTTTATCACCATTAGGTGTTGTATCTAGAATGAACTTAGGTCAAATTTTAGAACTGCATTTAGGATATGCTGCTAAAGTCTTAGGATATAGAGCAATAGTACCATCAATTTCAAAAGTTGGCGAAGAAGAAATAAGAGAAGAACTTAAAAAAGCAGGATTACCAGAAGATGGAAAAGTAGAATTATATGATGGAAGAACCGGTGAGAAATTTAAAGATAGAATAAGCGTAGGAGTAATGTATATAATGAAATTAATTCATATGGCGGAAGATAAAATTCACGCAAGATCAATTGGTCCATATTCATTAATAACTCAACAACCATTAGGAGGTAAAGCACAATTTGGCGGACAAAGATTAGGAGAAATGGAAGTATGGGCTTTAGAAGCATATTCTGCAGTCAATAATTTACAAGAAATGTTAACTATAAAATCAGATGATGTTTATGGAAGAGGCAAGGCGTATACAAGCATTATAAAAGGAGAACCCATACAGACACCTGCTATTCCATCTTCATTTAATCTTTTAATAAAAGAATTAAATGGTTTAGGATTTTCTATTGATGTCAAAAAAGAAGAAATGCCTCCTAAAAAGGAAGAAATACCAAAAGTTGAGACTGAAAAAGAAAAACTACCTGAAGCAGGCGCAGAAGTAAAAGAAGAGATTAAATAAAAATGAGATATATTAAACAAGAAGATATAAAATCAATTTTAATAAAGTTAGCTTCTCCTGAAGAGATTTTAAATTGGTCTCATGGTGAAGTTACTAAACCAGAAACAATTAATTACAGAACAGGTAAACCTGATAGAGAAGGATTATTTTCTGAAGTCATCTTCGGTCCTATTAAGGATTTTGAATGTTCTTGTGGCAAATATAAGGGAATTCAATTTGCTAATTTAAGATGTGATAGATGTGGTGTAGATATAATAAGATCGTCTGCTAGAAGAGAAAGAATGGGGCATATAATGCTAGCAACGCCTATTATGCATATTTGGTTTCTAAAAGTTTATCCATACCCAGTTTCTTTACTTTTAGGTATTCCTAACAACCAATTAGAAAGAGTAGTTTATTTTTCAGCTTATATAATTACAAGAGTAAATGAAGAAGAAAAAAATAAATTATTGCAAAGCATAGAGAAAGAATATAAAGAAAAAATAAAGAAAGCAGAAAGTAAAAAAGCTAGAGAAGAAATTGAAGAAACTTATAAAAAAATCAAAGAGGAATTAAATATGCTAAAACCCAAAAAAGTATTATCTGATGTTGAATATTACACTTTTTCCAGAAAGTATCCTAATATTTTTGAAGTCGATACTGGCGCAGAACCAATTAGAAGATTTTTAGAGGAGCTAGATTTAGAAAAAGAAGCAAAAGAAACAGAAAGTAAGCTTAAAAAATTGAAGGGAGCAGAAAGAAGGAAACTTTCGTTGAAATTAAAATTTCTTAAGGCTTTTATTAAACATAAAATAAGACCAGAATGGATGATATTAACTATTTTACCTGTAATTCCTCCAGACCTTAGGCCAATAGTCCAATTAGAAGGTGGTAAATTAGTTTCTTCAGACCTGAATGATCTTTATAGAAGAGTTATAAATAGAAACAATAGACTCAAAAAGCTTTATGAAATTAAAGCTCCTGATATTATTATAAGAAATGAAAAAAGGATGCTTCAAGAAGCAGTTGATGCTTTGTTAGATAATACTTTAAGAAGGGAGAAATTAGTAGTAGCCCAAAGAAAGGTTATGAAATCTTTGGCCGATATGTTAAGAGGTAAACAAGGAAGATTTAGACAAAATTTATTAGGAAAAAGAGTTGATTATTCTGGAAGAGCAGTAATTGTTATAGGACCTGAACTTAACATTGACGAATGTGGATTACCTAAAAAAATGGCCTTGGAGATATTTAAACCTTTTATAATTCGTGAACTTATTAAAAAAGGAATAGCTAATACAATTAAACAGGCAAATTATTTAATAGAGTCTGAAGATCCTGAAGCTATTCAAGCATTAGATTCAGTTGTTAAGGATAAATATGTGCTTTTAAATAGAGCACCCACATTACATAGATTAGGGATTCAAGCATTTAAACCAATTTTAGTAGAAGGTTTAGCTCTCAGAATTCCAGCATTAGTTTGCACCGCTTATAATGCAGATTTTGATGGTGACCAAATGGCTGTATTTCTTCCTCTTTCTGAAGAAGCACAAAAAGAGGCTAAAGAAATTATGCTTGCATCTAAAAATCATTTAAAGCCAGGAACAGGAGAAGCAATAACAAATCCGACAAAGGATATAGTTTTAGGATTATATTATTTAACACAAATAATAAAAGGTAAAAAAGGAGAAGGCAAAAAAGTTTATGATGAAGTTGAGGCTAAGTTATTATATGAATATGGTGAAATTGACCTAAATGCAGAAATAATTGTTAAAACATGTAAAAATGAAGAGAATGTTAAAACTTCTGTTGGTAGAATAATATTTAATGAAGCTCTACCTTCAGATTTTCATTATGTTAATAAAACTATTGATAAAAAAACAATAGTAAAACTTATAGATGAAATTTATTCTAAATACGGAGCAGAAGAACTTTCTTATATTCTTAATAAAATAAAAGATTTGGGATTCGAATACGCCACACTTTCAGGAATTTCATGGGCTTATTCAGACCTTGTTATTCCAGAAGAAAAAGAAAAAATTATAGAAGAAACTCGAAAAAAAGAAATGGAAATTAAAAAGACTTATGAAGCGGGTTTATTAAGCGATGAAGAAAAGAAAATGTTAATTATAGATTTATGGTTAAAAGCTACTTCAGAAATTAATAACTTATTAAAGAAAACCTTAAATGAAGAAAATGGTCCAAGGAGAATGATAGATTCTGGAGCAAGAGGTTCCTATACTCAATTAGGACAAATGTGTGGAATAAAAGGATTGGTTGAAAATCCAAAAGGAGAAACTATAGATCTTCCTATATTGAGTTCATACAAAGAAGGTCTATCCTCATTGGAATACTTCATAAGTACCCATGGAGCAAGAAAAGGAGCCTCTGATACTGCTTTAAAAACAGCAAAAGCAGGTTATCTTACAAGAAGAATGGTAGATGTAGCTCACGATATTGTTGTAGTAGATGAAGATTGTAAAGATGAAGAAGGAATAGAAATTACTAGAAAAGAAGCTGAAGAAGTTGGTGAAGAATTTTCTAAAAGGATATATTCAAGAGTTTCTTTAGAAACCATCAAAGATAGTGAAGGAAATATTCTAATTAATAAAGGAGAATATATTACTAAAGAAATAGCTAAAAAGATAGATGAAGCAGGTGTTGAGAAAATAAGAGTAAGGTCACCGTTTACTTGCAAGTCATTATTTGGAGTCTGCGCAAAATGTTATGGTTTAGATTTAGCTTATGATAAACCGGTAAAAATAGGTGAAAGTGTTGGTATAATTGCTGCCCAATCTATAGGTGAACCTGCTACTCAACTTACAATGAGAACGTTTCACGTTGGAGGAGTAGCTGGTGCTGCAGATATTACTCAAGGTGTGCCACGAGCAGAAGAATTGTTAGAAGCTAGAAAGCCCAAAAATGAAAGTGTTTTATCTCCTGTAAATGGAATCGTAGAATCTATTGAAGAAACACCTAAATATTGGAAAGTAGTTATAAGAGGGCCCAGAAGGAAGAAAATTACATTACATATACCAAGATCCTTATCGTTGGTAGTTAAGAAAGGTCAAAAAGTTGAAAAAGGTGATCCATTGAATGAAGGAGCTAAAGATCCTAAATTAGTATATCTATATCAAGGTAAAATTGCTGCATTTAAATATATTATTAATGAACTAAAGAAAGTATATAATTTCCAAGGAGCCGAGATTCATGATAAACATATAGAAATAATAATTAGAAAAATGTTCTCAAGAGTTAAAATTAAAGAAGTTGGAGATAGTGATTTTATTTATGATGATATAGTTGAAAAAGATATTCTAATATTTACTAATAGAAAATTAAAAGAACAAAATAAAAAACCTGCTAAAGGTATTTTGTTACTTTTAGGAATAACAAAAGTCGCTCTTACTACTCATAGCTTTTTATCTGCAGCATCTTTTCAAGAGACTGCAAGAGTTCTTACAAGAAGTTCTTTAGAATGCAAAGAGGATCCACTTAAAGGATTGAAAGAAAATATAATTTTGGGTAGAAAACCATATATAGGAAGCAACTTTAAACATCCATTAAAGATTTTAGAAAATATCAATTTATAAATATTGACTTTTGATTAAATATGGATTACAATTTTACAATAATTTAAGGTCGCAATAAAAATATATCTAAAAATGGCAGCAGCAAAATTTGAAAGAACAAAACCCCATATAAATGTAGGTACAATAGGACACATTGATCATGGGAAAACTACATTGACGGCAGCTATTCAACATGTATTAAAGTTAAAAGGTCTTATAGAAAAAGCAGAAACAGTAGAAGAGATAGATAATGCTCCAGAAGAAAAAACAAGAGGTATTACAATAAATATTCATCATTCTGAATACGAAACAGAAAAAAGACACTATGCTCATATTGATTGCCCTGGACATGCTGATTATGTAAAAAATATGATAATTGGCGCTGCTCAAATGGATGGCGCAATTTTAGTTGTAGCTGCTAATGATGGTGTTATGGCACAGACAAGAGAACATATTCTTTTAGCAAGACAAGTAAATGTACCTGCAATGATTGTTTTTATCAATAAAATAGATGCAGTCCCTGATAAGGAACTTATAGAATTAGTAGAAGAAGATGTTAGAAATGAACTAAAAAAATATGGATATCCTGGAGATGAAATTCCAGTTATAAAAGGATCCGCCTTAAAAGCTTTAGAAGCTAAAAGCTTAGAAGATGAATGGACAAAACCCATTTTAGAATTATTAGATGCTTTAGACAATTATATTCCTGAACCCATAAGAGATGTAGATAAACCATTTTTAATGCCTATCGAAGATGTATTCTCTATACAAGGTAGAGGTACAGTAGTTACAGGAAGAGTAGAAAGAGGAATATTGAAGTTAAATGAAGAAGTAGAAATTGTGGGCTTAAGAGAAAAACCAATAAAAACTACAGTAACAGGAATTCAAATGTTTCATAAAGATTTAGATGAAGCTCATCCAGGTGATAATGTTGGTCTTCTTTTAAGAGGAATAGCGAAAGAAGAAGTAGAAAGAGGTATGGTTGTAGCAAAGCCAGGGACTATTACACCTCATATAGAATTTGAAGCAGAGGTTTATGTGTTAACTCCAGAAGAAGGAGGAAGACATACACCATTTCATACAGGATATAAACCTCAATTTTACTTCAGAACAACAGATGTGACAGGCGAAATATTTTTACCAGAAGGAATCGAAGCAGTTATGCCAGGAGATAATGCTACATTTAAGGTGAAATTGATTTATCCTATTGCTTTAGAAGAAGGATTAAGATTCGCTATTAGAGAAGGAGGTAAAACAGTAGGAGCAGGTGTAGTAACAAAAGTAATCAAATGACAATAAGTTAATTTTTTGCACACAAAAATGTCCACTAAACAAAAAATAGAGCAGAGATTAAGAATAAGATTGAAATCTTACGATCATAGATTGATAGATAAATATGCAAAACAATTAGTAGATATGCTTTTGAAAGAAGGTATGCAAATAAAGGGACCTATTCCTTTACCTACAGAAATTAAACGTTTTACTGTTAATAGATCTCCTTTTATTTATAAAGATTCTCGAGAGCAATTTGAGTTAAGGATCCATAAAAGATTAATAGATATTTTGAATCCTACTCCTAGAATAATTGAACTTTTTTCTTATTTAGATTTACCAGCAGGTGTTGAAATTGAACTAAAAATGATTTAAAATTTATTTCGATCTATTCCTTAAAATTAATATTTTTTTAATTTTTCCATTTATGTACAAATTTATTTTAGGCAAAAAAATTGGTATGACAACTATTTTTAAAGATAATAAGGCATATCCTGTAACTTTAATAAGTGTTAACCCTTGTGTAGTAACTAATATTTTGACAAAAGAGAAAAATAAATACTCTGCAGTACAATTAGGGTGTGGTGAAAAGAAGAAAATTCCTAAACCTGTTTTAGGCCAAGTACATAACCTTGGTAAATTTGCTGTTATTAAAGAATTTAGAGTTCCTGAGGATCCTAAAAACTTTAAAATCGGTGATATTATTGATATCAATATTTTTAAAGAAGGCGAAGAAGTAAATGTTACTTCTATAAGCAAAGGTAAGGGTTTTTTAGGTGTTGTAGCAAGGTGGGGTTTTAGAGATGCTCCAAGAACACATGGTCAAACTACAAAATATAGACACCCAGGATCTATCGGTGCTACTACTCCTCAAAGAGTAATTAAGGGTTTGAAAATGGCAGGTAAAGAAGGGAACAAAAGAGTAACAGTAAAAAATTTAGAAATAGTTGCTATAGATAAAGAGAATAATTTAATAGCTTTAAAAGGAAGTGTTCCAGGAAGAAGAGGTACAATTGTAGAGATTAGAAGCGCAAATTTAACAAATAAAGGTAAATTAATTAACAAATAAACATCCATGAAACTACCTTTGTATAATCAAAAAAACGAGATTATCGGAGAAATTGAAATTCCAGAAATTTTAGAAAAGATAGAAGTAAATATTCCTTTAATCCATCAAGTAATGCGATGGCAAATTTTAAATTCTTATTATCCTTATGCTCATACAAAAACCCGTGCAGAAGTAAGAGGAGGAGGTAGAAAGCCTTGGCCGCAAAAGCATACTGGAAGAGCAAGACATGGCTCTATTAGATCACCTATTTGGAAAGGTGGAGGGGTTACTTTTGGCCCTAGAAAAGAAAAAATAAGAGCTATAAAAATTAATAAAAAAATGAAAAGAAAAGCTATATTAATGGTATTAGCTGAAAAAATCAGAAAAAATTATGCTAGATTTTTAGAAAGTTTAAAACCTGAAGAATATAAAACTAAATTTGTTCATAAAATGCTTATAAATTTTTTGTCACCTAGAAAAACAAAAAAGAAATATGAATCAGCACTTTTAATCTTACCCGAAAACGATAAAATGCTTATAAAATCAGTTAGGAATTTACCTTATGCTAATGCTATCGAAGCAAGAAATTTAAACATTCTTTCTTTATTAAATCATAAATATATTTTTTTAGAACCTAAAAGCTTAGAGGTAATTGTTAAAAATTTTGCAAAATAATGGCTATATTTGATAAAAAATCAAAAAGAACAAAAGAAGAGCAAAAAGAAGTTGAAAAAAAACTACAAATGAACGAAAAAAATGTTGAAATAATACCTATTATTTCTGAAAAAAGCAAAAAATTAATAGAAAAAGACAACATATATGTATTTAAAATAAAACCTAAAAATCTAAATAAAACTGAAATTAAGAAGTATATCGAAAAAAAATTTAATGTAAAAGTAGAAAAAGTAAGAACAGTTAATTATCCGAAAAGAAAAAGAGGTAGAACAAGAATACCTTCTGTAAGACCCGCTTTTAAAAAAGCATATGTTAAACTTAAAAAAGAATATAAAATTCCTATTTTTGAATAATTTTTAATTCTATAAAGCCTTTTATTATAATCTTTATATGAAAAAAGTTATCAAAAGAAAAGGTTATGAAGAAGAATTTAACCCAGAGAAAATTAAAATTGCTTTAGAAAAAGCATCTAGAGATGCAGGAGAAACCCAAATTTTTAGGATTGTTGAAGATGTAAGTAGAATAGCTTTAGAATTTTGCGAAGATAAAGAAATTATAGACTCTCAAGATATTAGAGAAGTAATATTAAGCTATCTTCAGGATAAATATCCAAAAGTATATCAAGCATGGATAGATTACGATAAAAATATTAAAAATAAGTAAAAATGGAAGTTTTACCTTTAGGAAAAGCCTATTTTAGAGATAGAACAATCAATTTTGGCATAAAAAAAGAAGATAGAAGAAGACATATTTATATTTTAGGAAAAACAGGAAGTGGGAAAACTACCCTTATAGAAAATATGATTTTCTATGATGTAAATACTAATCAAGGGATAGGCTATCTTGATCCTCATGGCGATAGTATTTTAAGAGTTTTGAAATTTATACCAAGACAAAGATTAGAAGATGTAATTTATTTTGATCCATCTGATATTGAATATCCTATAGGTTTTAATCCTTTAGAAAATGTAGATTTTGAACAGAGACATATAGTAGCTTCTAGTATTTTATCTGTGTTTAAAAAAATATGGGTAGATGCTTGGTCTGCAAGAATGGAATATATTTTAATGAATACTTTATTAGCTTTGTTAGAATTTCCTGGAACAACATTGCTAGATATTAATCGAATGTTAGGAGATGATCGATTTAGGAAAACTGTTTTAGATAATTTAAGAGATCCGGTTGTAAAAGCATTTTGGGAAAAAGAATTTGCAAGATACCATACTTCTTTTAGAGTAGAAGCTATAGCACCAATTCAAAATAAAGTAGGTCAATTTATTGCTAGTCCCTTAATAAGAAATATAATAGGACAAGAAAAAAGCTCTTTCGATTTGAGAGAAATAATGGATCAAGGAAAAATATTTTTAGCTAATCTTTCAAAGGGAAAACTTGGCGAAGAAAATTCAATGCTTTTAGGAGGCCTTTTAATTACAAAATTCCAGCTTGCTGCAATGAGTAGAGTTGATATCCCCGAAGATGAAAGAAGAGATTTTTATTTATATATAGATGAATTCCAAAATTTTGCTACAGAATCTTTTGTTAATATTTTATCTGAAGCTAGAAAATATAGACTAAATTTAATTTTATCTCATCAATATTTAGACCAAGTTCCAGAATCTATTCTAAAAGCAGTTTTTGGTAATGTAGGTAATTTATTAATTTTTAAATGTGGAAGCTTAGATGCAGAAAGATTCGAAAAAGAGTTTGTAGACATAAAATCTTATGAATTTATAAATTTGCCCAAATTTCATATTTATGCAAAAATTATTGTTGATGGAACTCCTACACCTCCATTTTTAGCTACTACTTTTCCTCCTAAAGAAATTCCTGAGATTTCTTATGAAGAAGAAATTATTAGGCTTTCAAGGATAAAATATGCTAAAAATAGAAGATTAGTAGAAAACAAAATATTTAAAAAATATAAAGAAACAGCTACTTCAGAAGATCAAGAATTAGCAGAATGTAAATATTGTGGAGAAATGTTTTGGAAAGATAAAAATGCAGATATAGAAATATGTTATGAATGTCAAGAAAAATATAAAAAAGGTGTAAAACTTTCTGAAATAACTTCTAAAAATTTAGGTGTATCTTTTAAACCAATGAACCCCCGTAAAGAAAAAGAGACAGATATTTTGGAAGATTTATTAAAAAAATTAAAATCAGAATAAAATGAAAGCTAAATATTTTAAAATAGGAGATGTTATTAAAATAAATGGAGAGATTTGGAAAATTGTTAAAATTATTCACACTCATAAAGGAAGAGGAAAGGCTGAGTTGGAATTACATTTAAAAAACTTGAAGAATAATAACTTTATAACAAAAATAATTAATCCTGAAGAAGACTTAGAAGAGCTAGAGATAGAGAAAAGGCCTATTAAATTTCTATATTCTAAGCAAAATAAATTTTATTTTATAGATGAAAATAATAAAAAATATGAAATAACTGCTGATGAATTAGGTGATAAAGCTAAATTTATTAAAAAAGATTTAAATATTACAGGAATTTTTTATGAAAATGATTTAATTAATATAGAATTACCTGTCAAAGCTGTATATAAAGTAATTTATGCTCCTCCAGGACTTAAGGGTGATTCAGAAAAATCAAATTATAAGACTGTAATTATAGAAACAGGAGCAGAAATAGCAGTTCCTCTATTTATAAACGAAGGAGATTTAATAATTATAAATACAGAAAAAGAAGAATATGTTGAAAGGGCTAAATAAAATATTTATTCTCGCCTGATTATTTGATCTAACTACAGGGGGTATATCTTTATAGATAATATAGTAGGTTATTTTATTTAATAATCCTTATTGAATCTTATAACGTTAAACCAGTTTTTTTGAGTACTATTTTTAAAGTCTTGTTTGCTATTGCATTTGCTTTTTTAGCTCCTTGACTTAAAATTTTTTTCACATAACTTTTACTTATTTTCTTTTTAATTTTCCTGGCTTTATCAAAATACATAAAGAAAGCCTCTATAATTGCTTTTTTGAATTCATAATATCCTTTCCCTTTAAATTCTTCTTCTATCTCTGTATAACTTTTTTTAGTTAAATATTTATAAATAGTCATCAAATTACTAATAGCTGGTTTATTTATTGGGTCATATTTTACTTCTCTACCAGAATCTGTTACTGCCTTTAATATTTTTTCTTTTATAATTTTTTCATCAGCAAATATTTCCAAACATCCTTCTGGCAAAGATTTCGACATTTTTTTATTTGGGTTATCTAAACTCATTATTTTTGCTGTTTCTTCTTGAATATACATTTCAGGAATTTTAAATGTTTTACCAAATAGCCTATTAAATTTTCTTGCTAATTCTCTTGTAAGTTCTACATGTTGTCTTTGGTCTTCTCCTACAGGAACTAAATCTGCATTGTAAATTAAAATGTCTGCTGCCATTAATACTGGATATATCAAGATTCCCCCACCTACTCCTTCTTTTTTATATCTTTCGCTTTGTTCTTTAAATTCATGCATTCTCATTAAATCACCTACCGAAGCAAGACAAGTTAATATCCATTGCAAATATAAATGAGCAGGAACATCTGATTGTAGAAATATTGTTGTTTTTTGGGGATCTACACCAAGAGCTATACAAGATGAAACAAGGTCATAAGTTAATCTTCTAATTTCCTTTGGATCAAATGGAACTGTCTGAGCGTGTAAATTAGCTATCATTAAGAAAATTTCATATTTATTTTGCATATCTATAATTTCCTTTATCATCCCTAGATAATTCCCCAATTGTATCTCCCCTGTTGGTTTAATTCCTGTTAAAACTCTTTTCATTTTTTAATATTTGCTAATTCATCTTTTAATTTTTTTGCTCTGCCTTTGTTGAAATGCTTATATATAGGTTCTAAAATTGAAATTAACTCTTGAATTAAACACTCTTTAAGATCTAATGGATGAATTTCTCCTCTTTTATAATCTTCCATTAATTCATCTCTTTTTTCTTCTTTGTAAATTTTAATACCAGTTAAAGTTTTAACTTTTATTTCTTTTTTAATAGGCAAGATTAGCCAATAAATCCAGTCTAATGGGGGATTATATTCTATTTCATTAGGGGGACAAAAAGCTTTAATGATTTTCTTTTCAATTTCTTCTGGGGAATCGTGAATAAATATACAACTATCTGGCTTAGATTTGCTCATTTTTAAATCTATTGTCATTTCTTTAATTTCTTCTTTTGTAATAGGATATTTAGGTGGTTTTTGTAATCCTAATAAGATATGATGATGAAGAGCGATAGGTTTTATTTTGTTTTTTCTTCTATCTAATAATGGATTAAATGATAAGTTCAAAGCAACATCTCTAGCAATAACATGGGCCTTTCTTTGATCTAAGCCAGCTTGAACTAAATTTGCTTTTAAAAGAAATATATCGGCAACTTGCATTATAGGATAACATAACTTTGCAAAATCTAATATGTCTTTTTCTTTTCTACCCATAATATCAATACTTCTTTGGACTCTGGATAAAGTTGTATTTTTAGAAATTTCTATAAAAGTAAGCCAATATTTATCATTATTATGATAAAGTTGGCTTCCTAAAATAAAGTCTAATTTTTGAGAATTACCTCCTAGGGTTTCTAAACAAACACTAAAACCTTCTTTATAATATCCTACAGCAATTTTCTGAATAGTTTTTAAATCTCCATTTAATTTATCATTAATATAACTATGCCAATCAGCTAAGAAAATTTGGCATTTAACTCCAGCTTTTTGAAAATCTGCTACTTTTAGCATTGACATCAAGCCTGTTCCTAAATGAAGAAATCCTGAAATTTCAAAACCAATATAATGAATTAATTTTTCTTTGTTTTTAATTAGATTAACTAAATCTTCTTTGGTTAAAATTTCCTCTAAATTTTTTGTAATTAACTCTTCTTTAGTCATTTTATTTATAATTATATAACAACAAAATGAGAGAAATAGAAATTATAGTTAGGGCTTTAATAAAACATAAAGGTTCACTCCTTCTATGTAAAAATAAAAACAAAGATTACTATTTTCTACCGGGAGGACATATAGAATTTGGTGAAACTTTAGAAGAAGGTTTAATAAGAGAAATTTCAGAAGAAATTGATTTGAAAATTACAAAGCCTAAATTATTGGCTGTTTTAGAGAATTTTTTTGAACAAAACAACAAATTGATTCATGAAATTAATTTTATTTTTGAAGCGAAAGTTACTAAAAGCAATTTTACAGTTAAAGAAAAACATTTGGAATTTAATTGGTTTTCAAAAAAAGAAATTAAAAAATTAAATATATTACCTGTCGAAATTAAAAATTTTTTGAATAAATATGTATAAATTTTTAGAGCATGCTGCAGATTTTAAAATCCAAGTAATTTCAGATAGTTTAGAGAATCTGTTTAGAGAATCTGTTTTAGCTCTAAATGCTTTTTTAAAACCTAAACTAGGAGAAAAAACAAAAAAAGAAGAAATTACCTTAGCCTCAGAAAGCATAGAATTGTTATATATAGATTTCTTATCTCAGATTTTAAGCAAGATATATATTGATAAAATGATATTCGAAGTAATTGACATTAAAATAAATTTAGAAAAAAATTCATTAATTACAAAATTAAAAGGAACTGAATTCAAAAAAATTAAAAAAGATATCAAAGCTGTTACTTATCACCAAACAAAAATAGAAAAAATTGATAGTGGATATTTAGGAGAGTTTATTATTGATGTATAGGAATAACTTCAACTACTTTTCTCCATCTTCTACTACCATCAAAGTTAGTCTTTCTTATTGTTTTAAAATGAACCACTCCTGAAACTTTAGCATATAAAGTATCATCATCTCCCACTTCCACATTTTTACCAGGTAAATATTTTGTTCCTCTTTGTCTTACAATTATTTCTCCAGCCTTAACAAATTCACCACCAAATCTTTTTACTCCTAGTCTTTTACTCTCGGAATCTCTAATTGATTTTGCTGAACCTGAGGCCTTTTTCTCCGCCATTTTATCATTTATATTATACCATATTTTTTAATTTTTTCTACAATTTTTTGAAATTTTTTAGTTTTTAAGCTTTGTGAGCCAATTAAGAATCCTTTTAAGTTTAATTTTAAATAATCTTCAATATTTTTATAAGAAACAGATCCACCATAAAAAATATCTGTATCTGTTTTTGTTTTAATCCAATTTAAAAATTCCTCAACTAATTCTATTGGGACAGGACCAATTTTCTCTGTGCTTATAGCCCAAGCAGGTTCATAAACAATTTTTATTTTTCCCAATTCACTTATATCTTTGAATAAAATTTCATATTCTTTTTCCCACAATTTTTTTAATTTTATTAAATTAACAATTTTTTGCTGTTCACCAAAACAAACTACAGGAATTAATTTATTTTCTAAACACACTTTTATTTTCTGGTTAGCTATTTTTAAATTTTCTCCCATTCTTCTTCTTTCTGAATGATTAATAATAACAAATTTACATCCAATATTTTTGAGCATTTTAATAGAGATTTCTCCTGTATAAGCTCCTTTATTTTGATGATGTACATTTTGGGCTCCGAAAATGAAATATCTTTTATATTTTTTTATCAAGATAGGTAAAAATACAAAAGGAGGAGTTATCCAAATATGCTTATATTTCAGCTTTTTGTAAAAATTAACTAATTTTAATGCTTGATTGATAGTTAAAGGCTCCATTTTCCAATTAGCTACAAGGATCATTTTAGTGGGAAATTTAATAACGACAAAATTACAAAAATAGCTGTTTCAGTTTTGAGAGTTATTTTGCCTAAACTTATAATTTTACAATCTTTTTCTTCAAAAATTTTCTTTTCTTTATCAGAGAAACCTCCTTCAGGACCCACTACTATATTTATAGGATCTTTAATATTTTTAACATCTAAAACCTCACCATCTTTCTCCAAAATAAAGCAATTTTGTGGAAGATCTTTAACCTTAATAGGAGTTCCAATCTCAGGTAAATATCCCCACTCTGATACTTCTAAAGAAGAATGTAAAATTTTCTCCCATCTTTTTGAAACTTCAGTTGTTGACCAGGAAGATCTTTCTGTAATTAAAGGAATAACCCTTTTCACACCTAATTCACTAGCCTTTTCTAAAATGAGTTCAAAGTTATTCTTTCGAATAAAGCTCAAAAATAAATTAACCTCTCTTGGTGGGAGTAATGATCGCTTATAGCATTCTACTCTTTTAAATTTCCATGTAGAAGGATCAATTAAAACATATATTCCTTCGTATAAATCATTGCCAACAAAAAATATAGTATCACCTGGTTTTAATTTATAAACTTTTTTAATTCGATGTTGAATTTTTTTATCTTCTATTTCTAAAAATTCTTTGTTTTGAATTTCTGTTTCTAAAAATATTTTTCTTTTCATTTTGCAATAGTAATTAAGATAATATTTTTTGCCCCCTTTTCTTTTAAAATTCTGCTACACTCAAAAGCAGTAGCTCCTGTAGTTACCACATCATCAATTAAAATTATATTTAAAGGTGGGGTATCTAAGCATTGAAAAGCAGATTTTACATTTTTTATTCTCTCTTTATATCCTAATTCTGTTTGTAATTTTGTAGGCCTTATTTTAATTAATCCATCCCAAATTCTTAAATTTGTTTTAATTGACAAAATTTGAGCTAATATTCTAGTTTGGTTAAACCTTCGTTTTCTTTCATCTAAATAATACATAGGTACATAAGTTATATAATAATCTTTAAAGTTTAATTTAGAATTTTCTAATTCTTTATAGATCAAATTCCCGAAAAATTCAAAAATTTTGTAAAATCTTCCGATTTTTCCTAATTTTATTAAGTTTTTAATTTGTTCTACTTCATAATCACAAAATGTCACCAAAGACTTTATAATATTAGAGCAGCATATAGTGCTTATATTTTCTGTAATTGGTTTTCTTCTTTTGCATTTAGGACAAAATATTTTTAAATTAAAATCAATTTTTTTTAGGCAATCTTTACATAAATATCCATAATTTAAAAATCTTTTACATTCAATGCAAAAGTAGGGGAATAAAAAATCTTCTAAAATGTTATATAATTTAAAAATGCTTAGCCTAACATTAGGTAAAAGGATTTTAGGAATTGATTTAGGAACAAAAAACATAAAAATAGTAGAAGTAGAAAAATTTAAAGATTCCCTTATGTTATTAAATTATATTATAATTGAATTCAAAGCTGAAACACAAATCTCTAGTATATTACAAACATCCCAAATTTTTGAAGAAAATTTAGGTAAAATACTAGAAGAAGCCAGTAAAGAATTCAAAACAAAAAATGTAGTATTTTCAATCCCTTCTTCTTATGTATTTTCCAGTTATTTTTCCTTACCTCATATGCCAATTTCTACTTTAAAACAAGCTATTTTTTACGAATCCAAAAAATATCTTCCAACATCAGAAAAAGATTATTATATAGATTGGAGAAATTTATTATTACAACCTGTTGGGATAGAAACAACTCCTAAATGGTTTATTTTCTTTTCAGCTACTCCAATAAATTTTATCGAAAAACTTAAAAGTGTATCTAATATAGCAAGATTGAAATTTAAAGCTGCAGAAGTAGAATTTTATGGATTAGAAAATTTATTTAAAAATGTTAATGATAATATTATAGTTGTGGATATAGGATATGGATATAGTTACTCTATTCTAATTACAGAAAATAAAGTAATATTCATACAAAAAATTAAAATATCAACTAGGTCTGTAATAGATACTATAAAAAGCTTATTAGAAATAAGTGACGAAGAAGCAGAAAATTTTTTGATTAAAAAAGGATTTAAATTAATGCCTGAAGAAATTGAGTTAAAGAATAATTTAGAAGAAATTTTAAATAATTTATCTTTAGAAATTAATAAAACAAAAGATAATTTAGAAGAAAGATTTAATACTAAAATTAAAGGGATATATTTTATAGGTGGATTAAGCTTGGTACCAGGTTTTTTAGAAAAAATATCTGAAAAAATTCCCACAGTTCCCGTAAATGTATTTAATCCTCTAGATTTTATAAATGTGGATAAATCTCTAAAAAATTTACAAATAGGTCCGATACTTACAAATGCTTTAGGAGTTTGTTTAAAATATTTTTATCCTTGATATATTTTTGAATTAGGTTATAATTTTTAGATGATAAAAGAATTTTTAGAAATTTTACCTAAAAAATTAATAGCGGTTCTTTTGTTAATTTTATTTTTCCAAATTTTATTATCTTTTGGCTTAAATCATTTTTCTAAAATAAATGAAAGAAAGATTCAAGAAATGAATCAAAAAATAATTACATTAACACAAGAATATGCTAATAAATTTTTAGAAAAAGATTATAAAGGAGTTCTGCATTTAATTGCTATAGATCATCTTTTAACGAAAAGAAAAAAAATAATACCAGTTTTAGAAAATTTACCAAGATATTTACCTAAAAATTTAAAAATAAATTCTTTAACAATAGATAATTTGAATTCTCAAATCAAAATTGCTGGAAATATTCCGAATTGGATAGAATATGCAAAGATAAAGAAGTATTTTGAATCCAAGGGAGATATTTTCCCTAATTTTAAAATTGATAAATTATCTTTTAATCAACAAATGTTTTCGGTTGATTTAGAAATAAGCTTTAATATTAGTCCAATTTTATATCAATAATGAGGTTATTTATAAATTTGTTAATTATAATTTTGATTTTTGTAAATATACAACAATTTTTTAATAATTTGGCGCCAGCTTATAAAAATTATTTAAATTCAGTTCAAAACAAGAATGAAGCTTATAATAAATTTCGGCAAGTTGAATTTATTGGTAAGTTTTTTGATGATTTTAAAAATCAAAAAATAAATGAGCTATCTTCTATAAACCAAATTGAAGAAAAAGGAGAATTAGATATATTACTCCCTAAAAAATTTGAAGATTATGAATTAGTTTTGATTATAAATAGCATCTTTAGAAGTTCAGGATTTAATGATCCTAATATTTATCAATTTCAAGAAGAAAAATTAAGTCATCCACAATTAAGTTTTTTAAATTTACTTAAAAAGAATTTTTCATTTAAAATAGAAGGTACCTACGGAGATATAGTCAATCTTATAAAAAATTTTGAAAATCATTCAAGAATTTTCGAAATTAATAATTTAAGTTTAAGTAGGGAAGAAGACAAAATTAGTCTTGAAGCCAATTTAGGGGTTTATTATTTAGGAGAAATTAAACCATTATTAGAAAAATGAATATAACAAAAAATCAATTATTAAATATAGTTTTTGCATTAGCATCTATTTTTTTAGTTGGGGCAATATTATGGATAGCTTTATGGGAATTTAATATTCTTAAAAAAGAATCATCATTGCCAGCAGAAATTTTAAAAATTCAACAAGAATTGAAATATATTTCGGAGATGAATTTAAGAGATATTTTAGAAAAATTGGTTAATCTTAATATAATCCCACAAGTTTTGGAAATACCAGAAATTAAAGAAGAAGAAATAGGTAAGACTACTTTATTTGAATGAAAGAATTCGAAAACTTTATTAAAGAAAAATTGAAAGATCAAATTCCTGAGATTGATGAGATAATAAAAGAAGCGAATGAAGCAAAAATTAGCATTGAAGAATTTTTATATTCTTTAGGGAAACTAGATGAAAATTTTATAGAATTAAAAAAAGAATTTTTTAACTTACCCATAAAAAAATTTGAAGCAGAAGAGAAAATCCCTAAAGAAATATTAATTTTAATTTCTGAAGACTTTGCTAAAAAAAATAAAATTGTGTCTTTTGATAAAAGAGAGAATGAGATATACATAGGAGTTGTAGATCCCTCGGTTGAGAATTTTAATGAAATTGTCAATTTTATAAAGAACTCTCTTAATCTTGAACCAAAGATTTTTTTGATTTCTATAAAAGATTTTTATAATGTAATAAAACAATATAAAGAATTTGCTGATACATTAAAGGATATACTTTTCCAAATTAGAGAAACTAAAAAACCTATTATAGAAGAAAAAGCCATTGAATTAGGTGCAGAAATCTTACCCTCAGAAGAAGCTCCCATTATTAAATTAGTACAATCTTTAATTGAAGAAGCTGTTTATCTAAGAGCTTCAGATATTCATATCGAACCTTTAGCTAAAAAAACAAAGATCAGATTTAGAATTTTAGGAGAACTTAAGACAATTGCTTATTTACCAAAAGATATTCATGAGCAAATTGTAAATAGGATTAAGGTTTTAAGTAGATTAAAGTTAGATGAGACAAGAATACCTCAAGATGGAAGGATAAGAGTTATAGTTCAGGGTAGGGAAATAGATCTTAGAATTGGAATTTTACCAACTGTTGCAGGTGAAAAAGTAGCTATAAGAGTATTAGATCCTTTAGTGGGGTTAAAGAAATTAGAAGATTTAGGAATGTTAGATTATACTCTAGAAAAAGTATATAGAGAAATTACAACACCCTATGGTTTGATATTGATAACCGGGCCAACGGGTTCAGGTAAAACAACAACTCTTTATGCTATTTTACAAAAATTAAATAGAGAGGACGTTAACATAATAAGCTTAGAAGATCCTGTTGAATATAGAATAGAAGGTGTTAACCAATCTCAAGTAAGACCTGAGATAGGTTATACATTTGCGACAGGATTAAGAGAAATTTTAAGACAAGATCCAGATATAATTTTGGTAGGAGAAATAAGAGATTTAGAAACTGCAGAACTTGCAATTCATGCCTCTTTAACTGGCCATATAGTTCTTTCTACATTACATACAAATAATGCATTAGGGGCAATTACAAGACTTATAGATATAGGAATTGAAAGATATTTATTACCTCCAACCTTAAAACTCGTAATAGCTCAAAGACTAGCAAAAAAATTATGCGATGAATGCAAAAAAGAATCCAAGCCTTCAGAAGATTTAATAAAAATAATTGGAGAAAACTTAAGTAAATTAGATAAGAAGATTTTAGATAAATATAAAATAGATTTTAATAATTTAGTTATTTATCATCCTGTAGGATGCAATAAGTGTAATAATAAAGGTTATACGGGAAGAATAGGTATATTTGAAGTAGTTATAATTACTGATGAAATGGAAAATGCAATTTATGAAGGTAAAACAGAAACAGAATTAGAAAAATTATTGCCAAAGCAAAGCTTTATTAATTTAAGACAAGATGGTATTATAAAAGCTTTATTAGGTTATGTTACATTAGAAGAAATATTAAAAATAACTTGATATATAATTAATTAATAATGGAAGAAAAATTGAAAAGAATATTTTATACAGCAAGCCAAAGGAATGCCTCTGATGTCCATATAGTGCCTGCAAGATTTCCTACTTTAAGGATAGATGGTGAACTTATTAATTTAACGGAAGAAGGAATTTTAACTTCTAAAGAAAGCGAAAAAATGCTTCTTTCATTATTGACAGATGAGCAAATTAAATATCTTAATAAATTTAAAGATATAGACTTCTCTTTTGATGTTGATGAAAAGATAAGATTAAGAGCTAATATTTATTATCAAAGCAACGGCCTTGCAGGAGCTTTTAGAATAATTCCTTCACAAATTAAAACAGTTGAAGAATTAAACTTGCCCCCTGTTTTGAAAGAATTTGTTAAAAAAAGACAAGGTTTTATTTTAATTACAGGGCCTGCAGGGATGGGCAAGTCAACAACATTAGCAGCTTTAGTAGATGAAATAAATCACTCAAGGCCAGCACATATAATAACTATTGAAGAACCAATTGAATATGTTTTTACGCCAGATTTAGCTTTAATTTCTCAAAGAGAAATACCTAAAGATGCTCCTAATTGGCATAGAGCATTAAGAGCTGCTTTAAGGGAAGATCCAGACGTTATTATGATAGGTGAATTAAGAGATGCGGAATCTATTCAAATAGCCTTAACTGCAGCAGAAACAGGGCACTTAGTTTTAGGAACCCTACATACAAATTCTGCTTCTCAAACAATTGATAGAATTTTAGATGTTTTGCCTGAAGGTCAAAAAAATCAAGCAAGATTTCAATTAGCTTCAACTTTAATAGGTATAGTTTCGCAAAGGTTAGTTCCTAGAATAAAAGAAGGCAGAATACCTGCTTGTGAAGTTTTGATTGCAAATGCTGCTGTAAGGAATTTAATAAGAGAAAATAAAATTTATCAAATAGATTTAGTAATAGAAACAAGTTTAGAGCAAGGAATGATAACCTTAGAAAGGTCTTTAGCTACACTAGTCAATTTACAAGAAATAACTTTAGAAACAGCATTGCAGTTTGCTATTAACATGGATAGGCTAAAAAGTTTATTAACATGAAAAAATTCGAATTTAGAGGTTTTGACAAAGAAGGAAATTTTAAAGTGGGTATTATTCAAGCTGTTGATAAAGAATCAGCTATAAAAACATTACACAGTCAAAATTTAGTAGTTACTTTTATAAAAGAAGTTGGGGAAATTCAACCATTAATAACTTGGGGGAATATTTCTTTATTAGATTTAGCATTCTTTTATAGAGCCCTTAAATATTTATTAAAATCAGGAACATCCTTAGATGAAGCAATAAAATCTTTAGCAAATCAAACAAATAAATTAAATTTTAAAAGAGTTTTAGAAGATGTGTATAATAACATATTAGCAGGAGTTCCACTTTCACAATCATTAGAAAAGCATCCAAGTATCTTTGATAAATCAGCCATAAGGCTAATCAGAATAGGAGAACTTTCAGGTAATTTAGAAGAAGTTTTAGAAAATTTAGCTAAACATTATGAAAACCAACATAAATTTAAAACAAAATTAATTCAATCTATGTATTATCCAATTATTGTAATTTTGATATTTTTAGTAACGATGTTTGTTTTATTTTTCAATGTGATACCTAAAATTGCCAATTTGTTTAAAGAAAATAACCTCACTTTACCATTGGTTACTCAATATTTTGTAATTATCTCAGAATTTTTAGTTAATAATGGAATTTATGTTTTGCTTTTTTTAATTTTTGTAATCTATATATTAGTTGAATATTTCCGCTCTGATGAAGGGAAATTAGTTTTATATAATTTTTTATCTAATTTGCCTATTTTTGGGATTCTGTTAAAAGAAATTCAAATATTAAATTTTTTGGAATCACTTTCTTATTTAATAAAAGGTGGGGTACCTATTTCAGAAAGCTTAAAAATTGTTGGAGAAAGCACAACTAATCCATATTATAAATCAGCGGTTTTATTTATAGCAGAAGAAACAGAAAAAGGTAAACCAATATCTCTTTCTCTTTCTAATTTTTCTGATCTATTTCCTGGTTTAGTTCAACAAGCCTTTGCTACAGGAGAGAGAACAGGTAATTTATATAATTCTTTGATAACAATAATAGATTATTATACAGCTGATTTAGAAAATAGAACTAACAATTTAACTGAAGCCCTTCAGCCATTAATGATAGTAATTTTAGCAGCAGGATTAGTCTTTGTAGAAATGTCTTTATTATTGCCTATTTCACAACTTGCTAAATCATTAAGTACATATTAAGTTATCCACAATTTAATTTTCAATTAAATTGTTTTATTGTATAATT
>OGCH01000376.1_pt1 | contig 24443 bp, 19 predicted proteins | sample 1570111 | NCBI WGS metagenome assembly OGCH01 (sample SAMN03436243, study PRJEB24508) | hot springs metagenome | biome: Desert Springs; feature: Hot Springs; material: Water | place: USA: Great Boiling Spring, Nevada | collected 2008-12-01 | depth 0 m m | reverse complement strand
ATTATGGTTATTATTTAAAAATAGATAGGAAATTCCCTTGCTTTCGTTTCAGTTTTTTCATAATTTTTTTAAATCTTGCAAAAATCATGATTTGCAGTAAATTTCTAAATTTAGATTGAATTTCAATTTTGACAAAAAGAAGTCAGAATTTGATAAAAGAGGGAAAAAATGGAAGAAGAAATAAAGGAAAGGTTGGCAAAAGTTCGGGCACAGTTTGAAAATTGGGGGGTAGAAGGGTTTCTTTTCTCCTCGCAAGCCAATGTATTTTATCTTTCTAATTTTAGGTCAACTAATGCTTATGTCTTGTTAACTAAGGAAGAGGCTTGGTTTTTGACTGACCCGCGCTACTATGAAAAAGCACAAAAGGAGCTTACAGGTTGGGAGGTTGTTGAGATAAAAGGGGACACACTAAAATTTCTAAGAGATGCTATCCGAAGGATAGGGATTAAAAGGTTAGGTTTTGAAAAGGACAAGGTAAGCTGTGCCTTTAAAGAGGGGCTTAGAACCAGAGGTGTTAAACTGGTGGGGATGTTTGAGCCTTTAAGCCAGCTAAGGATGATAAAGTCTAAAAAGGAGCTTGAGGTTTTAAAAGAAGGGGTAAAAAAGACAGATGAGTTGTTTTATAAAACCTTACAAGAGATAAAAAATTTCTTATCGGATGGGCTTGTTTTTACAGAGCTTACCTTAAGAGGGGTTTTGGTTTCTCATCTTTTTTCCTTAGGGGGAAAAGGAGAAAGTTTCCCTGCGATCATAGCTTTTGGTAAAAACAGCTCTGTTCCTCATTGGGAGACCTCGGAAAGTTCCCTTTCTAAGGAAGGGGTTTTGCTTTTAGACTTTGGGATGATGTGGAAAGGATATGCCACCGATTTTACCCGTACGGTTTACTTAGGAGACCCTCCGGCTGAATTTAAAAAACTTTATACTATACTTAGAGATGCTTGGTGGTTGGGTTTTGAGAAAGTAAGGGTAGGAGAAAGGATTGCTGAGATAGACCGGGTGATAAGAGAATATTTAGGGGAAAAAGGGCTTGCTAAGTATTTTATTCATGCTACCGGGCATGGGATAGGGGTTGAGGTGCACGAGGCACCAAGGGTGGTTTATACTGCAGATCCAAACTTAAGGATAGAAGAAGGGATGGTTTTTACGATAGAGCCAGGGATTTATTTTCCTAATAACTTTGGTATAAGGCTTGAAAACATGGTTTTTGTAGAAGAAGGAAGAGGAAAGGTAGTTTCTGAGGTCCCTTTAGATTTAATAATTATATAATTATTAAGTAAAAAGGACGGTTAAAATGAAAACGATAAGGGTAGCCTTGGTAGGTAATCCTAACGTAGGAAAAACAAGTATTTTAAACCATTTGGTAAGGTCTAACCTCAAGATAGGCAACTGGTCTGGGGTAACCGTTGAGAAAAAAGAGGGGAAAACTTTTTTTCAAGACTATGAGGTTTATTTTATAGACCTTCCTGGGGTTTATACTTTAGAGCAGGCGGTTTCTGAGGATGAAAAAGTAGCGGTTGAATTTTTGCTTTCAGGAGAGTATGACGTTATCCTTAACGTAGTAGAAACCCCAAAAATAGAAAGAGACCTTTATCTTACCTGTCAGCTTTTAGACCTGGGTAAACCTATGGTATTAGCCCTTAATATGATAGATGAGGCCCAAAAGTTAGGGATTTCTATAGACATAGAAAGGTTGTCAGAGCTCTTAAAGGTTAGGGTGATAAAGACCATAGGTAGGACAGGAGAGGGGGTAAAGGACCTTTTACCTGCGGTGGTTGAGGCTTATGAAAAAAAGACCATACCTTTTCAAATTTCTTATCCTCAAGAAATAGAAGAAAGGCTTAAAACCTTAAGCTTTTCCGAAGAAGAACCTTTAACCAAGTTTGAGAGGCTACGTTTGCTGGAAAAGCAATATCCAGAGCTAACGGATTTGATAAAAGACAAAAGGCTTAGTTTGACAAGAGGGGTGGCTAAAGAGGTAGTTAAACGCAAACTTATCCCAAAAGAAAATTTTACAGAAACTTTAGATCGGATTTTACTGCACCCGGTTTTTGGTTTTTTGTTTTTTTTCCTAATTATGTATCTTTTTTTTAAAATCTCTTTTGATTTTTCTAAGCCTATCATAGACTGGATAGACGGATTTTTACAAGACTTTTTGGCTCCTCTTTGTTATCAATTTTTGGAAGGGTTGGGGGTTTCAGAGTTTTTCAGAGATTTTATAGCTAATGCGTTTTTTGGTGGGGTAGGGGTGGTGCTTTCTTTTTTACCTTTGGTTGCGGTGATGTATTTCTTTTTAACCCTTCTTGAAACTTCAGGCTATCTTCCGAGGGTTTCCTTTTTGATGGATAGGTTTACCCATAAGATAGGGCTTCATGGACAAAGTGTTATTCCTCTTATCTTAGGGCTTGGGTGTAATGTACCTGCTATACTTGCAACCAGGACTTTTCAAGAAACTAAAGATAAACTACTGGTTATGGCTATGATTCCCTTTATTTCTTGTCCTGCAAGATTGGTGGTTTTTTCTTTCTTTGCCTTTACCTTTTTTCAAAACCCTGTGGGGCTTATTTTTGGGTTGTATCTTCTGGGTATTGTTTTTTCAGTATTAACAGGGTTTGTTTTAAGAAAAACCCTTTTGAAAAAAGAGTTATCTCATTTTGTGATGGACCTTCCTCCTTATAGGATGCCTGCTTGGAAGACTGTGTTTAACATAACCAAGGTTTATGTTAAAGAATTTATCTATAGGGCTGGGACGGTTATCTTTGCGGTTTCTCTTTTGGTGTGGTTGCTTTTAAACCTTCCTTTTGGAGAGAAAAACATAGAAAATACCTATGCAGCAAAGCTTGGCAAGGCTCTAAGCTATGTCCTTTCTCCTATAGGGCTTGGAGATTGGAGGATAAGCACTTCTGTCGTTTCTGGATTTTTAGCCAGAGAGGCTATTTTAAGTAATTTAGGGGTTATAGTTTCTGAAGAAAAGGAAAAAGCCTTTGAAAGGATAGACCCAAAAGAGAAGGCTAAAGAACAGTTTTTAAAATTAGGAGAGGCTTTAAAGCAAAGTTTTGCTTCCTTTTTAAGCTTTTTTCCTTCTTCTTTTTCGGTAGAAGAAGAGGAAGTAGGGCTTAAAGAAAGGATAAAAGGCCTTATAGATTTTAGGCAGGCTCTTTCTTTGTTGGTTTTTGTGTTGATTTACAACTCTTGTGCGGCAACGGTTATCACGATGGCAAGAGAAGGTAATCTTAGGTTTGCTTTAGGGTTTTTAGTCTACAGTTTTGTTTTAGCATGGTGGATTAGCTTTCTTGTTTTTAGATTAGTTTAAAATAATTCATTTTATGTTAAAATGCATAAAACACAATCAACTGAGGGGGGATAAATGCGTGTTTTGGTAATAGGGGCTGTAGCTTGTGGAACCAGGGCAGCTTGTAGGCTTAAGAGGTTGCGTCCAGACGCAGAAATCTTGATGATAGATCAAGACCAGTATATTTCTTATGGCGGATGTGGTATGCCCTATTATCTTACTGGAGATGTGTCTCATATAGATGAGCTGAGAAGAACCACCTTTCATGCCATAAGAGACGAACGTTTTTTTAAAGAAGCTAAAGGTATAGAGGTTTTAACCAGGGTCAAGGCAGAGGAAATAGACCGAAAGAAAAAAACCGTTAAGGTAAGATGGTTAGATACAGGAAAAACTGAAGAGATAGTTTATGATAAATTGGTGATAGCTACCGGCACCAAACCTAAAATTCCTCCTATTCCAGGGGTTGAGCTTGAGGGGGTGCATACCCTTTCTAACCTTCATGATGCGATAAAAATTAAAGAGAAGCTGGTAAAAGGAGAGGTAAAAAGCCCTTTAGTCATAGGGGCTGGTTTTATAGGGCTTGAGGTGGTAGAGGCTTTTGGGGAATCCTGGGGGCTTCCGGTAACTTTATTAGAATATTTTCCCCAGGTTTTGCCAAGGCTTATAGACCCTGTTCTTTCAAAAATTGTAGAAAATCATTTAAGGACAAAAGGGGTCAAAGTGGTTTTAAACGCACGGATTAAAGAAATAGTGGGAGAAGGAGGCAAGGTAGTCGGGGTTAGAACAGAAGACAGTTTTTATCCAGCAGACTTGGTGCTTTTAGCTACAGGAGTAATCCCGAATACAGACTTGGCTAAGCAGGCAGGACTTTTGGTTTCTCCTATTACTGGGGGGATAGTGGTTAATGAGAGGATGCAAACTTCAGACCCAGATATCTATGCAGGCGGAGACTGTGTAGAGGTATTACATCTTATTACCGGAAAAAAGATGCTTATGCCTCAAGGGTCATTAGCTAATAAGCAAGGGAGGGTTATCGGAACTAACCTCGCAGGAGGATATGCTAAGTTTAGAGGGACGATAGGAGCTTTTATTTTAAAATGTTTTGATATGGCTATAGGGGGCTGTGGGATTAGTTTGGGGGTAGCCAAGGCAGAAGGTTTTGTAGATGCCACCTATGCCCTTAACATCCAGCACGAAAGAGCTCATTTCTTTTCTATAGGTTGTTCTTATTATCATCTGGTTTTTGATAAAGGAACCGCTAAGGTTTTAGGTTTCCAATCAATAGGTCCTTACACAGATGGCACTTTAGCAAGGGTGCATGCTATGTCAGCATTACTTTTAGAAAGACCTTCAATCCAAGATGTAGTAGAGCTTGAGCTTGCATACTCTCCACCTTTTAACACCGCCCTTGACCCGATTAATATGACAGGGCATGTAGCGGAAAATTTGATTTTTGAAAGGTTTACCCCTATAGAATGGGATGAAGTATTGAAAAGGCTTAAGGAAAAAGATCCAAGCTTGTTGATAGTAGATGTTAGGACCCCAGAAGAAGCCAAAGAGATGGTTCAGAAATATCCAAATTGGATTAACATTCCTTATCAAATCGCACGAGAGAAGATAAAAGACCTTCCCAAGGATAAAGATTTGGTAGTGGTTTGTAGTGTAGGGACAAGGTCTTATGAAGTGGTAAGATGGTTAAAAGCTGAGGGATATGAAAGGGTTTTTATGCCGATGGGAGGGGTGGTTCTTGCTAAATCATGGGGGGAAGATATTAGATGAGACTGCAGGCAGTAAGAGGTTTTAAAGACTGGTTGCCAGAGGATTTTGTAAAGTACGAATATTTAATAGATAAGGCACGCTTTTGGTGTAAACTTTTTAACTTTAAAGAGATAAAAATACCTATTCTTGAAAAAACCGAGCTTTTTGTAAGGTCGATAGGAGAGGTTACAGATATAGTCCAAAAGGAAACCTATTCTTTTGAGGACAGAAATAAAGAGTGGCTCACTTTACGTCCTGAAGCCACGGCTGGTATCTGCCGGATGTTGATAGAGCATGGACTTTATGTAAGGCCTAAGCCTTTAAAGTTTTTTACCATAGGCCCTATGTTTAGGCATGAGCGTCCTCAAAAAGGTAGGTTGAGAGAGTTTTATCAGATAGACCTTGAGGTTTTTTCAGACCTAAATCCTTATTTAGAGGCTGAGGTTCTTGCTTTAGCCTTAAACATTTTAAAAAGTCCTTTGTCTGAGGTTTCTGAGAGGTTAAACGACCTTTATACTTTGGAGTTAAACACCCTCGGTTGTCCTGAGTGTAGACCCAAATACAGGGAGGTTTTGTTATCTTTTCTAAAGCAACATAAAGAAGGACTTTGTGAAACCTGTAAGGGAAGGATAGACAGAAACCCTTTAAGGGTGCTTGATTGTAAAAATGAAGGGTGTAGGCAGGTAGTTTCTGAAAGTCCTTTGATTACAGAGTTTTTATGTGAGGCTTGTAAAGCTCATTTCTTAGAACTTAGAGAAGCCTTACAGTTTTTAGGAATAGAATATTCTTTAAATCCCAGGTTAGTAAGAGGTTTAGATTATTACGTAAGGACTATTTTTGAGGTTAAGGCTAAAGGCTTAGGGGCTCAAGATACGGTTTGTGCAGGTGGTAGGTATGATTATTTATTGAAAGAGCTGGGTGGGCCTGAACTTCCGGCCATAGGGTTTGCTATAGGCCTTGAGAGATGGGCTATTTCTGTTTTTGGGGATGAGGAAAAGCAAGGTCTTCTTGACCCAAAGTCTTTGGCAAATAAGCTTTGTCCTGAGCTGTATTTAATTTTTTTGGGTAAGCCCTTGATTAAACAAGGGATTATTCTTTCTCAGAAACTTAGAGAAAAAGGTATAAGGTGCGAAGTTACTTATGAAGAAAAATCACTTAAAGCCCAGCTTAAAAATGCAGATAAACTGGGAGCTAAGCATGTTTTGCTTTTAGGAGAAAAAGAGTGGGAGGAGAAAAAGGTCGTTTTTAGAGATTTGAGACAGAGTACACAAAAAGAGATAGGTTTTGAAAACTTAGAAGACCTGGCAGACAAGGTGTTTAAAGAGATAAAAGGATGGATTTAAAAATTTCCCCTACCAAAGAGGTTTTTGAAAACCTTGCCCAAACATATAATCTAATCCCTGTTTACACAGAGGTCCCTTGTGATTTAGACACTCCTATTTCGCTTTTTTACAAGTTAGGGGAAGGGAAAAGATATGCCTTTTTACTTGAGAGCTTAGAAGGAGGAGAAAAGTGGGCAAGGTATAGTTTTATAGGGATAGACCCTTATCTGGTGTTTAAAAGTAAAGGCCAACAGGTCTGGCTTTTTGAGAGACAAAATGAAGGTCTTATCCTTAAAGATAACTTTTTTAGCGCCAACCCTTTTAACGAGCTAAGAAAGTTAATCAAAGGAGTAGATTGTGCGTTGGTTGATGGTTTACCAAGGTTTTTCGGAGGGGCAGTAGGTTTTATAGGTTATGAAACGGTAAGATTTTTCGAAAAAATTCCTGTAGGAGAAGAGATTTTAGGGTTTTCTGACCTACATTTTATGTTTCCAGAGGTGGTTTTAGTTTACGATAGGTTTAAGCATGCCCTAAAGATCGTCTATAATGTAAGGATTGACCAAAAAGAGACGGTTTCTAAGATTTATCAAGAGGCGGTAGCTAAGGTTTGTGAGATAAAAGACCTTATCTTTTTTTCTAAAATTGTTTATCAGCCTTTCGAAATAACCTCTATCGCTTCTCCTCAACCAGAGATTACTAAAGAAAAGTTTTGCTCCATGGTAGAAAGAGCAAAAAAATATATTGAAGAAGGAGATATCATTCAGGTAGTCCTTTCTCAGCGGTTTTCTTTTAAATCTAAGGTTCCTCCTTTTCTTTTTTACAGGGCTTTAAGGAAGGTAAATCCTTCGCCTTATCTATTTTTTTTAAAGCTTGACGATGAGGTGCTTATCGGTTCTTCTCCAGAAATTTTAGTAAGAATGGAAGGCAGTTTGGTTGAGACAAGACCTATCGCAGGCACACGAAAGAGGGGAAAAACAGAACAAGAAGATAAGGAGTTGGAAAAGGATTTAAAAGGAGATAAGAAGGAATTAGCTGAACATATCATGCTGGTTGACCTTGGGAGAAATGACCTTGGTAGGATTTGTAAATATGGGACGGTTGAGGTTTATGAGTTGATGGTGGTTGAACGTTATTCTCATGTGATGCATCTTGTTTCAGGGGTTAAAGGTGAGGTTATTCCAGGGTTAGACATGTTTGACGTCTTTGCCGCTACTTTCCCTGCAGGGACGGTTTCTGGTGCTCCCAAAATACGGGCGATGGAGATTATCGCTGAAATTGAAAAGAAGGAAAGAGGTCCTTATGCAGGTGCTGTAGGATATTTTGGTTTTTCAGGTAATATGGATTTTTGTATTACTATAAGGACTATTTTCCAAAAAGGAGAGGTTTGTTATCTTCAAGCAGGAGCAGGGATAGTGGCTGATTCTGACCCTGAAAAAGAATACGAAGAAACTTTAAACAAGGCTAAAGCTATGTTTAAAGCTATAGAAATCTTAAGAGAGCTGGTTTAAACCATGAAACGGGTGGTAGTAATAGATAATTATGATTCTTTTACCTATAATCTGGTTCAGCTTATCGGGATTATGCTTGAGAAAATCTGGGGAGGGGAAATAAAGGTTTTCAGAAACGATACGATTACTGTGGAAGAGGTGCTTAGTCTAAAACCAGATTATTTGCTGATTTCTCCAGGTCCTTGTACTCCTAAGGAGGCAGGGATTTCGGTTGAGCTTATCAAAAAGGCGGCAGGAAAGATTCCTATCTTAGGGGTTTGTCTTGGACATCAAAGTATAGCTTATGCCTTTGGGGCAAAAATAGTTAAGGCTAAGAGGCTTATGCATGGTAAGGTTTCTCAGGTTTTTCATGACGGGAAAGGTATTTTTAAAGATTTACCTAATCCCTTTCAGGCTATGCGATATCATTCCTTAGCCGTGGACCCAGATACCTTACCAAATTTTTTTGAGATTACCGCTCAGGCTGAGGATGGAGAGATTATGGGTATAAGACACAAAGAATGGCCTATAGAAGGTGTGCAGTTTCATCCAGAATCTATCGGTACTTCTCTTGAAAGATGGATGAAATATTCTTTTCCCCCAAAAGATTGGGATTTTTCTAAAGATGACCTTCCAGAAGGGGTGATACTTTTGAGAAACTTTTTAACTGCTTATTAGTGCTATGATGGAAAGGCTGGGGGAGATTTTAAGAAACTTTTTTTGCTGGATTTACTGTGTGATTACTGTTCCTCTGTTTGGAAGTTTAGTCTTGGTGATAAGAAAGCATTTTTGGGCAAGGGTTTGGTGTAAAGGGTTGTTAAAGGTTTTGGGAGTAGAAATAAAGGTTTATAAGGAGGTTGACCTTCCTAAAGGAATCTATATTTTTATGGCCAACCATCAAAGTCAACTTGATATTCCTGTTTTAGAAAAAGTGCTTGAAGATTACAACATAAGATTTTTAGCCAAAAAAAGCCTTTTTAACATTCCTTTTTTTGGTTGGGGATTAAAGGTCTTAGGGTATGTGCCTGTAGAAAGGGAGGACCCTAAGGAGGGGTTTAAAAGTATATTAGCTTGTGTAGAAAAGATTAAAGAGGGTGTTTCTTTGGTGGTTTTCCCTGAAGGCACGAGAAGTAAAGATGGGGAGGTTTTGCCTTTTAAGTTAGGTGGTTTTTTAATCCCGATTAAAGCGCAAGCAAAAGTAATACCGGTAGCTATTTGGGGAACCAAAGAGGTTTTACCTAAAGGGTCTCTTTGGTTAAGGGTAGGAAGAAAAAGGAGGATAGGGGTTTACTTAGGAGAGCCTATAGACACTACCGGTCTAACTTTAAGAGATAAACACCTTCTATCCCAAAAGGTAAGAGAAGCGATTTTACAAGGGATAGAACGCCTTAAGAAGGAGGTTGAGTAAGGTATGGCGGAGATTATTGCTGTTCCTTTAGAAGAGGAGTTAAAAGAGTCTTATTTAGACTATGCGATGAGTGTTATTGTAGGTAGAGCCCTTCCTGACGTAAGAGATGGGTTGAAGCCGGTGCAAAGAAGGATTCTCTATGCTATGTATGAGACAGGAAACGACTGGAACAAACCTTATAAGAAAAGTGCAAGAATAGTAGGAGAGGTGATCGGTAAGTATCATCCTCATGGAGACATGCCTGTATATGAAGCTATAGTAAGGATGGCCCAAGACTTTAGCATGAGATATCCTCTGATAGACGGGCAAGGAAACTTTGGGTCTGTAGACGGAGATTCCCCTGCTGCGATGAGGTATACTGAGGTAAGGCTTGCCAGGATCGCCCATGAGCTTTTAGCAGACATAGAAAAAGAGACCGTAGAGTTTACTCCTAACTATGATAATACCTTAAAAGAACCTTTAGTTTTGCCTTCTAAAATTCCTAATCTTTTGATAAACGGTTCTGCAGGTATTGCTGTGGGAATGGCAACCAACATCCCCCCTCATAATCTTTCTGAGGTAATAGACGGACTGATTTTTCTTTTAAGGAATCAAGAGGCTTCGGTAGAAGACCTTATGCAGTATATAAAAGGTCCGGACTTTCCTACCGGGGCTTACATCGTAGGTACAGAAGGAATTAAACAGGCCTATACCACAGGAAGAGGGATTCTAAAACTTAAGGCAAGATATAAGATAGAACGGGAAAAGGATAAGGTTAGGATTGTTTTTGATGAAATTCCCTATCAGGTAAGCAAAGCTAAAGTGGTAGAAAAGATAGCTCAACTGGCTAAAGACAAAAAGATAGAAGGTATAGCAGAAGTGAGAGACGAGTCTGATAGAGAAGGAATAAGGATTGTAGTTGAGCTAAAAAAGGAGTGGGCAAACGCCCCTTATACCATACTTAAAAAGATTTATGATATGACCCCGCTTCAGACGACCTTTGGGGTTATTATGTTGGCTTTAGTAAACGGCAAACCTGAGGTGCTTACTCTTAAGGATATTTTGTTAAACTTTTTAAACTGGCGTAAAACCGTTGTTATAAGAAGGACCCAGTATGACCTTAGAAAATCCAAAGAAAGGCTTCATATTTTAGAAGGATTTTTAAAGGCTCTTTCTCATATAGATGAAATTATAGAACTTATAAAAAAGTCTCAAACTCCTAAGGAAGCCAAGGAAGCCCTTATTAAAAGGTTTGGTTTTAGCGATATTCAGGCTCAAGAAATTTTAAACCTAAGGCTGCAAAGATTGACCGCTTTAGAAAGAGAAAAAATCCTTCTTGAATATGAGGACATCAAAAGAGCTATCAGCTATTACGAAAAAATTTTAACCCATGAGCCTACGCTTTTAGCGGTGATAGAAGAGGAATTAAAGGAGATAAAAGAAAAATACGGAGACCCAAGAAGAACTAAGATTATCTCTGAAGAAGAACCAGAGGAGATTTTACAAGAAGAAAAGCTACCTTCAGAAGAGGTCTTGTTTCTGATAAGCGAGGAGGGATATGTAAGAAAACTACCTTTAGACCTCTTTAGCCCTCAAAAAAGAGGAGGAAAAGGAAGTTTAGCTTTTAGCACTGATGAAAAGTTAAAGGTAGCCATCCAAACAGATACAACGACTCTTCTGTGGGTTTTTACCGAAGAAGGTAAGGTATATCCTTTAGACCTTAAGGATATTTCTTTTTCTGGAAAAACCGGTAAGGGAACTCATATTAAAAATTTAATACCTAATATAGAAAGTCCTGTTGCTTTTGTGCTTCCTGCCACTGAAGAGGGTTATTTAGTTTTAGTTACAGCTAAAGGTATTGTAAAAAAAATTGAGGTAGAGGAGTTAAAGAATTTAAGAAAAAATGGACTTATTGTAATAGGGTTAAAAAAAGGAGATAGACTTTGTAAAGGTGTAATAACCTTTGGCGAAGACCGTTTAATTTTACTTACTAATAAAGGGATGAGCCTTCATTTTGAGGAAAAAGAACTTAGTGTAACCAAAAGGCAGGCAGAAGGGGTGATAGGTGTTAGGTTAGAAGAAGACGACGAGGTTTTAGATTTGATAAAGACTTCTCAACAAGGGTATCTTTTTACGATTACAGAAAAAGGTTTTGGCAAAAAAACTCCTTTTTCAGAGTATAGGATGCAGGGAAGAGGAGGAAAAGGTATCATTGCACATGGGATAAACGAAAAAACAGGAAGGTTAGCAGGTGGAGCGGCTGCTTTTGAGAAAGAAGATTTTGTGGTTTTTTCCAGCTCAGGTAAGGCGATAAGGATTTCCTCTCAAGATATACCTCAGCAAGGTAGAGCTACTAAAGGGGTAAGGATAATAACCCTTTTACCCGGAGAAGTAGTGGTTGGGATCACTAAAATTAAAATAGAAGAAAAAATTAAAGAGGATTAGAGAAACTAAGTAGACGTAAGTATAAACCTAAGAGGTAAGAAGAAAGAGAGGTAAAAGGATTGAAAAAACAAAAAATTTTACAAAGGATCTTTATTTTAGATTGATATTATCAAGGTTTATGATATTTTTATAATTTTGAAAAATTGTTTGGGAGGATCTATAATGTCTAACAAGGTAAGGGTAGCCATCGCAGGGGTAGGTAACTGTGCCAGTTCTTTAGTTCAAGGGGTTTTCTACTATAAAGAAGCAGACCTTTCAAACATTCAAGGAATAATGTTTCCTGAGATAGGTGGATACAAGCCTTCAGACATTGAGTTTGTAGCTGCTTGGGATATAGATGCAAGAAAAGTAGGAAAAGACTTATCTGAGGCTATTTTTAGTCCCCCTAACTGCACTACCATATTTTACAGAGAGGTTCCCAGGCTTAAAGTAAAGGTAAGAAAGGGTAAGGTTTTAGACGGTGTAGCTAAACATATGTCTAATTTCCCTGAAGATAAAAGCTTTCAGATATCCTCGGAAAAGGAAGACGCATTGGAAGATGTTGTATCAATTCTTAAAGAAACACAGGCAGACGTTTTGATAAACTATGTTCCGGTTGGGTCTGAGCAAGCAGCCAGATTTTATGCTGAAGCCTGTTTAAGAGCAGGGGTTGCTTTTGTAAACGCTATGCCTACTTTTATAGTTTCTGACCCTGAATGGGGAGAAAGATTTGAAAAAGATGGTATTCCAGCGGTAGGGGATGACATTAAGTCTCAACTTGGTGCTACCATTTTACATCGGACCTTAGTTCAACTTTTTGTAGACAGAGGAATTCCTCTAAAAAGAACCTATCAATTAAACTTTGGTGGAAATACAGACTTTTTAAACATGTTAGAAAGAGACCGTTTAAAAACCAAAAAGGTTTCTAAGACCGAGGCAGTAACCAGCATTCTTCCCTATGATATCGGCTGGGAAAATGTGCACATAGGTCCTTCAGACTGGGTGCCTTGGTTAAAGGATAAAAAAATTGCTTATATTCGGCTTGAGGGGGAACATTTTGGAGGTGTGCCTCTTTCAGTAGAGGTTAAGTTAGAGGTCGAGGATTCTCCTAATTCTGCAGGGTCTGCTTTAGATGCGATAAGATGTGCTAAGCTTGCCAAAGATAGGGGTATAGGTGGTCCGTTGATTTCTATTTCAGCTTATACGATGAAACATCCCCCTAAGCAGTTTCCTGATCATTTAGCCAGACAAATGGTTTTAGAATTTATCGAAGGAAAAAGAGAAAGATAAAGGAGGAGGATTAGATGGAACTTTCTAACAGATTAAAAAAAGTGCCTCCCTATCTCTTTGTAGAGATAGACCGTTTAAAATCTGAAAAACTTAAAGAAGGGGCAGACGTTATAGATTTAGGGATAGGAGACCCTGATTTACCTACCCCAGCTGAAATCATAGAAGTGGCTAAAAGGGCCTTAGAAAAACCAGAAAACCATAAGTATCCTTCTAATGCAGGCGCCTTTTTTTATCGTAAGGCCTGTGCAGACTATATGAAAAGAAGATTTGGGCTTGATTTTGACCCAGATACCGAGGTAACTACCCTTATAGGGTCTAAAGAAGGAATAGCTCATTTTCCGATAGCCTTTATCAATCCAGGAGATGTAGTCCTTTGTCCTGACCCAGGTTATCCTGTTTATCATTTAGGGGCTATTTTTACTGATGGAGAGCCTTTTTATCTTCCTCTTACATGGGAAAACGACTTTTTACCTGATTTTAGTAAGGTTCCTACAGAAATTTTAGAAAAAACCAAGATTTTATGGTTAAACTATCCTAACAACCCTACCGGAGCTACCTCTCCTAAGGAATTTTTTAAAGAGGTAGTAGCCCTTGCCAAAAAATATGGGTTTATCATAGCTCATGATGCGGCTTATATAGAGATGTATTATGAAGAACCACCTATTAGCATCTTTGAGGTTGAGGGGGCTAAAGAGGTAGCCATAGAGTTTCACAGCCTGTCTAAGACCTTTTGCATGACCGGTTGGAGGATAGGTTTTGCAGTAGGTAATGCATCTTTAGTTTCTGCTTTAGCCAAGGTAAAAAGCAACATGGATTCAGGTGCTTTTACTGCCATTCAAGAGGCAGGAGCCTATGCCTTAAACAACCTCGAGAAAATAACCCCACCTTTAATTAAGATTTTTAAAGAGAGAAGAGACTTTTTGTGTGCTGAACTTGAACGTTTGGGCTATCAGTTTAAAAAACCTTCAGCCACCTTTTACCTTTGGGTAAAGGTCCCAGGAGGAATGAATTCAAAAGAATTTTGTAAAAAAGTTTTGCAAGATTTAGCCATAGTGGTAACCCCAGGGGTAGGGTTTGGTGCGGCTGGGGAAGGTTATTTTAGAATAGCCCTTACAGTTGACATAGAAAGAATGAAGGAGGCAGTAAGGCGTTTGTCTACCCTCAAGGTTTAAAAAAGGCGGTCCTTAGTTTGGGGTCAAACTTAGGTAATCGTAAGGAAAACTTAAAAAAAGGTTTATTTTTTTTACAGCAGACAGGTTTAAAAGTAAAAGCTCTTTCTAATGTTTATGAAACCTCTCCTTGGGGGTTTAAAACCCCCAATTCTTTTTATAATTTGATAGCCTTAGTCGAAACTTCTCTTTCTCCTTGGGCTTTGCTTTTTGAGATAAAGAAGATAGAAGCTTCTATGGGTAAAATACCTAAACTTTTAAAGGGCGATTATCAGGATCGATTGATAGACATAGACCTTATTTTTTATGAGGACTTAGTCTTAGATACCAAGGTTTTAACCTTACCTCATCCTTTAGCCCATTTAAGAGACTTTGTTTTAGTGCCGGCTTTAGAGGTTATTCCAGATTGGGTCCATCCAATATTAAAAAAAACTACTCAGAACCTTTTTGAAGAGAAAACTCGTCTTTTTTTATCCAAAAAACTTAAAAAAATAGGCCCTTTGTTATGAAGCTTTTTTTACTTTTGGTTTTGATTTTTTTAGTTTATTACTTTTATTTTATAAAAAGAAAAAAGTTGATAAAACAAAAGAACAAACCAGAGGTAGCAGACCTGGTTTTGGATGAGGCTTGCCAGACTTATATAAGAAAAGAAGAGGCATTAAAGATAGAAATTCAAGGAAAGACTTATTATTTCTGTTCTAAAACTTGTCTTCAAAAGTTTTTAGAGAAATTAGAAGGTCGTTATTAAGCCTGTACCATTACTTCTTTCAGCCTATCTATTTCATCCAGGGCTTTGCCTGCTCCTAAGGCTACACAATGGAGGGGGTTTTCTGCTACGAAAACGTTTAATCCTGTTTCTTTTTGGATTAGTTTGTCTAAATTTTTAAGCAAGGCTCCTCCACCGCTTAAGACAATACCTCTGTCTACCATGTCGGCTGCTAATTCAGGAGGGGTCTCCTCAAGGACCTGTTTAATTACTTGGATTATCATGTCTACAGGTTCTTTGATGGCCTCTTGTATTTCTTTGGAGGTAATCGTTATGGTTTTGGGGATTCCTGTTACTAAATCTCTTCCTTTTATTTCCATCGTAGCATAAGGTTCTTCAGGTAACACATCTCCTATGTTGATCTTAATCTGTTCTGCGGTTGCTTCCCCTATCAAAAGGTTGTATTTTTTCTTGATGTAAACCGCTATGGCTTCGTCTATTTTGTCTCCTGCTACCTTAAGGGAATGGCTAACCACTATCCCTCCGAGAGAAATAACCGCAACCTCGGTGGTGCCTCCCCCGATGTCTACGATCATGTTAGCTACAGGCTCGGTTACCGGCAGTCCTGCTCCTATCGCGGCTGCCATAGGTTCTTCTATCAGATAAACCTCTCTTGCCCCAGCGGTTTCTGCGCTTTCTTTTACCGCCCTTCTTTCTACTTGAGTGGTCCCAGAAGGCACACTTATGATAATCCTTGGCTTTACAAAGTAGCCTCTGTTATGTACCTTTTGGATAAAGTATCTTATCATGGCTTCGGTTACTTCAAAATCTGCTATCACTCCCTCCCTTAATGGTCTTATAGCTTTGATACTGCCAGGAGTTTTACCTACCATTTTTTTTGCTTCGTCTCCTACCGCTATTACTTTTTTAAACCTTCCGTCCTCTTTAACCGCAACTACAGAAGGTTCGCTAAGGATAATTCCTTTTCCTTTTAAATAAATGAGGGTATTGGCTGTTCCTAAGTCTATAGCCATATCTTTAGAGAATAAGCTAAAAAATTTACTTAACATCTTTTTACCTCTTAATTTTTAGTTTTCTAAATTTTAAAACCTTTTTTGAAAATTAAAAGTTTGTGGTAAGCTTAAAAAAAACTAAAGTTCAGAGAAATATTGATGGAAAAACCTGAAACAACTGACTATCCTTATCAACTTTTGATAACCGTTAGGAAACCGTCTCGTTATTTGGGGGAAGAACCCTTTTTTAAGAAAAAAGATTGGGAAAAAGCAGAGCTTAAGGTTTGTTTATGTTATCCAGACCTTTATGAAATAGGTCGTTCTCATTTGGGGATAAACATTTTGGCTTATTTGATAAATCAGCAAAAAACCTGGTTAGCAGATTTAGCTTTTGCAGTTGCTCCAGATTTAGAAGAAGCGCTAAAAACACAAGGGTATCCTTTATTAAGTTTAAATTACCGAAAACCTCTTAAGGCCTTTGATGTGATAGGAATAAGTTATGCTTATGAGCTTTCTGTTACCGGTATTTTACAGGTTTTAGACCTTTCAGTAATTCCTTTAAGGGCAAACCACAGAGATAGAAAGGTCCCTTTAATTTTGGGAGGTGGTCCAAGTTGTGGAAACCCAGAGCCTATAGCCGAGTTTTTTGACGCCCTTATTATAGGAGAGGCAGAAGAGGTTATTTTTGAGGTTTTAGAGATTTATAAACGCTGGAAATCAACCCAAAAATCTCGCCAATCCCTTTGGGAGGAGCTGGCTCAAATAGAAGGAGTTTATGTTCCCGAGATTAAAAACAGGACTAAAAGACGGATTTTAAAGGATTTAAACCTGGAAACTTTGAGTTGGGAGTTTGGGACACCTTTGATAGAACTTTCTCATGACAGGGTCCCGATGGAAATCTCCAGAGGTTGTACCAGAGGCTGTAGGTTTTGTGAGGCAAGTTTTTATTATCGTCCTGTAAGAGAAAAAAGCCCAAATTATATAATAAACCAAATAAAGAAAAATTTTGAAGGCACAGGACTTACCGAGGCCTCTTTAATGAGTCTTTCTGCAGGAGATTATACCGTTTTAAAACCTTTAATCAATAAACTAAAAGAAGAGTTTTATTTAAAAACATCTTATAGGAAATATGCCTTTTCTTTGCCATCTTTAAGGGTAGGTAGTATAGACGCTGAACTTTTAGAGTTTATCAAGCTTGGAAGAAAAACAGGGCTTACCTTTGCCCCTGAGGCAGGGACAGAAAGATTGAGAAGGGTTATCAACAAAGACATAGACATCAACCAGTTGATAGAAGACATAAGGCTTGCTAAAAAGCATGGCTGGACCAAGATAAAACTTTATTTTATGATAGGCCTTCCTACCGAAGAAGAGGAGGATTTAGAAGGGATTTATCAGCTATATCGTTTGATAAAAAAAGAAGTTCCTCAAATCGGAATAACCGTTTCAGTTTCTACTTTTATTCCTAAGCCTCACACCCCTTTTCAGTGGGAAAGACAGATTTCTATAGATGAAACCTATAAAAAGATTAGATATTTAAAAGAAAGATTAGGTAAAAATCTTCGTTATCATCAGCCAGAACAAAGTTTTCTTGAGGGGGTTATTGGGAGAGGAGATAGAGGTTTGTCTTTTTTAATAGAACGAGCCTATCAAAAGGGAGCCCGGTTTGATAGCTGGAAAGACTTTTTTAATTTTAACCTATGGGTTGAGGCGGCTAAAGAATTAGGTATTGACTTAAACGTTTATTTAAGAGAAAGGTCTTTGGAAGAGGACCTCCCTTGGGACCATATAGATTTAAGAATTTCTAAAGAGTATCTGATAAAAGAGAGAAAAAAAGCTTACCAAGGAGAGATTACTAAAGACTGTAGGTTTGAAAAATGTAGCAAATGCGGAGTTTGTCAGAAAGGGATAAAAAATTTATTGAATAATGCCGAAGAGTCTTCTTTATACTTGGTCTCAGATTTAGAGATTAAATCTGAGCGCTCTTCTGAAAATCCTAAGGAATACTGGTATGAGATTTATTATACCAAAAAAGACAAGGCGGTTTTTCTTTCTCAGCTTGAAGTAATCAGGCTTTTTGTATTGGTCCTTAATAAGCTTGGGTTTCCTTTAGTATATACTTCAGGGTTTCATCCTCACCCTAAAATCGTGGTAGAAGACGCCCTTCCTATAGGTGTTTTTTCTGAAAAAGAAGCTATAGGGGTTGCCATGTATGAACCAGGACTTTCTTTCAAGCTTAAAGATTTAGAAATTTATCCAGGTTTACGTATTATTGAGGTGTTTGAAAGACCCTTTAAGCCTACGTTTCAAAGAGAACAAAAGGTTTATCAAATTATTCCTCTTGCAGAAAAAGATTTTTGGTTAAACCGACTGTCAAACCTTTCTTTTCCTGAAGGAATAGAGATAGAATTGAAAGAAAAAAGCCTTTTAATTAAGGCCTATATTCCAAACTTTTCTTTGCTAAAGTTTTTAAAACAAGTTTTAACCCTTGACAACCCACTTTCGTTTTTTAAAATTATTAAATTGTCAAAATATTTAGAGGATTAGAAAAATTTTTATTGATAAAAACTATGCAAGAAGCAGAAAATACTAAAATTCTTTTGGTAGATGACGACCGTTTTATTTTGAAAGCTTTAACCAAGCTTATTTCTCAAAGGCTTTCTTTGGAAGTCCTTACTGCAGAAAGCTTAGCAGAACTTAAAACATGTTTAGAAAAAGAAAAAGAACTTGCTCTTGCAGTGTGCGATTACCATCTTCCAGATGCAGAAAAAGGAGAGGCTATAGATTTTTTATTATCTAAAGGGGTACCTACGATAGTTTTAACCGCATCTTATGACGAAAAACTTAGAGATACTATTCTTGATAAAGGAGTAGTAGATTATTTAGTCAAAGGTATTCCTAACGTTAGCGAACACATTATCGTTAGCATAAAGAGGGCTTTAAAAACCTTTAAAACTAAGGTTTTAGTAGTAGAGGATATGCCTGTTGATCGGAGGATAATTTCAGACATTTTAAAAAAGATGCTTTTTCAGGTTTTAGAAACTTCAACTCTTAAAGAAGCTAAGGAAGTCTTTAAAAAAGAACCTCAGATTAAACTTATGATATTAGACTATTATTTTCCGGAAGAGGATGCATTAGAGTTTTTGTATGAAATTAGGAAGACCTATCCTAAAAGTGATTTAGGTATTATCGTTGTTTCAGGTATGGTTAAAACAAAGATGATACCCGTTTTACTAAAAGCTGGAGCAAATGATTTTCTTAAAAAGCCTTTTAGTCAAGAAGAGTTCATGGTAAGGGTGTACAATACTTTAGAGCTTATCGAATTAATTCAGGAATTGGAATTTCTTGCTTATCATGATCCATTAACAGGTCTTTATAACCGGCGATACTTCATGGAAGAAGCTCCTAAGTTTTTAAGCATAGCTAAGAGAAAAAATTTAAAACTTGCCTGCTTAATGATTGACATCGATGATTTTAAAAAGATTAACGATACTTACGGGCATGAGGTGGGGGATTTAGTTTTAAAAGACTTGGCAGAAAAACTTAAAAACACCTTTAAGAGAAAGGAAGATATCGTGGCCAGGTTTGGAGGTGAGGAGTTTATAGTTTTGGTTGTTTATTCAGAAAAACAGGCTTTGATTGATTTTATAGAATATTTTAGGAAAAAGGTTGCCTCTACCCCGTTAGACTTAAAAGAAGGAGACTTGATAAAGTATACTGTTTCTATCGGTGTTGAGCTTGAGATTAAGGATAGGTTAAAAGATATGTTGACTTCTGCAGATAAGAAACTTTATGAAGCCAAAAAACGGGGAAAAAACTGTATAGTTTTTTAAACCCTTTATCTAACCCTGTCTTGTCTTAGTTTCCTTTGTGTTTAAGCTTTTTAGCTAATTGCTTTAATTGTCGAGGAAGGTTTAAAAATTAAAAGGAATTTCTATAGTTCTGGTCTTTGGGCAGGTTATACAAACTGAAGGTTTAGAAGACGATGGATGGGTGTTCCTAAACTTTTGGTATTCCTTTTTGTTCCAAATGGTTTTAAGGCTTTCGTCTTTTATGTTGCCAAAATAAAGATTTTTTTTATAGGCAGCTGGAATTCCTGTAAAAACACAAGGAGAGACCATCCCAAGAGAGTTAATAAAAAGAGTTTTTATCGGATTTTCACTGCAGACCTCCCTTTGGAAAGAAGGAGAAGGAAGGTTAAAGACCATCCTTAAGCCTAAGGATTTAGCTTCTTCTGCTACTTTCTCTGCTCGCGATTTTAAAACCTTAAATTCGTCTTCTGTTTGAGGGACAAGACATTCCTTTTGTAATTCCTCATCAGGGACTAAATCAAGCAGACTTACCACTATTTCTTTTATCCCAAGACCAGTTAAAAAATTAGGTAGTTTTTCAAGCTCGTGTTCGTTTGATTTAAGCAGCATGTAAGCTATATGAACTTGAGGTTTTTCTTGTTTTAAAATTTTCTTAGCGGCGTTTATTTTTTCTATAGCATTTAAAACCCGTGTTAGAGAAGTACCTTTTCTTAGACGGTCGTTGGTCTCGATTCCGGCTAAAGAAAAGGCTATGATGTCTACTCCGGAAAGTATTAATTTTTCTGCAAGATTGTCATCGATTAGGGTTCCGTTGGTGGTAAAACCAACCATAGCCCCTTGAGACTTAGCAAGTCTTACCATCTCAAAAAAATTTGGATTAAGAAGGGGTTCTCCCCAGCCTTGCAAATAAACCAGTCGGGTCTTTTTTAAATAAGGAAGAAAAGATTTAAAGAGGTCCAAACTTAGGTTGGTGCCTAACCAATTTTTTTGCCATACCGTATGAGGGCAGTACAAACATTTAGCGTTACAAAGGCCTGAAACCTCTACCTGTATCCAATCAAAGGAGGGTAAAAACCAGTTTTTAAACACTTTTTTGGTTAACCATTTTTTTAAGCTCTAAATAGGTTTCTCTTACTTTATATACATATTCAAGATAAAGAGGAAGTTCGGTTAAAGGTAAGGCCTGGGGACCATCGCATAAAGCCTTTTCAGGGCAAGGATGAAACTCTACCAAAATGGTATTGGCTCCGGCAATAACCCCTTGTGCGGTGACATGGTAGATGTCCCTTATGCCGTCTGGAGCCTTTACCCTTGACCCTATAGGATGAGAGGGGTCTATACATACAGGCATTCTGGTAAGCCTTTTTACTACCGGTACATGGGAAAAGTCTACCAGGTTTCTATGAGGATCTCCCAAGTGGGTCCTTACGCCTCTTAAACAAAAGATGATGTGAGTGTTGCCTTCGGAGGCTATGTATTCTGCAGCATTAAGGCTTTCTTCTAAAGAAAGTCCATATCCTCTTTTGTAAAGCACAGGAAAGTCTAATTGTCTGCCTACAGCTTTTAAAAGTTCAAAGTTTTGGGCGTTTCTGGTGCCTATTTGTAAAATAACCCCACAAGGATGTCCTGTGAGGTCCAAAGCCTCTCTAATTTCATCTATATGATGAGGAGAAAGTACCTCCATCACTATTACCTTAATTCCATACTTTCCTGCCAAGTCAAACAACCAAGGAAGACATTCTTTTCCAAGCCCTTGGAAATCATAAGGTGAAGTCCTTGGTTTATAAGCCCCCATTCTGGCACAACATACCCCATTTTCTTTTAAGACCTTAAAAATAGCTTCGGCGTTTTCATAAGTATCTACAGCACAAAGTCCCGCAAAAACATGAAAAGACTCTTGACTAAACTTTAGGTCTTTATAGGTAAAGCCTAAATCTGTAAGGACCCCATGTCTTCCGATTAGTCTATATTTAGCCGTAACCTTTATTGCCTTTTCAACACCAGGTAAACTTTCTATTTCCTCTTGAGATACCATATAGTCCTCTCCTATCAGATGTACTTCAAGCAGAGTACGAGTAACCCCTTTGTTTTCTATAACTTTTATCTGCAAGTGAGGAAATCGTTCAAGATATTTTAGTAAGGATTGAAATTCAGGACTTTCCTGGGTGACATGAGGTTCCATGATGATAATCATACTAAACTCCTCCTGTAAGTTTTTAAGACTTTTAATCTAAAAAATTAGTTAATACCTATTTAAAAAATTTGCAACCCCCATTTTTTCTTCCTTTAAAGTAAATTACAACTCAAAGGAGTCTTATTTTAGAGGCTAAATGTATAAAAGGTTTTACAACACTTTTAAAAAGTCTTTTTTAAGCTATAATTTGACCTAAAACTGAGGAAATGGTTTAGGATTTAGAAGTATGAGTCATAAGATCTTAATTCTTGATACCGGAAAGGAATGGGGTGGGGGTACAGTATCTTTAATCGAACTTTTGAAACGTATCGACAAAAATAGATACGCATTTACTGCTCTATTTTATCATAATTATAACAAAGGTACTGAATCTAATATTAAAAAGGAGTTAGAAAATTTAGGGATAAATTTTATTTTACTTCCTCCAAGGCCTAAATCTATAAAGTATAAAATAGTCAAAGAGGCGCTTCGAATCTTCTTTTTCTTTAGTAAAGCTTTAAGACAATATGCAATATTTTGGGTAGATTACTTTTTTCGTGTAAAACCTAAGGCTAAAATCATCGCTCAGATCATAAAAGAATTAAACATAGATTTAATATACATGAACAATCAACCTGCTACTAACCTTGAAGGAATTTTAGCCGCTAAGATTACAGGTATTCCTGCAGTCCTTCATTGTAGAACGATGCCTAAGTTGAACCGATTTTTAATTAACCAGATTAATGGGGGGTTAGAAAAAATCATTTGTGTTTCAAAAAATTTGAAAGATTTTTTATTGGAAAAAGGGGTTATACCAGAAAAATGTGTGGTAGTTTATGACGGAATAGATATAAATCTTATACCATCTAAGTCTTCAGAAGAGATAAAACAAGGCTTAAAGCTTTCAGAAAAAGAAATTATCATCGGTACCGTAGGAACTTTGCGTAAAATAAAAAGGATGGATGACCTGATAGAGGCGATTTTTTTAGTTAAACCCAAAACCGATAAACCGATAAAATTAGTGGTGGTAGGGGATGGACCTGAAAGAAATTATTTAATAGAATTAGTTCAAAAAAGGGGTTTAGAAAAGGAAGTTATTTTTACTGGTTTCCAATCTGATGCGATTTCTTATATAAACTTTTTTGATATTTTTGTATTAGCCTCAGAAAGAGAGGGCTTACCTCGTGTGATTTTAGAGGCTATGTTAATGGGGAAACCGGTTGTGGCTTCTAAGATACCAGGGGTGGTTGAACAGGTAATCGAAGGTGAGACGGGATTTCTTGTTCCTCCTAAAAACCCGCAAGCTTTTGCAGAAAAAATCTTAACATTGATAAATGACCCTGAATTAAGAAGAACTTTAGGGGAACGCGGGAGAAAAAGGATTTTAGAAAGGTTTGCGATGGAGAGGTACGTAAAAGAAGTTGAAAAAGTTTTTGAAGAAGTTTTAAGGAACGATTTATGATTTATCTTTTTCTTAGTTATCTATTTTTTCCCTTGATTAAACTTTTAAGTTTATTAAGAGGAAAAGACAAACCTTTTAAAAAGATTTTAGTTATTCAAGCGGCTAAAATAGGTGATTTTATTTGTTCTACTCATCTGTTTAGGGAAATTAAAAAAACTTACCCTAATTCTCGTTTAACCGTTATGGTAAATCCTATAGTAAAAGAAATTGCTGAACTTAATCCCTATATAGATGAGGTTATCCCTATTTCCTCAAAAGGATATAAAGGGTTTTTAGGAAAAATTAGACTTGCTAATTTGATAAGGAAAGGACGATACGATGTTGGTATTACTCTTAATCCTAACCTACCTTTTACTATAGGGATGTTATGGGGATTAATACCTATAAGACTTACGGTAATGCCTAATTTTTGTGGATTAACCTTTAGGCTTGCCTCTAAATTTTTTACCAAGCTTGAACCACATGCTTCCGGAAGATTGGTTGTGGAAACTTATTTAAAACTTTTAAACCATATAGATATAAAAACCGATAATATAGCTAAAGAGGTATACCAAAGCATAGAAGCTGATAAGCGGGTATCAGAATTTTTAGGATTAATAAACAAACCGCTTATTGGGATAGCAGTGAGTAGTGGTAATAAACTTAAAGAGATAGCTTCTAAAAAAATTGCAGAAATCATAGATCAAATTTTAAAAGAGATAGATGCTTATATTGTTTTGATAGGGTCTGCTCAAGATAAGTTAAAAGCACAAGAGGTTTTAAGTTTGGTAAAGGTTAAAGAAAGGATTTTAGATTCAACCGGAAGGTTTAATTTAGGGGAATTACCGGCTCTAATTAAAAAACTTTCAGTTTTTATAGGGGTTGATACAGGAATAACTTACATGGCAGATGCTTTAAAAGTGCCTATAGTTTATATACCTGGACCTATAGATACTTCTGAACAACGTCCTGTTGAAAGTAGAATGATATCCATTTTTCATAGGTTAAGTTGTATGCCTTGTAGTTTTGTTTTTAAAACTACAAGTTTTTGTAAATACAATAGTAAAGATTGTATTAATTTAGTAACTTCCGAAGAAATTGTTTTAGCGGTTAAAAAGTTATTAGAAAATTAAAAATAGATGATGTCTATCACATTGGTGTTTGGTTTTGAAGTG
>OGCH01000371.1_pt1 | contig 24583 bp, 30 predicted proteins | sample 1570111 | NCBI WGS metagenome assembly OGCH01 (sample SAMN03436243, study PRJEB24508) | hot springs metagenome | biome: Desert Springs; feature: Hot Springs; material: Water | place: USA: Great Boiling Spring, Nevada | collected 2008-12-01 | depth 0 m m | reverse complement strand
ACCAGCCGCAGCCACCTACGCCGCCGGCCTACCAGCAGCCCGGCATTGCGTGCCCCGCCTGCCGCTTCCCCGTCTACTCCGGGGAGTTTGTCTGCAGGAGGTGCGGGTTCCGTGTCCCCTAGAAAACACCTAACATGGGTCCTGCCAGCAATCTTTTTGCTGCCTACAGCACCTTTCTCCAGAATCATTCCCTCCCCCACACCGCCATCACAACTGTGGTGTTAAAATGAGTAGGCTCATGACCACCGTAGTAGTTATCCTAGTGTCTTTCTTCACAGCCTCTGCAGCTGAGAAAGGGGTAAACTTCAGCCACGACGGCGAAAGCTTTGCGGTCCACGCGGCTACAGACGGAGAGGTCACAGCCATCGTATGGGTATCGTACGAAGGCCTCAAATACAGGAAAGGGTTCATAACAGTATTCAACTCAGACGACAGCATCCGCTGCACCGCATCCATAGAGCTTAGAAGTGATTTGGTGACGGTGCCCAGTAAAACAGCAATACACTCCGGAAAAATCTACGTAGCAGGTGAACTGCGGGAGGAGAACCCTGTGGCAGGCTTCATTGCATCCTTTGACAGAGACTGTAAGCCCGCTGGGGAGGCTTTACTGGTTTCAGCAGAGACCTCGACATCCGTCAAAGACATCGTGGTAGCTGACGGAATATACACCCCCGTAGAGGCATTATTTGATGTATATATAGTGAAGCTTGACCAAAACCTCAACCCAATCTGGTACAAATCATCTACCCCCATCCCCCAATACCTTAGCGACAGTCAACAACCAGCTCCTCATAGCCGGGACAACATTTGAAACAAGGGACGATGTGACGGTGAGTGCGACGTTTGCAGCAACTGTAAAACCTGGCGGAGAACTGTCTAATGCAGTAACGATATTTGTGGCTGATGAGAAAACCACGCCAACCCAAGCTTCACCAGAAATTGCGTCCGCAGGAGGCATGGTGCTCATGTCTATTCCCTATCTGATAGAGGACGAGGGGGGAAAGACCAAGCTTCTCGGGTTAACCGTCGAGCTTGACCAAGCCCTAAAACCCCAAAAAGCATATAGGCTGAAAAAAGGCGGGGAAGCCCTGCATCCGGCATTCATAGACGCCGCAGACAATAAAGCATATCTTGTCGGAGCCTTGCTTGGAAGGTTAATTCCTGATCTCTACTTAATTGAGGTGCGGGGAGATACGGTTACATACTCGAAGCGCTTCATAGAACCAGGTGTGTTGCCTACCTTCATAGCGTCTGGAAAGGACTGCTACATAGTTGGCGGGATGACGGAGGCGTGGCCGGTTACATTAGAAGACGAAAAAATAGCGATCGAGAGAGCGGATGTGAAGGTAGACAAAACCGAGATAATTCTCCCCGAGGGTGAAGGTCTCACCTTCTCAAAATCAAGTATAAACACAGAGGCAATACAGCCCCGTCTAAACCAGCCCACCGGAAAAAACGCATTCTACCTAACAACATGCACAAAGCAAACCACAAAGACAGATACCCAGACAACCCAAGAGACAAGGGCGACCACTGAGACACGGACCACACCACATCAAACCCAGACGTTCCAAGAACTCATAACACCACTAGCAATCGTCTTAGCAGGAATACTGGCTGGAACAGTAATATACTTGAGATACGGCCGTAGACCACCTCCTCCACCACCCGCGCCCCCGCCGCCGCACCTGTTATCCCGGGCGACTCATGCAACACTTAAATATAGGCTATTGGTGACGACCATAAATGGCTACTAGAGGAAATGCCTTGCTCCTCCTCATACTACTCACCCTATCCCTAATACCTCTCTCCACAGCGCAGGAGGAGTTTGAATGGAATAGGCAGATACCTTTTGTCGGGGCTCAGCCCACGCTTGTTCTCTTGGTTCAGTTCAGCGACGTAAAGATGAGTATTTCCAGAGCTCAGGCTGAGCAGATAGTTAAGGTTGTGGACAACTTTGTGAGAACATCCTCGTACGGCAGGACGTGGCTGGATTACACAATTCACCCCAGGGTTCTTACGCTTCCCAAACCGATGGCTTACTACGGCGGACCAGCCCAGGGTGCACAGAGAGGAGACGACAACTCCAGGAGAATAGAGTACCATCTCACAACGATCAGGCTGGCGAAGCAGGAGGGAATAGACCTTACAAACTACAAACACATCATAATCATACATGCGGGGAAGGATGAAGCCGGCGGCGGCTCAGCAAACGACATATGGAGTCATTGTTATATGGCAAAAGGTATTTATTTCCTTATAGAGAAATTTGGTTTTGACGCAACTGAGGCGGCGTTAAAAAAAGACTCAAGGACTCAATGGGTTGTCGAACTCTTCATGCATAGGACGCGGGACGGTCGGGGACATCTTATAGCTGGGATTGAGACCGTTGCCGAATATGATTTCCCCTCCGTCATGGCTCATGAGTTCACCCACAGCATGTGGATATCTGACCACTATGTCTACGGTAGAGACGGCTACAGTGCCGTCAACGAGGTCGGTGTTTGGACAAACATGGATTATGGGCCGTTCCTAGATCCTCCGGTCGATATTGATGGGTGGAGCAAGTATCTCCTTGGATGGGTTGAGGCCGTGACGGTGGAGAGGGACGGCGAATACACCATACACACGCTCGACAAACCTGACGAGCCCCACGGCCTAATCATACCCATAAACGACAGAGAATACTACTTCATACACGCGAGGAGGCCTGTGGGCAGCGACGCTGCATTGCCGGGACCGGGCGTGCTAATCTTCAAGGTAAACAAATACAAGTTCGGGAATGTTGAGGGGGAGCCCTTCATGGTACAGCTCTACGACGCACACCCCACGACCCCGCCTGAGTGCGAGACAGCCGCTAGGCAGTTTAGAAACCCTAAAGGCTTCATGTCGCTGTGTGTCAAGTTTGACGCCGTCTTCTACGAGAAGGCCGGTTACAGAGACGTGTGGCACAGCAAGAGGTGGGATGGAGGTACATATGGAACCTACTCAATAGTGTTGTTGAATTCAGAGTTTGTGACGGAGGAGGGGTTCAGAATAACTGTTACGTCGTTCGACCCCCGGGCTGGGGTTGCCAAGGTTAGAATATCGCTTAGAGGTGGCGACGGCGGACGAGACGGTGGCGGAGATGGCGGTGGAACAACAGTTGTAACAGTGACCAGAACCGTCACCGGAACAGTTACGGAAACCCTCTACACAACCACGACGATAGTTGGGACAGAGACTAGGACGGTCGTCGTGACGGTAACAACAACACAGCCCCCAGCCTCCACAGGAGAGGAGTACACATCCCTAGCAATCATACTGGCAGCCCTCATAATAGCCATGTCGATGGTTGCTGTATCGAGGAGAAGACCCGCACCCCCACCGCCCCCCTACTATGGACGTTAGAGATGAGGAGACATAACAACACCTTAACCATAGTCCTTGCGCTCCTGTCTCTATTTATCCCAGCCTCCGCAGCCGAGAAAGGGGTAATCTTTAGCTTAGATGGAGACAGCGCAGCCACCCACGCGGCCACAGACGGCACGTTCATAGCCGTAGCATGGGCTTCGATGGAAGGCTTCAAGCCTAAGAAAGGGTTTCTAACCATCTTCAACCCCGACACCAGCCACCGCTGCTCCACATCCATAGAGCCGAAGGAAGACCACATATTTCTACCATTAAAGATAGCCCTTCACGCTGGAAAAATCTACGTGGCAGGACAGATTTTGAAGGAAGAAGAAAGTGTTGCGGCCTCCATAGCAGCCTTCGACATAGACTGCAAACCTATTGGGGAGGCGCTACTAATTTCAGCAGAGGACCCACCAGACTTCAAGAGTATCACGGCAGACGACGCATTATACGCCCTCATAACGACGTTCACAGGAGCCTTCATCATAAAACTGGACCAAAGCCTCAACCTGATCTGGTCCAAAAAAGTCCAACCCGAACCCAGCACAATAGCAGCGGCCGAAAACCAGATCATCTTAGCTGGAGGACATCTAAAGGGTGACGAGTTAATAGGTGTCACATTCGTAGCTGCCATAACACCGGAAGGAAAGACCCTCAACACTATCTTCCTCACGGTTGCTGACGAAAAAACCTCCGGCACGTCTCCGGTGTGGGCCTCGGCAGGCGGCAAGGTACTCCTCGCGGTATCATATCTTGTAGAAGTCGAGAAGGAACGCCATAGGCTCAGGGGAGTATACGTTGAGCTGGACAAGGATATGAAATCCATTAAAGCATACAGGGTTAAGAATGGCGGGGACACCATCATGCCTATGTTCATCGCTGAGGCAGGCGATAGAGTCTACCTCCTTGGCGGCCAGTTAGAACTCTCAAAGTTTTATATGGTAGAGATCCGTGGAGATGCGGTAACGTTTTCAAAACGAATCACACAGTGGGATGTTTTGCCAAACTTCATCGCTGCGGCCGGAAACTGTTACGTGGTCGGCGGCCTTACCCAGACATGGCCTGTGAACTTAGCTGATGAAAGGCTGTCCTTGGAAAAAGCTGAAGTCAAAGCCGAGGCCTCGGAGATAAGTCTGTCCGAGGCGGAAAGCCTTTCATATACTAAAACAGCCATTAAGGCTCAACCGGTTCAGCTGAATTTTGCATCCTCCGGGATGACAGCATTCATCATATCGAGGTGCGCGGAGCAGCAAACCACCCAGACCCCGACAAAAACCACAACGACCCCACCGCAAACCACACAAACATCCGACACACTCCTAACGCTGATAGCTCCCTCAGCCATAATATTATTCGGCATCCTAGTCGGCGCCGCGGTACTTGTAAAAAACAGGCGAAGACAGCCGCCGCCACCGCCACCACCCCCGCCATGGCCCCAACGATGAAGCACACAACCAGCACAGCGGTAGCCGCACTAATGTCTTTGACTGCAGCACCTTCCCTAACTAACAGAAGACCCAACCTTCACAAGAACTTAAACAGATAACATGCGGAAGTCTTACTTTTTCTTCTTTTTACCCTCCAAGGCCGTTTTAATGTTCTCTACTATTTCCCTGACCTTAGACTTGGTAGTTGACTCCATCAGACGGCTTCCAACGCTGGCTACAAGCCCTCCGACAAGTATGTCGGCGTCCCACGCGACCTCCGTACCCTCCTGAACCGGGTTCAGTGCCAGATTGAGGGTTAGGTCTGCGGTGCTCTGCATCCCCGAGCCATGCCCAACGACCTTGACGGAGCTGGGTGGGTTAAGCTCCTCGTACCTGAAGGCCATGCTTATGTTGCCCTTAATCATCCCCAGCCCGATTTTGAAAACTGTTTTGAAGTTTCTCTCGTCGACCTTTTCGTATTTCTGGAGGTCGGGTATAAGCTTGATGAAGTTGTCGGGGTCTGTGACGAACTTGTAGACCTTCTCCCTATCTGCGGCGACAACAAACTTATCCGCTATCTTCATCCGTCAAACCTCTATAACGGGCTTACCGGAATTCCGTATCTCCTCAGCAGCCGCTAGAATAGCCTTCACTATGTTGACGTAGCCCGTACACCTACAGAGGTTTCCGGAAATGCCGTGCCTGACCTCGGCCTCAGACGGGTTGGGGTTGATCATGAGAAAGCCAGCCGCCGCCATAATCATGCCGGGTGTGCAGTAGCCGCATTGTAGGGCGTGGTGCTCCCAGAAGGCCTTCTGAAGTGGGTGTAGTTCACCGTCCTTGGCAAGCCCCTCAATGGTCAAAATACGTTTGCCGTTGGCCTGTACCGCGAACATGGTGCAGGACTTGACGGCCTTCCACTTTCCGTTAAAATCCATCAACACAGTGCATGCTCCGCAGTTGGTTGTGTCGCATCCTATGTGGGTCCCGGTCAGCCCCGCATACTCCCTGATGTAGTGGACCAGGAGTAGACGCGGCTCCACCTCATATGTGTGCTTTACGCCGTTAATCTCTATGGTAACAGGCCTCTTCATGGGGACAACCTGCGCAGCTTTCTTCGCCATAACAACCACCTATATCGCTACACCAGCCCTCTCAAAAGCCTTTATTAAAGCCCTTCTGGTAAACACCTTAGCCATCTCCTTCTTGTACTCTGCGCTGCCTTGGAGGTCTGAGATCGGGTCGGACATGGCCGCAGCCGCCTCAGCGGCCCTCTCCACCAACTCCCTCGTAGGCTTCTGCCCTATTAGAACCTCTTCCGCCTCAGTTGCCTTGAACGGGGCCGGTGCCACAGCAGTCAAACCTATCCCAGCCTTTTCAATAACGTTATCCTCGTCGAGGACGACGTAGGCCGCGGCGCCCACAATCGCGAAAGCCCCCGCCTTTCTCTCAAACTTCAGATATGCCTGCCCAACCTTATCCCCCGTCGGCACGGGAAGCACAGCCTCAACCAAAATCTCCGTGGGCTTCAAAGCAGTCTCATACGGGCCTTTGAAAAACTTCGTGGCCTTAATTCTCCTCTTAGCCGTCCCGAGGGCCACGAGCTCCGAGTCAAGGGCGAGAACAGAGGCGGGCCAGTCTGCGGCTGGGTCTGCATGGGCAAGTGAGCCGACAAAGGTTCCAAGGTTACGCACCTGCATATCGGCTATGTGGGGGGCGGCGTCGGCGAGCATCGGCAGCTTCCTCATGATCAGGGGCGAGTGCTCGATGTCGGAGTGGCGGACAAGCGCCCCAATCCTTATGGCCCGCCCCGTATCCTTGATGTAGTTCAAGCCCTTAATGTTATTGATGTCGATGAGATACTGGGGGGAGAGAAGCCTAAGCTTCATCATAGGTATTAAACTCATCCCACCGCTCAGAATCTTTGCATCCTTATACTTTCGGAGATAATTTGCCGCCTGCCTTAAAGTTGTTGGAGCGAGGTATTCAAACTTACGTGGAATCACGGGTTAAAACCTGGACAACCAACTTAAAAACCTTGCAAATAAACATAACAGTCACCGAGGCTAAACACATCACCCCAGCCGCAGGAGAAGATTTCTCCACATATCGGGTGAAAACATACCCTAATGTTTAAAAGATGTTATGGGTTAAGAGTTAAATTATTAAAAGCTATCAAATATTTGGTTTGCTTGAAGATCTGACACCTGAGAGCCTTGTCAAGGCCATGGAGAAGGAGCTGTATGTTGCTGATGAACAGCTGGCGATGGCTGTCTACCTAGCTCTAAAGCTTGAGAAACCCCTTCTGATAGAGGGGGAGCCGGGCTGCGGGAAGACCGAGGTCGCCAAGGTTTTGTCCAAGCTGCTCAACACGGAGCTGATAAGGCTGCAGTGTTATGAGGGGATAACGGCTTCACAGGCGCTGTATGAATGGGACTACCCCAGGCAGCTCATCAACATAAGGCTTTTGGAGAGCGTCAAGTCACCGGACGAGATCTCCGCTGAAATATTTAGCGAGAAGTATCTTTTGAGGAGGCCCTTGCTGGCCGCCCTACTGTATGACGGCCCCAACCCACCCGTTCTTCTGATAGACGAGGTCGACAGAAGCGATGAGGAGTTTGAGGGCTTTCTACTGGAGTTTCTTGCAGAGTTCCAGGTAACGATACCAGAGCTCGGCACAATCACAGCCAAGAAAAAGCCCGTTGTCATAATCACCTCAAACCGCACCAGGGAGGTTGGGGACGGACTTAGGAGAAGATGCCTATACCTCTACGTGACCTATCCTTCGCCTGAAAAAGAGAAAAGGATTCTCTCGCTCAAGGTTCCGAATCTCTCTCCCAAGCTTTCAGATGAGATTGTTGCCTTTGTCCAACGCATCCGTCAGATTAACGAGCTTAACAAGAAGCCCGGCATATCCGAGACCATTGACTGGGCGAACGCCCTACAGGTGATTGGTGTATCCGAGATAAACCAGCACAGTATTGCGACGACGTTAAGCTGTCTCATCAAAAACGAGGACGACCTCCGTTTGATTAGGGATTTGGGGATTGTTTAAGACGATGACTAGCGATCTAGCGCTGTTCTTGGTTACTGAGATAAGCAGGCGACTCCGGGAGTATGATGTTAAGTGCGGGACTTCGGAGAGCATCGACGCCTATAGGTCTCTGGGGCTGGTCGACCTGCATGACATAGACGACTTGAAGACGGTTCTGAGGCTTTCAATGGTTAAGAGGTTTGAGGACTACGAAGTTTTTGAGAAGGTTTTCGAAGAGCTTTTGAGTTTGAAGAAGCCTTCAGAGGAGCGGGTGAATCGGGGGGGCGGTGAGGCCGAAGGAGGTGAGAAACAGTTTAGGAAAGAGAAGGCCGAGGGTGGGCAGACTGGTAAAAACGCGGTAGCCTACTACAGCCCCTTAGAGGTTTTGGTGAGGCGGGAGCTGCCCATCCCAACCATTTCCTTCTTCAGGGAGAGCAGGAGGGTTTTAAAGAGGATGCGGCGGAGGCTGGCGCTACTTCCAGGACGCAGGTTTGAGAGCAGCAGGAAGGGCCCTGTTGACTTTACCACAACCATAAGGCAGAGCCTTAGGACCCACGGCGAAATACTCAAGATACTCCGACAGAGGCGAAAGGTGACTAGGTGTAAGTTTGTGGCGATATTCGATGTAAGCGGCTCAATGGATGCCTACACCGAGTTTTTGATGGAGTCTATGTATGCGTTGGCCCGTCAGAACGTGGCTGTGGAGGTCTTCGTCTTCAGCACAAAGCTGTTGAAGGTTAGCCATCTGCTCAAGTTCTTCGGGCCCAAAAAGTCTGCCGAGCTTATCTCTAGGGATGTCAACATATGGGGGAGCGGTACCAGGATAGGTAGCTGTCTGAAAACTTTTTTGGAGAAGCATCGCGGCATGGTCGGACGCGGAACTGTTGCGTTAATTGTGAGCGATGGATGGGACACAGGTGAGCCGGAGCTTCTGGACCAGGCGATGCGCGAGCTAAAATCCCTAGTGGGTAGAATTATCTGGGTCAACCCGCATGCTGACAAGCCTGGGTTTAAGCCGCGGACTATTGGTATGGAGACGGCTTTACCCTACATAGATGTGCTGGCCGGTATGAATGCGTTGAAAAGCCTACGCGGATTCACGCGATACTTCGGAACAGCGCACCAGCCTCTCTCACGCAGAGTTAGGCCTAGCAGACACCCCCTACACGCTCTCCGGTCAGCTCGGACATAATCTCCTTTATCTCCGATTTCAACGGCTTAACCTCCCTCAAAAACCTGGCGGTCCCGCCGCGCGCTAAACAAACTATCTCGGAAATTATGCTCAACGCAATCTCCTCCGGCTTTACGGCCCCTATGTCGATGCCCGCCGGCGAGATAACCTTGTTAAGCAATTTCTCGTCAACACCCATTCGTGCAAGCGTCTCCAGCACTATCCCCGCACGTTTCTGGCTAGCTATCAAACCTATGTACCACGCCCCGCCGTCCAGCGCAGCCTTGATGTATTTGTGGTCGTGTTTATGCATCGTCGAGACAACGACGGCGGTGTTGGAGTCTATCCTAACTCCTCCGAGGTCGGGGTCGGTCGTGTACTGGTCTACCTCCGATGGGTTTTTGAACATTCCCTCAGGGTCCGCGACAACCACCCTGTAGTCCAATAGCTTGCCTAGCTTGGCGAGGGCCTCAACTATCCCTCCGTGCCCTATTAGGAGGAGCTGTTTTTTTGGGAGAACCGGTTCGAGATAGACCTCCATCGTCCCGCCGCAGGGCACGCCCGTCCCCTTCAGCTCGTCCTCCATCTCAACTAGGATTGTCCTGTTTCTCCCCTCATTCAACGTCTTAAGGGCCTCGTGGAGGACGGTTGTCTCGACGCAGCCGCCCCCAACCCATCCAAACAACCCCTTTCCATCCTCCAGAATTATGGCCTTTGAGCCGACCTTGCCTGAAGTATGTCCAGCCGTTTTTACAACCGTGGCGATAACAAACCTCCTACCCTCTGAGATGAGCTCGGCGACCTTTGTGTAGAAGGTGTGATTTTCCAAACCAGGTTTAATAGAGTACCGCTCAAATATAAGCTGTTCGGATAAACGGGTGTTGTACCGTAGGATAGTGCAGTTCACCGACATCTGGGAGGCGCAGCGTAGTTTGTTGGAATGGGTTAGGCCGGTACAGGAAAGTGAACACGTAGATGTGTTCGAGAGCTATGGCAGGGTTTTGTCCGAGCCGGTCTACTCTCCCGCAGACCTCCCCGCCAAGCACGCTTCACACATGGACGGTTTCGCCGTCAACTCAAAGGATTTGGAGAAAGCATCTCCTGAACACCCCGTCAGGCTGAAGGTTGTCGGGGAATCCGTGCCGGGTAGGCCTTCGACTGTTGAAGTCAGGCGCGGTGAGGCGGTTAGGATTCTGACAGGGGCCTATCTTCCCGAGGGGGCTGACGCCGTGGTCCCGCAGGAGTTTGTCAGCAGGGAGAACGGCGAGGTGGTGGTGTTGGCTTCTGTGAAGCCGTGGGAGTATGTTGACTTGAAGGGTTTCGACGTTAAAGCCGGCCAGCTTCTCTTCGGCCCGGGGCACAGGGTTAAGGCTGCGGATGCGTCTCTGATGGCTGCCCTAGGAATAGAACGTGTGTCGGTCTTGAGGAGGCCCCGTGTTGGGGTGGTGGCGGTGGGTGATGAGCTGACTGAGTGTTTTGCAGAGGTGCGTGAGGGCAAGGTGTTAAACACTCACTCCCGATTCATGGTAAGGCTTGTTGAGGCCTCCGGCGGCCAGCCAGTCTACCTAGGCATAGTCCCCGACGACGTCGAGACCTACAAAGAATTCGTCTCCAAGAACATCAAAAGCCTTGACATGCTGCTGTCAATCGCCGGCTCCTCGATAAGCGAGAAGGATGTTTCATCGCTTTCAGCGGGCTTGATCAACAAAAGCCGTTACGTCCATGGCCTAAAGCTACAGCCGGGGAGAATAGGCGGCTTCACCTTCTTAGAGGAGAAACCTTGGATATTCCTGCCAGGCCTCGTGATGTCAACCCTAAACGTCTTCATGTTTCTAGCCTACCCAGCGCTGCGAAAGATGCAGCACATGGAGCCGAAGTTTTACCATAGAAGGCTGAAGGCCGTCCTCTCTGAAAATATTTCCTTCAGAAAATACATCGACTTTGTCAAGGTTGTCTGGGTGAGGGTTGACGAGGAAAGCGACCCGCCCAGATGCCATCCTATACTTGGTGAGTCAAGCGGGTTAAGCATCCCATCTCGTTCGGAAGGGTTCATCCTAGGTGAGCCGGGTGTGAAGCAGTTGGAGAGCGGCACACAGGTCTTTGTGCACTACCCACCAGCCCTCTAGGACACCGTTTTGGATGTTGTTTGGCAAGGGGGTCGGCTTGGCTCTTCCTGCATCACATTTCAGACTGGGGCAGCGGCCTCATCCCCCAGCAGGATATGTTGCGCCGTCAAATATGTGTGTGTTTTTGTGGAATTACCTAGGGATAATATGTGTCTGAAAAACTTAAAACAAAGCTGTTAAGGCTATTGCCGCGTGAAATAATATGAAACCGGGTCTTTTCTGGAAAGCTGAGGAAGAGGAAGAGTGGGAGGAAGAGGAGTGGGAGGAGGAAGAAGACTTCGAGGAAGAAGAATGGGAGGAGGAAGAGGAGGAGTTCTAGCTACTCCCTTGTCTCTTCCCCATCCTTTTTATGTGTATAGAGGACAATCGACGTTACGGCGCTCTTAACACCCTGCACAGCCAGTATCTTGTTTTTGAGAAACTCCCTGAAGCTAGCTATGTCCTTGGCCAAAACGTATAGTATGAGGTCGAACTCTCCGGTAACCTCGTAGACATCGACGACCTCCTCGAGCTTCGAAACCTGTTTGGCAACCTTCTCAATCATGTTTGACTCGGCGAATATGTGTATTATCGCCCTAACACCTGGCGCGGACATTACTCACCAACCCTCCTCAACGAGATAACTCTCCCTGGGTATCGGGTTATAAGGTTGTGTATGTTTAGCTCATGACCCTTCTCTAGGGCGGATTTTTCAGCCCTCCGCTGGATATATGCCACAAAGTCGAAGTCACCCCTCTCCAGCATTTTTGAAACCTCTTCCTCAAAGTCCCCCTCCACAACCACGTAGTCCGCCGTGTAGTGCTTTGACTTAAGCGTCTGGCAAAGCATGTGTAACTCTTGTCTCACCCTCTCCACAACCTTACCCAGCTGTTCAGCCGACGTGTTGCCCGGCTCAACTATGCTTACCAGCCTTATGTCGAAACGTTTGTCGAAAGAGTGTGTCACAGATTTATAGGCGGTGTCCATGTTTTCGTAGGGCCTTACAAGCACGCCCACCTTCATCCTGTAGCTCAGCGGCTCAACCATTTTCCCCTCCTCTTTGCTCATAACACCCGCCCCTATCTTGGTGCGGTATAAGACGTAAAGAACAAGCCCAGCAAGCATCCAAGCGACCCCTACAAGCCGGCCGTAGACGTGGAAAACAAGCATCAGGGCGAAAACTACTGTAAGACCCACGCCACCCAAAGCAACCAGAGGGGGCACTTCGTAGCGTTTTATGTTAAGCGCGAATGGAATAAGCCAAGGTACATATTCCTCCCTACCAGCCATCCTAAGCCTGATGTATGTCGGAAAGAGTATGACGTAGCTGAGGACGGCGGCGAAGGCGTATACGCTGGCGAGAAGAGGGACGTCACCCAGAAGCGAGAGCAGCACACCGACCCCGCCAAAAATCGTCACCGTTCTGGTTGGTGTCCTGAAAACGGGGTGTAATTTGCCGAGCCATGCGGGCAGCAGCCTGAATCTCGCCATGCTGGCGGTCAGCCTTGAGACCCCTATCACCCCGGTGTTTGAGCTGGCGTAGCAGAGTATGAAGGCGGCGATTCCTACAACGAAGGTAAGGAAGCTCCCTACGTAGGGGAAGCTCTCCACCAGCGCGTACATCGGGCTGTTATATGCCGACGCAATAGTCTGCCAAGGCAACGAGCCTACGGCGAGGACGGGGAAAGCAATGGCTGAAAAAACGACAACAAGCACGACGAGTTTAGCCGCCCGCGGTATGGAGAAGTGTGGCCGCCTCGTCTCCTCAGCCGCCTGGGCGATCGACTCAATTCCAACGAAGGACGCCATAGCCAATGTTATGGAATATAGGAAGTTGTTCAGGTCTGTGGGTATCAGGCTGATGTATGAAACGTCTTTGTGGACGAAGTTGTTGCCGAAAACCGTTATCTGTTGAAGGAAAAGCTGCGGGTCGAACTTTAGAGCAAACCCCGTAACCAGTATCAGCCCCTCAATACCCAGCCCAAGAAAAACCAGTGCAAGAATCAACAGAGAGGAATATTTTATACCGAAAATGTTTAGGACGACCAGTGCCGCGGCAAGCACTCCTGCCAGAACACCGAGCGATGGTACGGTTAAACCGGCTATGTTCAGATCTGCGAAATTCAGTGGGGGTATGAGCTGGCGTAGGTAGCCCGCAGCAGCCACCGCGAAGAGGGATATGCAGAGGATGTAGGCGAGGAGCATGGACCATCCTGCCATAAAGCCCACGAGGCTGTTAAAACTCTTCATGGCGTAGACATGGACGCCTCCGGCGTAGGGGTAGGTGGGGGCGAGCTCGGCATACATAAGCCCCACAACGGCGTATAGCAGGGCCGCGGTGGCGAAGGCCAGCGGTGCGGAGCCTCCTGCGAACAGGGTTATGGCCCCCAGCGCTATGAAGATGTTTGGCCCGACGTCACCATATCCTATGGCGAAGGAGCCCAACCACCCTATCTCACGCCTGTAGCCTACTTCCCTCCGTGCCAAAGCCCTTTTCAAGCCTCATCGCTTCGTGAATTTAAAGCAGAGAACCTCCTCAAAGAAAAGCTTAAGACCCGAAACCCCTTCCACGCTGAAGCCGAGGGCCCCCGCCCCCTCCAGAAGCCCACGTACGTCGGAGAGGGATGACGCCGTGACAACCGCTGTGCCACCATGTTTTACGACCCCCGCCGCCTGCTCCAGAACCTCCAACCCCACCTCGACGCCCGTCGGCCCCCCGTGCAGGGACGGGTCGTGGAAGTCCTCGTCACGAGGTAGGTATGGGGGGTTTGAGACAACCGCGTCAAGCGTGTTCCCCCTGAAAGGGAGACCTTGGGCATTAACCAGATGTATTTTGCCGTAAACCGGTCTGAGGTTTTCACGGGCCTGCTCGAGGGCCTCTGGGTTTATGTCGATTCCGATGACGTCGGAGGCTGTCTCGGCCAAAACCCTTGTAAGATATCCTGTTGAACAGCCTACGTCGGCGACTAACCCGCCCAGCCTAAGCCCCCTTAACACATCCTCGACGAGAAAGGTGTCCTCTGACGGTGGATAGGGCTCCGTCAAGGATATACCCTTGTGGGCGTTCGGGGAAACATCGCAGCCGAGCGGATGTTTTTAAGCCCCAGAAGCCACTGCACAACCCTCTCAAGACCCAGCCCGAAACCACTGTGGGGGACGCTCCCATACTTCCTCAGGTCAATATACCATCTGTAGTCGGCGGGGTCGAGCCCCTCCTCCTCTATCCTTTTAAGCAAAAGGCTGTAGTCATGTATTCTCTGTCCGCCGCCAACCACCTCCCCGTAACCCTTAGGGGCCAGCAGGTCGGCTGACAGCGTAACGCTTGGGTTGTGGGGGTCCGGCATGTGGTAGAAGGCTTTCGCCTGCTTGGGGAAATGTGTTAGGAAGAAGGGTTTCTCAAACCCTTCGGTCAGAACCCTCTCCTCGTCGGCCCCCAAGTCAGAGCCGTATTCGACGTGGACTCCTTTGCTTTCAAGGATGGAGAGGGCCTCGCTGTACTTTATCCTTGGGTACGGTGGCTCAAGCATCTCCCGGTCGTAGGTGCGGCCGAGGACCCTTAGCTCCGCCTCTGAGTTAGCCAAAGCCTCCGACGAAGCCTCCCCCACAAGCCTCTCAACGGTTTTCATCAGGTCATCGAGCCCCGCGAAAGCCATCTCCCCCTCAACATGCCAGAACTCCGTCAGATGCCTCCTAGTCTTGCTCCTCTCGGCCCTGAAGCTGGGCTGGATGCTGTAAACCTTCTCCAACGAGTATATGGCTGCCTCCTGGTAGAACTGGACGCTTTGGGTAAGGTAGACCTCCTTCCCGAAGTAGTCGACCTTGAAAAGAGTGGCCCCGCCCTCCACGGCCGCGGTTATGAACGTGGGGCAGTGCACCTCTATGAACCCCTCCCTCTCAAACCACCTTCTAATGCTGCTTACAAGCTTCGCCCTAAACCTGAGGACTGCAGCGGCCTTAACCCCCCTTATCGCCAGATGCCTGTTCTCGCTCAGGAAACGGGCCCCAACACCTTTCCTAAAAGGGTACTCATCCAGCGAGGCGGAAGCCAGCTCAAAGGCTCTAGCCCTCACCTCCACCCCGTTCGGCGCCCGACTGTCATGAGCCACATATCCCGCTACCTTGACAGCCGCCTCACGGCCAGCCGATAAAGCCTGCTGGAAGGACTCCTCCCCCAATTCGTGGGCTTTTAAGGCAACTTGGACAACACCCGACCCATCCCTGAGGTCGATGAAGAGGAGCTTGCCGTGAACCCTCTTCGACCTAACCCATCCCAGCAACTCGACCTCAGCGCCGTCTGAGAGACCCGCGACCTCGGCTGCTCTAACCCTCATCCAGAACCCGTCCGCCAGACAGATATATAACGCTACAGTATCCTTGTGCCGGGCTTTACTTCCCTCTCCGGGGTTATGGGGACTATTTTCTCCTCGTCTTCGACGGCCGTGAGGAGCATCGCCTCGGAGACCTCGTTCCTTATCTTGCGCGGCTCTAGGTTGATTACGAAGACGAACTGCCGCCCCAGGAAGTGTTCTGGCGCGTAGAGGTGGGCGAGCCCCGTTATCACCGTCCGCCTGTGGTCGCCGAAATCGACTGACAGCTTGAGCAGCCTATCCGCCCCCTTGACCTTCTCAGCACCAACCACAGCCCCAACCCTCATGTCAACTCTCTTAAACTCAGCCGACGAAATCATGGCCGAAATGACGTTAACACCATCTAAAAACAGTTCCGTCCAGAGGTTTTCTGCAATTTTTTCAGAAAATTTTTTATGTATCCATTATACATATGTTGGTGAGAAAGACATGGCGAAGGCTAAAGCAAAGAAGAAGGCAGGTGCAAAGAAAAAGAAGAAAGCTGCTAAGAAAAAGCCCGCTAAGAAACCCGCCGCACCCGAGGCTGCTCCAGCAGCACCTGAGGGAGCGCAGGCGGCTTAACAACAATACCCACACTATTTTTTATTCCTCTTCAGGCCATTCCCAAAACCTCCTTCTACGGGGAGGAGTTGGCGGAGGCGCGGGTGTTACGGCTTGCGCCATCCATGAAAAGATGACGGCGACGGCCGTAGGCGCTGTGAAAATGAATACAAAGTCCAACGGGCCTTCAATCAATATTTTCTGAGCCAGCATCGAAACATAGACCTCCCAGGGCAGGGCCCCAGGTATTTTTGGGAGGACGTAGACGGCGAGGGCTATGACCCCCAAATATAAGGTCGCCGGAACCAGCAGCGTTACGGGCAGTGTTAGGCTTGGTCTACGTACGGCCAGCCCTGCTACGATACCGCAAGTCAACCATGCTATGAGGGGCCCCGCGCCCAGGGCTACTAGCCCCCCGTCAGGAGGGATGGGTGTAGGCACGCCCAGGGCTGAGGAAAGCGGTGTAAACAGGGTTGAGAGCGCTGTCAGCAGGGTGGCGAGTAATGAGACCTGAAAGGGCAGCTTTTCTCCGACATCTACACCAGATGTCATCAAAAGCCCTGAGAGGGTCAGGAGTGCTAATACCCCTAGGGTTGCCAGAGCCCGCATGGCTTTGGTGGTTTTTCTCGGGCTTTAAGCCTGTACTGAGCCTTTTTACGGAAAACTATCTAGGTGTATAGCAGGGTCTTACCTTAGCATTATCTGCCGGCTTCTAGTAAAGGCTTGTCTGACTGTGGATAATGTGTCTATTTCGTCGGCTTGTTTATCGGTCCTTATCCGTTTAACGCGGGCAAACCTTAAGGCGTAGCCGCTGGAGTAGTGTGGGCTTTTCTGGACTTCGTCGTACTCGACCTCGAGGACAACCTCCGGCCTGACCTCTACGCCCCAGTCATGCTCTACGGTTTTTATAGAGAGGAGCTTTTCGGTCATCCAGCGGAACTCGTCGTCGGTCAGGCCTTTAAATGTCTTACCCACGGAGGCGAAGTCCCCGCCCTCCTCATCCTTCACAGCGAGAAGATAGTTGCTGAGCCACCCAGCCCGCCTCCCATGCCCCCACTCGGCCGCAACCACCACCACATCCAAGGTGTCGGCCGGCTTCAGCTTTAGCCAGTAACCGCCACGCCTCCCCGGCGTGTAGACGCTCGACGGCGCCTTAGCCATCAACCCCTCGTAGCCGGCCTCAAGCCATGTTTTTAAAAGCATTTCCAGCTCTGCCTCCGACGAGACGGTTTGGGCTTGGATAATCAGCTTTTCGCCGACGTGTTTATGCAGATGTTGCCTCCTTTCGCTGAGGGGTTTCATCCAGACATCCACCCCCTCGCAGTAGAGTATGTCGAAAAACCTAACCTCCAGCCTTGCCTCAGACAATGCCTTCATGACGTCTTTCTCCCTACCGACACGTTTCATCGTCTCCTGGAAGGGCAGGGGCCGTCCATCCAGCCCCACGCCGTAAACCTCACCGTCGAGTATTATCTCTGAGGGGTAAACCTCGTTTGCCACGGCTTCGACTATCTCTGGGACAGAAGGCGTCAAATCCCTTAAACCCCTGCTGAAAACCCGTATCACACCCCCTTTCCTATGGACTTGGACCCTTACCCCGTCTATTTTCGGCTCACACAGGACCGGTCTGCCAAGCTTTTTGAAAACCTCCCCCGGGCTGTAGGCGAACTCCGCCAGCATGGGTTTAACGGGTTTTAACAGGGTGAGGCCGACCTCATTCAGCCTGTTTTCCAGCACGGTTTTAACCAGTGCCCCCAAGTTGCCCAGCATCATGTCGGCGGCCCGGATTTTTTCAACGGGTTTTGAGGCTATGGTGGCGAGGGCTTCCAGGAGTAGGCCTAGGTTGACCCCGTGCCGCATCTCCCCCGTCACAACCTTAAGCAACCATTCTCTCTCAGCTTGGTCGGCCCTAGCAAACAGCCCAGACAGCATCTGCCTACGCAGCTCTGTGGACCTTTCGCCGGCGACTTTCCTGATTTTCTCCAGCGCATCCCAGACATCCGAGACAGTTAAATGGTCTTGCTGAATCAGCGGTGTCTGAACCGCGGACAGGGCTTTGTATAGGGTTGAGGGGCCTACGTTAAGCCCTCTGCGCCGTGTCCCCGAGTGAAGTCCAACGAGGAGCTGGGCCGCCTTGGATGCCTCATCCGGGTCTTTGAAGCTTTTGAGAAAAGAGGCTACCTCCTCGACCTTCTCCTTCCGGGAGGACGTTTTCTCAAGCTTTTCACAGAGCTTGACGAGTTCTCTGAAAAGCCTTGACATACTATTCTATGGACACCTTCACGCCCCGAGGCGTGGCGACAGCAGCCTTAACCATGAGCAGTCCCGCCTCATACTTCGCCTCAACCCTTGAGGGGTCAATTTCCCTCGGCAGCTGCACCGTCCTCCGGAACCCTTTTCCGAGCTTGAACGGGTGAAGGTTTCTCATGATATCATAGGGGGGTGTGATGTATTCGCACTCGATTGTGGCAGTTCTTCCTTCAACAGTCAGGTCTATCTTACCCTTATCGCAGCCGGGGATTTCGGCGATTAAGTAGACGAAACCGTCTGCTACCGCCATGTCAACGCGCGGTGACCTATATGGGCCGGCGAGGGTTTCGAAAGCCGAGGCTGAGGCGTCGAATGCCTCCCTTACCGCGTCCTCTATGTCACGCCTAAGCCTGTTGAAGAACTCATCCCAGCCGGGTGACCTGCTCATGAAACATATTTACGTCAACGGCTTAATAGGTTTTATACAGCCGCAGGCATCATAAGGGAAGGCTTTGGGAACCTGCCAGGTATGCAGTAGGGAGGTGCTCTTGCCGTTTAGATGCCGTTACTGCGGAGGCTCTTTCTGCTCTGAGCACAGGATCCCGGAGATGCATCAATGCTTTGGCATCAGGCTTGCCCCCAGCCCTGATAGGGTGAGACCATACAAACCGTATGAGGACACCTTAGGTGTGAGAACTCGGGGGTTTAGCTGGGGCAGGTCTGAGTTCTTGCACTTGGTTGCTTCAGCGGCCTTAGTTGGTTTGGCTGGGCTTAGCTTGACTGGCTGGGCCCCCGGGGACCTTCAGACCGCGACAATCCTTCTGACAGGCTTTGTGGCCTCATTCCTAGGCCACGAGCTCATGCACAAGGTTACGGCCATGAAAAGAGGTTTCGCAGCCTTCTTCAGGGTCTACCTCGCCGGGGCCCTTGTAACCCTGCTCACAGCCATCCTCCCCATCCCCTTCAAGGTCATCATGCCCGGGGCCGTCGTGTTCTCGGGCCCCGCAGGACCCAGAGACGTCGGCCTGATTTCGCTGGCGGGGCCGCTCTTCAATCTTTTACTCGCCATCTCCCTAACCCTCTCGAAGATAGCAACGGGGCTCTGGGTGTTGGGGGTATTGGGCCAGTTCAACCTATTCCTGGCGTTTTTCAACCTTCTGCCCATACAGCCCTTGGACGGTGAAAAGGTCTTTCGATGGAGCGTGAAGATATGGGCGGCCGTCTTCCTCTCAACACTTGTTCTCATGGTTTTGACGAGGCTAGTTTAGGGAGGACAGCACCATGAAGACCCCGACTCCGGCGAAGACGGTGAAAACAAACCTCCCCAGCTTCTCAGAGTCCATCTTCATCTCTATGTTGCTTCCCACATAACCCCCGGCCAGCCCCATAAGCCCGGCGGCAAGAAAAAGCGGCGGATAGATATGTCCCTGCGCCAGGTATGCGGCTATCCCTGTGACGGATGTGAAAAACGTTACAACCTGACTGGTGGCCACGGCCCTGTGGACCTCCAGTCCCGCGAAAAGGATTAGGGCTGGAACCATCACAACGCCTCCCCCTATGCCGAAGAGTGTTGAGAAAAAGCCGGCCGCCACCGCCGTCAACAACATCCTGTAAAACCTCGGCTCCGCCGTAGGTTTAAAGAACCCATGCCTTACAGCTAGGATGAAAAGCGAGGAAGCCAGCAGAAAAAATCCAAACCCTATTTTGAAATATGTGAGGCTCAACCCTGAGCCGATGAAGGAGCCTAAAACGGCCAGGGGCAGTGTTAACATACCTAGAGACGCTGTCTTGGAAACATTCAGAGCCCCGCTGCGATATCTTCGAAGCGATGCAGAGAAGGCGTTGGCCATAACCATGGAGAGACTAGATGGGATGAACTGTTGCGGGGGGAGGCCGGTCAGAGATGCGGCTGGGATGAAGATAAAGCCGCCTCCAGCCCCTACAATGGCCCCGACCACCGACGCCGCAAACGCGAACAAAGCAACCATGAACGACGCGAACACCGGGTCCAAGTTCAAACACCTGTGTGATGGGATATACTCTTTTTCTCCAAAACTTATATCCAACTTTATCATCTGTATGCCGATGTCTAAACAGCCCGAGAAACTGCGTAACGAGAGGGTGAAAATATATCGTTACAAAGTCACTATTCTGGAGGAGCCGCCGCAAACGCTTGACGGCTTCAAAATATTTGGGATTGAGGTTAAGCTTGGGAAGGGGAGACATGTGGACTTCCCCCCTGATAAGCGTGAGCTGGATGTGGAGACTACGCAGGAACCTCTACCGATGGATGTTGAGGTCAACGCGAAATACCAGAGAGTTGATAACAGAGCTACCATAGTGAGACGGAGGTCTCTTATGTTTAAGATTGAACGCGTCGCGGACGCTGTTTCTCCTCGACTATAGGCTCGCAGACACCTTTGTGCCTGCGCATGACCTCTGAAAGCCTGTTTAAGGCTTTCTCATAAAGCTCTGAAGCCCTCTCCCTCGTAGGTGCCTTAACAACCAGCATGTATATAGGTGAGCCCTTGGTTTTAATTTCCACCAGCTCGCCCACCCCCGCAGCCGCCTCAGCGGCCTCCGCGGCCTCCCTTATCGCCTCCACACCCCTTGCACCATCACATCTCAACACCAAATCAGCCTTCACCTCGAACTCCCGCCGCTTAATCTCCTGAGCTACGAGCCTGCGCAGCAACTCGGCCTCCTGCGGCGTTAGACTGGGAAACTCCTCTAAGACATCCTCTCCGCCTGCTATTCTCTCGAAAATGTCGTAGAGTTTTAACGGGTTCTGTTCGAAAGAGTATATTTTCTGAACAACGTCTTGGCCGGCCTCTTTTTGCAGAAGCTCCACCACCCTCGCGACCTTACTTTTTTTCTTGACCTCAAGCAGCTTCTCAACCTTTTCACGCTGAGAGACCTTTTTAATAGACAGGTCTATCTGCAGGGTCTCGGGGTTCACTCTTACGACCTTGAAGACGTTTCTCTGCCCCTCCTTCAGAACATCCCTTATGTTACGAATCCATTTTAGAGAGATTTCAGAGACGTGGACGAATCCTTCATAGCCCGGGTATTCGTCTACAGCCACGTATGCGCCATAATCCTTTACAGAGGTGATTCTGCCTATGACGAGCTCGCCTAGCTCTGGGGTCTTACTCAAGAGTTCTCTCCTTCTTAGCCATTATAACAGCCTTTCCCCCAGCAGGACGGGCGAGGACGGCTCCACACACCATGCATTTGACCACCGTTTTTGCGTGTTCAAAGACAACCTGCCTGTTACCGCACTCGTTGCAGACGACTTGGACAAACTTCGAACGCGGACGCGGTATTAACCATTCCCAGGACTCAGCCATCACCTGACCACCTCAAGCTTCTTGAGCCTGATGCCCTCCCTCATGACCGAGCGGCCGCAGACAACGCATTTCAGCAAAAGCGTCTTTTTATCCGTTGTTTTTGACTTCTTTCTCTGTATGGGGTATTTCTGGCCCCCGTAGCCCTTAAGCTCCCTCGCATGCCGTCTAGCACCCAAGGATAAACTTCTCTCCTTTCCCTTCCTGTAAAGCGAAACAGTGTGCTCTGTGTGGCTTCTGCATTTCGGACAGTAAGTCTGTAGCTTAGAAGGGACCTTCATTTCTGTCGTTGATTGGCTGGGCAGCATGATTTAAACCGTTTTATAACGGGGTGCGTCGTAGAGGACATGGAAAGATTGGTCGTAGGCTCTCTGATGTCCCGTGAGGTGGTGGCTGTCTCCCCCGACACCAGCGTCTACATCGCTGCAACCCTGATGGCCAGCAAGGGTATCGGTTCCTGTGTTGTTGTACGCGACGATAAACCGGTTGGCATTCTGACGGAGAGGGATATTGTTAGGAGGGTTGTTGCGGCAGGCCTCTCACCTAAGAGGACCGCAGTCTCCAAGGTTATGTCCAGCCCGGTTATAGTTGTGGGCGAAAACACCTCCGTAAGGGATGCTCTGTCGGTTATGTCGCGCAACAAAATACGCAGGCTTGTCGTTGTACGGGGCGAGGTTTTGGTGGGTGTTGTCAGCGTCACCGATTTTGTCAGGGTCTTGGGTGAGGCGGGGTATGCGGAGGTTATCCCGGCCCTGGTCCGCTAGTCTGTCACCAGAATTCTCAAATCCTCAATAGCGTCCACGAAAATGTGTTTAAACCTTTCAACAAAGTTTTCCCCCGTTAGGCTTATCTTACCCGTCACCACCAAGTCGGCGTCCCCGTAAACCTCGTCAACGCTTTCAACATCATCCCACGACGCCAGAGTGGATGTTATCTTCTCAGAAGAATAACGTGGGTTGAGCTTGACCAGCAGAAATACCTTCTCCGGCTTCATAAGGCCCGCCGCCTTCGAGGTGTCCACCTGCAGGCCAGCTTCCTCCAAGACCTCACGGATTTCTGCGAGGCTGAGGCCGTTGCTTCTATCCCTCGCTGCTGTTGCCAGTATCTCGGTTGCTTTCCTCACCCTTGGGTCGTCTGGCTCAAGACCTGTCAAAGCGGCCACAAGTCTATGGCTTATGTAAACACCTGCATGGAAGATGGGTGAGCCGAAGTCTGACTCCAGTTTTTTACGCGGCATGTAGCCATCCGGCCTGCTCACAGCCATGGCTTGGTGGACGCCCGCCCTTATTGTCTGTGCCTCGTCGGAGAGCGGGTGACGCCATGGGAGCCTCAAGCCCGCCGTTCTGGAAAAGAAGCCGTAGAGCTCTCTGAGCCTTCTCCTGTCCACCCCCAGCGAGATTCCGTGCACGTCCTCCAGAACGGCCACAACCTCGTAGAGGTCGGCTATTCCGTTCCTGTCACCTATTCCCATAATGGTTACATGTGCCTCTTCGACTCCTTCAAGCACGGCCTCCACTGTGTTGGCTGAAGCCATACCATAGTCGTTGTGGAAATGCGCTGCAAGCGGTTTCTGTGCCATCTGTTTAACTGTTTTGATGTACTGTCTTGCGAGGGTTGGGGAGAGGAGACCCGCTGTGTCGGGGACGCTGACGAGCGATGCGCCGTGTTTCGCCAGCTTTTTGACGGCTTCAACGAGCCTATCAACCTCACCCTCGACGTAGAACCTTGAAGCATCCTCAACCGTTGCCCTGATGTATTTGAAGCCCGCAGCCGCCGCAGCCTCAACCGACTCGGCAAGCCTCTCCAAAGCGTCCTCATAGCTGATTCCATGCAGCTTATGCTCCCTGTGCAGCTTGGTCGGTGAAATGTAGACCGCAACACCCTCGGCATCGTATTTTGCGGCGGCCTCCAAGTCGGACTTCACGGCCCTGCAGTGAATTATGGCATGACAGCCGCGGTCGTTAAGGGCTTTTACAACGGGTTCGACATCCTCCCTCGTGGTACGGGGCGGGTAATCGACCGTCAGCTCAACTCTGCGCACGCCGGCGTCCGCAAGCCTTTCAGCAACCGCCACCTTCGTCTGCGGCTTCAAAACCCTGAATAGCTCCCCCTCGCGTAGGGTGGAGTCGAGGAGCACGGTTTCCGTTTTCAACCCTCACCAGAATAGGAAAACTCGTAATTAAATTTAAAAAAACGGGTAAACATCCCGCCCCATCATACGTTTTTAGCAGGTTCTTTGTGTTTTTCGTAGGAGCGCAGCTCCGATATTAGCGTCCTGACCCTCGCCCCCAGGCCCTCCTCACGCTCCAAAACCCTGCCCAGGAGCTCAAAAAGCTCCACCGACCTGTCGCTCAGCCCGTGTTCGATGCGTTCAGCCTCTACCTCGGCCTCCAGCTCCCCCATACCCAGCGTCTGGAGAAGACGTGAGACAACGTCATGCCTCCTCTTCAACCCCTCGACCGTAGCCATCCCCTCCTCCGTTAGCTCCAGAAGACGGTAGGGCTGGTATCGGATGTAGCCCTTCTCAGCGAGCCTGCTCAAGACCTTTTTGACCGTGCTTGGAGCAACGTTGAGGGCTCTCGCAACATCAACGGGCCTAACCCGCCCACCCCTCTCCATCAGTAGCTCGTAAATAGCCTCCAGATACTCTTCAGCAAGCCTCGGCGACCCCTTCACACGTTTGTGCGCCGCCTTTAAGGCCTCAACCCGGACAGCGCTGGACCGCAACACATTTCCATGGCCTCAGCCGCTTATAAACCGATACATAAGGTATCCGATAGTGTCCAAATAACGGTTTTTATAACTGAAGACCTCCCATGGTAGTCCTTGCTAGTCAAAATAGACATTCCTCTATGAGTGTATTTAAAGCCTTTATTGAGGGCCTGCTACAGATATCACACCTACCCGTCTTGCTCAAGACCTCATACCTTAACCACCTTCTATGTTTAC
>OGCH01000370.1_pt1 | contig 24629 bp, 22 predicted proteins | sample 1570111 | NCBI WGS metagenome assembly OGCH01 (sample SAMN03436243, study PRJEB24508) | hot springs metagenome | biome: Desert Springs; feature: Hot Springs; material: Water | place: USA: Great Boiling Spring, Nevada | collected 2008-12-01 | depth 0 m m | reverse complement strand
GATTGGGAAAAGATGCTACGGGTGAGCCTTACCGCACCGTTCCTCCTCATTCAGGCAGCAGTGCCCCACATGAAGAAAGCGGGGTTTGGGCGAATTGTAAACGTCTCCTCTCTTCGGGCCTTGACGGGGTCAGCCCACGGGGTGCATTACGCCTCCGCTAAGGCCGGCCTCCTCGGCCTCACGAAATCCTTTGCGTTAGCCCTCGCCCCTTACGGGATCACCGTCAACGCCGTTTGTCCAGGCTTTGTGAATACGGACATCAACCGCGAGCAGTTGCGGCAAAAGGGGTCGGAAATCTTGCGGCAGATCCCCCTGGGACGGGTCGCCGACCCCGCGGAAGTCGCGGCCCTCATCGCGTTCCTTTGTTCTGAGGAGGCCGGGTACATCACGGGCGCCACGTTTTCCATAAACGGCGGCCTCCGCATGGACTGAAATGGATCGCGATCAGCTCGGTTTGGCCACCTTCCACCGGCCAGGAATGGACCTTTGGTCCTGGATCAGGCTCGCCGAAGAGCTGGAATTGGGGGCGTTAGAGATCCGTGCCGACCCAGGCATTGCCCATCCCGATGAACTTTCCCCAAAAGAGCGAGCGAGCATCCGCGGTTTGGCACGGGATAGTCTCAAGATCTCCGTACACATGCCGATCCACGGCGTAAACCTCACTTGCCCCTCTCCGCGCCTTTCCGCGGCTTCCTTGGGGGAAGTCCTGCGCTCCGTGGAGTTCGCGGGGGAAATCGGAGCGGATGTGGTCGTTATCCATCCCGGCACCTTGCCCGAGGAATACGTCCCCTTTCGGAAGTGGCGCGAGCGCGCTTGGGAGCTTCTGCGCTTTTCCCTTTCCCTCCTCCTTTCCCAGGCGAAAAGGGAAAATATCCGCCTCGCCTTGGAAAACAAACAGCGGGCCCGCGACCTCGGGCTTGTGGGTTCGTTGGAGGAGCATTTGCGCGTTCTCTCGGAATTTCCCGATCTCTGGGCTTGTCTAGATGTGGGGCATCTTCATACCTTTTCCCGTTCCCCCCGCGATTACATTTCCGGCCTAGGAAAACGCCTGATCCATGTGCATCTCCACGATAACTTCGGCGACCACGATGCCCATTTACCCCTCGGCGAGGGAAATGTTCCGTGGGAGGAAGCTCTGCGTGCCTTAAGGGAGAACGGGTTTTCCGGCCGGGTTATTTTGGAAATTCCTGATCCAGATGGACTCCGCCACAGCGTGGAAAAGGTTTTGGGCCTATGAAAAGAATTCCCTCCTGGTATTGGTCATTCGGGGTGATAAATATCGCCCTGGGAATTTTCTCCCAGCTTCTTCCCCTTTACGCTTATTTCCTTGGGGCGAAAGCAGGGGAAGTCGGGCTTTTGGCAGCGGTAGGCAGCGCCACCACCATCGTGGCGAGCTTATTTTGGGGAAAAGTTGCGGATAAGACCTCAAACCACCGGCCTCTTGTGCTTTTAAGTTTCTTCGGCCTCGCTCTAGTTTACGCAGTTTTGGCGTTTTTGGGGGATGTGCGGCCTCTGTTTGCGCTGAATGCTGGGGCGACTTTTTTCTGGACGTCCGCGGGTACTGTCTCCACTCTTTTGGTTTTGGCCACCTTCTCCCGGACCCAGTGGGAAAGAGAACTCGGCCTATTCAACGCCGTCTCCGGCATGGGGTGGACCGCTGGCCTCGTCCTCGGAGCCCTGTGGACCACGATCTTGGCGAGACTCGTAGGAGAAGCATGGAGCTTGCGATCCTTGGCGCTGGTGGCAGCCCTCATGGCCATGGGAGCAGGGACTATGGCACTGCGCTTCCTCCCCAAATTCCCATCTTCCATCCAAGGTCATGGGCTTCAGTGGTTGACCGCAGCGGTGGGGACATTTGTTGCTGAACTTCGCCGTTACGGTCCGCTTCAGCTTTTGGGAGCCCTCAATCCCGTGCAGCTGTTTCGATTTTTCCAGGGACGCACGGCCTTCGGCCCGGAGTTGGTGCTCTGCTACTACGGCGAATTTCTTTCCTTTGTGGCCTTTGCCTTGGTTTTCGCGCCTTTTCCGGTGTTTTTGCGGCAAAACCTAGGATGGCCGAATGAACTGGTGTTCAGCCTCTATGTGGCCCATCACCTTGTGAGCATTTTTGCCTACCGCTGGGCCCGCAGGGCTATCGAGCGTTTTGGGCATCGGCCCGCTTTAGCGCTCGCCCTTTTTCTCCGCGTGGGAATATTCGTAGGGTTCGCCGCGGTAGGAGCGGGCGTCCCTAAGAGCTTGCTCCCCATCTTTTTTGGCCTTGCAGGCTTAAGCTGGTCCTTCTTTCAGCTTTCCACAATGGCCCTCGTTTCCCGCCTTTCCCCACCGGCATTGCGAGGGCAAGGTCTGGGAATCTACAACGCGCTTTCCGGCTTGGGAAACGTAGTAGGCGCGAGCCTAGGCGGTTTTTTGGCGGATGGGTTCGGCTTTGCCGCGCCGTTCCTCTCCGCGGCGGCTCTTCTTTTTATTACGCTACCGGTGCTCCTCGTGGAGGGGCGCCCTGCGGACTGAGCCTACTCCTTTTCTTTGACCTCCAAAACCTGCATTCCGTTGTAGTAGCCGCAATGGGGGCAAACCCGATGCGGAAGGCGGAATTGATGGCACTGCGGGCACTCAGTGGCCGCCAAGAGTTTCGCCCGCCAATGCGTGCGGCGCAGCCGCACTTCCCGATGCGAACGGCGAGACTTCGGAACAGCTGCCATAGTTTCCTCCTTTTTCCGTTCCTATTTTCCCAAAGAGCGCGCAAGGATCAAGGTAACCGGTCCGTCGTTCACGAGGCCCACCTCCATATAGGCCCCGAAAATTCCAGTTTTAACGGAGATACCTTCGGCCCGCAGAGCTTCCACAAATCGCTCATAGAGGACCCGTGCAGACTCCGCGGGAGCAGCCCCATCGAAACTCGGCCGCCGGCCCGCTAAAACATCGCCGTAAAGGGTGAATTGGGAAACGCAAAGAACTTCGCCGCCTACCTCCCGAAGCGATCGGTTCATCTTTCCGTTTTCGTCGGGGAAAACCCGGAGCTCTGGAATCCTTTTGGCCCAAAAGCCCACCTCTTCCTCGTTATCTTCGCGGCCAATTCCCACTAAAAGGAGGAAACCCTGGCCAATCCGGGCAATTTCCTTCCCATCCACCCGGACCCAGGCTTCTCGCACGCGTTGGAGGACAATTCGCATTTAACCTTTGGTAGCTTGCAAGCTTTGCAAAAAGCTTAAAGCACGGCGGAGTGCCTCCACGGGCAAAGCCTCCACGAGGGAGACAATTTCTTGCCGAAGTATGGCTTTTTCCCTTTCCGCTTTGGTCTCCGCGAAGAGGGCCTGTTCGGCCAGACGCCGGGCCGGCCGGCACACCTCCTGATCCACAAAACTCACGCGCCAGCGGGGAAACTGCCGTAGGACTTCCTGAACTTGGCGATTGAGGTTCTGGAGGGAAGGCTCCCGCGGCGAAAGATTCCCCAAAATTTGGTTCGCCACCGTGCGGTTTTCCAAGAAGACCACAATTTCCCCAGGCTGATGGGGCAAAGCACGCTTCAGAGCCTCCAAAAGGGCTTTGTATTCGGCGACTTCTTCCGTGGCGCGGCCGATGGGACTTGCGAAGCGCTCCAGAATCCGACCTTGGGTATCGCTGAGGATGCCCCCGATCGCCGCTTGAGAGGCTTCTCCCCGGGCAACGCCGGCCACGGTCAGGACAAGCTTGCGCATATTTTGGGCCCGGCAGGACTTGAACCTGCGACCAACCGGTTATGAGCCGGCTGCTCTACCCTCTGAGCTACGGGCCCCTTTTTGTATGGTAGTCCCAGACGGCGCTTGCGGCAACTTTTCGCCCCTTTAACCCTGGCCGACCTTGCCAAGGACGCGTTTTGCTGCCTCGACAATAGCCAAAACTGAAATCCCGAGTTTTTCCAACACCACATGGCCGGGGGCGCTGGCGCCAAAACGGGAGATCCCCAAGACCTCGCCGTCAAGGCCCACGAAGCGTTCCCACCCCAAAGGGCAACCAGCCTCTACCGCCACCCGCGCCCGCACATCTTTCGGAAGTACTTCCTCCCGGTATTCCTCGGGCTGCGAAAGGAAAAGCTCGAAGCTGGGCATGGCCACAACCCTTGCATTGATCCCTTCTTCGGCTAGTTTCTTTCCTGCTTCCAGGGCCAAATGGACCTCGGAACCCGTAGCAAGGATTATCACATCGGGATTTCCGGGGCGGGCTTGCCAAAGGATGTAGCCTCCTTTGTGCAAGTTTTCCGGACCAGCCAAATCCGCCCGATCCAAAACAGGAACATCCTGACGGGTAAGGATGATGGCCGTAGGCCCTTCTTTTCGGCGCAGGGCGGCAATCCAGGCCTCCCGCACCTCGTTTGCGTCCGCGGGCCGAATGACCACGAGGTTCGGAACGCAGCGGAGGTTCATGAGCTGCTCCACCGGCTGATGCGTAGGCCCGTCTTCGCCCACGGCTACGGAATCGTGGGTGAACACGAAAATCACGCGGCTGTGGCTCATGGCGGAAAGGCGGATGGGCGGCCGCATGTAATCCGAAAAAACGAGGAACGTCCCGGTGAATGGAATGACCCCACCGTGGCGGGCCAAACCCAGGGCGATCGCGCCCATGGCGTGCTCCCTCACGCCGAAGTGGATGTTCCGGCCGGAATAATCCCAAGGACCACCTACCGCGCCCTGCACATCCTTTTTAGTTCCCGGCGCCTGAAAATCGCCCTTCCCCTTGAGCCAGGTGAAGCAGGAGGGGTTCAGGTCCGCTGAACCGCCTATAAGTTCGGGAACCCGTTCGGCTAGGGCCTGAAGCACCGTCTCCGAGGCCTTGCGGGTGGAGATCTTTGTGCCCGCGGAAAACTCGGGAAGGCCCCCCTCCCAGCCCGGTGGAAGCTCCCCCCTCATGCGCCTGGAAAATTCCTGCGCAAGCTCGGGATAAGTCTTTTCGTAGCGGGAAAAAAGCTCGTTCCAGCAGGCTTCCTCCTCTTCCCCTTTTCGGCGGAGTTCCTCAAAATGCGCATAAACTTCCTCCGGAACGTAAAACGGCGGCTCTTCAGGCCAGCCCAAATTCCTCTTTGCAGCCCGGGCTTCCTCCGCTCCCAAAGGCGCGCCATGAACGTGAAAAGTTCCGGCCTTGGTGGGCGCCCCGTATCCGATCACCGTATGGACAAGGATTAGGGAGGGTTTTCCCTTTTCCTCCTTGGCCTTTGTGATGGCCTGGTCGATGGCTTCCAAGTCGTTTCCATCCTCCACTTCCAGAACATGCCAACCTAGGGCCTCAAAGCGGCCCCGCACATCCTCGGTAAAGCAAAGCTCCGTGGATCCCGCCAGGGAAACAAAATTTCGATCGTAAAGGACGATGAGCTTTCCCAGGCCGAGGTGTCCGGCCAAGGACGCGGCCTCGAAGGAAACGCCCTCCATGAGGTCGCCGTCGGAGGCAAGAACGTAGGTGTAATGGTCCACGATGGGGAAACCCGGCCTGTTAAAAATGGCCGCCAGGTGCGCCTCGGCGATAGCCATGCCCACGGCATTAGCGAAACCTTGGCCCAAAGGGCCAGTAGTGACTTCTACTCCCGGCGTTAAGCCGGCTTCCGGATGCCCCGGGGTTTTGCTTCCCCACTGCCGAAAGTTTTGCAGTTCCTCTAGGGGCAAATAGCCAAAGAGGTGGAGGAGGGCGTAGAGGAGGGCCGAGCCGTGGCCGGCGGAAAGGATGAACCGGTCGCGGTCGGGCCAATCCGGGTTTTTGGGGCTGTGGCGGAGGTGCCTTGCCCAAAGGACGTAGGCCATGGGCGCGGCGCCCAGAGGAAGCCCAGGATGCCCGGACCGGGCTCTCTCGATCATGTCCACAGCGAGAAAACGGAGGGCGTTTACCGAGAGCTTGTCCAACTCGGTTCTTGTCATGCGTCCCCCTTTCCAAACGGGCAGATTATACGTGCGGGTTTTCTGTCCGGAGGCGAAAAAGAAAGGAAAAGAAAAGGGGGCCTTTCGGCCCCCTTTTCTCCACAACGCTCAACCGCGTTTTACCGCGGCTTCACGTTCTTAGCCTGCGGACCTTTGGGGCCCTGCTCGATGTCGAACTCCACAACCTGGCCCTCGCGCAGGGTCTTAAAACCCGGCATCTCGATGGCCGAGAAGTGGACGAACACATCCGGTCCGTTCTCTTGGGCGATGAAGCCGTAGCCCTTGGCCTCGTCGAACCACTTCACCTTTCCTATGGCCATTGGGTGTTTCCCCCCTTTCTTTGAAACTCGACCGACTCCATGCGCCCCTACTGCTTGTTGGGGGAAACCCCCAACAGCCACTTCGGTGCTGCACTTCTATCGGTCCTGCACCACCACTATAACCGATTTCCCCAAAGGTGCAAGCCTTGTGGTCATATCGCCTGCGGATACACTCCAACTGGTATGGAGGAGCCGCGAGAGGAGGAGGAAGTTCTCGAAGCCGAGGAAGAAGTAGACATCCTCGGGCTGTACTTGGCGGAAGTAGCCCGCACGCCCATCCTGTCCGAGGCCGAGGAGAAGGAGTTGGTGTGGCGGATGAAGCAGGGCGATCGGGCAGCCCGCGAGCGCCTCATCGTTTCGCATCTTAGGCTCGTGATCTCCATGGCCAAGGAATACGGCGACACTGGCCTCGATCTTCTCGACCTCATCCAGGAGGGAAATATCGGGCTCATTGAGGCCGTAGATCGCTACGACCCTTCTCACGGTGTTCGGCTTTCCACCTACGCCCGGTGGTGGATCCGCCAATCCATTGGAAAAGCCATTGAGAAGCACTCTCAGATGATCCGCATTCCGGCATATCTCTTCCGGGCCATTGTGCGCTTCCAGCGGCTCAAAGCGAGCTTTGGCGCAGAGGGCATCGAGGAAACCGAGGACGTCCTTATCGCTCCCGGGCTCACTGCGGAAAGGCTTTTGCGCATCCGCGACACGATCTCCTTGGATATGCCTGTGGACGAGGAAGAAGAACTGACCCTGGAGGAGCTTGTGGCCGACGAGGATATGCCCACGCCCGAGCGGGCGGCCCTCATCGAGCTTTTCCGGGAGGAGCTTTTGGAGATGGTGGAAAAACTCCCGCCCCGGGATGCCCAGATCCTGCGCTGGCGCTACGGGCTTGAGGGGCCGCGTCCTCTGACGCTTGCGGAAATCGGGCGAAAGCTTGGAGTTTCCCGAGAGCGGGTGCGCCAAATTGAGGCGCGCGCCCTAAAGCGCCTCAAGGAAGCTTGGGGCGAAAAGGCCCTGGAGTTTTACCGGCGCCTCATCGCTTCTGTTTAGCGCCCCACAAGCTTCCGGAATTCTTCCTCCGTGAGAATGGTGATCCCAAGCTCCTGAGCTTTGCGAAGTTTTTCGCCGGGGTCCGTGCCCACCACTACGTAGTCCACCTTTCGAGAGACGCTCGAGGCCACGCGGCCGCCCAGGGATTCCACAAGCCTCCGCGCCTCCTCCCGGGTGAACGCGGAAAGGGCCCCCGTGAAGACAAAGGTTTTCCCGGAAAGCGGCCCTTCCTTGGGCTTTTCCGCCTCGGTTTTGACCCCGAGCTCCTTTAGCTCCTGGATGAGCTTTCGGTTTTCCTCGTTGCGGAAAAAGTCCACGATGCTTTGGGCAATGCGCGGCCCAATTTCCGGGATCCCGATGAGCTCTTCATAGGTGGCGTTGCTCAGGGCCTCCAAAGAGGGGAAGTGCTCCGCGAGCACCTCCGCCAAATGCTCGCCCACATAGCGAATGCCCAGGGCGAAAATGAGTCGAGCCAGTCCCGCGTTCTTCGAGCGCTCAATCTGCTCGAGGAGGTTTTGGGCGGACTTCTCGCCCATGCGCTCAAGATTCACGAGGTCTTCCTTTTTCAGGCGGTAGATGTCCGAGAGTTTTCGCACCAGGCCAGTTTCCACAAGTTTGTCCACGAGCTTTTCGCCCAAGCCTTCGATATCCATGGCCCGTCGGGAGGCGAAATGCCGGATGGACTCCTTGATGCGGGCGGGGCAGGATAGGTTTTCGCAGCGGTACGCCACCTCTCCTGGTGGCCGCACCACCGGCCCTCCGCAGGCCGGGCAGCGCTCGGGCATCTTGAACTCTTTCTCCGCTCCCGTGCGGCGCTCGGGAATGGATTTCACCACCTCGGGGATAACCTCGCCGGCCCGGCGCACAATTACCCAGTCGCCGATGCGAATGTCCTTGCGTCGGATTTCATCCTCGTTGTGCAGGGTGGCCCGGGACACCGTGGCGCCGGAAACCTCCACCGGCTCGAGGATGGCCACGGGCGTGAGGGCTCCGGTCCGCCCCACCTGGACGACGATGTCTAAAACGCGGGTGGTAGCCTCCTCCGCGGGGAATTTATAGGCGATCGCCCACCGCGGCGCCCGCGAAACTTCCCCCAGGATCTCCCGCTGGGCGAAATCGTTAACCTTCACCACCATTCCGTCAGCCTCATAGGGAAGCTCATGGCGCATGGCCAAAAGCTCCCGGTAGAAGGCCTTGACCTCATCCAAAGTCTTGCACAGCTTCCAAAGGGGGTTTACGGGGAGGCCGAGTTTGGGGAAGGTGGTGAGGAGCTCCACCTGGGAGCGGATTTCGATCCCTTCGGCCCGGCCCATGGCATAGAAGAAGATTTTGAGGGGTCTTGAGGCCGTGACGTTGGGATCGAGTTGGCGGAGGCTTCCCGCCGCGGCATTGCGGGGGTTGGCGAAAAGGGGCTCGCCCGCCCTCTCCCTCTCCTCGTTCAGCCGGCGGAAGGCCTCCTTTTCCATGTACACCTCGCCCCGGGCCTCCAGAAGTTTTGGCACCTTTCCGTTCAGGGGGAAAAGGCGGAGAGGCACTTGTTTAATCGTGCGCAAATTGCGCGTTACATCCTCGCCCACCCGGCCATCGCCCCGCGTGGAACCCACCGTGAAAACCCCGTCCACATAAACAAGCTCCACGGAAAGCCCATCCAACTTGGGCTCGCATACGTACTCCACGGGCTCCCCGCCCAGCATCCTCCGCACCCGATCGTCCCATTCCTCAAGCTCCTCGTCGTCGAAGCAGTTGGCCAAGGATAGCATGGGAATGGCATGCTCCACGGGCGCAAATTCTTCGGCCGGAGGAGCACCTACCCGCTGGGTGGGCGAATCCGGGGTTACCAGCTCCGGGTATTGGCGCTCGAGCTCCAAAAGCTCGCGGAAAAGTTTGTCGTATTCAGCATCGGAGATGAGGGGTTGGTTCAGGACGTAGTAGTAATAGTCATAGCGCCGGATCTCCTCCCGCAGCTTCTCCACGCGCTCTTGAATTTCCTTGGGCACGCTCATCCTCGCTCACCTCCCCTTTGCCCGCGCGTTCCGCCCGCTCATACGCCTCGATGATGGCCTTGACCAAGGGGTGCCGGACCACGTCAGCCCGGTCCAGGTAAACGATGGCGATGCCCGGGATACCGGCGAGGATCCGCGGCACCTCCACCAATCCCGAGGTTACGCCCACAAGGTCGATCTGGGTAATGTCGCCCGTCACCACCGCCTTGGAACCGAATCCCAGGCGGGTGAGGAACATTTTCATCTGGGTATGGGTGGTGTTCTGGGCCTCGTCGAGAATGATGAAAGCGTTGTTGAGAGTCCTTCCACGCATGAACGCTAAAGGTGCGATCTCCACACGGCCGGTTTGCATGTACTTTTCAAGCTCCGAAGCGGGGATCATGTCGTAGATGGCATCGTAGAGGGGACGAAGATACGGGTTCACTTTTTGGAAGATATCGCCGGGCAAGAAACCCAGTTGCTCGCCGGCTTCCACTGCGGGACGGGTGAGAATGATCCTTTTCACCTTGCCCTGCTGGAGGTAACTGAGGGCCATGGCTACGGCCAAATAGGTCTTCCCCGTTCCCGCCGGCCCAATGGCGAACACGATGTCGTTCTCTTTGATGGCCTCGATATACCGCTTTTGCCCCGCGGTTTTGGGCCGAATGGCCTCGCCCCAATGGGTAATCTGGATCACATCGGTGAGAACGCCGGTGAGATCACCGCCCTCCTCCACCTGGGTGAGGAGGTAGCGCACCTCCTCCAAAGTGGGCATGCGGTTCGTCTTCACCACTTCCAGGAGCTTTCCAAAGAGCCGTTCGAGTTTTTCCACATCCTCGGCCTCGCCCTCGATGATGATGCGGTCCCCACGCGCCACGATCTTCGCCCCGGTGAAGGCTTGGGAGATAAGGCGCAGGTTGCGGTTGTACTGGCCGAGGACGCCCAAAGCTACGTCCTGGCTAGGAAGGGAGATTTCCGCAATTTTCCTGGCGATCGGTTACCACCCCCCATGCGTGGTCTTCTTTCACTTCCAAAATCTTCACGGGCACGATTTTACCGCGCGCAAGATCCGGCTGATCTACCCGCACCAGAATGTAGTTTTCCGTATGCCCGCTCCACCCCTTTTCTTCCCGTTCCTCCACCACCATGGCCAAGGTTTCCCCGAGGAATTTTTCCATAGCTTTCTTGGCCCAGATGCGCTTTTGCTGCGCCAAGATCTCGCTTCTTCGCAAAACCTCATCCTTTTGGGGACGGCCGGGGAGCTTGGCGGCCACTGTTCCCGGTCGAGGAGAGAACCGGAAAATGTGGATATTCAAGGGGCAAAGGGCTTCTAAAAGTTCCACGGTGTGAGCGAAAGCCTCCTCGTCCTCGCCGGGGAAGCCCACCATCACGTCCGCCCCCAAAGTGGCCTTGGGAACGCGGGCTAAGAATTCCTGGGCCTTTTCCCGATACTCCTCGGCCGTATAGGCCCGGCCCATGGCCCGAAGAACCCGGTTATCCCCGGATTGCAGGGGCATGTGCAGGTAGGGACAAAGCCGCGGTTCCTGAGCAAAAAGGGAAAGAAGCTCCGGGGTGAGGCCCTCGGGATTGAGGGAAGTGAGGCGGAAGCGCACACCTTCCACCTTCAGAAGCTCCCGGAGGAGGTCCACGAGGGTGGGCCGCTCCGGCAAATCAAAGCCGTATTGGGCGAGGTTGATCCCGGTAATCACGATTTCCTTGTGCCCAGAGGAAGCGAGATCTTCCGCTTCCTTTCGGGCAATTTCCGGGGGTTTGCTGCGCAGGGGGCCGCGTACCTGCCAGGTGCGGCAAAAGGTGCAGGCCTGGGTGCAGCCGTCCTGCACCTTGAGGAGGGCGCGAACCCGGGGGAAAGGCCCGCGCACCCGCTCCTCCGCAAGGGACGGCCATTCTTTTTTCTCCCAGGGCGCCCCTTGAAGGTATGCGGCGAGAATTTCCGGAAGATGGGATTTTTGGGCGTTGCCCAAAACGAGATCAGCACCGGCCCGCTTGAGCGCCTCCGCAGCGCCGTTTGCGCCGCAGCCCACGGCCACCACCACCGCGCCTGGCCGCTCCCGTTTGATTTGGGCCACAAGCTTCCGGGATTTCCGGTCCGCAAGAGCCGTTACCGTGCACGTGTTCACCACGTGGACCTCCCCTTCGCCAGGAAGGTCGGAAAGCCGCTCCAAAAGGTATTGCGCCTCGTATTGGTTTACGCGGCAACCCAGGGAATGCACGAAAACCTTCATTTTTCCTGATGGCGCTCCACAGTGAACCGGAAAATCCGGCAGGGCTCGTTTGGGGCAATCCCTGCCTTCATCTTCGCGATCCTCAGCTGCTCCTCCACCGTGTCCACACCGGGAAGGTCGGGAAGGAGGAGCCCCCGGCGCCACCCTTTTTCCACGATAACGCCATAGCGTTTGGGATCGAGATCCTCTTCCCGGCAGGGCTCGGGCGGGGAAAGGACATCCACGGTGATGGAGAGCTCGGGAAGCTCCTCTGGCCGGACAGGCGGGAAGCGCGGGTCCTCTGTGGCGGAGCGGATCGCGTTTTCGATGATCTCCTCCGCCAAATTTTCCTCGGTGGGAAGATAGGTACCAATGCATCCCCGCAGGACCCCGTGTTTTTTCAGGGACACAAAGGCCCCGGCCCGCCGGGAGAAAAGCTCCGGCGGAAGGTCCGCAGGCGGCTTGATCCTCCGCCCTTCCCTAACCCAGGCTTGGATCGCCTGCCGCGCAAGCTCCACGTAAGGATCTCTGTTCACAAACATGAGCCTACCAGCCTTTTTGAGAGGCGCAACCGCGTTTGACGAAAGGAGCTCCTTCGGGCTAACTTAGGGCGATGCGCCGCATCTCCTTGGTTTTGGGCTTTGTTCTCATTGCTTTGGGTTTATCCCTGTATTTTGCCCTAAGCCGGAGCGAGGTGGCCCATCGTCTTGGCCGCGGTGAGTCCGTGCATTTCCTCTACCTTTTGCGCCTGATCCCGGATGCCCCTCCTGACATGGCCTTGGTGGCGAGCCTTTCCCCTCAGGGCCTCTTCAGCCTCATCCTCATCCCCGGAACCATTTCTGTCCCGAAAAAAGGCGTTTGGAACACTTTAAGCACCCTCTATGCCCTGGAGGGCCCCCCAGCCCTTTCCGCTGCCATCGCAAACCTTCTGGAAATTTCCTTCGTGGAGGAAAAAGAGATCGAACCGGGGGAGTGGGACCGACTTATTGACGAACTCGGTGGGGTGGTCGTTCGCCTTACGGAGCGCTTGGTGGTAAAAGAACCCCCGCTTTCCCTGGATCTTCCCCCAGGCGAGCAGCTCCTTTCCCCCCAAAAAACTCGGGATTTTTTGGTTTATTGCGTGCACTACGCAGAGGACCCAAGTTTTTCCCTGGCGCGCGATTTTTTCCAGGAGTTTTTGGCGCGCCTTTGGGCCAAACCCAAAGCTTTATCCGGCCTTGCGGCCTCCTGGAAAGCCCGGGACTTTTGGCGCCGCGTTTGGGCTTGCCCAGAGGAAGGGGTGCGTTTAGCCGTCCTTCCCGCGCGGTCAGAGGAGGCCCGCCTCATTCCCGACCTGGTGGAAGTCCGGAAATTGCGAGGAAAACTGTTCTTTGGAAGGGATTTCCTTACCCGGGACGAAGTAAGGGTAGTGGTGCTCAACGGCACCCAGGAAAGGTTTTTGGCCACGCGCACGGCGAGTTGGCTTTTGGAGCGGGGGTTCCAAGTGGTGGGCGTGGGAATGGCCGACCGCTACGATTATGAGCATACAATCCTCGTAGTGGGAGCCGGGGCCGCGGAAAAGGTCCCCCTCCTCAAGGAGCTCCTGGTGGGAGAAGTGATGGTGATGGCGGAACAGGATTTTGGGGTGGAGCGGATCGGAGGCTGGCCGAAAGGCGCGGATTTGGTTTTGATTTTGGGGGCAGGGTTCGATGTCCGTTCCTGAGCTTTTGCATCGGGCAGGGTCCTTGATCCTCGACAAAAAGGGGGATCGGCTGGTCCTTTTGGACCTGCGCGAGACCTCTATTCCCACGGATTTCTTCCTCATCGCCGAAGGGGAAAATCCCATCCATGTGCGGGCCATCGCCGAGCACCTGATAGGAAAGTTACCTGTGGCGCCGGAGCACACGGAGGGCCTTTCCGACGGCCGCTGGGTGCTTTTGGACTACGGCGACTTTGTAGTACACCTTTTTTCCCGGGAGGTGCGAGCTTTTTACGACCTGGAGGGGATTTGGCCGGACAAGATCGTGGAGGGTTGGCAGCCCGCGTCCCTCCCGCTAAAATAGGGCCCTGCCCCTTGCCCTAAGGGCTTAGGCGCGTATAATAGGGGCGGTTCTTCGCGGTCCTTGACAAGTGAATAGGGCGTTCGCTGCGCAAGTATGGTAAGGGCGGACGGTGGATCCCTAGGCAGCCGGAGGCGATGAAGGGCGTGGCCAGCTGCGATAAGCCCCGGGGAGCCGCTGAGCAGGCGATGATCCGGGGATTCCCGAATGGGGAAACCCACCGTGCCGTTGAGGCACGGTATCCAGGGCCGAAATCCGAGTAAGCCCTGGAGGCGAACCCCGCGAAGTGAAACATCTCAGTAGCGGGAGGAAAAGAAATCAACCGAGATTCCCCTAGTAGCGGCGAGCGAACGGGGAAGAGCCCAAACCTCACGGGCGCAAAAGCCCGCAGGCATTGTCCGTGGGGGGTAGCGGGACGGCAACGGGGAGGGCTGCGGACCTCCCAGGAAGTTACAAAAGCCTCCTCTAGCCGAACAGCCGGCAAAGTCACTGGAAAGGGCGACCGGAGAGGGTGATAGTCCCGTAGGCGAAAGGGGAGGCTCTTCCGGGTTGCCGCTCCCAAGTAGCGTCGGACACGGGGAATCCGGCGCGAATCTGGGGGGACCACCCTCCAAGGCTAAATACTCCCGGCTGACCGATAGTGGACCAGTACCGTGAGGGAAAGGTGAAAAGAACCCCGGGAGGGGAGTGAAATAGAACGTGAAACCGTCCGCTCACAGTGCAGTGGTAGCCGGGAACTGCCCCCGCAAGGGGGTGGAACCCGGTGGCCGCGTGCCTTTTGCAGTATGAGCCGGCGAGTCGTGCTCGGTGGCGAGGCTAAGCGGTTCTTCCGCGGAGCCGTAGGGAAACCGAGTCCGAATAGGGCGACTAGTCACCGGGCGCGGACCCGAAGCCAGGCGATCTACCCATGGGCAGGGTGAAGTGCGCGTAACAGCGCACGGAGGCCCGAACCGGTTGGTCGTGCAAAGCCATCGGATGACCTGTGGGTAGGGGTGAAAGGCCAATCGCGCCTGGGAATATCTGGCTCTCCCCGAAATGGCTTTCGGGTCAGCCTCACGTGCAGGCGGCCGGGGGTAGAGCACTGGCTGGGGAAGGGGGGCAACTCCCGACCCCAATCAAACTCCGAATACCGGCCGTCGGTCCGTGGGAGTGAGTCCATGGGGGATAACCTCCGTGGACAAGAGGGAAACAACCCAGACCACCAGCTAAGGCCCCAAAATCCGGGCTAAGTGGGGAAGGCGGTGCAGCCGCCCAGACAGCGGGGAGGTTGGCTTAGAAGCAGCCATCCTTTAAAGAGTGCGTAACAGCTCACCCGTCAAGCGGCTGCGCGCCGAAAATGTACCGGGGCTAAGCCCGGTGCCGAAGCTGTGGGCGGGACCACAAGGTCCCGCGGTAGGGGAGCATTCCGCAGTAGGGTGAAGCCGGGTCGTGAGGCCCGGTGGACGAGGCGGAAGAGAGAATGCCGGCATGAGTAGCGAGAGGCGGGTGAGAATCCCGCCCACCGAATGCCCAAGGTTTCCTGGGGAAGGCTGATCCGCCCAGGGTTAGGCGGGACCTAAGCCGAAGCCGAAAGGCGTAGGTGATGGGCAGCCGGTCAACATTCCGGCCCCTCCGGGCCCGCGTTATGAGCGAAGGGGGGACGCCGTTGGACCCTCCCCGCGGGCTTACGGCTATGCCCGTCTAAGCGTCAAGCCAGAGGGGATAGGTAAATCCGTCTCCTCGAAACCGCTCTGTCCCGTCCGCTGAGGACGGGGCGGGGCGAAAAGGCGAGGCGCGATGGCGAGCCCCGTAAGGGGTGAAGGGGGAACGGTTCAGCGGCCGAGAAAAGCCTCTAGCCAGCTGGCCCGGAGCCCGTACCGCAAACCGACACTGGTGGGCAGGGGGAGTACCCCAAGGTGGGCGAGCTAACCCCGGTCAAGGAACTCGGCAAAATGGCCCCGTAACTTCGGGAGAAGGGGTGCCCTTGGGGTTGTCGGGGATGACTCGATGGCCCTGGGGGCCGCAGAGAATCGGCTGGGGCGACTGTTTACCAAAAACACAGGTCCCTGCTAACCCGTAAGGGGATGTATAGGGGCTGAAACCTGGCCACTGCCGGTAGGTTAAGGGGAGGGGTGCAAGCCCCGAACTGAAGCCCCGGTGAAGGCCGGCCGTAACTATAACGGTAGGAGCAGGGACGCAGGTCCCTGCGAGGGCCGTTGTAAAATCCGGCTATATGCTGGGACAGCCCGGGTATCCCAGCCTACCGAGGAGGTGACAAAGGCTTGGGTGGGGCCAATCAGCAGGAAAGGCTCTCCAAAGCCGAGGCCGCTCGGTGGTTCTTGGCCGGATTCATCGAGGGCGAGGGAAGCTTCACCGTATCCATCAAGGAACATCCCACGGCAAAGTTCGGCGTCTACGTGGATCCCGAATTCTACATCTACCAGCACAAAAGCGGGCGGAAGCTCCTGGAGATGGCGCGGGAAATTTTCGGCACGGGGAGGATTTACCCCAAGCCGGGAAATCCCGAGGTTTTGGTTTTCGCCATCACCAGTCGCCGAAGCCTGCGGGAAAAGGTGCTGCCCTTCATCGAAAAATACATGGTGTATTCCGCAAAGAAAGAACACCTCGCGATCTTCAAGGAGATCGTTCTCGCCCTCGAGGCTAAGGAGCACCATTCCCCTGAGGGCCTGGCGCGCATCGTCGAGAAGGCGTATGCGCTGAATCCGGCCGGGAAGGGGAAGGAGAGGAAACGTCCTCTCCCCGAGGTTTTGGAGAGAATCCTCAGAGGCCATACGCCGGACTCCGGGGAAGACCCGGAGAAGAGATGGTCCAGGCCTCGTGGCGACACGAGGGAACCTGCCTAAGGTAGCGCAATTCCTTGTCGGGTAAGTTCCGACGCGCATGAAAGGAACAACGACTCCAGCGCTGTCTTGACCGGGGGCTCGGTGAACTCGAAGCACGGGTGAAGATGCCCGTGACCCGCGGTGGGACAGAAAGACCCCGTGGAGCTTTACTGCAGCTTGGCGTTGGGTCCTGACATCCACTGTAGAGGATAGGTGGGAGGCTGAGAAGCCCGGGCGCCAGCCTGGGTGGAGCCGCCGGTGGAATACCACCCTGTGGCTGTTGGGGCCCTAACCAGGGGCCGTGACGAGCGGTTCCGGGACAGCGCTAGGCGGGCAGTTTTGCTGGGGCGGCAGCCTCCTAAAGGGTAACGGAGGCGCCCAAAGGTCCCCTCAGGCGGGTTAGCGATCCGCCGTTGAGTGCAAGGGCAGAAGGGGGCCTGACTGCGAGGGGGACACCCCGAGCAGAGGCGAAAGCCGGGCCTAGTGACCCACCGGTTCCTTGTGGGAGGGCCGGTGATCAACGGATAAAAGCTACCCCGGGGATAACAGGCTAGTCTCCCCCGAGAGTTCACATCGACGGGGAGGATCGGCACCTCGATGTCGGCTCACCCCATCCTGGGGCTGCATCAGGTCCCAAGGGTCGGTCTGTTCGCCCGTTAAAGGGGTTCATGAGCTGGGTTCAAACCGTCGTGAGACAGGTTGGTCCCTATCTACCGCGGGCGCAGGAGGCTTGAGGGGGTCCGTCCCTAGTACGAGAGGACCGGGACGGCCGAGCCGCTGGCGTACCAGCTGTTCCGCCCGGAGCACCGCTGGGTAGCTAAAGCTCGGACCGGATAAGAGCTGAAGGCATCTAAGCTCGAAGCCGACCCCAAGATGAGGCCTCCCCATCAGGGCCCGGGGAGACCACCCGGTGGATAGGCCGCAGGTGGAAGCCCGGCAACGGGTGGAGCCGAGCGGTACTAATCGCCCGAATGGCTTGCGCAGCGGACGCCCTATTCACTTCTCAGGACCGCGGGTGATTCCAGGCGGCAGATAGCGGCGGGGAAACACCCGGTCCCATCCCGAACCCGGCAGTTAAGCCCGCCAGCGCCGATGGTACTGGGGCCTTCGGGCCCCGGGAGAGTAGGTCGCCGCCTGGTTTTTATTTTGCCTCCGAAAAAGCTTGTCCAGCCGCAAACCAGGGGGCTGCGCTCCCATTGGCGGCTTCACGATCAAGCTCCGGGACGTTGCCAACCCTACGTAGCGCGCGAGCGGGTCAGGCTTTTTTGGCCTGATCGCTTTAGGCCGGTGATCCCCTTCTTCGCTTCGAGCGCCTAGCCCGCCTCCACGGCTTGGAAAGCTTTTAGAGCGGAATTTGGGCATGCAAAAATTTCATTCAGAGCCAAGTTTTTGCTTTGCCTGCTGCGCCAAATACTTGTCGAAGGTCAAAAGGGGCGCGCCCAAAGATCGCGCAAGAAACAGGTAGCTAGCATCGTACGTCGTAAGCCCGGTTTCCAACGAAAGCCTAAGCACTTCCACGTGATCCACTTCGGCCCAATGGATATCCAAAGCTAAGCCGATTTTTAGAGCCGCGAAGATTTTCTTCCGAAGCTCGGGATACTTAAGGGCCTTTTTACGGGCAAGGCTCGTAGGCTCATAGGCAAGAAGAGGCGGCGCGTAAAGCTCGGCTCCCTTCAACAGGGAAAGGGCTTCCTCGGCTCGTGGCTCACCGAAGATCAGTGCGCCAAGCACCGAGGCGTCCACAACCTTAACGGGCATTGCGCTCCTCGCGAACTAAAGCGGCCGCTTCTTCTTCGGTCTTCAGGCCCAACACCTGAATTCTGCGATAGGCCTCCTCCACGGTGAGGCATTTAGGAGAAAGAGCCTCCTCAAGGATGGCCAGGAGTTCCCCCTGGAGGGAGCGGTGATGGCGCTTGGCTCGTTCCCGAAGCCTCTGTACAAGTTCATCCGGGACGTTTTTGATGGAGAGGTTCACTGGCATGAACTTCACCTCCTTGGATCCTTTTCGGAGCCATTTTAGATCCGCTGGCGAAGGCAAGCAACGCAAGGCGAGCCCGCCTTAAACGAGCCTTAAAGGCCAGGCGGATTTCAGCCATTCCTGGAAGGCGGAAAGGCCGCGGTGGAACATGGCCTCGCGTTTCGCTCTCTTATCCATTCGGCCCTCCACCGGCGGAACGAGGCCCCAATTGGCGCTCATGGGCTGAAAATTCTCGGGCTGGGCGGTGGCCAAAAAACGCACCAACGCCCCGAGCATGCTCTCCGAAGGCGGAACCGCGGGCTCCAGCCCCAGCGCAAGCCTTCCCGCATTAAGCCCGGCAAGAAAACCGGTAGCCGCGCTCTCGATATACCCCTCCACCCCCGCCAAAACCCCGGCCACAAACACTCCAGGGATGTCCTTGAGCTCCAGCGTGGCGTGGATGAGCTTCGGCGCGTTAAGGTAGGTGTTTCGGTGCATAACGCCATAGCGCACGATCTCCGCGTTCTCCAGCCCGGGAATGGCCTGCACTACCTTCTTTTGGTCCGGCCATTTGAGGCCAGTTTGAAAGCCCACGAGGCTCCAGAGGCGCCCCTCCCGGTCCTCGCGGCGAAGCTGGACCACGGCAAAAGGTTCCTTGCCAGTGCGGGGGTCCACGATGCCTACGGGCCGCATGGGGCCGAAAACCGGGGTGAGATAGCCCCGCCGCGCGAGCTCCTCAATGGGAATGCAGCCCTCGAAAAACTGGAGCTTTTCCCACTCGTGGGGCGTGTGCTGGCGGGCCTGGGTGAGGATTTCGTAAAAACGGCGGTATTCCTCCTCGGTCATGGGGCAGTTGATGTAGTCCGGGCTCTGTTCGAATCTCCCGCCATAGAAGCACTTTTCCATGTTGATCGTCTCTCCCAGGATCACCGGTGCGGCAGCATCGTAGAAATAGAGGAAATTGTCGCCCAAACGGCGCCGAAGAGATTCGGCGAGCGCATCGGAGGTAAGGGGGCCCGTGGCCAAAATGGCAATGGGATCGGGAATGTCCGTGACCTCCTCTCGGATAACCTCCACGTTAGGGTGGGAGGAGAGTTTTTCCGTGATGTAGGCGCTGAAGGGTTCGCGGTCCACGGCCAAGGCTGCTCCGGCGGGAACGCGGAATCGGTCGGCGGCTTCCATAATGAGGCTTCCCGCAGCGCGGAGCTCCGCGTGAAGGAGACCTTTGGCGTTGGCCGGGCCCTCTCCGCCCAAAGAGTTCGAGCACACAAGCTCCGCGAAGTTTTCGGTGTGGTGGGCCAGGGTCATTTTTTGGGGGCGCATTTCAAAGAGGCGCACGGGAAGGCCCAGGCGGGCCAAGGTCCAGGCCGCCTCGGCCCCAGCCAACCCTGCTCCCACCACGGTAATTGGTCTCATATTTTGTTCCCGAATCTTCGTGACCTCAGGCCCGGTTTTCGGTCTTTAGGACAAGTCAAGACCTTTTTGGCAGCGTACAACCAGGCCTCCACCCCTGCCACGCAAAGTTTTTCACTCTTTTAGGCACAAGAATTTCCCTCTCCCAGGGGAAAGGGTGAGGGGAACGAAAAATGGAGGCGAGCGGACTCGAACCGCCGACCCCCGGCTTGCAAAGCCGGTGCTCTCCCAGCTGAGCTACGCCCCCGCTAATGTAAGTTTAGCAAAACTTCCCGAGAGCAAAAGAGTAGACGTCTTAAAACCCAGCGCGTTACCCCCAGAAAACAAGAACAGGTAGGTTAAGACACTTTGGCCGGGGGCCACATGGGGTCATTGCGCGCCCGGAAGATGTCAACTGTCCCAATTAGCACACTGAGGTGTGCTTTGAAGCGGTTACCAGGACACCTTTTTGCACTGAAGTTCTTCCAACAAGGGACAAATGAGATTTTTGCAGGAGATAAATGCCTTCAACAGAGGGAACTAGGCTCTTCGGAAAAGGGTAGCAGAGGCGGTAAGGTAAGCTATGTGTTGGCGATGGACACGTATGCGTGTTTTGGTATCTTTGCAGTTGGGGCAGGCCGGCCTGAAAAGTGAGGTGATGGGGCGATGAGACGGATCCTTTGGGCAACGTTTCTTTTGGTGCTCGCAGTGGCGGCCTCGCAAGCGCAAACCTTTACCAACATAAAGCTAGACGATGCCTCTGTTTTCCCCGGAAAGCTGATGGTAGCCCAAGTGATTGAGATTAAAACTACAGGAACACTCACTATTACAACGGTCACCGTGAAGAACACGGCAACCGGTGACAAGGTTGCGGGTGGAGACCTCGAGTATCTCGAGATTCGGCGCGGGAGCGAAACCGGACAAGTCCTCAAGAAGGCGACTAACTTAACGAACCTAGAAACGGAAGGCGTAACAATCACGGGCTTGGCCAATAACACGTTCTCTGCCGGGACGCATCGGCTGTACATCTTGGTGAAGCTCAAGGCTGACGCAGGACTTGTTGGGAAAAATTTGAAGTTGGGTGAAACAAAAATCAACGCCTCAGACGTCACCTATCCACCGACGGCTCCGGCAGCTACGTTTACCGTGGTGGGGCCAAAAGTGGAGTTCGAAGACTTGGGTTTTGCTGAAGCCGTAGTATATCGAGGCCAACGGTTCTTGGCAGCCCGTATTCTTGTGGATGCTACGGCGGTTCCCATGGACTTCACCATTGAGCGCCTCACAATTCAAAACGTAGCGACGAGTACACCCTTGAGCGGCCGATATATCGCTCGGGTTGAGGTGCGCCGAGCTGAAGATGACGCTCTTTTGGGGGAACAAACCGCGGCCAGCGAGCTGGAGAAGTTCACAACCACAGGAATCCCAGTAACCGCGAGCACGAACAACAAAGTGTTGGCCTATTCTCAAACGCGCTTGGAGATTTGGATCACCCTGAAAGCGGATGCTCCCATTGGTCACAAAATCCAAATCGCCGCAGAAGTTCGCTGCGAGGGAACGGATTACGACATAACTGGCGAAGCTCCCGTTTTCAGCGTTCAGAGCGAAGACCTGGGAATCGAAGCTACTAGCGATTCCCTGGCTAGCAAAGGCGTTGTACCTGGACAGACGTTCTTAGCCCAGCGCATCAAGCTGAAGGACGATGACGGTGATCCTTACGACGTGACGCTCAGTTCGATTTTGGTGCGCAATGTTGCAGATTCTCCCCTAGCGGACCAGCACATAACGAAGATTGAGGTGAAAAGAAGGACCGATGGAGCCGTTTTGGGTTCGTCCACCAGCCTTTCTGGCTTGAGCACCACAGGGGTCCGTATTGCGCTTACGAGCAACAATGTGATTTTTGACGACACCACCGTGGACATTGAGTTATATGTGACCATTGCGGAGAGCGCTCCGCTTAATCGAAAGATCAAGCTCGCCTCCCAAATTTGGTACAGCGAGGGTGGAGCTTTATTGCAAACGGATGTATTGGAGGGGCCCGCTGTGTTCACCGTCAAAGGCCCAGAGGGGTTGGAAAAGGTCGAAAATAAAACTACTGCCCCTGCCGACCGCAATGTCTATCCGGGCCAGGCCTTCCGAGCGCAAACGATCTACCTTGAGGACAAGGACGGTGATCCTTACACCGTAACTTTAACTCGTGTCCTTGTGAAAAATTTGAGCACGTCATCCCCATTACTCGATGGGCATGTAGCCAGCATCGAGGTGCGAGATAGCACAGGAAGACTTTTGGGGCAAACCACAACCATCACTGGCCTCACCACAACTGGTGTTTGGGTGCCTATAACCCAAAATAATTCCATTGCCGATGACAAAAGCATTACCATCGAGATCTGGATTACCTTGAAATCTGACGTTCCCGCAGGAAGGAAGGTCATGGTTGGCACAAGGATACAACACACAGAAGGCGGTCAAACGTTCACAAAACCCGACGATTTCCTCTCCTCCGGCGTGGAATTCACCACCGCCACCGATGGCGGCCGTACAGTCAACTTCACGTATAGCCCCGATAAGCCCAAATGGAGCGATGAAATCACTTTTACTCCTTCCGTGACACCCTCCACCGGTATCGTCTATGCCCGGTGGGATTTCGGTGACGGCACAGTGGTGGAGCGCAAAACTGCTGAAGGAGGAAAACCCCTTGACCCCATCAAGCATAAATACGGCAAAGGTGGAGAATTCACTGTGGTTTATGCCGTACGCGATGAGGCGAACCGCGAGACCCGCGCCACGAAAAAGGTCACGGTGACTAACGAACCACCGAAAAACGTTGACTTCAGCTTTAGTCCGGCATCCCCACAGGTAAACCAAATCGTGACTTTTACACCCTCGGACAAGATTGAGGATCCTGACGGCGATATCACAAAGGCTGCCTTCCGCTGGGACTTCGGCGACGGCAGTGACCCCGTCACTACCACAGGCCCCAAAAACGTTACGCACACCTACACTCGCAGCGGCAACTTCACGGTGGTTCTCACCGTAACCGACCAAGGTGGTGCCCAGAGTACGGTACGGAAGAGCATTCAAGTGGCCGAGGCCACACCACCCGCGCCGCAACCACCCACCATCACCAACCTCACCGCGAATCCCGCCTATCCTGAAGCCGGCCAACCAGTGACTTTTACAGCTACGGCCACCGCTCCTGCGGGCGACCCCGTCACCAAGTGGAAGTGGAACTTTGGTGACGGTACGCCAGTTCAGGAAACTACAGAAAGCACTATCACTCATACTTTCCAAAATCCGGGCATCTACACAGTAAGCGTGCAGGCTCAAAATAGCGCAGGATGGAGCGCAGCGCGGTCAATCCAGATCGTTGTCCATCCAGCTGGAGTTGAGTTTGGCGCGCTTGTTCTGGATAACCCCGTTACCGGAAATCAGTGTCGCATTCAGATCTTTGCACCCAGTGGAGCAACAGATTTGAAGATAACCATCTTTGATCAGGCTGGCCGTATCATAATCCGCGACAAATCCGTAACCGTAGGCACATTTACCTGGGACCTTAAGGACGCGAATGGCAATACCGTTCCCAATGGCCTCTATCTCTTCTACATCACGGCCAAGATCGGTGGGGAGACCAAGCGGACAGAGCTTGGACGGATCCTCGTGCGGAGGTAAGCCATGACCAAAAAACTTTTGAGCTTTGGACTCGTAGTGGCCAGCGTGGCAGCCTGGGCCCAGGTTTCCCTCTTCGATATGGGCCTGGGAACCCGGGCCATGGGCCTGGGTGGCGCCTACGCCGCAGTGGCGGAAGGCCCGGAAGGCCTTCTCTATAACCCCGCAGGACTTGCGCAAAACCGCGGCCTCGCCGTGGACTCCACCATCCTTGCCGGCTGGGTGGGCGCAGGTTACGTGGGCGCGGCCATGCCCAGCCTCGGCGCAGGGATCGGGTATTTGAGCACCTCCGCCGGGGAAAATTTGGGCTTCTCCCAGCTTGCCCTCATCGCCGGCTTCGGCATGGACTTAAGAGGATTCGGATTCCCCGTCCTCGGCGGCGTGGGCCTGCGCTTCCAGAGCACGAATATCGCCGGTGAGGGATCCACAGGCTTTGGCCTTGATATCGGGGTTCTTGGCCGCTGGGCCTCACCATTTGGCGAACTTCGCGCAGCTTTGGTAATCCGGGAGCTTGCGCTGGGTGGCCTCTCCACGGAGTTCGTCCTCGCCGGCGCCTGGATGAGCCCCTTCGGTTTGTTTGCCGGCCTTGACCTCACCTCGGACTACATCGCCCTGGGATTGGGTTGGAATTTCTTGGGGATGACCGAGGTCCGCACGGGGTTGCGCCAGGAAGGCGGGGTGTTTCGCATCGCCTTCGGATTAGGTGTACGCGTGGGGACTTTCAACGTGGACTACGCGCTCCTCACCCACCCTCTCCTTTCGCCCTCCCATCGGTTCGGTTTTGGAATGAGATTCTGAAGAATACCCCCTCACCCTGACCCTCTCCCCTTTTGGGGAGAGGGTTTTTGCTTTTAGGGCGAAGCCTTCCCCTGGACCGTAGGAAAGGCAGGTCGTTTTGGGCCCAGCGACCCGCGTTAGCCGCATAGCCGCAAGCTCAGAAATTCACGGCCAAGGTGGCGCCCAAAAATCCGGCGGCGCGGAAGGGGCTAGCCCCAAAGAGAAGGCCTCCCTCCATGTTCAAACTCCACTGGCCTCCCAGGGAAATCCCCGCGTCCGCCCGGGCTTTCCCCGTGATTTTCCCTTCTTTCAGGGCGAGCGTGGCTTCAAGGTTAGTAGTGCCAAAACTGGTTTTGTAATTCAGACGGTCCGCGATCCGGAGCTCACCACCGGGGGCCCAACTCAGCGTGAACTCGTTCCGGTTTCCCGAGGAAAACTCAAAGACCAAGCGGAACTCCAAGCTCTGGTCTTCGGTAAACTGCGGGGGATACCGGGGGTGTAAAAGGATCTTCCATGTCCGGGA
>OGCH01000369.1_pt1 | contig 24632 bp, 24 predicted proteins | sample 1570111 | NCBI WGS metagenome assembly OGCH01 (sample SAMN03436243, study PRJEB24508) | hot springs metagenome | biome: Desert Springs; feature: Hot Springs; material: Water | place: USA: Great Boiling Spring, Nevada | collected 2008-12-01 | depth 0 m m | reverse complement strand
AAATATGCAATAGAGGGATAAAATCCTCTTTAATGATTTTTTTCTAAAAAAACCACCGTAACCCCTGTGCCTCCCTTTTCAGGATCTGCAAACCTAAATTCTTTTACCAAAGGATGATTTTTAAGATGGTTTTGAATGGCTTCTCTAAGCCTTCCTGAACCATGGCCATGAATAAGGTGAACCTCAGAGACCTCTTCTAAAAACCCCCGATTAAGTTCTCTTTCTAACATTTCTAACGCCTCATCTACCGTTAAACCTAAAAGATTGACCCTTATCCTAAGATCTTTAGGTGCCTTAGGTTGAGTTTTAGAGTAAAAAGAGTAAGGTGGTTTTTTTTCTACAAACTCGGCTTCTACAGAAACCTTAGACAACCTTTCCAAAGGTAGTTCTAACTTTAGATTACCACATAAAACCTCTGCTATCTTATCTCTGATCTTTATTACTCGACCTTTCTGATTAAATCCTTTTATCAAAACATAGTCTCCTTCTTGGATAGAACCATCCTCGGTTTGGCTTTCTTTTAAAACTTTAGTTATAAATCCCTCAAACTCTTTGATGCCCCATTTTTTACCAACATTTTTTGCCGCAGCCATTTTTTCTATTAGCTTTTTAAATTCTGTTTCCCATTCTTTAAACTTAAGGTCAAGTTTTTGGATATAAGTTTTTTCAAGTTCTTCTTTCTGCTTTTGAAGATGTAGTTCTCTTTCTTTTAAGGATTTTTCTCTTTCTTCTAAGGAGTCTTTAAGTTGTTTTACCTTTTCAAACTCTTTTTCCCATAACTTATACCATTCCCAATATTCTTTGTTCTGTAAATATTCTAAAGCCCTATCTAAAATTTTTTCTGGAATGCCTATTTTTTTAGCCAGTTCAAAGGCTAAAGAATCTCCGTAAATATCGTAAACCAACCGATAGGTAGGTTCTTTAGTCTGAAGGTCATATTCCATCGTAGCTACTTTTAATCCCTTTATCTTTAAACCTAAAGCTTTTAAAAACTGAGAATGGGTAGTAACTACTACCTTTACCTCTTTATGTAAAAGCTCCTCTAAAACCGCCGCTACCAAAGCCATGCCTTTTTCAGGATCAGTACCTCTCCCAGGTTCATCAAGAAGGACTAAGCTTTTTTCATCTGCTTGGTCTAAAATCTCTTTTAATCCTCTTAGATGAGAGGAAAAAGAAGACTCTCCTTGAAAAATGTCTTGGTCATCTCCGATGTCAGCGAATACCTTACGAAAAATAGGCATTTCAGCCTTTTCTGCAGGGATTAAAAATCCAGTTTGCGCCATCAAGCAAAGCAAACCTATGGTTTTCAAAGAGACAGTCTTACCACCTAAGTTTGGTCCAGTAATAAGAAGTCCATTTTCTAAAGTAAAGTCATTTTTAATAACTTTTCTTTGGTTTTCTTTTGACTCAGACAGCAGCAAAAAAGGATGAACCCCTTGCCAAATTTTAATACTACCTCGAGGTTTTAACTCAGGGAAAACTCCTCGATAAAATCTTCCCAAGGCTACCTTTCCCCAAGATATTTCAAATTCTAAATATAGGTCTTCAAGCTCAAAAAAGACCTCTTTTTTTAAAAACAACTCCTGGGAAATCTCTCTCAGAATCTTTAATTCTTCTCTTTGCTCTTGATGACGAAGGTCTTCTACCTCGTTTGAAAGGCTTATGATAGAGGCTGGTTCTATAAAAGCCGTAGCTCCACTTGAAGAAAGTCCATGTAAAATTCCCTTTACTTTGTTTTTAAACTCAATCTTAACAGGAAGCACATACCTTCCTTCTTTTTGAGTATAAAGGTTTTCCTGTAAGTATCCCTTTTTGAAAAAGTGTTCTCTAAGCTTATCAAGTTTTACATAGAGAAGGTCTAAAGCTTCTCTAATTTTCTTTCTTATTACGTAAAGCTGATAGGACGCCTTATCCTTTAAACCCTTTCTTTCATAATCAAGCAGCCGGTCTAAGGTTTCCTCTAAAAAACTTAAATTGTGGTAAATCCCGATTAAACGTGAAAAAGGAGAACTTTTTAAGATTCCAGATAAAGTTTTTAAACTATTAAACCATTGTTTAATTTCTATAAGTTCTAAAGGAAGGAAAATAGAACGTTTTTGAGCCTTTTGAAACAGAATTTTTAAAGATTTAAGAGGGAAAAGGTCAAACCTTTCCCCTCTTTCTATACATTTCCAAAGATAATTTGTCTGTTCTTGAAGTAAATAAGCCTTTTCAGGTTCAAAATTAGGTAGTAATTGTTTTACCTCTTGTTTAGCAAAATCACTAACCAAAAACTCAGAAAAATAATTTAAAAGTTTAAACCATTCAAGCTTGACGAGAGATTTTAACACAACCTTAAAAATTTAAGAGCTAATAAAACTTATTTTTCTTTAACCTTTTGCTGTAGCTTTTTAAGCTTTTTCATCAATTTTTTACGGGCTGCCTGCATCTTTTTTCTACGTCTAACCCCAGGCTTTTCGTAAAACTCTCTCTTTTTAACCTCAGAAAGTATTTTAGTCTTTTCTACCAGTCTTTTAAACCTTTTTAAAGCCTGCTCCAAAGACTCTCCATCTTTAACGACTATCCCTGCCAAAAGATAACCCCTCCTTTTTTAAAATTTTGGTTTAGTCTAACTGGTTTTCTGAGTTTGTCAAGGTTTTAAAGATAATTTTTATGGTAATTATTATCCAAAAGAGGTTGTATTTTAAAAATTGTCTAATAAAATTAGAAAGTATGGAGAAGACGACAAAAGAATTAAAAGATTTACTCTATGCTAATCTCAACAATTTTATCGTCTTTAAAAAAATCTTAGAAGAATATGAGTTAAAAGTTCAACCTTACGAGCTTTTAGATACCCTAATAAACCTTCTTCAAAAAAAGGACCAACTTACTAAAGAAGTAGAAATTTTTCTTTTAGACAAGATTGCCCAAGTTTGTGAAAAAATTTATGAATTTCAAAAAGCCTTTAACCTCTATAAACAGCTTTTTATTTCTACTTCTAACCCTAAATACTTAGAAAAATCAGAAAAACTCCAGATTTTAAAAAAATTTGAAAAACTCAAGTTTGTGTTAAAAAAGCTCAACCTTACACAAGAAGAACTTTTAAAACTTTATACTGAAAGTTTAGAGACCAACAAAAGTATAGAATCCCTTTTGATAGAACGATATAAAGTTCCTAAATTAGAAATCCTTGACTCTGTAAAAAATGCCTATCAAATACCTGTTTTTGACTTAAGGAATTTCCAAAACTATTCTAAATTATCTCAAGTTTTAGGTATAAAAAAACAGTTTTTTTTAGATTGTCTCTGCATACCTCTAAAAGAAAAAGAAACCGGTCGTATCTATCTTGTATGTTATGACATCGAAGATCAAGAAAGCATAGAAAAGGTTAAAAAGGTTCTTCAACTTTCTTCTGAAAATATAGTTTTAAGCTTTGCGATAAAAGAAGACATTATCTCGCTTATAGATAACTATTTTTCAGAAGGGGCTTTTCCTTTACCAGAAGAAATCGGTATAGAAGAGGTACAAGAAGAAGAGGAGCCAGAAGATTTAGCGTTAATAGATAGTGCTATCGTTCAATTGGTTAACTATATTATAGAAGAGGCTTATAAAAAAAGGGCTTCAGACATACATTGGGAAAGTTTAACCGGAAAAAAGGGGCTTCAGGTAAGGTTCAGGGTGGACGGTGAATGTTTCCATTACACCACCATCCCTGAATCTCAAAAAAAACAGGTAATTTCCCGTATTAAAATCACGGCAAATCTTAATATAGCGGAAAAAAGACTACCTCAGGATGGAAAGATAAAATTTAGAACTAAAGAAGGTAAAGAGTTTGAAATAAGGGTAGCTACCATCCCTACGGTAGACAACAACGAAGATGTAGTAATGAGAATTTTAGGAGGTATAGAATTTAAAAATTTAGAAGAAATAAACCTTTCAGAAGAAAACTATCAAAACTTTAAAAAGATTTTAGACTATCCTTATGGATTGATTTTAGTGGTTGGTCCTACTGGTTCAGGAAAAACTACCACCCTTCATGCCGCTTTAAAATATCTCAACAAACCTAATAAAAAGATCTGGACAGCAGAAGATCCGGTAGAAATCGTACAAGAAGGACTTCGTCAAGTCCAGGTTAACCCTAAAATTGGTTTAACCTTTGCAAAGGTGCTTAGAGCTTTCTTAAGGGCAGACCCAGACATCATCATGATAGGAGAAACCAGAGACGAAGAAACTGCCCACACGTTAATAGAAGCCTCTCTAACCGGACATTTAGTCTTAAGTACCTTACATACTAACAGCGCTCCAGAAACCGTTACCAGGCTTTTAGGGATGGGCATAGACCCTTTTAACTTTGCAGACGCTTTACTTGGGGTGCTTGCTCAAAGACTTGCCAAAAGGCTTTGCCCAGAATGTAAACAACCCTACACCCCTAACGAAGAAGAAATAGAACGTATTAAAAGAGAGTATGGAAATCATCCAACCAAACCTTTAACTGATGAAATAATTAACCAGGCTACTTTCTTTAAACCTGTAGGTTGTCCAAACTGCAACGATACGGGCTTTAAAGGTAGGATAGCTATTCATGAACTTCTTATACCAGATGAAGAGTTAAAAAACTATATCATCAAAAACAAGCCGGCTAATGAAATCAGAAATTTAGCTATCAACAAAGGGTTTACTACCCTGAAACAAGATGGTATTATAAAGGTTTTAAAAGGAGAAACTACCTTAAAGCAGGTGCTTGCTGTAACCGTTAGATAATGTCCTTAATCCAACCGACCAAACTAAAAAAAATCTTTAAAGTAAAAAACACCGGAGAAATCTCTCAGCTTGAAGATTTGGTCGCAGTAGAAACTAAGATAAAACTTTTGATTAACGACCAAGAAATTTTATCTCTTTCTGCAACCCCGATGCACCTTAAGGAATTGGTAGTAGGATTTATTCTTACAGAAAATCTGATTAAAGACTCTTGGTGTCCAGAAGAACTGGAATTTGTCGAAAAAAACGATGAACTGATAGTTAAAATCTATACCTATGAAAAAGGAGACCTTCCTTCTAAAACTCTTACCTCAGGCTGTTTTGCCTCATACAGTTTTCTAAATGAAATACCTCCTTATCAAACCTTTGATTTTAAGGTTGATATTCAATCTATTTTTAATTCATTTAAAACTTTTGTTAGGATGGCAGAACTTTTTAAAACTACAGGTGGGTTTCATTCGGCAGCCCTTTGTGATCAAGAAAACCTACTTTTCTTTACAGAAGACATAGGAAGACATAACGCTGTAGATAAAGTCTTAGGCTACGCTCTTTTAAGGAGGCTTTCTTTAGAAGATAAGCTTATCCTTGTAAGTGGTAGAGTTTCTTCAGACATGGTTCTGAAGGTAGGAAGATGGAGAATACCTTTTTTGATAAGCCGTAGTGCCCCCACATCTTTAGCGGTTGAGCTTGCAGAAAAAATAGGTTTAACTCTTATAGGCTTTTTACGAGGAGAAAGGTTTAATGTTTACTCCCATCCTCAGCGGATAAAAAACTTAGAAAACATGGGAGGATAAAATGAGTATAAAGATAGGTTTTTACGGTGGGGCAGAAGGGGTAACAGGAAGTTGTTTCTTATTAGACATAAGAAACACCAAAATCTTGGTTGACTGTGGACTTTTCCAAGGATTTGAAAGCTCAAAAAATCAAAACCACTTTCCTTTTGACCCTAAGGAGGTCTCTTATCTTATCCTTACGCATGCCCATATAGACCACTGCGGAAGGCTTCCTCTTCTGGTAAAAGAAGGATTTAGAGGAAAAATCATCTGCACCAAACCCACCGCTCAAATCGCTAAAATAATGCTTCTTGACGCAGCTAAGGTGATGAAAGAACACTACAAAACCCTTTACAAAAAATCAGTAAGAAAAGGGTTAGACCTTCCTCCCCCTCCTCTTTATGACGAATACGACGTGTTAGAATCGTTAAATTTTTTTAAAATAATCATAAATTTTGATCAGCCGCTGATTTTAAAAGACAGAATAAAAATCGTGTTTAAAGATGCAGGTCATATCCTTGGTTCTTGCTTTGTTCAGATAGAAGACTTAGAAACTAAACAAAAGATCACCTTTTCTGGAGATTTGGGGAATAAAAACAAACCTATCGTAAGAGATTTTGACTATCCTTTGCCTACAGATTTTCTCTGTATAGAAACTACCTATGCCGATAGAGACCATAAATCCTTTGAAGAATCTAAACAGGAGTTGTTAGAGGCTATTACTGAAACCTTTAAAAGAGGTGGAAATGTCTTTATTCCTACCTTTGCCCTTGAAAGAGCTCAAGAAATCCTTTACACCTTAAGAGAGTTTTACGAACAAGGGCTTCTTCCCCAGTGTCAAGTTTTTTTAGACAGTCCTCTTGCCATCAAAGCTACCAGAATTTTTAAAGATAATCCCGAATTTTTTGACGAAGAAGCCTATAAAATTTTTACCCATAAAGACCCGTTTGATTTTCCTTATCTTGTCTTTACAGAAGACGTAGAAGAATCTAAACAAATAAATAATGTCAAATCAAGGGCTATAGTAATCGCAGGAAACGGGACGATTACTGGAGGTAGAATTCTTCACCACTTAAGAAACAACATCTATCGTCCTGAGTGCAGTTTAGTTTTCGTAGGGTTTCAGCCTAAAGGAACCCTGGGAAGATTTATCGTAGATGGGGCTAAAAAAATCCATATTTTAGGTGAGGAATTACCTGTAAGGTTAAAGGTTTATACGATAAACGGATTTTCTTCTCATGCGGGACAAAAAGAATTGTTAGACTGGCTCTCTCGTTTAGACCAAGTGAAAAAACTATTTTTAGTCCATGGAGAACCTGAAAAAATGGAGATCTTTAAAAAAATGCTCTCAGAAAAATTTCCAGAAAAATTTCCAGAAATATACATTCCAAGTCTATATGAGGAGATAGAATTGAACTAAAAACATCAACCTAAACCAATGCAAAAAGAGGAAAACATGGAAAAAGAGAGGTTAGTACCAGATACAAGTATTTTTACTAATCCAGATGTTTACAAACAATTTGGTGAAAACCCTTCAGAAGCTTTTACTAACTTTCTTCTAATGGTAGCTGAATTAGAAGGGGAAGTAAACGTGTATATTCCAAGCTCTGTGTTTGAAGAATTAAAAAGAATGCTTAGCCATTTAAAGCTTCCGCCTAAAGCAAGGTCTGTGCTTAAAGTTAAATCACCTAAAAAGTATGAACTTTATATCCCTGCTTTTTTGATGTATGAATTTATAGAAGAATTAAGAAATAGGATTAACAAAGGGCTTAGGATAGCTGAAGAAGCAGTGAAGGCCTCAACCTACAAAAAACCTGAAGAGGTTCTTAAATTTTTAAGAAGAAGATATAGAGAAGTTTTACGAGAAGGGATCGTCGACAGTAAAGAAGACTTAGAAATAATCCTTTTAGCCCTTGAGCTTGATGCCCTCGTTCTTTCTGCAGATAGAGGAGTCCTTAACATGGCAGACAAATTAGGTCTAAGGTACCTTGAACCGCAAGACATAAAGGAAACCTTAGAAGGGTTTAAACTTTGGTAAAAAGTGTTTAAAGTTTTAGTTCATTAAACATAATGTCTTGAAGGATAAGCTCAGCTAAATCTTGAGAAAGAACTTTTAAAGCTTCTTCTCTGCCAGGGTCTAAAAAAGTAACTACTTCTGATTGATTTACACGATAAATTTCATAACGGTTTATAGTCCGTTTTAAAAGAACCTTTCCGGTCTTTTGTTCTATAAGCTGATATTCTCCCTCAAAATTGATCTTTCTTTCTTTAGTAATCAAAAAGGTTTCATAAGAGACTGGGTCAAAATAAATCTTTTTTACTTCTCCTCTTAAAACCAGATCTGCCTTAGTTTGGTCATAGACAGGAACCAAAAACTTTCCTTGAGCAAACTTATGTCTTAATGCATAAGCTACATACTCACCTAAGGAGGTTTCAGAAGAGTAGTTTTTCCAGGGAGGAATATAAATAGTCTTCCATTCTTCCTTCAGATATAAAGGCCGTTGATAAACGCTATAACCACAAGAAAAAAGGAAAAGGCTAAACCACAAAATTAATAAGCTTCTTAGGTACAAAGACCACATTTTTTATGGTTTTACCCTCCAAATATTTTTTTACCTTAGGCCTTTCCTTTATCATCGCTTCTATCTCTTCTTTGGTGGCCTCAACAGAAACCTCTAACTGATCTCTTACCTTTCCGTTAACCTGAACTACAAGAATATAAGTCTCGTCCTGTAGCCAAGCCTCTTCATATTCAGGAAATCTTTCTAAAGAAACAAAACCTTTTCTTCCAAGCTCTTGCCATAACTCTTCAGCCAGATGAGGACATACAGGAGATATTAAAAGCACTACTTTCTCTAAACACTCTTTTAATAGTTTTTTGTGCTGTAAGTTATTGAGGTCTAAATCATTTAAATGGTCTTGAAGGAAATTTAAGAATTCCATAATAGCAGCAATCCCTGTGTTAAACCTAAGCCTTTTTTCAAAATCTTCAGACACTTTTTTGATGGTTTTGTGCAGTTTTTTTCTAAGCGGTACTAACCTTGTCTCAAGCCCACTAAAATCTTCGGAGGTATATTCTATTTCTCTTAAAACCTCAGCATACTCTAAAACAAGATTATAAAGTCTTTTCAAAAACCTATAAGCTCCCTCTATACCATGGTCACTCCATTCAAGGTCTTTTTCAGGAGGAGCGGCAAAGGAGATAAAAAGTCTTACAGTATCTGCCCCATATTTCTTTACCATAACATCTGGGTCTACTACGTTACACTTACTTTTTGACATCTTCTCAAACTTACCCACAATAATGTCCTGCCCACAACCATCCTTTAAACACTTTCCTTCAGGAGAAACTTCCTCTGGATAAACCCATCCATGCACAGGACATTTATAGGTTTCTTTGATAACCATCCCTTGAGTAAGGAGGCTTTTAAAAGGCTCGTTGAGATTAAAATAACCAAGGTCCCTCAAAACCTTGGTGAAAAACCTGGAATAAAGTAGATGCAAAATCGCATGTTCTATCCCACCGATATATTGATCTACAGGTAACCAGTAATGAAGGTCTTCTATGTTAAAAGGTTCAGGATAATCAGGACAGGCAAACCTTGCAAAATACCAAGAGGACTCCATAAAAGTATCAAATGTATCTGTTTCTCTTTTTGCTGGTCTACCACATTTAGGGCAGGTGGTATCAACAAACTCAGGTAAATTAGGTAAAGGAGACCTACCGGTAAAGTCTATCTGAACATCTGTAGGTAAAACTACCGGAAGGTTTTCAATTTTTTCAGGAACGATACCGCAATTCTCACAGTATATCATGGGAATAGGGCAACCCCAATATCTTTGCCTTGAAACCCCCCAATCCCTAAGCCTATAGGTTGTTTTTTTACGACCTAAACCTTTTTCCTCAAGATAAGCGGTTATTTTAGCCTTTCCTTCTATACTTGGAAGTCCTGTAAAAGGACCTGAATTTACCATGATACCAGGTTTTTCATAGGCTTCTTTGAGGTCTTCAGGGCTTAATTCTATCCCTTCTGGTTGAATAACCACTTTTATAGGAAGGCCATATTTTTTAGCAAACTCAAAGTCTCTCTGATCATGAGCAGGAACACACATAATAGCTCCTGTTCCGTATTCCATAAGCACAAAATTAGCAGCGTATACAGGAATTTTTTCGCCGGTTAGAGGATGAACGGCATAACTTTCCAAAAATAAACCCTCTTTTTCTGCCATACCAGCTTCGATCTCTCTTCTTTCTTTTCTAACCTTGTCTATAAATTTGTCTAAAACTTGGGTTAATCCTTTTTTTTCAGCCAATTTTTTAGCTAAAGGATGATCAGGAGAAAGAGAAATAAAGGTTGCTCCATAAAGGGTATCAGGACGAGTGGTATAAACTATCAAATCCTCTTCTATGTCTGGAAGGAAAAACTTAATTTCAGCCCCTTCACTTTTTCCTATCCAGTTTCTTTGCATCACGATGACCTTTTCAGGCCAATATTTCTCAAGCTCATCCAGATCCTTTAAGAGTTCTTCTGCATAAGCGGTTATCTTTAAAAACCAACCTTCCATTTCTTTATAAGTAACCTCAGTACCACAACGCCAGCAACCACCATCTTCTACCTGTTCATTAGCAAGCACAGTATGACAAGAAGGGCACCAATTAACCAAAGAAGTCTTCCTATAAGCAAGCCCACGCTCATACATCTCGATAAAAAATCTTTGTTCAAATTTATAGTAGTTTGGGTCGCAGGTAGCCAATTCTCTTTTCCAGTCATAACTAAAACCAAGCTTTTTAAGTTGGTTTTTCATGTACTCTATGTTAGAATAGGTCCATTTCGCAGGATGAACCCCGTGTTTTAAGGCGGCGTTTTCTGCAGGAAGTCCAAAGGCATCCCATCCCATAGGATGGAGCACATTATAACCTTTCATCCTTTTTACACGGGCTAAGATGTCCCCTAAGGTATAATTCCTCACATGACCCATGTGTATCCTTCCTGAAGGATAAGGGAACATCTCAAGAACATAATATTTAGGTTTAGAGGGGGCTGTCTTTGCCTCAAAAACCTTATGTTTTTCCCAAAGTTCTTGCCATTTCTTTTCTATCTCAGAAAAATCATATTTTCTCATAAAGGCACCTCCTCAGCAGAGATGGCTTTTACAGGACAGTTTTCTATGGCTTCTATACAATTACATATCTTACATCCTTCTAAATTATATACTAAAGCCTTCTTTTCTGGCCCCCAACTAAAAACCTCAGGACATACCTCTATACAATATCCGCACCCGATACAAAGCTCTTGGTCTACTTCTAAAGAAAAAATCATTACAATTTTTCCTGATAAATGTTTTCTACTATAGCCTCGGCAAACTCTGAGCACTTAACCTCTTTTGCCCCCTCAAGTTGCCGAGCTAAGTCATAGGTAACTATCTTTTGTTGAATAGTCTTAGCCAACCCTTTCCATATAAGCTCTGCAGCCTCTTTCCATCCAAGATACTCAAGCATCATCTTACCAGAAAGTATAAGAGAAGAAGGATTAACCTTATCAAGCCCAGCATACTTAGGAGCAGAACCATGGGTAGCCTCAAACACCGCATACCCATCTCCTATGTTAGCCCCTGGTGCCATCCCTAATCCACCTACCTGAGCGGCTAAAGCGTCAGAAAGATAATCTCCGTTTAAATTAGGAGTAGCAAGTACTCCATATTCTTCGGGCTTAAGTAAAGCCCACTGAAACATAGCATCTGCTATCCTGTCGTTTATAACTACCATCCCCTCAGGTAAACCTTCAGAAAACCTTTCTTTTATCTCTTCCTCTAACACTACCTTATCAGCAAACTCTGTTTTAGCTACCTCATAACCCCAAGCTCTAAAAGCACCTTCTGTATATTTCATAATGTTACCTTTATGTACCAAAGTAACCGTTCTATATCCGTTATCTAAGGCATATCGAATAGCTTTTCTAACCAACCTTGAAGTCCCAAATTTACTTATGGGTTTTATCCCTATACCAGAATCTTCTCTTATTTCTTTTTCAAAGTTCTCCCTGATGAACTCTATCAATCTTTTTGCCTCCGGGGACCCTGCAGGAAATTCTATTCCGGCATAAACGTCTTCAGTATTTTCTCTAAAAACTACCATGTTTACTTTTTCAGGGTTTTTAACAGGCGACGGGGTGCCTGGAATCCACCTCACAGGCCTTACACAGGCATAAAGATCAAGTACCTGTCTTAAGGTAACGTTTAAACTTCTAAACCCTCCACCTACCGGGGTGGTTAAAGGACCTTTTAAAGCTACTACCGAACTTTTGATAGTCTCTAAGGTCTCTTCCGGAAGATAATTACCTGTCTCTTTAAAGGCTTTTTCTCCTGCCAAAACCTCTTTCCACAAAATCTTCCTTTTTCCTCCATAAGCCTTCTCAACAGCAGCATTTAACACCTTTAAAGTAGCCCTCATGATATCAGGACCAATTCCATCTCCTTCTATATAAGGAATCTCTGGGTCATCAGGCACGATAAGCGATAAGTCTTCAGCAATTTTTATTTTACCCATCTCCTCCCCCTTAACAGAATAATAGTCTTGTTTGTTTCAAATCTACCACATCTTGATTAAACTAACAACGTATAAACTGTTTGATTTTAAAAGATTTTATTTTTAAGTCTAAAAAAGAAACCTATTTCTTAGATTTTTTCTTTTTAGAAACCTTCTTAGAAGGTTTTACTTTTTCTTTACTAAGTTCATAAAGCTTTTTAAGTCCTTTGCTAACCTCTTTATGAAAATTTTCAGCCTTCTTTCCGGTAAGAAGCTCTATAACATCATCTATAGTTTCTACAGTGTAAACATGAAATGTCCCTTTTTCTATCTCCTCTAAAATCTCATCGTCTAAGAGAAGATTATCAAAATTTTGACGAGGGATAATAACTCCTTGATTTCCAGTGAAATTTTTAACTTTACAAACTCGGTAAAAACCCTCTATTTTTTCTTTAATACCTCCTACAGGTTGAATGTTGCCAAACTGGTCTATAGAACCTGTAATCGCAAGATTTTGTTTGACAGGAATTTTTGATACCGCCGAAAGAATAGCCATAAGTTCTGCGGCTGAAGCACTATCTCCTTCTACTGGTTCATAAGCTTGTTCAAACGTTAAAGTACAGGAAAACTGAAGAGGAAAATCAGTGCTATAACGATTATAAAAATAAGAAGAAAGGATAAAGACCCCTTTAGAATGGATCGGACCGCTCATGTCTATTTCTCTTTCTATATTGACCACCCCTCGGCTTCCTGGAAAAACATTGGCGGTTATCCGAGAAGGTCTACCAAAACTATAGTCTCCAAGCACATATACACTAAGCCCATTGACTTGACCGACTTTTTCTCCTTCAACCTCTATAAGGATTTTTCCTTCTTTTATCAATTCTCGTATCTTTTCTTCTATGATGTTAACTCGATAAATACGTTCCCTAATCGCTTGTTTTATTTCTTTTTCTGTAATATACTGAGATTGAGAAAACGTGTTTGCCTCTCTTAGAAGGTCTATCAAATCCTGAATGATCAAATTTATCTTTTTTCTATTCCCTGCTTGATAAACGGCATACCTAAAAAGTTCGCTAAGTCCTGAGCTATCAAGGTTTTTCAATTTTTCTTCGTCTATTATTTTTTTTACTACCTTGGGAAAAAGAGAGATTACTTCTTCATCTATAGAAACTACTGGCTCAAACTCTGCTTTAAGCTTAAAAAGCTGAGGAAATTCAGGGTCATAGAACATAAGAAGCTGATAAAGATAAGGGTCTCCTATTAAAAAAACTTTAGCAGAAAAAGGTACAGGTTCTGGCAAAATACCTATATGGGGAACTGGTATCTCCTCTATCATCCCTCCCATAAGGTGTAATTCTTTATGAAGAAGGGTTCTTTTTAAGAGGATCCATACATAAGGATTTTTTAAAACCTCCCAAAGGTCAAGAATTACATACCCTCCGTTGGCCTTATGAAGGATACCTGGAGCTAAGCTTAGATGGTCGGCATAAAGAATACCCATCTCTGCCTTGTAGTTTATCTGTCCAAAAAGACCTTTAAGGGTAGGTATCCTTTCATAAATAACCGGAGCACCTTGGGTTTGGGAGTTATCAACCAGCACGTTTACCCTAAACATGTTTAACGCGCGGTTGATGTTGTTTTGAATCATTACATTACCTTTAAGTTTTTCCCAGTCTATAAATATTTGAATGTTCTTAACCAACTCTTGTTTTAAACTACGCAAGTATTCTTGGAAACCCTCTACCTCAGAAAATTCCTCTTCTAAGGGTTTACAAGCTTTATCAATCAAATTTTCGGCTATTTTCTGGCGCAGTTTTAAAAGGTTTTCTCCTAAGAGATTGTCAAGTTCTCTTAATTTCCTCAAATAATCTCTAAACTTAGGTTCAAAAGCCTCAAGGTTTTTGTGATACTCTTCTCTAAGTTGAGGATTGTTTAAAAGTTCTTCCTGAGAAACAGGGGCTTGTACCCTAAAAAGAGGCATCAACCTTACTCCCTCAGGACCAAAAAGCACCATTAAGTTATAAGACTTAGCTTCTTCTACTAATTGATTTATAATTTTCTCTTTCTGAGAATCTATCTCTTTAGTAAGGACGTTTAACTCTTCCTCATACTCTTTACCTTCGAAGGCCTTAAAGGTTTCTCTTTTTAAAAATTCTAAAATGTTTTCTATATGATTAGCAAACTTTTTTCCATACCCAGAAGGTAAAATTAGAACTTTGGGTTTATAAGGGTCTTGAAAGTTGTTTACATAACAGATGTCTTTTGGGGTAGGTTTAGAAGAGGCTATCTCTTTTAATCTCTTCAGGGTATAACGACTTCTTCCGATACCATTGGGGCCACAGACATAAACATTATAGTCTTCTTGATCTATGTTTAAAGCAAGGTCAAAGGTCTTTTCGACCCTTTTCTGTCTAAAATAACACTCCTCAGGTTTAATATCCTCTGTGCCAGAGGAAAACTCTACCTTTATTCTAAGATCCTCTTTTTCTACCTTTTTCCAGCCCATAATGGTAAGATTTTAAAATAAAAAATCTAAAAAGGCAAGCCTTTTGTAAAGATTATCCTAATTAACCTTCTATATACATTTCTATCTATCTCTTATACGATAGAAACTAACCACATCAAGGGTTGCTAATCTCATCGACTAAACCTTTTCTTTATTATCGATTTATAAAGTTCCTTCTTTTATTGCAAAATTACCGCAGATTCTCATAGTTAAGTCTAATTCCATGTCTATCCTTTAGTTTATTCTTGAAAGTTTTCTGAGCCTCATAGTGTTTTTGTAATTTTAAGTTGAAAGGATAGCACATTATACTTTTGTTGGTTGACTTAAAAAGAATATGGATTACCTTTTAAAAAGGTAGATTAATTCAAAAATAGTAGGAGGTAGTCTTATGAAAAACAAACTTATGCAGTATGTAAGCTTTTTGGTATTGTTTTTTTTTATCGGGTTTTTGTTTACAGGTTGTGTGCCTGAAACCAGTCAAAAAACCAAAGAAGGAGCAACCATTGGGGCGGTAGCCGGGGCGGTTATCGGGGCTTTGATAGATAAAAACAACCGTTGGAGAGGGGCGGTTATAGGTGGGGTTATCGGTGGGGTTATCGGAGGAACAGCTGGAAGTATCATGAACAAGGCAGCTACTGAAGCAGCAACCACAGGAAAACCTGTAGAATATGTAAGCGAAGATAAAGTTCAAAGGGTTTATGCTACTCCTGTAGGTAAAAAAGATAATTGTGAAGAAGTAAAAGTACAATATTACGAGTACGGTAATTTAGTTAAAGAAGAAACCAAATTGGTTTGTAATTAACCCTTAGTTTAGTTCTGCCAAGGCCTGCTTTATTCTTTGGCAGGCCTCTTTTAACTTTTCTTCTGAGATAGCAAAAGAAACCCTTACAAACCGGTCGTCTCCGAAGGCAATCCCAGGAACCACAGCTACCTTGGCTTCATCTAAAAGATATTCTGCCAAGTCCAAAGAACCATTTATTTCTTTACCTTCCTTAGTTTTTTTCTTGTAATAAGCAGAAACATCGGCAAATAGATAAAAAGCCCCCTGCGGCTCTAAAAACTTTATACCTGGGATCTTTTTAAGTTCCTCACAAAGCACCTTTGCCCTCTGTGCAAAAATACGGCACATTTTTTCTACCTCTTCTTGAGATGAAGTAAGGGCTATTTCGCAGGCTTTTTGGGCAAAATTAGTAGCATGTGAGGTGCTCTGTCCCTGAATATTAGCACAAATCTTTATAATTTCCTTAGGACCAACCAACCAACCTATTCTCCAACCTGTCATAGCATAAGTTTTAGAAACCCCGTTTACCAAAAAAACCCTATCTCTTAAATTCGGGGCCACAGATAAAATATTTTTAGGTTTGGCAAAATCAAACCTTAGTTTGTCGTAAATATCATCACTTAACACCCAAAGGTTGGTTCTTTTTAATACCTCAGAAAGCTCTTTTAAAAACTTATCAGAGTAAATACAACCTGTTGGGTTTGAAGGACTGTTGAGAATGATACCTACGGTATTAGGGGTAATAGCGGCTTCTATGTCAGCGATAGAAGGCTCAAAACGGTTATCCATGTCAGAAGGGATAAACTTAGGTATACCACCTGCAAGCTCAACCATCGCAGGATAAGAAACCCAATAAGGAGAAAGGATTAATACCTCATCTCCTTTGTCTACCAAGGCTAAAAGAAGATTAAAAATAGCCTGCTTAGCTCCTGTAGTAACCAAAACCTCCTCTGGAGTATAATCAAATCCATAGTCTTCTTTTATCCTATAACAAATAGCCTTTCTTAGGGTTAAAAGTCCATAGGTTGGTATATATTTAGTAAAACCTTCGTCTAAAGCCTTTTTACAACTTTCTTTAATATAAGAAGGGGTATCAAAATCTGGCTCCCCAGCAGAAAGATTGATAACATCAACCCCTTGGGCTTTTAAGGCTTTAGCTTTAGCGTCTACCGCTAAAGTAGCAGAAGGTTTTAAATTTTTAGCTCTTTCAGAAAGTTTTAACATAATGTTTCCCCCTTTCAAATTATGGTAAAAACTATTTTAAAAAATTTACTGAAGTTTGCCAACCCCTTCTCCTCTAAATTCTACAACCACCTGAACAGGTCTATCAATCGGTAAAGGTGAGGCGCTTTTTAAACATCTTTCTACTGCAACATTAAAATCATTAACCGAAGATTTTTTTAAAAAGGTATAACTTAAGATCTTTCCATCAGGAGCGATGTTTATCTTCACCATGGCTGTTAGGTCTTTTTGATTTTTAAGATAAATAGGGATTTCAAAGTGATTCTGTAATTTTCTTTTTATCAAAAACAAATACTCTGAACTTAAAGACTGCCCTCCTTTGGTCCCATGTCCAACTTGTCCTAAAGATGACCCTCCTACCTCGGATTTCTCTTTAGGTCCTTTGAGAGAAGCTTTATCCTCAACTGCCCCTCCACCTTGTTTTAAGCTTGCAAGCTTTCGGTTTAAAAGACCTATTTCCTCCTTAGAAAGATCTAACCCTTTTTGCTTAGCTTTAGCTATTTGGGCTATTCTTTCTTCTAATAATTTCTCTTCCTTAACCTCCCTTCTACCAAGGGTTTCTTCTCTTTTAAAAGAAACTCCCTTAGCCAAAGGTTCAGGCTGATTAAACTGAATTTCTTCTAAGCTTTTAAGTGCTGTGTGCGAAGAAAAGCTTTCTGAATTTACCATCTCAGAAAGCACCTTTACTTTTAAGGGTTCGGACTTATCGGATAAAAAACGGAGGTTAGAAAAAAGCAAAAACAAAAAACAAAAATTAAGCAATAAAGAAAAAAAGTAACAAGATAAGTCAGACTTACTAACCATGTTTTTAGTGTTCAGATTGGGTTAACAAACCTAACTCAGAAAAACCTGCTTTTTTTAACTCAGAAAGCACCTTAGCCACCACTCCGTAAGGGCAATCTTTATCAGCCTCTATTTGAATCTCTTTAGCCAGATCCTTTTTTCTGGCTTCTTCAGCCCATCGGGATAACACTTCTAAGCTTATTTCCTCTCCATAAAGTTTAATATTTCCTTCTTTAGTAACTGTAATTTTAACAGGTTGGGTTTCTTTTTGAGTTATAGGAAAATCCTTAGTCTTAGGAAGTTCGACCTCAATACCAGAGGTAAGAAGAGGAGCGGTTATCATAAAAATGATAAGAATAACCAATACTACATCGACCAGAGGGATGATGTTTATATCAGCCTGTAAGTCTTTGCCAATTTTCATACACTAAAACAGTAATTTACCATAGGTTTTCTTCAGAAAGAAGCACATCACGAATATAAACTATCCCTTTTTCTAAAAGCTTTTCCTCTGAAAGTTCAAGGTCCTCTTTAGAAAACCCTGCTACCTCTCCCCTTCTAATCATCTCTTTTAACTCGGGTAGGTTGTAAGAAAACAAAAAAATCCACTCAAGCAAATCGGCGGTTAAGGGAGTATCTAAAAATTTTTGTCTTTTTGAGACCACCTCTCCCCACAAGTCATTATAGTATAAATATTCTTCAAGGCCTTGTTCTTTAAGATAGTCTATAATCTTAATACTTCTTTCTTCATAATGACCTTTACAATGGGTCTCTCTTATGATTTTAAAAATTTCCTGTTTTTCTCCATTTTCATTTTGGGATATATACCTTGCTAAAGGATAAAGCCTGCAAGAAGAAGGCCTGTCCTGATAGACCTTACATCCCTCTTTTTCGTCTAAGAAAGGACAGGCCATAGAATATGGGTCCATGTTGATAGAAATCACCGGAAGTTGAGTGACCTCACCTATATAGGCTTCTCCAAACTTTTCTACAAACTCTTCTACTGAAAGGTTTAAAGCCCTTCTTAATCTAAGAAAATCATAGGGTGTAAGCACTAATTTTACGTCATAACAACAGCGGTTAAAACAAACAATACCTTTATAGCAGTTAAACTTTATTTGGTCTTCCCGAGAAAAATCTTTGGGGTCAAAGATAAACTGATGCATTATTCGGCGATCTCTCCTTCAGAAGAAAATTTAGGTTTTCCTGTTTCTACCAATTTAAACCTATCTTTTAACTTTTCGAGCACCTTAGGAAGGGTGGTGTATTCCATTTCTTCAGGAGGAAGTCTATGAGGTTCGAAAATCCCTTGACGTCTTAAAATGTCAGCCATCTTATTACATTCTTCCCTGGCTTTATCAAATGCTGGGTCATCGAAAAGATCTGATGGACCGACCAGATAACCATCTGCTATCTGATAACCAGCAGCTATTACACGGGGAGGACCATCAAACCTGGTAGGTTTAGCATTTTTAAAAGAAACCGGCATAAGAGGACCTGTGTGAGACCCTCTCATCCATCCTTCTACCAGCCAAGGCCTGGCAAAGGGCTCTAAGATTTCTCCTACCGCTGGGAAACCGCTTTGAGCTCTCACAATAAGGACCGGGTCGTCTTTTCCTACATACCTTCCTGCCATAAAAGAAAGCTTTTGAGTGGAGGCAGCAGCAGCTATCTCTCCGTCAGACTTTCTATAAACCGCCCTAACTACATATCGACTGGTAGCACCTATAAAAACTAAAAGGTCATAAAGCTCTTCAGGGGTTTTAAGTTGAATCCCCATACCGGTATAAGCATCCATTACATCAAAAATAAAACCTTCGTGCATAGAAGGATCTATTACCAACCCTGCGGTATTCATCGGATCAGCAAACATTTCATAAAGAGGAAGGTTCCAAGCACTGGGAGAGGTTTTATCTGCAAAAAAGACGATGACAGGTTCACTTTTCCTCTCCACAAACTCCATCTCTGCTACCCCTGGACCCATCCCTTTAACGTTTCCTGAAAAGGCATCGCTAAGAAGATCCTGCCCTGCCCCATACATCTTTAATTTTTTGGCAACCTCTGTCCCTTCTTTAAAGGCATTCCAAGCAAGTTCATGCACGTCAGAAGAATCAACCCCTTTAGTATGGGTCATAACCAAGGCTATATCATCCCCACAAACTAAAACTGAGAGGTCCCTTATTATTCCTCTATCTTTCCCTTCCTCGGCTACTTCTCTTACCTTAGCAAGCACATCTTTATGGACTGAAGAATGACCTACAAAACCTCCTATGTCTGCCTTTATCACCGATAATGTAAGTTTCATAATACCCTCCTTTACAAATTTTAAATTTTACCGAAAATAAATAAAAAATACTTTTGGAATGAATTATAGCACACACTTATAAAAAAGTAAACCTTAAAATGAAAGACCTAAACAAACAAAAAACCGCAGTAGCTATTAAGTATGAGCCAGAAGAAGAAGCGCCAAAAGTAGTAGCTAAAGGAAAAGGTTACCTTGCAGAACTTATTCTTGAAATAGCTAAAAACAATAATATTCCTATAAAAAAAGATTCCAAATTGGTCCAAGAACTGTATAAACTTGAGATAGAAAAACCTATTCCTCCTGAACTTTATAAAACAGTAGCTGCTATATTAGCTTGGGCTTACAATCTTAATCAGAAATTAAAAGATAAATTTATCAAAAATTTTCTTAAATAAAGTCTTGTCAATTTTAAAAAATTCGTTATAACACTCTTTTAACACATTCGTACGGAGGTTTTTTATGTTTAAGGTTCCTGAAGATCGCCTCTATACGGAAGGGCATCTATGGGTGAAAAAGAAGAAAAAAAAGTTGGTACGAATAGGTATTACTGAATATTTTAGTCTTAAAAATATGGAAATCATAGACATAGACCTTCCTGAAGAGGAAGAAGAGTTTGAGAAAGACGAAATCTTCGGAAGTATTGAAACCATAGAACAGGTTTTCGACCTTTTGATGCCTGTTTCTGGTAAAGTGGTTAAAGTTAACGAGAAGGTTTTAGAGGACATAGAAATCCTCAACGAAGACCCATTGGATGAAGGTTGGCTTATCGAGGTGGAAATGGTCAATCCAGGTGAACTCGAAGAGCTTTTACCTCCGGAAGATTATGAACTACGTCTCGAAGACTTAGAAGAAGCAGGTACAGAAAAGTTTTTGGAGGAAGAAGAAGAATGATTGCCTGTATATTTCCTGGACAAGGTTCTCAGTATATAGGTATGGGAAAAGAATTTTATGACCATTTTTCTTATGTAACAGACCTTTTTATAAAAAGCGAAAAGATTACAGGTATCCCGGTTAGAAAATTATGTTTTGAAGGACCGATGGAGGAGCTTACCCAAACAGAAAACCTGCAAGTATGTCTAACAGTGATTAACCTCGGTTGCTTTGCTGTATTTGTGAACGAGGTTTTAAAGGGTGATAAAAGTAAAATTTCTTTTGTAGCCGGTCATAGTCTGGGAGAATACAGTGCCCTTTTTGCGGCTGAGGTTTTATCACTTGAAGAGGTTCTTTTAGCCGTTAAGCTTAGAGGAAAGGTTATGCAAGAAGCAGGTGGTAAAACCCCTTCTGGAATGTATGCTATCATCGGATTAGAAAAAAACGAAGTCGAAAACCTCATAAATCAAGTCGAAGGCTTGGTAGTGGTGGCTAATTTTAACTCCCCTAAGCAATTAGTCATAAGCGGTGAACTTAAAGCCATAGAAGAAGTAGCCCAAAAAGTTAAAGCCTTAGGAGGGAAGGCTGTAAAACTGAAGGTAAGCGCTGGATTTCACAGTCCTTTTATGAAAGAAGCAGAAGAAAAACTTGCTCCCTTCTTAGAAAATCTTTCTTGGGAGGACCCTAAAATACCTGTAGTAAGTAATGTCTCCGGTAAGATTGAAACCGAAGCTGAAAGGCTTAAAACCCTTATGAAGTCTCAAATGACCTCTTCTGTAAGGTGGACTGACTGTGTTCAGTGTATGTACCAAAATGGGGGGAGGACTTTCGTGGAACTTGGTCCTAAAAAGGTATTATGTAATCTCATCACCCAAACTTTAGAAAACCAACCTTTTCACTGTTTTAACTTAGAAAATTTAGAAACTTTATCAAACTTAGAAAAGACTTTACAAATAAATTTGGTAAGATAAAATTAATAGATTATTTAAAAATAAAAGTAGGCCAAAACCCTCAATAAATTTTGTTAAGGAGGTAGTAAAATTTTTAAGATAAAGATAGATGAAAACAGATGTAAGGCTTGTGGATTATGTATTCATTTTTGTCCAAAACAGGTTTTAGACTTTTCTGAAAAACGAAACCTTCAGGGTTATAAAGTAGTTTATGCTAAAAACCCTGAAGCTTGCACTATGTGTGGAGTTTGCTATCTTGTATGTCCTGATATAGTTTTTACCAGAGAGGATCAAGATGAAAAAAGATAAAAAGATTTTAGTCAAAGGCGTTGAGGCTATCGCTTTAGGTGCTTTAGAAGCCGATTGTAAATGCTATTTTGGATATCCTATCACCCCACAAAACGACATTCCAGAATTTATGTCAAGAGAACTTCCTAAGAGGGGTGGGGTATTTTTGCAGGCAGAAAGCGAGCTTGCAGCCATCAACATGGTGCTTGGTGCTTGTGCTACCGGGACGAGAGCTATGACCAGTTCTTCAAGCCCTGGGATTTCGCTTATGTGTGAAACCTTTTCTTACTTAGCTGCCCTTGAATTACCAGCAGTAGTGGTTAATGTGATGAGAGGTGGCCCTGGTTTAGGGGGGATTGAAACCTCTCAAGGCGATTATTTTCAAGCTACCAAAGGCTCTGGTCATGGAGATTTTAGATTTTTGGTGTTAGCCCCGTCTAATGCTCAAGAGGCTTATGAACTAACCGCTAAAGCCTTTGAGCTTGCAGAAAAATATAGAAATCCGGTAATGGTGCTTTCTGACGCAATTTTAGGACAGATGAAAGAACCTATTGTTCTAAAAAAATTAAACATCAAAAAATATCCTATAGAAACTTGGGCTTTAACCGGAGCTAAAGGTAGAGAAAGTAGGTTTTTTAGAAGTTTATTTTTAGATGCTGAAGAGCTTAGACAACACAACCTTAAGCTTATGAAAAAATATCGCTTGATGAAAAAAGAAATAAGATATGAAGTAGATGTGGATAAGGATGTTGATGTATTGGTTGTAGCCTTTGGTTCTATGGCAAGGATAGCCAAGGAGGCTATCACAGACCTTCAAAACAAAGGTTATCAGGTAGGATATTTTAGACCTATTACTTTATATCCTTTTCCAGAAGCTCCTTTAAAAGAAATCGTTAGCCAAACTAAAAAATCGATAAAGATTTTAGTCCCTGAACAAAACTGTGGACAGATGGTTGAGGATGTAAAATTGGCGGTTGAAGGTAAAGCCGAGGTAATTTCTTTAGCTTATCCTCCAAGCGTAGTCCCTTTTCCAGAAGACCTAAAAAAGGAGATTAAAAAATGCCTAAGCCCTTCGAAGTCCCTAAAAGCTTAAAAAAGACCCCTTTTCACTATTGTCCTGGATGCCATCATGGAATAGCCCATAGGTTGGTTTGTGAGGTTATAGATGAGCTGGGTATCCAAGATAAAAGTTTAGCTATTTCTTCTATCGGATGCTCGGTTTTTCTCTATTTCTACATAGACGTAGACATGACCGAAGCCCCTCATGGAAGGGCTTGCGCTGCAGCTACCGGTGCTAAAAGGGCAAGACCTGATTTAATAGTTTTTACCTATCAAGGAGATGGGGACTTTGCTGCCATAGGTTTTAACGAAAGTTTTCAAGCAGCTGCAAGAGGAGAAAAAATTACCGCTATTATGATTAACAATAACATATATGGAATGACAGGGGGGCAGGCCTCCCCTACTACCCTTCCAGGACAAAAAACCACTACTACCCCCACAGGAAGAGACCCAGAAATTTTTGGCTACCCTCCTAAGGTTGCAGAAATTTTGGCCAATCTTGAAGGGGTTGCCTATTCAGCTAGAGTAGCCATGAACACCCCTAAAAGGATAGTTGAGACTAAAAAAGCCATCAAAAACGCCTTTTTAGCCCAAATACACGATTTAGGGTTTGGTTTTGTAGAAATTCTTTCTACCTGTCCTATCAACTGGAAGATGGACCCTGTGTCTGCGGTTAAACAAGTAGACAAGGTAGTTGAATACTTTCCTTTAGGTGTTTTTAAAGATAATGTAACTTCTTTTTTAAAAAATCAAAAATAAGGGGAGAAGACCTTGAGGTTAGAACTTATCGTGGCAGGTTTTGGAGGACAAGGAGTCCTTTTTGCAGGAAACTTAGTAGCCCAAGCTGCTATGCTGGCTGATTATCATGTAACCTATTTACCTGTTTATGGACCTGAAATGAGAGGAGGAACTTGCAACTGCACGGTGATCATCTCTGATTCTCCTATAGCCTCTCCTTTGGTGCTTAATCCTTCGTTTTCAATCATACTTAATCTTCCATCTTTTCTTAAATTTATACCAAGGCTTAAAAATAAAGGTAAAGCTATCATCAACTCAGATTTAGTAAAACCTGAAGAAATAGACAATTTAGCGATTTTACAACAAAAGTATAAACTCTATTTTGTGCCAGTAAATTCTTTAGCTGAAAGTTTAGGTTCTCCGATTTTAGCCAACATTTGTGCTTTAGGTGCCTTTTATCAGATATCTAAGGTTTTTTCTCGAGAAAACTTTAAAGAAGCTATAAAATACATGTTAGGGGAAGGGAAAGCTCATCTTATAGAACCTAACCTGAAAGCCTTTGAGCTTGGGGCTAAGTATATCGAAGAACACTATCAAAATCGATGAAAGCTGTTATTCAACGAGTTAAAGAGGCCTCTGTTTCTGTAGAAGGAAAAATTGTTTCTCAGATAAACCAAGGTCTTTTGGTTTTAGCTTGTGTAGAAAAAGGAGACGATGAGAAAATCGTTGATTGGATGGCTGACAAGGTCATTAACTTAAGAATTTTTCCAGACCAACAAGGAAAATTTAACCTAAGCTTAAAGGATTTAAACGGTGAAATTTTGTTGATTTCAAACTTTACGGTATGTGGTCATCTTAAAAAAGGAACCCGCCCTTCTTTTCATTTAGCAGAAGAGCCAACTAAGGCAGAGGCTACTTTAAGACTGTTAGCAGAAAAAATCAGACAAAAAGGGTTGATGGTAAAAGAAGGAATTTTTGGGGCTCATATGGAGATTTTTCTTGTTAACGATGGCCCCGTAACCATTGTTTTAGAAAAAACTAAACCCTCTAAAGAGGGTTAAAACCTTTAGT
>OGCH01000366.1_pt1 | contig 24747 bp, 25 predicted proteins | sample 1570111 | NCBI WGS metagenome assembly OGCH01 (sample SAMN03436243, study PRJEB24508) | hot springs metagenome | biome: Desert Springs; feature: Hot Springs; material: Water | place: USA: Great Boiling Spring, Nevada | collected 2008-12-01 | depth 0 m m | reverse complement strand
GTTCGGGCTGTTGCAGGCGATAGGCTACACGCGGCGCAGCTTACTGCTGCGGGTCTCGTGGGAGACGATTCTGGTGGTGCTGTTGGGCTGGGGGCTGGGCGTGTTGATAGCGCTGGGGGTGCTGAGTTGGGCGAAATGGGCAGTTATGGAGCCGCGCGGACTCTATCTGGAGCCGCTGGACCCCATCGCCTACCGCTACACGCTGCCCGTGCCCGTGATGGTGTTGCTCTTTGCGCTGGGCACCATCGGCTGGCGACTGCGCACCTTTGATCCTGTAGCGATTGTGGAGCGACGCATCGTCTAAACAGGGCAGGCACATCGGTCTGCCCCTACTCGCGTTTCTGGCTTTGGGCGGCTTTGATGGCGGCGCGTCGGCGTGCCTTAAGCCGTTTGAGCCGCCGATGACGACGCTGCCGCAGCTCGCGCTCCCGCATTCGCATCTGGTGCTCACCTCCTCCAAGTCGGACAGGTCAGATGGCTAAACAATCACGCGGGCATGCTCCAGCACATGCGGGCAGGGACAGTTGCGCTCCGTCGGGATTTTGGCAATCATTCCGAAAATCACCTGGCGAATGCGCTCGGCGTTGCGATGGAACACCTGCATCACCTCCTCAGCGGTAACGGGCGCAACCTCTCCCTCGGCGACCAGCCCGCTGTCATAGTCGGTGATTAACGAGATGTTCACCACGCACATCGCCAGCTCCCGTGCCAAATACGCCTCTGGATACTGGGTCATGTTGATGACCTCCCAGCCCATCGAGGTGAACCAGCGGCTCTCGGCTTTGGTGGAGAAGCGCGGACCGTTGATGACCACAATCGTGCCGCGCTCATGCACAGGGATGCCGCGGCTTCTAATCTCCTCGATGGCAATCTGGCGCAGCACGGGGCAGTAGGGGTCGGCAGGCGAGACATGATGCACAGTGGGACCCTCATAGAAGGTATCCGCTCGCCCGTGCGTGCGATCCACATACTGGTCGGCGACCACGAAATCGCCCGGTTTAATATGGGCTTGAAGGCTGCCCGCAGCGCATGGACTAATGATGCGCGTCACGCCCAGCTCCTTCATCGCCCACAGATTGGCGCGATAGTTAATCCGATGGGGTGGGATGCTGTGCTGGCGTCCGTGGCGGGGCAGGAAGGCGACCCGCCGACCCGCTATCTCGCCAATTGCAATCAGGTCGCTGGGCGCGCCGTAAGGGGTGTCGATCTTCACCTCTTCCACCTTATCCAGAAAGGAATAGAATCCGGAACCACCGAACACTCCGATCTCAGCGTAGGGCTTCATCCAGTTGCCTCCTGTTCTGTTCGATAGAGTGCAGGGCTTGGGCAGCGGCGCGCTGCTCAGCTTGCTTCTTGCTGGAACCACTTCCGCGCCCGATGGGTATATCGCGCAGGCGCACCTCCACCACAAAGGTTTTATGATGCGGCGTGCCATGCTCTTCGACCACCTCATACACGGGTGTGATGCGCCACCACGCCTGCGTACGCTCCTGCAGCTGCGACTTATAGTCGGGCACGGGAATTTTACCTTGGGCAAGGCTTTCCAGCTCGGGCTGGAGGTGCTGCAGAATGAAGGTACGGGCTGCTTTGTAGCCTTTTCGCAGATACAAAGCCGCCACCACCGCTTCGAAGGCGTCGCTCAAGATGGAGGGGCGCTCGCGCCCACCGGACGCCTCCTCGGCAGGACTGAGTCGCAGGAGCGGGGGCAAACCGGCGCGGCGTGCCGCCTCACACAGCACGCTCTCCCGCACCAAGCTCGCCCGCGCCTTGGACAGCTGACCCTGATCCCACTCTGGGAAAAGCTGAAACAGATGTTCGGCAATCACCAACCCCAGCACCGCATCGCCCAGAAACTCCAGACGCTCGTTGCTGGTGCTTAACTCGCCCTCTGTGTAAGACCGATGGGTCAGCGCCTGATTCCAGAGGGCATCATTTTGCAACCGCTTTGCCCAGTTCAGTCTGCGCAACCGTCCCAAAGCCATGCAACGGCTATTATACCCCTGTTCGGGCACGATTCGCTCCCCTTTTATACCTGACCGATGTCTGCTTACTCAACCTGAAGGAGGGGGCGACACACGCTTACTGGGGTGCGCAGTAGGTGATTTGGACGAACTCATCGGCATCTAAGCTCGCACCGCCGACCAGCACGCCATCAATTTCGGGCTGGTGCAGCAAGCCGTGTGCGTTCGACGCGGTCACGCTGCCACCGTACAAGATGCGCACATACTCGCCCAGCTCCGGCTCGTACATCTCGCACAGCAGCTGGCGAATGAAGCCGCAGACGCGGTTCGCCTCTTCTGCGTCGCACACCTGCCCCGTGCCAATAGCCCACACCGGCTCGTAGGCAACGACCAGCTCATAGAGTTCATCCGCTTCGATGCCCTGCAACGCCCCCGCTAACTGCTGACGGATGACCGCTTCGGTCTGACTCTGCTGGCGTTCGCTAAGCGTTTCGCCCACGCAGAGAATAGGCTTCAAGCCGTGTGGCAGCACCGCTCGGAGCTTCAGATTAAGCGTTGCCTCGTTCTCCCCAAAGTAGCGCAGATGCTGCTCGGTCAGGTTGGGATCGGGTTTGCCGAACCGCCCGCGCGTCTCCGAATGCCCTAAAATTACATATTCACAGCCGACTGCCACGAGCATCGGAGGCGAGATTTGCCCCGTGTAGGCGCCTGCATCAGCCCAGAAAACAGTCTGCGCCCCCAGTTTCAAATCACTGCCGCGCAGCGCGTCTGCCACGGCAGGTAGTGCGACAAAGGGTGGACATAGCACCACCTCCGCATTCAGGCGTGTGCCAATCCGCTGCCGTAAGATTGTAGCAAGCGCCGCAGCCTCCGCCGGAACCAGATGCATCTTCCAATTGCCTGCAATCAAGCATGGTCGCATACGAATCGCCCTTTTCTCTGATTCACGCGCCTCTTGCTGCTTCCTGCAAACTTAAAACAGACCGATTTTATGGCGGTTGCGTAGGGCGAAATATTGCCAGGCGTCGGCGAGGGTCGGCTCCCGAATGTAGACACCCCGCACCGTGCCGTAGCCCTCTTGAAGCAGGCGTAAGGCAAGCGCGTCGTTCGCCGAGAGGCTCAGGCGGTAGCCATCGCTCTGCTCCACGATGCGCAGCTCCACTGCACCCAGCGTATCCAGAACGGGCTGTGGGTCGAGGGTCTCTATCTCCAGTTGGGTCGCCTTCATATCGCGCAGCAGGTTGTCGGGGGTGTCGAAGGCAATCATGTGCCCGCGATGGAGCATCAGCACGCGATCGGCGCGGCGTGCGATGATAGGGTCGCGGGTGCTGAACAGCACCGCTGCACCGAATCGGCACCGATCCTCCAGCTCCATCCAAAGACGGCGCGCCCGCTCGAAATCGGCTTTGTCGAAGGGGTCATCCAGCAAGTAGAGACCTGCCCGTTGGGCAAGCGCGCCGCTCACCTGTAGCATGGCGCGTTCGCCTGATGAAAGCTCACTAATCGGGGTATCCAGCCGTTCACCCAATCCCAGCAGCTCCAGCAGGTAGACCGCGCGTGCCCATGTGGCGGCGTGGCGCTTCATCCATTTAGCGGGCGTCGTCGTGAGGGCAGCGCGCCCCGTCGGCAGCTGCGGCGTGCAGGCGAAATCGGCACACACCAATGTGCCCGACTCTAACTCAATCTCGCCCGCAATCAGGGCAAGCAGCAGGCTTTTGCCACTCCCGCTGGGTCCAAATAGCGCAACGCACTCGCCCCGATAAATCTCGAAGCTCATCGGCTGCAGGCGGAACTCGCCGACCGCTTCCGAGGCTATTTCGTGCGCTTGGAGTAGGAGCGTCTCGTCCAGCTCTGCCGTCTGCATCAGGGCACGACCTCCGGGTTCGTTTTGCGCATCGCGCTAAGCACCTGCTCGGCAAATCGCTTCAGAGTTTCCGCATCTCGCTCATAGTTGCCTGTAGTGGGTTTGAGGAAGCGCACGAAGTAGGCGCGTTGATGCATGCCAGCGACGCGTGCCACCAGCAGGAAGATGCGCGCGGTAGAGGTGTCGGGACGGTAGCCCAGTGGCGTGGAGTAAAAGTAGATGCCGACCGCCTCGCGCTTGGGATCCCGTAGGTTAATTAGATGCACCACGCGTGCGTGAATCGGCTCCCTCAGACCGGGCACTTTCAGTTCGACCTCCCGATTATCAGCAAACTCCCAATTTTGCACTCGGAAGCAGACCTGCGGGTTGTGGAACGCACCTGTGTGGGAGCCAGCTATAATGGTGAAATCGGCTTCCTCCCCGTTGCCGTTGACATAGATGCGGGCGATATACTCGTCGGGTTTCAGTTCGTTCGCTGCTTCAGCCGACATCTCATATTCCTGAATCAGGCGCCATTCGCCTATCGCGGCGGGCACGCGATGGAGGGTTTTCTCACCCGATTTGGCACCCACGCGAGGCATATACTGAATCGCAAGCAGCACACCCGCCATCAGCACGGTCAGCACCGCCATCGGCACTCGGAACCGCCGCCAATCCCCTGTGGAGGTGTGCGCCTGTACCGAATCGGCTCCGGCGAGCGGCTTCGCCCCGTCGGACAGCTCTGACTGGTCAGGCATTACCGCTTGATCCAACTGGTACTCTTCACCCCGCGCGTCTATCTTTTCCATCCGAGCCACCTCGCTATCAAAAAGAGCGCCACGAAGGGGATCAGAATCTCCAACGCGCCCGTAGTCGGAATATTCATCGTGCCCAGCACGGGCAGCGTCAGTTCGAACCCCTCATGCGCTATCTTACCTGCCTCTCGTCCAAAATGATGCCCGAAAATAGCGATTAGCGCGATGCGGATGCCGTTCGAAAGGATAGCTATCGGCAACAACGCCACAGGTAGCACCAGCTTTTTCCAAAGGGGCAGATCGACCAGTGTGAAGAAGAATAGGATAAAGGTGAGCAAAGCAATCGTGACCTTGAAACCGCTGCACTCCACGCCCACATGCAGCTCGTAGCCTGACGGCATGAGAAAGGTCACTTGGGAGGTGCGCAAGATGTTATAAAAGGGTGTCAGGATTGCCAACGCCACCTCAGTTGACCAAATCTTGATAGGGTTGGTAATCTCGTCGAACACCACGGAGGGCATCGGCATCATCAGGTAGAGAAAGAGCAGCGGGTAGAGCAGCACCCGCGTGATGCGCCTACCAAACAGCAAGAGGCTACCTCCAATCAAAAACAGGGGGAAGCCCATGCTGGAGAGCCAGCTGGAGTAGCCCCAGTGTCCCAGCAGGTGTAACGCAATGCCCCACAACAGGAGCGGGATGCCCCACCACGAGGGTTGTGCCTGCAGTTGCAGCAGTTGCTCCCGCCGCATCCAAATCATCACGATGGCCAACGGGGGCACAAGATAGGCGTAGCTATAGTAGCCTTGTGGGTCGCCCCAGCGCGGCAGCCAGTACCACTCGATCACCTCGCGATAGGCAAAAAGCAGCGCCGCAATATAGGCAATCACGAAGCCCGCCAGAATCGGGTGCGGACGGGGCAAACGCTTGACTTCCATTAGAAATTGATCCAGCATCGTGTCCACCTCCTACTGCGAGGATGCATTCCGAAAAGTCCAGTATTTATTGGCGAAAAAGTTCCAGAAGAGTACCATCAAGGTAGCAATCGCCTGCGCCCCGATGAAGAGCAGCGGATGAGGCTTCTGGGGCGGAGGCGGCAGGAACGGGCGAACAATGAGCGTGGTAATGGTCGAATTGAGCAGCATGCCGATGATGTTCACCGTCACAAAGCGGGCGAATTGGCTCATGCGCGCCTGCTTGCCGCGCACCCGAAAAGTCCAGCGACGGTTCCAGATGAAGCTATTGCAGGTGGCGGTGCCCGATGAAATCACTTTGGTGACAAAGACCGCCATCGTCTCGGCACGCAGTGTAAGACCCAGCCAGCTGGCGCCTTGGCTCAACCAGCTCCCAAGCAGGCGTGGCAGCGGCGTGCGATAGGTCAGAAAGAGCGCAAGCCCCCAGTCAAGCGCGGTGTTCATCGCACCCACCGTGCAGAATTTCAAGAATTGCCGCACGCCCGGCGGTAGGCTGCTCACGAGTGTGCGCGTTTGCTGCAGCATCGTTCATCTCCTCAGCATAACCCAAATCACAATCCCAAGCCAAACCAGTACCGAAAGCGCGATATGTCGATCGCCCACAATGAGCCGCTCCGGACTGCCACCTGCATCATAGCGGTGAACCAGATAGAAGTATCGGAACAGCCCATAAGTCACCACAGGCAAAGTATACCAGAGACCGGGATGATGCTGGGCTGTCTCGGACAGAATCACATAGATCGCGTAGGACTGGATGGCGAACACCATGCACATCGTCAGCAGATGTTCCAGCAGAGTGGTGGAGTATTCTCCCAGTGTGCTGCGATGGTTAATTGCGCCCTCGCCCAGTGCCACCAGCTCATGGCGACGCTTAGCAAAACCGAGAAAGAGCGCAAGGAAAAAGGTGCAGATAATCAACCATGGCGAGATGGAAACATCGATAAGCACCGCGCCCGACACAGCACGCAGCAGAAACCCCAGCGCAATCACCGACACATCCAAAATCGGGAACTGTTTGAGATAGAGCGTGTAGAGCGTGGTTTGGAATCCATACACTAACACGACTCCGCCGAACTCAGGGCGCAAGGTAAACGCCAATCCCAGCCCACCAGCAAGTAAAAGCGTTGCGGCTGCCCACGCAATCGGCACAGGTAGGCGTCCCGAGGCAATCGGACGCTGCGACTTGGTCGGATGATGACGGTCACGCTCACGGTCGCGCAGGTCGTTAATCAGATAAAGCGCGCTGGATACCATGCAGAGCGCGAGAAAACCGAGCAGGCTCAAACCCACCAGGTCCCACTGGGTGAACCGTACGGTGAACAGCAGTGCGGCGAACACCAGCGTGTTTTTAATCCACTGGTGCGGACGCATCGCCTGCAGCAGAGCGATGCCCACATCAAGCCAGTGCGTCTGATGCCCTATGCTGGCTTGCTCATGCATGCCAGACACCTGCTCCTGCGAGAGTTCAGCTCTCATCTTTGGCTCATCGCCTCCCGATAAGCATTCAGCGTGCGCCGAATACCTTCCTGCAGCGAGATGCGCGGCTCATAGCCTAATATTCCATGTGCAGCGCGAATATCGGCAAAGGAGTGGCGGATATCTCCTGGTCGGGGCGAAGTGAATTGCGGCTCCAGGGGGACACCAGCCGCCTCCTCGATGGCTTGCAATAACTCCAGCAGGGTATAGGCACGCCCGCTGGCGACGTTGAACCCCCGCCCGACCGCCTCTGGATGCTCCGCTGCCAGCCAAAGACCCTGCAGTAGGTCGTCGATATAAACAAAATCGCGCGTCTGTTTGCCGTCGCCATACACAATCGGCTTGCGGTCAGTCAAGGCGGCGGTAATCCAGCGGGGAATGACGGCAGCATATTGCGAGCAGGGGTTCTGGCAGGGTCCGTACACATTAAAAAAGCGCAGGCTCACAGTGGGCACACCATACACCCGCCAGTAGTCCCGGCAGAGCAATTCGCTGTACCATTTGCTCCAAGCATAGGGTGAGATAGGGCGTGGCACCATCGTTTCGCGTTTAGGCAGGCGGGGAGCGTCTCCATAAACGGCAGCGGAGGAGGCAAACACGAAGCGGCGCACGCCCGCCTGACGCGCCGCCTCCAGCAGCAGCTGCGTGCCGTACAGATTCACCTCGAAGGTCTCCACCGGCTGCTCCAACGAGAGAGGTACTGACACCTGCGCTGCCAAGTGAAACACCACTTCGCAGCCCTCCACTGCCTTCTGAACCAGCGCGACATCGGTCACGCTGCCACGAACGAGTTCGATATGGGGCAAGACCTCCGCCAGATTGTCCAGCGTGCCCGATGAGAAGTCGTCCAGCACACGCACCCGACCGCGCGTTAGCAGGAACCGCACCAAGTGCGAGCCAATAAAGCCCGCTCCCCCCGTCACCAAGAAAACCCGTTCAGTACGCACCATCACCTTTTAAAATCGCAGGAATCGTCTTGAGCAAAATTTTGATATCGAGCCAGAAGGAGATGTTGTCCACATAATAGAGGTCGAGGCGCATCCACTCTTCGAAAGTGAGATTGCTGCGCCCGCTGACCTGCCAGAGTCCCGTGCAACCCTGAGGCACGGCGAATCGGCGGTAGTAGCTCACATCGTCGAAGCGGTTCACATCATAGGGTGCCATCGCCCGCGGTCCTACTAGGCTCAGGTCGCCTTTTAGCACATTGAATAGCTGAGGTAGCTCGTCCAGGCTATATTTGCGCAGGAATCGTCCGATGCGCGTCATGCGAGGATCGTGCCGAATTTTGAACGCGCCCCCTTGCTTCTCGTTCATGTGCATCAAGAGTGGTTGCAGCTCCTGGGCATTACAGCGCATGGAGCGAAATTTATACATGATAAAGGGCTTGCCATAGCGTCCCAATCGGATTTGACGGAAGAACACAGGTCCTGGCGATTCGAGGCGGATGAGCAGCGCGATAAGCAGCATGAGGGGTGCCAGCAAGATAAGGGCAGTTGCGGAAATGAAGATGTCCAGCGTGCGCTTCGCCCAGTAGTAGGGGATGCGCACTTCGGGCACATATTCGGCAAAGGGCGAAAGAGCGGGCGCTCGTGGCGCCGCCTCTTTCGCCGACATCTCCGTTGTTGCGGTCGGTCGGCTTGTTAGCATGGCAAAGCTCCTTTCTCTAAAGCGCTGCCCCCACCCTCCGAGCGGGTTGTGTAGGGGCACACCGCGGTGTGCCCCTACTCGCGCGGTGCAGTCTGCTCCGATTCGGCTTCCTCGCTTCGGCTGCTGGGCGGCAGGGCAGCGCGTGCAGCCAGCCCATCGCGCGTCTCGAGGGCACGGCGGTAGGCACGCTGGAAATGCTGATAGACCGTGCTGTCGTCAAGGCGTACCTTGTTGAGCACCACACCTACCATGTTGATGCCTGCCTGTTTGAAGCGTGCCAGCATCTCGCGCGTCGACTCGTTGAAGGCGTGCCCTGCTGGATGCACAATCAGCACATTGCCCGTAGCCATTCCGATAACGGTGCCATCGGCGAAGGTGGCGCCTGCCGGTGTATCCACCACGATAAAGTCCGCCACCTTCGCTAAGGTGTTCAGCAGCTCCTGGAACTGTGGCGAGCGCAGCAGGCGCACTGGATTCTCTGGCAACATACCAGTGCCGATGAATACCAACCCCTCGATAGGCGTTTGCTGAACCGCCTGTTCGAGGCTGATTTGCCCTCGCAATAGCTCGCTCAGTCCGGGGTGGCTGGCGTCGGCGCGCAGCAGGCGGTGGAGAGAGGGCTGACGCATGTCGGCATCGATGAGTACCACGCGCGCACCATCCCGTGCCAGAGTCATCGCCAGATTATAGGCGACGGTGCTGCGCCCCACATCGGGATCAGCGCCCGTAATCGCCACGGCGGGACCCTTGAGCCGCCCGTTGGCATCCATCAGGCTGGTGGAAAGCAGCTGATAGGACGCGCTGAGCGGGGTCTGCTCGGTGCGGTCGCGTGCTAATAGCGCGCGGCGCATACGCGGCAGGGCTGCCACCGCCGGGATGCCGAACAGCGCTTCGGCTTGGGAGGGGGTGTAGATACTTTGATCGACCTGCCCCAAGAGCAGCACCAGCCCGGTAGAGAGTATCAGGCTCAAGGCAAACGCAAGGGCGACACGCAGCGGAATCTGCTTATCGACTGGCTGGGCACCGGGGGCATCGATGAGTTTGATTTGCCCGGCGGTTTGGGTCTCCGCTTCACGCGCCAACGCCTCATCCAGCTTTGTTTTCATTAGCTGCACTTTTTGCTGTGCCAGCAATACATTCAGGCGAAGCTGCTCATAGGCGCGCTGGCGGTCTGGCAAGCCGTTGAGGCGATCTCTCAGTTGCTGCAGCTGAGTGCGCAGTTGTGCCACCCGCTTATCGGCGGTCTGAGCCTCCACCACAGCTTGCAGATAGTCGCGCTGCAGCGCCTCATAGAGGGTGTTGATCCCTGTGGATTGCGCATCCAAAATCGTGCGCTGCTCTTTGCGAATCTGGGTTTTGAGTTCTTCCACTCGCCCACGCAATCGCTGCACATCGGGATGGTTCTCCCCCAAGCCTTGTAGCCGTAAACCTTGCAACTCGTTCTCGGCACGGGCAAGGTCGGATTGAAGCTGTTGCAGAATAGGGTTGACGCGCACCACCCGGCTTATCTCTTTGTAGGGACCGCCACCGGGGCGGCTCGCTTCCTGTTTCAGTTGCTGGCTGAGTTGTGCTATGCGGGTGTAAGCCTCTTTCTGGATACGCTCTGCATCGAAGAGTTGGGCTTCCTTGGCAGCGATATTCTGCAGCAGAATATTGGTCTGGTTATCGGGCAGGATAACATCTTTGTTCTGATTAAGATATTCGCTGAGTTGGCGCGAGGCGCGCTCGTATTCACGCCGGGCTTCCTCATACTGCGCCTGCACGAACTCACGGGAGGGGCGTGCGGTCTGGGCGTTCAGTGCCTGATAATGCTCTTGAAACTTGCGCAGGAGTACCTCCATCGCGTATTGGGCTTGCCTTGGTGCTTTATCGATATCCCCTTGCACGCGCAGGGTCACGCGCAGATACTCCGTGTTGGGAATGGGCTTAATTTCCAGCCGATTCGCCAAGTCGATTACTCCTGCATAGTCCTGCTCATTCAGGGGGTAGACTTGTTTTATCTCTTCTGCAGGATCCCACTGCCCGCTGTCCTTCAGCTCGCGCCAGGTGCTATACAGCACGGTGTAGCTGCCAATCACATTTGCCACATTCTGCAGGCGCGTGATAAGGTCTATTTGCAAAGTATAGGGGTCTGGGTAGATGACAGTACGGTTGGCAATGATGGAGCGGAATTCCGCAACGGTCATAAAGCCTTCGAATTCGCGTGGCTGCGCCCAATAATAGGTAAAGACCGCTCCCGTCACCACGCCCGTGACAAGTCCAATCAGCCACCAGCGCCGCTTGAGTATCTTAACTGCTTGCCAGAGTGTCATAAGCGTAGACCTCCCTCGTCAAGGTCGCCAAAGCGAGGTGAGAATGCCCAGATTGCGTGCCAGCCAGATGAGTGAGAGCGCGCGATAGATTTTGTCCCAGTCAGGGGTGCGTGTCTCGGAAACAAACACCACATCACCCGGTTGGAGCAACACATTTTGCGACATATCACCTTTTCGAAGCAGTTTGACCATGTCGACATGGATGCGTTCAGTGGAGCCATCGGGCTTCTGCCGAATGATAAAGGTCTGGCTGAGGGTGCCCCGCTCCGTTTCCCATGCTGCCTGACCCAGCGCATCCAACACGGTCAGCCCCGGTCGCCAAATGTAAAGCCCCGGTCGCTTCACCTCGCCCCCTACAAAGTAGCGGTTCTGCGTATCCTCGGGAATGTAGAGGGTATCGCCATCCTGCAGGGGGTAATTCAGGCTCAGGTCGCCCTGCTCCAGTAGACGCCGCAAGTCGAGCTTGATGACTTCCCCATCGAGGCGTTGTAGCCATGCATCCTCAAGTTTGGCACGCTCCGGGATATAGTTCCCTGCCAGTGAGAGCGCATCCAGCACCCGATCGCCATCTTTGAACTCATAACTGCCGGGGCGATACACCATCCCCAGCACCGACACCTTCGGGCGGTGGAGATATCGAATGGAGACCGACACAATCGGCTTGCGGATAATATCCATCTGGATGAAACGGTCTGCGATGCGCTGTTCCAGTTCGGTGATGGTCAAACCCGAAGCGCGCAGCGCACCAATAAGCGGGAGCGAGATCAAGCCGTCGCGTCCAATTTGAGTCTCATGGAGAATGTTGCCCGGATCGATGCGGATGGTCAACACATCTTCGGGCTGAAGCCGATAGGGTCCCTCAACTCGCTGTGCAAAGAGTGCCCCTGCTAATGCAAGGGTGCTGCCTATCAGTAGCCACCTCATCATACTCCCTCCCATCGAAACGGTTCCGTTTCGGTTCGCAGCAATTTTCGTGCCATGATTTGTTCCTCTCTGTTGCCCACCCTGCCCTCTTGGCAGCAATGCCCGCTCGAATTATCGGTATTCGGTGCCTTCCTTTGCACCACATGCGCCCCTATTATACCCGATGCTTGTTGCCACCGCTGTTAGCGAAACCGCCAGATGAGATTGGCCCCTCGATCTTGCGCCAGAATCGAGGCGGCAGAGTAGCCTTTGGCGTGTCCGTCTGCAAAAATCAGCGTCGCCAGCCCGCGATTGTCGCCAGTGGCGAAATGGCGCGCATAAAGGGGCTTCAGGCGGGCTGGAGGCAGGTGATTGAGCTCGCGCACCAGGTCGCGGTCAGCCACCAACGGCGTGCCCAAGCGCGGGTCGCGTGGATTCGGTTCACCATTATAGGGGTCGAACACATAGCCCCGATACTTCTCGGCAGTGGGACCGCTCGCTGTGTCGCCAAACAGGGGTGTGCGAGCGGGTTCCTCCATCATGGGTAGCGTGGCGGGTGTAGTGAAGCCCTCCACTTGCAGCGGGTCATAGGCGGTCGCGGTCGTGTAGCCGATGGAGCCAATTCCGCGCTGCGACCAGTCGGTCGGGAAGCCTGTGCGCGACGCGCTGGGACAGGTGAAGATATTCACATCCCTCACATAGGGCTGAATCAGGCGTGTCCAGATGCGCTCGGGCACCTCGACGGGCACATCATAGTTGGTCGAGGGTGGGAACGCCTCTGCATAATCCTGCAGGTAGGTCTGAACCGCCATCGCGAGCTGGCGCGAGTTCGAAAGACAGGCGGTCTGACGCGCCCGCTCACGCGCTTGCGCGAACACCGGAAACAGAATCGCCGCCAGGATGGCGATTATCGCAATCACCACCAGCAGCTCGATAAGCGTGAATCCCCAATACTTTCGCATGGCTCTATTATAGCCGATTCGAGCCCTTTCTGAAAGGGTTGCAGGTCGAGGCTGAACGCAATCACACGGTCAGTGGGTATCCTCTTTATAAGAGGTGTTGTGTGGATGCAGGACACGGCATTGTTGATAGTGGATGTGCAGAACGATTTCTGTCCGGGTGGAGCGCTACCCGTGCCTGAAGGCGATCAAGTTGTGCCTGTGCTGAACCGGGTGGCGCAGTCTATAGCGCGTCAGGGTGGGCTGATCGTGGCATCCCGCGACTGGCATCCCCCCACCACACACCACTTCGCCGCTTACGGCGGCAAATGGCCCGTTCATTGCGTGCAGAACACACCAGGTGCAGCGTTCCATCCCGACCTGAAGCTGCCGGAGGGCACGCTCATTATCAGCAAGGGCACCAGCGAGAGCGATGACGGCTACTCCGCCTTCGAAGGGCGCGCACCCGATGGCAAAACGCTCTTGGAGATTCTACGCGAGCATGGCATTCGGCGGCTGGTGGTAGGCGGGCTGGCGACCGACTACTGTGTGCGCGCCTCGGTGCTGGACGCACTCAAGCACGGTCTCGAAGTGCAGGTGCTGACCGATGCGGTGCGGGGTGTTGACCTGCAACCGGGCGACAGCGAGCGCGCGCTCCACGAGATGCAAGCCGCGGGAGCGACCCTAACCACCTCCGAACAGCTAATGGGACAGGAGGTGAGTCAGCATGGGTGAGGTGCAAAATCACCCCGATGGGTTTGTGCCCATCTCGCTGGAGCCAGACCCCGTAATTGAAGCCTATAAACAGCACATCGACCGCACCCTGCTAATTGAAAATCTCAAGTTGACTCCCACAGAGCGGCTGCGGAAGCTGATGGCACTGCAACAATTTGCGACCGCGCTGCGTGAAGCAGGCAAGAAAGCACGGAGGGCAGGGTGACCGATTTCGAAAAGATACTGCAACGGCTCCACGAGGTGGGCGTAGAGTATATCCTGATTGGGGGCGTGGCAGCGCGTGCGCTGGGTTCAGCTCGCCTGACCGATGACATCGATATCGTCTATCGCCGAACACCCGACAATTTGCAGCGACTGGTGCAGGCGTTGGAACCCTATCACCCTTACCTGCGCGGGGCACCACCAGGACTCCCATTTCGATGGGATGTCGATACGCTCAAACGCGGGCTGAATTTCACCCTGACGACCCGACTGGGTAGCATCGACTTGCTGGGCGAGGTCGCAGGTGGCGGCACCTACGAACAACTCCTTCCCTCCACTATCGTTTTAGAGATTAGCGGTATCCCCTGTCGCTGCGTGAACCTGACCAAGCTCATCGAGCTGAAGCGTGCAGCAGGGCGACCCCGCGACCTGGAAGCCATCGCCGAACTGGAAGTATTGCGCGAGCTATCCGAGTCGTGCGACCCGTCCGATAGTCCGAGTTCAGAGGTATAATTGTATCCACTTGGACTAAGCGCATTCATCGTACCAGCTTTCTAAAAACCAAAGGGGCGAGGATGTCCCCATCGATGGAGGTTCAAAATTGGCGATAGAGGTTATTCCGCTGGGCGGCGCGGGCGAAATCGGCAAAAATCTGAATCTGGTGCGCTATAACGGGCAGACGCTGGTCGTGGACTGCGGCATCTCCTTTCCGGGCGAAGACCTGCCCGGCGTCGACCTGGTGATGCCTGACCCCACCTATCTGTATGCTTGTCGCGATGAGGTGCTGGGTATTTTGCTCACGCACGGGCACGAAGACCATGTGGGCGCGCTGCCCTATCTGCTGCCGAACCTACCCGTGCCCGTGTACGGCACGCAACTGACCCTCGCGCTGGTGGAAGGCAAGCTGCGCGAACGACGCCTGCGAGCAGATTTGCGCCTCATCAAGCCAGGTGAAACCTTCGCGCTCGGCGACTTCGAAGTGGAGGTCATTCGCGTCACGCATAGCATCCCCGACTCGGTCGCCTTCGCACTGCACACCCCTGAGGGCACCATCGTCTTCACGGGTGATTTCAAGTTCGACCACACGCCCGTAGATGGTCAGCGCACCGATTTTAACCAGCTGGCACGGGTGGGCGAGCGGGGCGTGCTACTGCTGTTGAGCGACTGCACGAATGTGGAGCGACCCGGCTGGGGCGAATCGGAGAGTCGGGTCAGCGACGCGCTCTACACCCTCTTCGCGCAAGCCACAGGGCGCATCCTCATCACCACCTTCGCCTCCAACATCCATCGGATTCAGCAAGCGTTCGATATGGCAGCCCTCTATGGGCGCAAGGTGGCAATTCTGGGGCGACGCATGGAGCAGAATGTAGAGATTGCTCTTCAACACGGCTACTTGCGCATCGAGCCAGAGCTGCTCATCAACTCGCGCCAGCTGGACGACTATCCCGACGAGCAGTTGCTGGTGCTAACCACAGGCAGTCAGGGCGAGCCGCTTTCGGCATTAAGCCAGATTGCCGCCGATGAGTATCCTCGCCTCAAAATCCGCCCCGGCGATATGGTCATTCTCTCGGCGACGCCCATTCCGGGCAACGAGAGCTTGGTGTGGCGCACGGTGAACCGCCTGATTCGGCTGGGCGCACGGGTGGTGCATGAGAGAATCGCGCCGGTGCATGTGTCGGGACACGCCTGCCAAGAGGAGCTAAAACTCATGCTAAGCCTGCTAAAACCACGCTATATAGCCCCCATTCACGGTGAACCGCGCCATCAAGCGCTCTATTTTGAGCTGGCACGCCAAATGGGCTACCGCGACGAGCAGATGTTCCTGCTGGAGAACGGCTCGGTGCTGCGCATCGAGAACGGGGTCGCTTCGCTTGGCGAGCTGGTGCCCGCCGGACGCTACCTGATTGAGGAAGGGATGGAGGGCGTGCCCGAAGAGATTATCCACGATCGTCGCCAAATCGCGCGCGAGGGCATGCTTGTCGCGCTCATCACCCTGCGTGCCCAGACCGGCGAGCTGCTGGATGACCCGCAACTCATCCCGCGCGGCTTCGAATGGCAGGACGAGGTGCAGGTCGAGATGGCACGCGACGCCATTCGGGAGGTGCTGGGCAAGATGTTGCCCGCCGAACTGAGCGACTGGGACAATGTGCGGGAGGAGATCTCTATAACGCTGCGCCGCTTCTGCCGCAAACACCTCAACCGCCGCCCCCTCATCCTCCCCCTCGTGACGGAGGTATAAGGCATGCGATAACACCCAATAGGGTACACTCCAAAATATGGCGAACGAGATTATTTTCGTGGTGCGCGAGTCTCCGGAGGGAGGCTACGAAGCGCAGGCTTTAGGGCACTCTATTTTCACCGAGGCGGACACACTGGATGAACTACGCCGCCAAGTACAAGACGCAGTGCAGTGCCACTTCCCAGAAGAGAGCCACCCAAAAATCATACACTTGTTTGAACTACTAAATGAAGTCCATTTCGTTTATGATATATCGTGAAAATCTTATAATTAATACCATAAATTATTAGAGTATTTTTTGAAAGACTAACTTGCAAGTTGTCTCTTTTGAAACAATCAGCTAACCACTCACCAAGAGTATCCTCATCTACATTTTCAGTAGGTGCTTTGAGTATCAGATTGACAGTTCTTGCAGAGATTGGCTCGTACAGGTGCGGGTTGGCGTCAGCAACCACCTCACTCATAATTCGCAACCGAGGTTTCACCGATGCCCTTTCTATCAAGCGCGATTGAGCAATTTCGTCACGCTCTAATTTTGCAAGATGGTCTAGAACCTGTTGCTGTTGTTCCTCAGGAATATTTGCTTGTTGCAAGACCTCTTGCCACAAAGATCTCAACAGTTGCTGATTAGGAATTGTTTCAAAGAAAGTGCCTTGCACGATCGAGATCCGACATTGAACAGGATTGTCGCTCATGGTGCGCAGCAGATAAAAACAGTCTCGCTCGTCCGGATAGGCAACATTTCCACTATTCTGTTTCTCCTCATAGTGTTGAATCGCCTCCCTAACAAGTTTTGTCAACTGACTAATGCGTTTGCAAGCGCTTGGCAGTGTGGAATTGAACGAGGCAATCTGCTTCCCCTTCGAATCCTTCAGTTCTAATAGCGCTCCATTGCCTACTGGATTGTGTGCTTCGCATCCCAGAACAAAGTCAGGGAATGCACCTGAATCTTTGTCCCAGTCCCCTCTGCCGAACCATGCTTCTGGTGTAGTGCCAACACTTTCAGCCTCTATCTTTACAAATTCGCGTAGACTTCGGCGCGCGCCAATATAAGCAAAGGGGCGATACTGACTTGCCAGCTCCTCAAGGCTTTTACCTGTGAGATGGTCTGGATGTTGCTTCAGATAGTGAGCGATACAAAAATAGAGCTTACAAATTCCCATAATCTGTCCGCCTCTCAAACAAGGCGAATTGCCGACTTTGTCCCCATGTCTCGCTGGTTCCCAGATGCCAAATCTCGTCCAGATTGGGCGTAAAGCGGTAGTAGGCGCGCATGGGCAATACCGAATCGGCTTCGCGCTGAACTTCTAATCTCCACTTGATCATCGCCACATTCATCGGGTCAATCTCTATCGCCACACAGTGCCGTCCCAACTGTTCCGCCACAACCGCCGTCGTGCCTGTGCCAGCAAAGGGGTCCAAAACCCAATCACCAGGCTTGGTGGATGCCAACACAATCCGCAGCAGGAGGGCAATGGGGGACTGCTGCTTGTGGAACCGTTCCCCTGTGGGGGTGCGCAACGCCTCTGCGCCCGCGAAATAGCCCGAAGTCAGTTCCCGAATATCATCCCACACATCCGTTACAAACATCCCCTGCTCACGCGGATACCGATATTCGGGGCGCAAGGGAGCGTCGATACGCAAGCGGTGAAACACTCGAGGCTTGCGTCCCTTTGTGGCAAACGCAATAATCTGGTATCCCTTCCCAAACCGCCATTCGTTAGGTACGGCAGAGGTGCGCTTCGTCCAGATAATCAGGTTTTGCAGCTCAAAGCCCACTTCGCGCAGCACGCGCAGCACATGCTCCGTATTTTTCTCGCGCTGCATAAAATACACAGCGCCCCCCGGCTCGGTGAGGTCATAAATCGCCTCACACACCTGCTGCAGCCACTGCCAATATTCCGCTTCGGGTAGGTCGTCATCAAAATGGTTATACTCCTTGCCCTGATTGAAAGGGGGATCCAAAAAGGTGAGCGCGAAGCGATAGCCTTGCGCCTTTAGCTCCTCCAGCTCTTGCAAACAGTCTCCTAGCTTAACAATCACCATTGGTGCGTACTCCCCACAGCAAAGCCTTTGTGAGTATACCTGATGGGGTACAGTAGATTGGGCAGACCTTCGGGTCTACCCCTACTACTTTGCTCATAGACAGGTTGACGGGAACTCTTTGGCTTGTGGTGGGGTATACTAAGGTAGGCATCAAGAGACTTGATAACATGGCACTAAAGACGGAGGTTTGGCGATGCGATTCGATAAGTTGACCATCAAGGCACAGGAAGCGGTGCAGGAGGCAGTGCATCTTGCCGAGCAGTACCACCATCCTGCTGTCGATAGCGAGCATCTGATGCTGGCGCTTTTACAGCAGGAGGGGGGCGTGGTGCCCGCGATTTTGCAGAAGTTGGGCGTGATGCCCGCCGTCATTCGCAACGGCGTCGAAGCCGAGCTAAAGCGACGCCCCCAAGCCTCGGGTGCCTCCGCCGTCGGCGCGCAGATGACTCAGCGACTGAAAGTAGTGTTCGATACCGCCTTCGAGGAGGCTACCCGCCTCAAGGATGAGTATGTCAGCACCGAACACCTGCTGCTGGGGCTGGCTGCCGACACCTCGGGCGAGGTGGGACGCCTTCTGCGAGCGAACGGCGTTAGCCGAGATGCCATCCTACGCGCTTTGCAGGACATCCGCGGCGGACAGCGCATCACCGACCAGAACCCCGAAGAGAAGTATCAGGCGTTGGAGAAGTATGGGCGTGATTTAACCCTGCTGGCGCGGCAGGGCAAACTCGACCCCGTGATTGGGCGCGATGAGGAGATTCGGCGCGTCATCCATGTGCTCTCGCGCCGCACCAAGAATAACCCTGTTCTAATTGGTGAGCCGGGCGTTGGCAAGACCGCTATCGTCGAAGGGCTGGCGCAGCGCATCGTCGCCGGCGATGTGCCCGAAACACTCAAGGAGAAGCGCATCGTGCAACTGGATCTTGGCGCGCTGATTGCAGGCGCCAAGTATCGGGGCGAGTTCGAAGAGCGGCTCAAAGCGGTGCTGCGTGAGGTCACCAACGCCGACGGGCGTATCATCCTCTTTATCGACGAGCTGCACACCCTTGTGGGGGCAGGCGCAGCCGAAGGCGCCATCGATGCCGCCAACATGCTCAAGCCGTTGCTGGCGCGCGGCGAGCTGCGCACCATCGGCGCCACCACCCTCGACGAGTACCGCAAGCACATCGAGAAAGACCCCGCGCTGGAGCGACGCTTCCAACCCGTCTATGTCGCCGAACCCAGCGTGGAGGACACCATCGCCATCCTGCGCGGGCTGAAGGAGCGGTACGAGGTGCATCACGGCGTGCGCATCAGCGACAGCGCCATTATCGCCGCCGCCAAACTCTCCCACCGCTACATCACCGACCGCTTCCTGCCCGATAAAGCCATCGACCTCATCGACGAGGCTGCAGCCAAGCTGCGCATGGAGATCGACTCGATGCCCACCGAAATCGACGAGATTGAGCGCAAAATCCGCCAACTGGAGATTGAGCGTGAAGCGCTGCGCCGCGAGGAATCGCCCGAAGCGCGCCAACAGCTCGCCCGCTTGGAGCGCGAACTGGCTACGCTGAACGAAGAGAAGGCGCGACTGGTCGCCCAGTGGCAGCGCGAGAAGGAGATTATCACCCGCATCCGCGATATCAAGGCACGCATCGAAGAAGTCAAATTCCAAGAGCAACAAGCGGAACGCGCTGGCGACTTCGCCAAAGCCGCCGAACTGCGCTACGGCGTGTTGCTCGAACTCCAGAAGCAACTCCAAGCCGAGCAAGAGCAGCTCGCCGAAGTGCAAAAAGAGCAGCAACTGCTCAAGGAAGAGGTCGACGCCGACGACATCGCCGAGGTGGTCGCCAAATGGACAGGCATTCCTGTTCACCGACTGAAGGAATCGGAGACGGAGAAGCTACTCCATATCGAAGAGCGGCTCAAGCAGCGCGTAGTGGGGCAGGATGAAGCGATTAGCGCCGTGGCGAACGCCATCCGACGCGCCCGCGCCGGGCTGTCCGACCCCAACCGTCCCATCGGCTCCTTCATCTTCCTTGGACCGACGGGCGTCGGTAAGACCGAGCTGGCAAAGGCGCTCGCCGAGTTCCTCTTCGACGACGAGCGCAACCTGGTGCGCATCGACATGAGCGAATATATGGAGCGGCACACGGTGGCTCGCCTCATCGGTGCGCCGCCCGGCTATGTCGGCTACGAGGAAGGCGGACAACTCACCGAAGCCATCCGACGCCGACCTTATAGCGTCATCCTGTTCGATGAGATCGAGAAGGCGCACCCCGAAGTGTTCAATGTGCTGCTGCAACTGCTGGACGATGGACGCCTCACCGACGGACAAGGGCGCACCGTCGACTTCCGCAATACCCTCGTGATTATGACCAGCAACATCGGCTCGGTGCTCTACATGGAGATGAACGAGTTCAACAAGGAGGAGATCCGCGAGCAGATTCTGCAGGCGTTGCGGGCGCACTTCCGCCCTGAGTTCCTCAACCGCATCGACGAGATTGTGCTGTTCAACCCGCTGGATATTCTGCAGATCAAGCGTATCGTGGAGCTGCAGCTGCAGCAGGTGCAGAAGCGGCTGGACGAGCGCAAGATCAAGCTGGAGCTGACCGAAGAGGCGAAGATTGAGCTGGCAACGCGCGGCTTCGACCCACAATATGGGGCGCGACCGTTGCGGCGCACCATCGAGCGCGAGGTGCTGAACCCGCTCGCCCAAAAGCTGCTCGCCCGCGAGTTCAACGAGGGCGACACCATCCGGGTGGACTACCGCAACGGGCAGTTCCTTTTCGAGCGGGTGCTGACCACCGCCGTCGCCATGTAGGGGCAGACCTGTGTGTCTGCCCTGATTCGGGGGGCACACCCATGTGTGCCCCTACAGCATGTCTGCCCTATCTCGGGGGTACAATTCTGGGCGTTGCAGGGACCGACTCCGCGTATAGCCTTGCCACGAGGTGAACCAACCATGCTAACGGAGGTCTGGCAGGAGCCGTTGCCAACGGACACGCTGAGCTTCGATGTGCTGCCCATCGAGCGCCAGCCGACGCAGCTGGTGACTCTCGATGAGCAGCATCTGCGTTTCTGGCACTGGCAAGCAGGCAAGTTCGAGTTGATACGCACCGAGCGATGCTTCATGCAGCGCGACCTCTACTGCCTGCCCAACCCACCAGGCGGACGCCCCACCCTCTATACCGACGGCGCAGGCTTTGAGTGGGGCGAGAAATCGCTCAAGCCGATTATCCCCACACGCAAAGTGCCCATCGGACGCATCCAAGATGAGCAGGGTGTCGCCCGCATCCTCTGCTTCGACCACGACGAGGAGTCGCCTGTCTACTACATCCCAGACAAGCCCGAAGCTTACGATGACACCGTGCTGTTCACGCCTGATGACCTGTTCGAGGGCAAAGTGGTGAGCGCGGTGATGGCGATTCCACGCTTGGCAAAGGCATATAGCGCGTTTTACAGAGCGGGCTATCGCTTTTTGTGCCTCTTGCGACGCGACAAAAAGGAGCCAGTACGAGTCTACGGCGTGGCGGCGGACCGCGTGGCATGGCTGGAGTGGCGGAACAAGCGTGTCTACTCGCGCTGGCGCACCGCGCTGCCCTCCATCGGCGCACCGCGCAAGGAGTCGCCGCTGATGGTGCGGATGGGCGACCCGAAAGAGGAGGGCGTACTCGCCCTGCTCATCATGCAGGCGACCGCCCATCGCGTGCTGCTGCGTGCCTTCCGATCGCCTGCCTAACATCGGGTATCCTGAAAGGATAGCCATGAACGAGGAAATCACGGCGGAGTTGAGCGTAGAGCAGCTGCAAACGGTGTCCACGGAGCCACTGCGCGTGCTGCCGATTGTCAAGTTTGTCGCTCGCAGCGAAATCGGTAGAGTGCGCGAGAATAACGAAGACAAATTCGACTTCTACGAGCCTGACGAGCCGTGGCGTCTCGCCTCGCGCGGCAGCGTCTATCTGGTCTGCGACGGCATGGGCGGGCACGAGGCAGGGCAGATCGCCAGCGAGCTGGCAGCCAAGCTGTTCCTGCACCACTATTATCACAGCGACGGCACACCCCAAGAGGCAGCCGAACGCGCCGTGTTGCAAGCCCATGCCTATATCCAGCGTATGGGGCAGACCATCCCCTCGCGACGCGATATGGGCACTACGCTCACCGCGCTCATCCTGCGTCAGGCGGAGGGTATCGTGGTGCATGTGGGCGATAGTCGCTGCTATCGGCTGCGCGACGGTGAGCTGCAGCAGCTCACGCGCGACCACACCCTCGTGCAGGAGTGGGTAGAGCAAGGGTTGCTAACCCCTGAAACCGCTCGCCACAGCCCCTACGGCAGCGTTATCACGCAAGCCATCGGCGTGGAGGGCGAGCGCGGTTCGCTTAGACCCGACATCGAAACTTTCCCCCTACAAGAGGGCGACCTCTTCCTGCTCTGCTCCGACGGCTTGACCGACCTGCTGGAGGATGCCGAGATTGCCGAGATTCTGCGCACCCAATCCCCGACCCAAGCCGCATGGACGCTGATCGACCGCGCCTTAGCCGAAGGCGGACGCGACAACATCACCGTCGTGCTGGTGCAAATTCGGGAACTGCGCCCCGTCTCAGTCTAAATCAAGCCCCACACCCGCAGAATCTCTTTTGCCTTCTGGCTCTGGTGTTGGGTTCATCATTCTCACCGCCGAGCGAATCATACCCAATTCGGGTATCATTCTGCTTAGATGAACGAGTGGAAACGGACGCACTTTTGCGGTGAGCTGCGCCCCGAGCATGTGGGTCAGACGGTGCGCTTGAATGGCTGGGTGCATCGTCTGCGTGACCTGGGCGGGCTGGTCTTTCTCGATATGCGCGACCGCACGGGGCTGGTACAGGTGGTGTTTGACCCCGCTATTGATCGGGAGCTGCATGCGCGGGCGGGTAACCTGCGCGTGGAGTATTGCATCGGCGTTGAGGGTGAGGTGCGCCGCCGACGCCCGGGCGCCGAGAACCCGAAGCTACCCACAGGCGAGGTCGAGGTGTTTGCACACGCGCTCACCGTGTTCAACCCCTCCCGCACGCCGCCCTTCCCGCTGAACGAGGAACGACTGGAGGTGGACGAGAACCTGCGCTTGAAGTATCGGTATCTGGACTTGCGGCGTCCCGCCATGTATCGTCGCTTGGAGCTGCGCCACCGCGTGGTCAAATATATTCGCGACTTTCTGTCCGCTCGCGGCTTTCTGGAGGTGGAGAGGCCGATTCTTATCAAAAGCACCCCCGAAGGCGCACGCGACTACCTGGTGCCCAGTCGCCTCTATCCGGGCAAGTTCTACGCGCTGCCCCAATCACCCCAACAGCTCAAGCAGTTGCTGATGGTGGCAGGTGTGGAGCGCTATTTTCAGATTGCCCGCTGCTTTCGCGACGAAGACCCCCGCGCCGACCGCCAGCCCGAATTCACCCAACTCGATTTGGAGATGTCGTTCGTGGAGCGCGACGACATCCTGAACCTCATCGAGGAGCTGTTTATCGGCATCGTGGAGAACTGCACAGATAAGCGCGTGCTCAAGCCCTTCCCGCGCCTCACATATGACGAGGCGATACAGCGCTATGGCACGGACAAGCCCGACCTGCGCTTCGGCATGGAGCTAATCGATCTCACTGACCTGCTGCGCGAGACGGGCTTTCAGGCGTTCCGCACCGTTGTTGAGCAGGGTGGGATAGTGAAAGCCATCGTGATGTCCGGCTGCGCCAGCTACTCGCGCAAGGAGTGGGACGAGTTGAGCGGCTTTGTAAAACGCTATGGCGCCAAGGGGCTGGCGCCACTGGCACTCACCGACGAGGGCATCCGCTCGCCGATTGCCAAGTTCCTAAGTGAATCGGAGCTACAAGGCATTCTCAACCGTACGGGGGCAAAAACGGGCGACCTCATCGGCATCGTGGCAGACCAGCCCAAAGTGGTGCATGACGCTTTGGGACGCCTGCGCCAGCGAATGGGCGAACGGCTGCAGCTGACCGACCCCAACCTGATGGCGTTTGCCTGGATTCTCGACTTCCCGCTGCTGGAGTGGAACGAGAAGGAGAACCGCTGGGATCCCAGCCACCATCCCTTCACCGCGCCACGCGAGGAAGACATCCCGCTGCTGGACACTGAGCCGGGCAAGGTGCGCGCCCAATGTTATGACCTTGTGTGCAACGGCAACGAACTCGCCAGCGGCAGCATCCGAATCCATCGGCGCGACCTGCAAGACAAGATCTTTCATCTGCTCGGCTACAGCGACGAGGAGATCAAGGAGCGGTTCGGACACTTGCTGGAAGCGTTCGAGTATGGCGCACCCCCTCACGGCGGAATTGCGCCCGGCATCGACCGCCTCGTCATGCTGCTCACGGACGACGAGACTATTCGGAATGTGATTGCCTTCCCCAAGAACACGGCGATGGTCGATGTAATGTTCGGCGCGCCCGCCCCCGTGAGTGAGGAGCAGCTGCGCGAATTGCACATCCGCATCGTGCATGATGACAACGATTGAACAGATTGCGCCCGCCAAAATCAACCTAACCTTAGAGGTTCTCCATCGTCGCGCCGACGGCTATCACGCCATCGCCAGCATTATGCACATGCTCAACCTGCACGACAGCCTTCTGCTCACCCCTCAACCCGAATCTCTTGCGCCTCATATTGTGGTCGAGGGGTTCGCCGTGCCGACGGATGAGCGCAATCTGGTCTGGCGCGCGCTGCAGCAGGTGGGGCAGCTTGGCTGGCAGGGACGG
>OGCH01000363.1_pt1 | contig 25008 bp, 30 predicted proteins | sample 1570111 | NCBI WGS metagenome assembly OGCH01 (sample SAMN03436243, study PRJEB24508) | hot springs metagenome | biome: Desert Springs; feature: Hot Springs; material: Water | place: USA: Great Boiling Spring, Nevada | collected 2008-12-01 | depth 0 m m | reverse complement strand
AGATAAAGGAGACTCCTGGTGTTAATAGAGAGATAGCTGGAAGTATAGATAGAAGGGATCTACCTGAGATAAAGGAGGCTCCTGGTGTTAATAGAGAGATAGCTGGAAGTATAAAAGAGATTAGAGAAGAAAACCCGGTTACCTATGAAAAACAGAGCAATATTATACCTAACCCGATTCATAGTAATAAAGAAGAGGATATAGAAGTCTTCAAACAGAAAAAAGATGTGGAGCTTAAAATAGTATCAGATAGAGCCGATACTAAAGACCATCCATCTAAAAAGCTAGGTAAAACTGCCAGAACTTCAGAAAATGACTCCGACTTTAATTCTATGCATCTAAGAGCAAATAGAGATATCCTAACAGTTGATCGTTCTTTAAGAGAAGAGGATAATGACTTTTCGCAAAAGATTGTCAAGTTGATTTCGGAAAGAATAACAGGGAATAATAAGACAGGAGAAGCGATCTTAAAGTTACATCCTGATAGTTCAGGAGAGGTGAGGGTAAGGATATTTTTGGAAGATGAAAGACTGAATATCAGATTGATGGTTTCGAATGAGAAGCTCAGGGATCTTATAGAAAGTAATATAGATAGCCTAAAGAGAAGTCTATTTGAGAAAGGGCTAGAATTGGGAAGCGTCAGTGTATATATAATGGGAGAATCAGAAATGTCTTCCTCTAGAAGGGATAGGTATAATAAGTTTAATTTCGCTTATCCCTATAAAGAGGGAAATAAGAAGATAGAGGTGGTTGAAGTGATAAGTATGGGAAGTTTAATAGATCTAATAGTATAAGGAGGTGATAGGTAAATGGATATACCACTAGTGAGGACTATAAACAGGATATTAGAGACAAGAGAAGCCAACAGTATTAGTCCTCTAACCCGAGCAGAAAATACACCAATAGTGCAAAGTACATCTACGATACTTGGTAGGGATGACTTTTTAAGACTTCTTCTTGCTCAGCTCAAGAATCAGGACCCCCTCAATTCGTTAAGTACCGAAGAATTCACATCTCAACTGGTTCAATTCTCCACTTTAGACACTGTCCTGCAGCAATCTGAGAGTATAAATCAACTGCTGAATAAGGTACTCAGGATAGAAGCTATGAGTTTTCTGGGTAAGAAGGTAAGAGTAGGGGATAAGATTGGAGTCGTTTCGAAGATAACATTTGAGAATGGATTACCTAAGATCTGGATAGATGGGGCATCTTATGATATCTCTTCAGTTTCAGAGGTGATCACGGATGGTTAAGAGAGTTGAAAACATTAATCAACAAGGTATAGAGCAGATAAGAAGAAATCTTACCAGTAATTCTGGGATAACTTTCAGAGAGATATTTGAAGCTAAGCTAAGGCTCGGACAGATCAATATATCAAAACATGCTCAGGAGAGAATACTCTTAAGAGGGATAGAGATAAAAGAAGAGGATGTCAATGGAATAAATAAGGCTATTGATTTGGCAAATTCAAAGGGTGTGAAAGACTCTCTGGTTATAATAAATGGTAAGGCTTTTGTTGTGAACATACCCACTCGAACTATTGTGACCGCTATAGAGGAGGAAGGCTTAAAGAACAGAATATTTACTAATATAGATGGAGCTGTTATATTATGAAAATTCGGGGCTGGACCTCTACGAGGAGGCCCTTTATTAAGGAGGATTATTAAATATGATGCGTTCATTATTTGCTGGAGTGTCTGGTTTAAGAAACCATCAGATAAGGATGGACGTTATAGCAAATAATATAGCTAATGTAAATACCACTGGTTATAAGATGGCTAGAGTTACATTCCAGGACCTCTTCTATCAGACACTTAGAGGAGCTTCTGCCCCTCAGGATGGTATTGGGGGGACAGATCCGATACAGGTTGGATTGGGTATGATTATAGGAGGCATCAATACTATACATACACCTGGTAACTTTCAATACACGGGAAATCCTACCGATTTTGCCATCCAAGGTGATGGCTTCTTCATAGTTACAGATGGTATCAAGAATTATTTTACAAGAGACGGAGGATTCAGTATAGGGCTCGATGGAAGTCTAGTAAATCCAAGTACTGGTTATAAGGTCCTTGGATGGAGGGCTAACACTAGTGGGATTGTCGACACCAGTATGCCTGTAGAACCAATAGTCATTCCTAAGGGACAACAGATGATGGCAAGAGCGACATCGAATGTAAAGATTGTTGGGAATCTGGATGCTCAAAGTGATTTAGGTACAACCTTTAGCGCACCGACAACCATATATGATTCTCTTGGTGTCTCCCATACACTGAGGTTTACTTTCGAGAAGACTAATACGAATGAATGGACAGTAACCGCCTCTATAGATGGAAATGACATAAGTGGATGGAGTAGCACTATAGTATTTAATAATGACGGAACTTACGATCCTTCTAGTTCTACTGTAACTACTCTTAATATATCTGCGAGTCTCTTTAATCCAGGTGCTGGAGATCTTAATATTAATCCAGACTTCTCTAATATAACTCAGCTTGGAGGAGATACCAGTATAAGTGTATCTTACCAGGATGGTTATCCAATGGGGTCCCTTATAGACTTTACTGTAAGTGGGAATGGTGTCATAACTGGCATATATTCTAACGGATTGAATCAAGTTTTAGGACAGATAGCACTGGCGAATTTCGGCAATCCTGGAGGATTAACCAGAGTTGGTTCAAATCTCTTCGAGGTTTCTGTTAACTCTGGAGAGCCTTTAATAGGAACTCCTGGGAGTGGAGGAAGAGGAAGTCTGTACGTTGGAGCGTTAGAGATGTCTAATGTTGATCTTGCTAGTGAATTTACCAATATGATAATTACACAGAGAGGTTTTCAAGCTAACTCTAGAATTATAACCACCTCTGATGAGATGTTACAGGAGCTGGTGAATCTCAAGAGATGATACAGGTTACCAGACTTAATAATACCAGATTTGTTATAAATGCAGATCTTATAGAGATGATAGAGGCTACCCCTGACACTACAATTACTCTTACTACAGGTAAAAGGTTTGTAGTTAAAGAGCCTCTAGAAGAGGTTATACGGAGGATTATTAATTATAAAAGGTCTGTGTATGGAATTATAGAGGACTATTAGAAGGTGATATAGTGGATATAGCAACATTTTTAGGTATTTTAGGAGGTCTAATTTTTATAGTATTTGGAATGACTAAGGGGGGTAGTATATCTACATTTATAGACCTCCCATCGATGCTTATCACTTTTGGTGGAACCATAATGGCTACTATAACCAGTTTTAGATTGGATCAGATCCTTACGACTATTCAGGTACTAAGAGTAGCATTCTTTAGCAAGCCTCCCGATTACGAGGGCGTTATAAAGACATTAGTAGGTTTGGCAGAGAGGGCTAGAAGGGAAGGATTACTAGCTCTTGATGAAGAGATATCTAACCTGGATGACGACTTCTTAAAAAGAGGGATTCAGCTTGTAGTGGATGGCGTAGACCCTGACTTGATAAGGAACATCTTAGAAACAGAACTTTCTTTTATTGAAGAAAGGCACAAGGTCGGCATAGGGATCTTTGAGACCATCGCCGGCTTGGGACCCTCATTTGGATTACTAGGAACTGTTATAGGCCTTATAAGGATGTTAAGACAACTTAACGACCCTTCAACTATTGGTCCTTCTATGGCGTTAGCATTAGTAACTACATTCTACGGGGCTTTCCTTGCCTATGTCATAGCAACCCCGATAGCAAATAAATTAAAACTTAAAAATTCGGACGAATCTCTACTAAGAGCTATCGAGATAGAGGGGATACTTTCTATACAGGCAGGGGAAAATCCAAGGATACTAGAACAGAAACTGCATGTATTCCTGTCTCCCAAACTGAGGAAGAAGGTACAGCAGGAAAGAGAGGTGGAAGAGATCTATGGCGTTAAAGAAAAAACCTGAAAATCCTCCTCCTGGTGCTCCCCTGTGGATGACCTCTTATGGAGATATGGTAACACAGATACTAATATTCTTTGTTATGTTATTTACATTCTCCAGTATAGATGCAGCAAGATTTAGGGAGTTAGCAATTTCGCTTCAATCTGCCTTTAAAGGTGGGACCAGTTTTCTAACCGGTGGACAGAGTATTACTGTAGAGACTTTGGGTCCTACCAGGGCTAACCTAGTCCAACTTACAGAAGCGATGCATCAGATTATGAATATAGTGGAGTCTTCAGGATTAAAGGGGGCGGTTGAAGCAAGTATAAATGAGAGAGGTCTTGTAATCAGCATTAAGGACTCAACATTCTTCGACTTAGGTAAGGCAGATCTAAAACCGAGGTCTAAACAGATTTTAGATAACATAGGAAAGGCTTTGAAAGGACTACCCAATCAGATAAGGATAGAGGGTCATACCGATAATCTCCCAATAAATACACCACAATTTCCATCCAACTGGGAACTCTCTACCGCCAGAGCTACGACAGTATTAAGATATCTGGTAGAGCAAGTAGGATTATCTCCAGAGAAGATGTCTGCTGTAGGTTATGGTGAATTTAGACCTCTCTTCCCAAATGACTCAGAAGAACATAGAGCTAAGAATAGGAGAGTAGATATAGTTGTGCTTTTAGAAGAGGCTTCTAAAGGAGAGCCTCCAGTAATGCCTATTGAAGAGGTAAAGAGATAGATGAAAAAGTTAATAATTATAATAGCCATAATAGCGGTAGTTTTGGTAGTTGGTAGTATCTTAGCTTTAAGATTCGTAACCGGCTCTAACAACTCAAAACAGGAAAAACCTGTCCTAGTTCCTCTAAATAAAGAGATACTTACGAACTTGAGTAGTGAGGGTGGTATATTCCACTATATCAAAGTCTCCGTCTCTTTGGAAGTGGTTAACGACAGTGCTGCCAAGATAGTAGAGGCAGATATGCCCAGAATTAGAGATGAAATTATATCGGTATTTAACGGGACAAAGATCAACGAGTTATCTACACCAGCTGGTATCGAGCAAGTAAAGGCTAAGATTGTACAGAGACTTAATTCGCTTTTAAATGCTAAGATAGTTAGAAAGGTTCTATTTACTGATATGGTGGTGCAATAGGGTGAGAGTATGCCAGAGATACTTTCTCAGGAAGAAATAGATACTTTGTTGTCTGCCCTTACTTCAGGGCAGTTAAAGGTAGAGGAGATAAAGGAAGAACACAAAGAACGTAAGGTAAAGCCTTACGATTTCAGAAGACCCAGTAAATTTTCTAAAGATCAGTTACGTACTCTGGAGATGCTACATGAAAGTTTCTCCAGGTCATTATCTCTATATCTTTCAAGCAGATTAAGGGCAGTAACGCATTGCAGCATAGCAAGTGTGGACCAGTTACCCTATGGCGAGTATATTCAGAGTGTTCCAGTTCCCTCTTTTATAGTTGTTTATACTATGGAATCCCTAAGTGGTACCGCCCTGCTGGAGATAAGTAATAACATTATATTCAGTATGGTAGACAGACTACTGGGTGGACCAGGAAAGGGGCTTAAGAAGAATCGGGAGCTTACAGACATTGAAATGAATATTATTGAAGACATAGTGGATAAGATCCTAGAACTATTAGGAGAAGCCTGGAGTTCGATAATAAAGACCTCCCCGGTAAGATCAGGGATAGAAACGAATCCTCAGTTTATACAACAGATAGTACCTCTTTCATCAGTTGTAGCTCTTATCTCCTTTTCTATACAGATAGGAGATAGTACTAGTGGCTTATTGAACCTTTGTATACCAAGTGAAATGTTAGAGGCAATACTCCCTAAACTAAGTGCTAGACAATGGTTTTCAAGGCGTGGTTCTAGACAGGAAGAAATAATACAGAGGCTCAAGAAGAAGCTTGAGAATATTGAGGTTCCAGTAATAGTGGAGCTTGGGAAGGCAGAGATAGCCTTCCAGGAATTATTGGATCTAAAAGTAGGAGATATAATAAAATTAGAAACGCTCATAATGGACCCCCTAGTAGTGAAAGTTGGTGATCAACCTAAATACTTAGGTAGACCAGGAAGAGTTGGAAAGAAGATAGGGGTAAAGATCTTAGGTAGTGTAACGAGAGGTGAATAGATGAAGACATTAAAGAGTATTGAGGATATATGGCTATCTGCTATGAAGACATCTGTTACCACACTATCTGCCCTTGTGGGTAAAGACATCTCTGTAACTAGTATAGAAAGACGAAGCATAGAGAAGATAGGTATGGAGATCTTAGGGAAATCTTATATTGTCGTAAGCAGTGCAATATACGACATAACCAGATTATTCTTCTTATTAGAAGACAGAGACGCCTTAACTATAGCGACCCTTATGATGGGGGAAGAAAACCTAATAACAGAATTTAACGATATATCATTGAGTGCTATTTCTGAGGCTTTTAGTCAGATGATCAGTGCTATGGCTCTTTCTCTTTCTGAAGTCATTGGCGGAAAGCTTCAGATAGAACCCCCTAAAATCTATCCGTTAGATGATAATGCAAGAGAGATGATATTTAATGAGGAGTTTACTGGTTTCAGATATGGACTTATCATTGCAGGCTCTAATAGTAACATATATCAGCTAGTAGAAAAGGTATCGGAGGAAAAATTGACACCCAAAATCTCTACAGAGACAGCTACCAACTCTGAAGAGAAAAAGATCGAGGAGAATAAAGTATTAACTGCAGAAGAGGTATCTAACATCCAGCCGGTTACGTTTCAACCCTTAACTGTATCTCAGGCTAAGGAAGAAAAGATAAGTAATTTGGAACTATTAAAAGATGTACCCATACAGATCTCTGTCGAATTGGGTAGAACTAGGATGCTGATAAAGGACCTCTTGGCATTGTCTTCAGGGTCCATTATAGAGTTAGACAAACTTGCCGGAGAACCAGTAGATATACTGGTGAATGGAAAGTTTATAGCCAAAGGAGAAGTGGTCGTAATTGATGAAAATTTTGGCGTTCGTATTACTGAGATACTAAGTCCAGAAAAAAGATTGGAGGAGGAACAATGAGCAAAAAGATTCTGATTGTTGATGATGCTGCTTTTATGCGTATGATGTTAAAAAATATCCTGAGCCAGAATGGATATGAAATAGCTGGTGAGGCGTCAAATGGACTTGAAGCAGTGACTCTGTATAAAGAACTTAAACCAGACCTCGTGACTATGGACATAACTATGCCAGAAATGGACGGAATTACTGCTGTAAAAGAGATAAAGAAGATCGATCCTGAGGCAAAGATTATAATGTGCAGTGCTATGGGGCAACAGGCAATGGTGATCGAATCTATTCAGGCTGGAGCTAAAGACTTTATAGTAAAACCTTTTCAACCTGACAGAGTTTTAGAGGCCGTAAGAAAGGTCTTGGGCTAACATAGATGGTAACGTTTTTCTTGGCTTTTACAGTAATCTTAGCCCTTTTACTTATTATGTGGTGGATTCTAAAAAATAGAAGGATCCCATGGATAAGGTTTCCTTCGAAGGAACTGAAACATATAGAAGGACTTTATCTGGGGATGAATTCATCTTTACATATAGTAAAATATAAAAATAGATGTTTTCTAATAGGTTGCAGTCCAAATAGTATAGTGCTCTTAAAAGAATTTACAGATGAAGAGAATATTTAATATATCCAAAAGTCTAATATGTCTATCTCTTATCATAGAGATACTCTTTCTACCTAGTTATTCTGTCGCTCAGGAGTTACCCACATTCAAAATAGAGGTAACTCCTTCTGATAAACCTCAGGATGTATCAGGGACACTGCAACTTCTGGGTATAATAACGGTGTTGGCGTTAGCCCCCTCCATCGCTATTATGGTAACATCCTTCACCAGAATAATAGTTGTCTTAAGTTTTTTAAGATCATCTTTAGGGACTCAACAGATACCACCTGGACAGGTGATATCTGCCCTGGCTTTATTCTTAACATTCTTTACAATGTTTCCTACATTTTCCCAGATAGAAAGGTCAAGCTGGCAACCTTACATAAAAGGGGAGATAACCTTCCAGGAGGCAGTGAATAGAGGAATAAGTCCTTTAAGAGAGTTTATGTTTAGGCAGACGAGAGAAAGAGATTTAGCCTTATTTGTAAAGTTGGCTAAGATCCCCAGGCCTAAAAATCGAGACGATGTCCCTACCTATGTACTCATACCTGCATTTATGATAAGTGAACTTACAACTGCTTTTCAGATGGGTTTTATGTTGTATCTACCATTTCTGGTCATAGATATGGTTGTTGCCAGTATACTTATGGCTATGGGTATGCTTATGTTACCTCCAGTAATGATCTCACTGCCGTTTAAATTACTCCTGTTTGTACTTGTAGATGGTTGGTCTCTCGTGGTTAATTCACTGGTTCAGAGTTTCAAGTGAGGTTCAAATGAGCCTGAGTGAGGCAGTAACATTTATAAAGAATTCACTAATAACTGTAATTCTGATAAGTGGACCAGCCTTAATAGCGAGTTTGGTGATAGGTATTATTATAAGTCTCTTTCAAGCTTTAACTCAGATACATGAAGCGACTTTAGCCTTTGTTCCCAAAATTCTGGTGGTATTTCTTGTGCTGATACTTTTAGGTGGGTGGATGCTTAATACACTTCTGGATTTTAGCAGAGATATCTTTATAAGAATGGGTAATATACTACCATGATAGAGATAGCCGGTATATCACTATTACAGATAGTTAGTTTCTTACTCATCCTTCTCAGATTGTTTGGCATAATCTTTATCTTTTTACCATTTGGTATCAGAGTAATCCCTGGCTCCATAAGATTGCTTTTGGCTATCAGTATGAGTTTCGTACTGGTCCAACTTTATACTTTAAAGGAATTACCAACAGTTAATACTCTTGTATTTCTAGGGATAAAAGAGGCGATAGTTGGCATTTTGATTGGTCTACTGAGCAACATAATTTTCTATATGCTTCAACTGGCAGGACAGATCATCGACTTTCAAGTAGGTCTAAGTCTTGCCAACATAGTAAATCCTGCTTTTGACATTCAATTATCCCCTATAGGTGATTTTCTCTTCGTCTTAGGGATGTTTATATTTCTTTTAATCGGAGGCTACCTGCAGGTTTTAGAAGCGATTTGTTATAGTTTTAATCTTGTTCCTGTAGGAGAGATCAGCTTGAAGAGTTACACTTTTATGGAATCATTTAAATTGGTAGGAAACTTTGTCCTACAGGTAGCTTTAAGATTTGCTGCACCGGTAATCACAACAATGCTTCTTGTGGATATAGTAATAGGGATTATTGCCAGGACAGTTCCACAGATCAACATATTTATAGTTGGGTTACCACTAAAGACAGGACTGGCATTCTTTGTTCTACTGATACTTATCGGTAGCATTCCGGATGTCATTAATAGAGAACTTCCTTATCTGATAAGAGAGTTGATCTCTATAGTAAAGGGGTTCAGGTAGATATGCCTGACGGTGAAAGGACAGAACAAGCGACTCCTCGACGTAGAGAGGAGGCAAGAAGAAAGGGACAGATAGCTATAAGCCATGAATTGAGCTCTGGCTTAGGATTTATCTCTGGAGTTATGATTATTGCTTCTCTTATCCCTGTAATGTACCGTCAGCTGACACTTATTCTTACAACCTTCATAGGTGGTATGCATAGAACTGAGATAACCGCACAGAGTCTAAGGAATATCGTGTTGAATGTGAGTTATAAACTATCTACAATACTTCTTCCTATCTTTGGAATAATGTTCATAGTTACGCTACTTGTAGGATTTGTCCAGACAGGATTTCTCTTTTCCTTTGAAGCTATTACCCCAAAAACCTCCAGGATAAATCCTTTTATGGGAATAAGAAGGATACTCTCAAAAAGAGCCCTAATAGATATTCTTAAGGCTATTATGAAACTTGTCCTCCTTGGTTATTTAGGATACAGTTTCATCGGAAATATAACTACAAGTATCTTTTCTCTCTGGAAGACACCTCTTTCTAATAGCTTTAAATTCATTATAGACAGCATCCTTAGATTTTCTCAGCAGGCAGGGATAGTACTACTGGCTATCGGGGTAGTAGATTATATGCTTCAGAGGAGAGAATTTGAAGCCAGTATAAGAATGACAAGGGAGGAGCTAAAGGAAGAATTGAAGGAGACTGAAGGGGACCCCCTTATAAGAAGCAGGATAAAACAGAGACAGAGGGAACTGGCTACAAGAAGAATGATGCAGGAAATAAAGAAAGCCGATGTAGTTATTACAAACCCCGTGGAATACGCGGTTGCATTAAGATACGATATAAAGACTATGAATGCCCCTATAGTAGTAGCTAAAGGGGCAAGACTTATGGCAGAGAGGATAAAAAATGAGGCTAGAAGATGGAATATTCCTATAGTTGTAAATCCTCCCCTTGCTCAGATGTTATATAAACTTGTGGAGGTGGGGGAGGAGATCCCTCCAAAACTTTATCAGGCTGTGGCTGAAGTATTGGCGTATGTGTATAGAAAGAGAGGAAGGGTGGTATAGATGGAAGGTATAAGAAGCATACTGAGATATAGCGACCTCTCTCTGGCTGTCGGAATAATACTTATTGTTATTATGATGATTGTTCCGTTACCTCCATTTCTCCTTGATATCTTACTAACACTAAATATAACCTTTTCTCTGTCTTTACTCTTAATAAGTATATATGTTAGAGAGGCTATAGAGATCTCGACATTCCCTTCCATACTCTTATTTGCTACTCTTTTTAGAGTAGCTTTGAGTATTTCTGCAACTAGACTTATTCTCCTTTCTGGTTATGCTGGAGAGATAATAAATGCCTTTGGAAGGTTCGTGGTCGGAGGAAACTATATAGTTGGACTGGTCATATTCTTGATACTTGTAGTTATCCAATTTGTAGTGATTACTAATGGTGCCCAGAGGGTGGCAGAAGTGGCAGCTAGGTTCACATTAGATGCTATGCCTGGTAAACAGATGAGTATTGATGCGGACTTAAATGCAGGACTAATTACGGAGGAAGAAGCAAGAAATAGAAGGAGACAGATAGAACAGGAGGCAGATTTCTATGGAGCTATGGATGGAGCAAGTAAATTTGTCAGAGGTGATGCCATAGCAGCTATAATAATAACTGCGGTTAACTTTTTGGGTGGATGGATGATAGGAGTTATACAGAGAGGGATGGACTTTAGAGGTGCATTAGAGGCTTATGCCCTACTCACAGTAGGGAATGGGCTGGTAAATCAAATATCTGCACTGTTAGTATCTACTGCTACGGGTTTGATAGTTACTAGAGGCGCTTCGGAAGAGAATTTGGGTATAGATTTTTCAAGGCAGATTCTGTCAAATAGTAGAGTTATGAGTATAATAGCTGGGGTTCTTTTATTATTAGGTTTAGTTCCGGGTCTACCGAAGCTTGTATTATTTTTGTTTGCTGGTTTAATGGGCGGATTATCCTATGTTCTCAGAAAGATGCCAGTCAAAGAAGAGATTAAAGAGGAAAAACCTTCGACAACTCAGGGTGTGGAGACCGTGATGCCTCTTGTAACCGTCGATCCTATGGAGATAGAAATAGGATATGGATTGATACCGATTGTAGATAAATCCCAGGGGGGAGAATTATTTGAAAGGATCACAATGCTTAGAAGACAGATAGCTCAGGAGTTAGGAATCATAGTACCACCGATCAGGATAAGGGACAATATACAGTTGAGACCTAATAGTTATATAATAAAGGTAAGAGGAATAGAGGTAGCTAAAGGCGAAGTTATGCCTGGTTATGTAATGGTATTAAATCCAGAAGGGCTAAATATAGACGGAATAGAAACTAAAGAGCCCATATTTGGATTACCTGCAAAGTGGGTTCCTCTGGAGGCCAGAGAACTTGTAGAAGGTAAAGGGTATACGGTTATAGACAGTTCGGGGGTGATAGCAACTCACCTAACCGAGATAATAAAGAGGTACGCTGATGAGCTCCTTACAAGGCAGGATGTTCAGAGACTTCTGGATGCGATAAGGCAGGATTATCCTGCAGTCGTTGATGATGCTCTTAGTCAAATGACTTTGGGAGAAATCCAGAGAGTACTTCAGGCACTACTTAGAGAAAGAGTTCCATTGAGGGATCTGGTATCTATTCTCGAGACAGCATCGGATACTGCCAGAATAAATAAAGATATAGAGATAATACTCCAGAAGGTAAGAGAGAGATTGGGAAGGATGATAAGTAGAGAGCTGGCTACTCCAGATGGAGTGCTTCCTGTCATACTGATAGAACCTAAGACAGAAGAGAAATTGATGTCGAATCTATTTAAAACAGATCAGGGGACAGTCCTATCTATAGACCCTGACTCCTGGCAGAAACTTATAGGTAAGCTTTCTATCTTAATAGATGAGGGAATAAAGAGGGGATTCCAGCCTGTTATAGTTACCTCATCACAGCTCAGACTTCCACTTAAACGACTCTTAGATAGAGCTATTCCTCAGGTGTCTGTCTTATCGTATAACGAGATAGACAATACATTAAATATAGAAAATATTGGGATAATATCACTATGATAATAAAAAAGTTCTATGGTAGAACAGTTGAAGAGGCAATAAAGAATGTAAAGGAAAATTTAGGGGAAGACGCATCCTTACTCCTTGTACAAAAGGTAAAGAAAAAGGGACTACTCGGTTTCTTTGGAGCCACAGAGATAGAAGTAACCGCAGCTAAAGATATCTCATTTGAAGTACAAGAAAGGGTTACTACCTCTTATAAAGGAGACACCGGTATAGATCCTCCTGCCCTCTCTAAGATTAAGAGGCTCCTTACAGAAGAGGAAGTAGATAATGACATAATAAGTACCGTAATCTCAAGTTATATAGAAGCCACAGGAGGAAATCAAATAAAGTTAAAAGAGCTAGATACGAATATCCTGATTTCTATTATAAAGGGACTTATAAAGACAGATAGGAATCAGAATTATACTGGTAAGACCAGAGCTATTTTTATAGGGCCGCCTGGTGTAGGAAAGACTACCACTATACTAAAGTTGGCGTCATACTATTCGGCAGAAGAAAACAAAAATGTAGCCATTATTAGTACAGATATATACAGGAGTGGAGCTATAGAACAGCTCAAGATATATGGTAAAATATTAAATATACCGGTAGAAACAGTGTTCAACGTAAGAGAATTTGAGAAAGTGATTCATAAGTTCAAATCTATGGACATAGTCTTTATAGATAGTGCTGGGCGAAGTAAGAGGGATAAAGAGTATGTAGAACTATTGAGAAAGTTTATATATACCATACCCATCCAAGGGCTTAAGATATATCTAGTTATAAGTGCTACTGATAATTTTACATACATAAAAGAGATATATGAGAATTATAAGATTCTATATCCAAACTCTCTTATTATAAGTAAACTGGATGAGGCAGTAACCTTGGGAAACCTGGTAAATTTACCAGTATATACCAACTTACCTATAGGTTATATAACGGATGGGCAAAATATACCTGGAAACATAGAATTAGCAAAGAGTGAGAAGCTCGCCGAACTTATAGTAAAAAGGAATGTGATCTCAGAATGAGTAGCGAGGCAAGGATCTTTTCGGTCTTAAGTGGTAAAGGTGGGACGGGAAAGACTAACATATGCGTAAATCTAGGGGTAGCAATACAAAGATTAGGGAGAAGGGTATTGATAATAGATGGAGATTTAGGCCTTGCGAATGTAGAGGTAATACTGGGGCTAACCCCCAAATATACGCTTTATGATGCTCTTTACAGGAATGTTGACCTGGAATCTGTTGTAACCTATGGCCCGGAGGGGATACTTATAATTCCTGGAGGCTCTGGAGCTTTAGAACTATCGAAGATAGACCCCTATAGACAGGAGATACTTATAGAGAAGCTGATAAAACTGGGAAGTAATGTAGATTATGTCTTTATAGATGGAGGAGCAGGGATACATCAAGATGTCCTGTCATTTGCATCTGGTAGTGACGAGATTCTATTAGTTATGACACCAGAACCAACAGCTTTGGCTGATGCTTATACACTTATAAAAGCCATTAGCTTATCTGGGGCAAAAAAAGATATAAAGATTATAGTGAACAGAGTAAAAGATCCTGGGGAGGGAGAAGATGCTGCCAACAGACTAAATATTCTACTGGAGAGATTTTTGAGATTTTCTGTTACTTATCTAGGCAGTATTCCTGATGACGTATGGGTAGAGAGAGCAGTAAAAGAACAGATGCTTTTTGTGACCAGATACCCATTTTCAAAGGCTGCTAGAGCGGTAAGTGACATTGCATTAAAGTTAACTGGATCGGAGAGAAAAGGGGTAGGATTTAGGGGATTCTTCCGTAATATATTAGAAAAGGTAAGTATAAAATGAAGCATAAGGCTTTTGTGCCAAATAAAAAGGTCTTTATAAGAGTAACAGAGGGTGAATATCAGGGAAGTTATAATAGTAGGATAGAAGAGATAAGTGATGATAAGATGGTATTAGCTTTGCCATTTATAGGAACAGTACCTATCCCTGTAAGGTTGGGAGAGAGAATATTTGTTTATTCTGCCACCAGCGATGCGGTCTACAGAGTATCTGGAGAAGTTATTAAAAGACAGCTAGAACCTCTCCCACTGTTGCATATAGTAATATCTGGAGATGTGGTGAGAGTCCAAAGGAGAAACTATGTAAGAGTTCCGATACTCCTCAATGTAACTTACAAGTTAAAAGATGGCGAAGCTGTGTATAATACCTATACAAAAGATATAAGTGGTGGGGGAGCAAAGATAGTCCTTCCTGAATACTTAAGAATCCGTGATGTGATTCAGATGAGAATAGAATTGCCTTTTCCTGAATCTCCAATTGACTGTGAAGGGGAGATCGTCTGGATAGATAAAGAAGAGAGGATGTCAGGTACCAGATCAGAAGAAATCATATATGCTGGAGTAAAATTTACACTGATAGATGAGAAGGAAAGGGAAAGACTTATAAGGTTTCTTTTTAACTATCAGAGAAATTTGATAAAGAAAGGATGGAAAAGTGATTAGGGTTTTGATAGTTGATGATTCGGCACTGATAAGAAGGGTATTAAAGGACGCTTTGGAACAGAATCCTGATATAAAAGTTATAGGAATGGCAGAAAACGGTAAAGACGCTTTAGAAAAACTAAAAGTTCTAGATCCTGATGTTATAACGCTAGATGTAGAGATGCCTGTTATGAATGGACTAGAGACTCTAAAAAATATAATGCGTCTAAAACAAGTTCCTGTCATTATGGTAAGTGCATTAACCACCAAAGAGGCAGAGGTAACCGTGGAAGCCTTGATGAATGGTGCGGTAGACTTTGTGGCTAAGCCTAAAAATCTCCTTGGAGATTTTGACTCTTTTGTTAAAGACCTGCAGCTAAAGGTGGTTAATGCTGTGAAATCAAAAAGCAGATATATAAAGCCTGTCGAAAGTCAAAGTAGAGGTGTAAAATCTCCTGGTAGAGGTTCAAAGAAATTGGTGATTATCGGATCTAGTACTGGTGGACCACAGACCCTTTATCAAATAATGTCAAGATTAAATCTTCTTGAGGATACATCAATCATAATAGTGCAGCATATGCCTCCTGGATTTACAAGGTCTTTGGCAGAAAGACTCGATAGCGCTTCCAGATTTATGGTAAAAGAGGCAGAAAATGGAGAATCTCTTAAAAGTGGAGTAGCCTATGTAGCTCCTGGTGGATATCATCTGGTTGTAAATGGGAATATCCTTACCCTTACTAATGATCCGCCTGTCTTTGGAGTCAGACCATCGGTAGACGTAGCTATGCTATCTGCTGTCAAGAATTTCAAGAGTAACATTGTGGGAGTAATACTTACAGGGATGGGGGTTGATGGCGCCAGAGGAATGGAGGAGATAAAGAGAAGCGGGGGAAAGACTATAGCCCAAGATGAGAAGAGCTGTGTCGTTTTTGGAATGCCTAAAGCGGCAATAGAGAGAGGAGTGGTCGACAGTATAGTGGACTTGGACCAAATTCCGGTGGAAATAGAAAGGATGGTTTCGGAACTGTGAGTCTACTGGTAGACGATTATACACTTTTTAAAAGAAAGATAAAGGAACTACTTGGTTTAGATCTGGATGGCTATAAAGATGATCAGATAAAGCGCAGGATCAAAGTTCTTATGGATAGAGTAGGGGCTAAAGACTTTTTAACTTTTTATAAAGCCATAGAGAAGGATCCAAAACTGAAGAAGGATTTCATAGATAAAGTTACCATAAACGTCTCTGAATTCTTTAGAAACATAGATCAATTTGAGATCCTAAAAAACAAGATCATCCCCTACCTAAGAGATAGATTTGGAGCCTTAAATATCTGGAGTGCTGGTTGTTCTTACGGAAATGAGCCATACTCTGTAGCCATAATACTGAACGAGTTAAAGATAAAGAATTTCAGCCTGTTGGCTACAGACATAGATGAAGAGGCTTTAAAGAAGGCTAGAGAAGGTGTGTATAGAATAGATGAGTTAAAAAATGTATCCAGCGAAAGATTATCTAAGTATTTTATTAGAGTAGACGAAGAGTATTATAAAGTGGTAGATAATATACGTACTTCGGTTAAGTTTAATCGACTAGATCTCCTGAAGGATCAATATCCAAAAGGGATGCATCTTATACTCTGCCGTAATGTTATAATATACTTTACTCAGGAGGCAAAGGAATATGTCTTCAAAAATATATCCGAAAGTCTTAAAGAAGATGGGATACTATTTTTAGGAAATACCGAAAGGATATTTGATCCCCAGAGATATAAATTGAAGCCAGTAGATCTATTCTTCTATAAGAAGGTGGTGTGACATTATGGATTATAGAGAATATTTGCCCGTTTTTCTGGATGAATCTAGGGAAAACCTGGTACAGCTGAATAAGCTACTATTAGAGTTAGAGAAGATACCGGAGAATAAAGAATTATTAAACGAGATATTCAGGATAGCCCATACAATAAAGGGTATGTCCGCTACTATGGGTTTCAATAATATAGCAACATTAACTCACAATATGGAGAATATACTAGATGATCTTAGAAAGGACAAAATTAAGGCAAGTAAAAGTATTGTTGACCTACTCTTTTTTAGCTTTGATGCCTTAGAGAAAGGTTTAGAACTGATATCAAGTTCTGGTACAGATGATTCTCCCTTAGTCAAAGAGGCAATAGAGAGATTTTCCAGTATAGGTGAAAACTTAGAGGTTCCTAATCAAGGTAGAGAGACAAATTTGAAGGATATCTCTTTAGATCAGTATAATATGGCAGTAATAAGAGAGGCTGTACAGAAGGGGTTTAATGTCTATAGGATATATGTGAGGTTAAGGGAAGGGACAGTCCTTAAATCTGTAAGGGCTTATATGGTATTTAAGGTCCTAGAAGAGAAAGGAGAGATTATTCACTCCGAACCTTCTGCCACAGATCTAGAAAATGAAAGGTTTGAACTGGACTTTACAGTGGTATTTGTAACAAAAGAAAATGCAAATACCATAAAAGATTTAATAATGCAGATAGCAGAGATAAATAACGTTGAAGTATCGCCGATAACCTTAGAAGAATCAACTGAAGAGAAAAAGGAAGAGGTCATAATTAAACAACAGGAAGCTCCAGTAGAAAAGGAAGGAATAAAGGCTTTATCTAGAATGGGGCAAACCATACGAATAGATGTGGAAAGGTTAGATGAACTTATGAACCTGGTAGGGGAGCTAGTCATACAGAGAACTCGATTAGCCCAGATAAAAGAATTAGGTAATGCCACCGATGAACTGGCTAGAATAACGAACGAACTGCAAAATCTTGTAATGAAAGTAAGAATGGTTCCAATAGAGCAGGTGTTTAACAGATTTCCAAGGATGGTTAGAGACCTCTCCCAAGAATCTAATAAGAAGGTACGGCTTGAGATATACGGTGCTGATACTGAACTGGATAAAACTGTTGTTGATGCAATGGGAGATCCTCTTATGCATCTAATAAGAAACGCTATAGACCATGGTATAGAGACACCGGAAGAAAGGATTAAGCTGGGAAAACCGGAGGAAGGAGTAATAAAGTTACTAGCTTACCATGAAGGTAATAATATATACATAGAAGTGGAAGATGATGGATCAGGAATAAATATAGAGAAGGTTAAGAGAAAGGCGATAGAGAAGGGCATCTTATCTGAAGAAACGCTCAACAGGATGAGTGAGGAGGACATCTATAATCTACTCTTTCTACCAGGATTTAGCACGTCGGACAAGGTCACGGATATTTCTGGGAGAGGGGTAGGGATGGATGTGGTAAAAAGGAGGGTAGAAGAACTAAATGGCACTATAAAGATAGAAAGTAAACCTGGCAAAGGGACTAAGGTAATTATAAGGCTACCCCTTACTCTAGCAATAATTCAGTCATTGTTGGTGAAGGTCAGCGATGAAGTCTATGCGATACCTCTAAGTAATATAGAGGAGATAGTAAAGCTGGAGGAGTCTGAGATAAAGACAGTAAAAAACGCAGAGGTATTATATTCAAGGGGGAGAGTTATCCCTCTGTACAGATTATCAAATGTATTAGGGCTTCCAGATAAGAATAGATGTAACTTTGCAGTCATAGTAAGGACCGGAGGTAGACAGATGAGTATAGCAGTAGATGATCTAGTCGGCGAAGAAGAGATAGTAATAAAGTCGATAGATAAGATGGTAAATCTGAACAAGAACTTTGTAGGTGCCACTATCCTTGGCAATGGGAAGGTTGCTTTAATACTAGATGTGAACACACTGGCAAGCGCATAAGGAGGAGATATGAAATTAGATTCTATGCATTTAGATATTTTGAAAGAGCTGGGAAATATTGGAGCTGGAAATGCTGCCACCAGTCTTTCACAGCTTCTCAATCAGCGGGTAGATATGAGTGTGCCCGATGTAAAGCTGTTAAAATTGAGAGACGTACCATATCTACTTGGAGGGCCTGAGATTCCTGTTATTGGGATAACGGTCCTTGTAGAAGGGGATGGAGAAGGACAGATCTTGCTTCTATTTACTAAAGAAAGTTCAGAAAGACTTGTAAAAAATATTGTAGCGGGCTTCCCTCAGAATGAGATAAATGAGGAGATGAAGCTCTCAGTATTATTGGAGGTTGGTAACATTGTGAGCTCTACGTTTTTAAATGCCCTTGCTAGCTTCACCAATATGAAGTTATTACCTACGGTTCCTGCAAGTGCCAGCGATATGGCAGGGGCACTTCTCGATACTGTACTTGCGATAGAGGCAACAGAAGATGATACTATCATCACTGTGGTTACTGATTTTATAGTCCAGGGAGAGATGATAGAGGGTTATTTAGTGTTCGTTCCTAACCCTTTATCCTTAAGAAAGATATTTAGCTCTTTAGGAGTAAATATGTAGAGATGGAAAGGGTAGTGGTAGGAATTGGAGAATGGTCTGTCTTAAAATCAAATGGGGTATTGGTATGCCTAGGTTTAGGGTCCTGTGTAGGTATAGCCCTTTACGATTCTGCTAAAAAGATAGGTGGCTTGGTCCATATACTGCTACCTATACCTCAGAATAATGATAATACTAATCCCACTAAATTTGCCAGTACAGGTATCCCCTTTCTTTTAGAAGAGATGCTCAGATTGGGTGCAAGCAGACAATCCATAGTTGCTAAGATAGCAGGGGGAAGTCAGATGTTTAGTATAAAGGGCAGGGAAGATAAGATAAATATAGGGGCAAGGAATGCTGAAGTAACTAAGAATACTCTCAAAAGTCTAGGAATCCCTATAGTGGGAGAAGATGTTGGTGGAAACTTTGGACGTACTATGGAGTTTTTTGTGTCTAACGGTATAGTAAAAGTAAAGGCTATAGGAAGAGGAGAAAAAGAGATCTGATATGAAACTTACTGGAAGGGAGAGAGAGGAATTTGCCCTGAGGTATCTCCCTTTAGTAAAATATGTGGTCAGCCGATTTTATATAAAGGAGGCTGGTACTATAAGTAAAGAGGACCTATTCCACTGGGGAATAGTTGGTTTAATGGAAGCGATAGATCGATTTGATGAAAAAAGAGGGGTTAGATTTGAAGTATATGCTATAAAGAGAATAGAGGGAGCAATAAAGGATGCATTGAGGAGAGAGGATATACTTACTAGAGCACAGAGGGAGAAGTACAGACAACTTATAGAAGTAATTGACGATATGGAGGAAGGAGAGCTTGATGAAAAGAACATTGCAGACAGACTTGGAGTGGATCTTGTGACATACTGGGAATTATTGGAAGATGTCAATCCTGTAATAGTTTCCTCAGTAGAAGAATTACTGGAAGGAAAAGGCTTTGAGATACCTGACAGTAGGGAATTGATAGAGGATAGAGTAGAAAATGAAGAGCTCTTAGACGCCTTGGGTAAAGCCATAAAAAAGTTGAGCGATAGAGAGAGACATATACTGAGTCTATATTACTATGAAGGCCTAAATCTAAAGCAGATCGGGACAATATTAGGTATTACAGAGTCTAGAGTATCTCAACTGCATGCTCAGATCATATTAAAACTGAGAAGGATGATGAAGGGTGAGTGGGAGTAAGGAAGAGAATATAAAACTAAGAGTAACTCCTGATAGATTAAAAGCATATATCAGTATATCTTCTTTGGAAGAGGGTGAAGTCATAACCGAAGAGGATATTAGAAGAGTATTAGATAAGGCTGGAATAAAGTTCGGGATAAAAGAGGATGTGATAAGTTCTATAGTTGAACTTCAGAATGTTGAAGATATTCTTATAGCTGAAGGGATACCTCCCGAGAACGGTAGAGATGCAGAGTTAAAATATCTGGTATCTCTGGGGAAGAAAGAATTAATTCCAAAGGAAAATCCGGATGGAACCGTAGATTTTAGAGAGATTGGCTTTGTAGAAAACATAAAGAGGGGAGACATCTTAGTAGAAAAGATTCCTCCTACCGAAGGGAAACCTGGAATAAGCGTATATGGAGATCCTATCCCCCCTAAAAAGGGCAGGGATGTAAGACTTCCAAAGGGGAAAAATACGGAGGTTTCAGAAGATGGATTAAAATTGATAGCTAGTATATCTGGTACCCCTACAGTAGCAGATGGCAATGTAGCAATATCTCCCATATTGGAGATCCAGAAAGACGTGGATTTTTCTACTGGAAACATTGATTTTATCGGTAGTGTCTTGGTTAGAGGGACTATAAGAAGTCACTTTACTGTTAGATGTGAACATAATCTAGAGGTCTGGGAAGATATAGAGAATGCCGATGTAGAGGTTGGAAAGAATCTTATAGTGAGAAGAGGTATATATGGTGAGTCAGGGAGAAAGATTGTTGTAAATGGAAATTTAATAGCTAAAACCATCAGAAATGCTGAAGTAGAAGTCCACGGAGATATTCTAGTAGAACAGGCTATATTAGATAGTAATATAAAGTGTGGAGGAAGCATCAGAGTAAGTTCAAATAAAGGTGTAATATCAGGTGGAAGCATATGGGCTCTTAAATCGATATATACATCTCAGCTTGGTTCTCCTTTTGGAACCAAGACCCTTGTAATAGTTGGAAAAGAACCGTGGAAGTCAGAAGAGTTGGATAAATTTATAAGAGAAAAAGAGAATATAAAAAAGAAACTGGAAGAGGTAAGTACCAACATAAAATATATACTCGGTTATGGGAGAGAGGAAAATTTGCCTGAAGCAAGGCGTATCCAACTTAATAGACTTAGAGAGATTCAAAGGCTTCTAATTGAGCAACTCAATCTAAGAGATGCCAGAATTAAAGAATTAGCCAATGAGGTCTTGTATCTAGTAAAAGAGGCAAGGGTACAAGTTACAGGTAGTATATATCCGGGTGTCAGGATACTGATTGGAGACGAAAGCTATACGGTAGATAGTGAGTTACAGAGAGTTTATTTTATACATACTGAGGGAGGAGTCGAGTTTAGAGCAATATGAGGACCGGAGATATACAGCCATTGATTGTGAGGACACAGGAGTTTGAGAAGATCAAAGAGGTTCAAAGACAAACTACCGAGACTATTCAGAGGCAGTTTCAGTTATACTTTAAACAGGTAACCGAACAACGCCAGAATGAAGTAGCGTCATTTAAAGAAAGTAATAAAGCAAAGAGTATCAATGAAAATGAAGAAAGAAAGAATTTAAAAAGAGAAAACTATAAGAAGCAGAGTAAGTCCAAAGGTGAACCGGAAGATATTCGTCAACCCGGATTAGGAGAAAATATAGATATCAAAATATAGGAGGGTAAAAATGCGTCTATTAGGAGAAATAATTCAACTACCGATTTTAAGCCATTCTGGCAGTTATTTAGGGTCAGTAGAAGATATAGTTTTAGATAATAAAAAACTCTCTGGGATAGGCTTTCTGGTCAGAGATAAAGACTGGTATATGGGGATGAAATTCATATCTAAGAATGATATAGAGGTAATAGGTAAAAATGCTATCATAACTACCAATGACTCACTCAAGGCTGTAGCTGAACTGCCAGATATACTTGAATTTCTAGCAGACAGGATAGAGTGGAGAGGGCTTCCTGTGTACTCTATAAATGGGGAGATCCTTGGTAAGGCTGAAGAACTCTTTATAAACGAAGATACTTTAGATATAGACGGAATAAAATTACAGGAGCAGGATTATGTAATATCTAGAGATAATCTGATGGCACTAGGTCCATCTGCAATTTTAGTAGATATCAAAGGAGAAGGTATTCATAAAGAAAAACCATCGGTTCAGGAGAGCCGTTCTTACGAAGAAAAAGGATTTGAAGCAAAGCAGAATGCATTTTTGCTAGGGAAGAGATTAATAAGAGATATTGTAACTGATGATGGAACACTAATTGCCTCTAAGGGAGATACTGTAACTATACAGATTATTAACAGGATGAGAAGCCTTAACAGGATTCAGGAGTTGATAAACTCTATAGAGCAATAGTTATGGAAAATGGATTACTCGGCTATATAACTACAAGAGTCTTTGAAGGTCCTACTTATATGGGGGGAATATTAATTATTGACAAGAAGGGGATACCTGCAGAGTTCAAATATGTAGAACCAATAAGACCATCAAAGTTACAGACACTCTTGTATGGAAATACCATAGACAGGTATATCCGCATAGAGAGTGTTGGTATTCCTTTAGTAGATGCGGTTGAACATAAGCCTGTTGTTCTCTTTGTGAGAGAGGAACCTTTTTTAGAAGAGTCTAGGTGGAATTTTCCTATCTTATCTATAAGTAGATACAAGGGGGGAGAAGTTCTATCTACTTTAGGAGAATTCAAAGAGTTGGAGAACAGAGAGTATATCATTAGTATAGATTCGAGTCTTCCAATACGGGTGAGGATAGACAGAAAGTATAGGGAAAGATTTCAAGAGTTGATCCCTATTTTGATAGAGATAGGGCAGAATTTTGACATTATGGAACCATTTTCTAGGCTGGAAGAGGCTATAAGATTCATATGGAGGGAGCAGAGAAAATCCTAGAAGAGATATATAGGACTCTAGGGCTTACACTTACTCCAAAAGTGATAGATGTACCAATAGAAAGAATAGAGGTAAGATCTTTAGACCTGACCTTAGATATAAGATTTTCTAATTACGAGCTAGAGCGGATATCTGGAAAAATAGTCGATGTTCCTATCCGCCCAACAGTGGATGAGAGATTGAGGGGTAAAATAATTAGTATTCTTCCGGTATTTACTGTCAATATAAAAACAGATTCAGAAGTTATAAATGATGTATTTATCAGAAAGAGTCCTATCCTATGGAGAGATATTCCCAATGAGTTAAAAATAAAATTACTGGCAGAGATAAAGACAAGGTGGTCTGAAAACTACTCAGAAGGGATAGAGATTATAGGAATATATGAAGATATCCCCATAGGAAGGATAAAGACCATAAAAGTAGATGAAAGAACGGGGGTTTTGTCTTTTAATCTAAAAAAAGAATTTACCGATGAAAAAAGGACAAATCTTTTAGTATTCAAATTTCTGAACGATAATGTTCTAAGGTCAATAGCTTTCTAGGTCTACGTAACGAGGGTGTAAAATAATCTGTGTAAACTTCCTAGAATATATTAGAGAAAGGATGTGATAAGTATGCCAGTAATGAAGAAAGAAGAATTAAAGAAGATTATAGATGAGAATAACCTGAAGACTATGGAGGATGTAGGAGAGTTTATCACAAACCTGGAGAAAGAGATGATAGAGGTTATCCTTCAGGGGGAATTAGATGCGCACCTGGGATACGCCAAGTATGACTATGAGAATAAGAAGACCGAAGATTCTAGAAATGGGTATACCTCCAAAGAGGTATACGGTAAAACAGGCAAGTTTAGAATAAATGTACCTAGGGATAGAGACTCTTCCTTTGAGCCTAAACTGGTAAGAAAGCGAGAAAAAGACATATCCAACCTGGAAGATATAATACTTTTACTTTATCAAAAAGGCCTAACCACAAGAGATATCCAGAGTTATCTAATGGAGATATACAATTACGAAATATCTCCTGAGACTATTAGTAACATTACAGACAGGGTAACAGATAAAGCAAGGGAATGGCAGAATAGGCCTCTAGAGGGACTGTATCCAATAATATTCATAGATGGCTTAGTATGCAAAGTAAAGGATGGAGGAGAAGTAAAGAATAAGACAGTATACCTTGTAATTGGGATAAATCTAGATGGTAAGAAAGATGTATTAGGTATCTGGATATCTGAGACAGAGAGTTCGAGGTTTTGGATGAATGTACTAAGCGAATTAAAGAATAGGGGGGTAAAGGATGTACTTATAGTCTGTTCAGATAATCTTCCTGGTATAGAAACAGCGGTAAGGGCTGTATTTCCCAAGTCAGAGATACAGATCTGTATAGTACATCAGGTAAGGAATAGCTTAAGGTATGTTTCTTACAAAGACTTAAAAGAGGTAACCAGGGACTTAAAGGAGATATACCAGGCACCTACAGAAGAGATGGCTCTGGTAGCATTAGACAGATTTGAAGAGAAGTGGGGTAGAAAGTATCCGTATATAGTAAGTTCCTGGAGGAGTAACTGGGAGAATTTAGCGACATTTTACAAGTATCCACCTGAGAT
>OGCH01000362.1_pt1 | contig 25092 bp, 23 predicted proteins | sample 1570111 | NCBI WGS metagenome assembly OGCH01 (sample SAMN03436243, study PRJEB24508) | hot springs metagenome | biome: Desert Springs; feature: Hot Springs; material: Water | place: USA: Great Boiling Spring, Nevada | collected 2008-12-01 | depth 0 m m | reverse complement strand
ACGCGGGAGCGTCGGCCTCGCCCTGTTCTTTCAAGAGAAATTTCAGTGCAAGAGTTCTTCTATGTGGGTTAATTTACCTTCAAGGAAAAGTTTTATTGACTCCATTACGTCTGTCCGGTCGGTTACGTAAACTTGTTTGCCTGCCGCTTTTAGTTCTTCATAAATATGAGCGCCCATTCCTCCGGAAATTACAACGTCAACACCCTCAAGGATCTGAAGAATTCTTTGATGTTTGGAACCTCTGGAATGATGTTCTCCGTGGTGTTCGCAATTACCATGTTCGTGGCATGGGTCTGAGTTTGGGACAAAGTTTATGGATTTTATTTCGTTATTTTCTATTTCTGCTATTACGAACCCCTTTGCTCTTCCGAAGTGCATGGAAAGGGTTTTACCATCATCCGATGCAACCGCTATCTTCATAATTGTTTCTCCTGGTTACTTTCTTTTTCCATTTCTTCAAGTCTTCCTTTAATTTCCTCAAGGTACTTCTCTATGGCTTCCTTTTCAGCTTGTAGGTACTCTTTTTCATTAAAGAGAGCCCACCAGCACCATCCGCGAGGAGGGACAAATCTTGGATAAAAAGTTCTTAAACCCAGTCCGGGGCCAAATCCCCATCCGCGGCCCCATCCCCATCCCGGACCAAAGCCCGGGTACCATCTACCCCGTAGATGCCATCCATATCTTGCTCCAAACATTTTACACCTCCTGATTTAAAAAACTTAATATTTTTTCCAGTGTCATTTTGAGTGTGTTTAGACTATTAATAAAGGCTTCCAAAGTCTTGAGGCCATCTTCTGTTATCTTATAGACCCTCCTTGCGGGTCCAATAGAAACATCCCATTCGGAAGCGATAAGCCCAAATTCTTCCATCATGCGAAGTATTCTGTAACCCACGCCCCTCATAACAAGTCCGCGAAAAGATGGTATCTCGGAAAAGTACTCTTCAATTCTTGTAAAAATTTCGTATCCATGCATAGGCTCCTGGGCTAAGAGTTTTAATATAAGGCCCTCCAGTATAAATCCGGGTTTCAAACCCATCCCCTCCATCTCGTGGTAGAACCGCCCGCACCTTCTTCTCATAGCACATATATTATAAAAGCATATATATGAATTTTCAAGATCACGCATCTCAAGGAATGGTTAAGTTCTTGTGTAAAGTCAAATTACAGGGGTAAATAACCGGTGATGTTTTGGATAAATTACGGAAGTTGTTAGCGTCACAAACTTTTCAAATTGTATTTTTGGATAAATTCTTTTCCATGCTTTTCCCAAAACTCAAGGAAAATTTTTACTTCTCTCTTCTTAGAATTCTTGTTAACACAAAAACCATATACAATCGGGTCTCCGTGAATTACCTTACCATTCTTGAGAGTTATTGTAAACTGCTTGTAATAATCTTTAAGGCAGAGATTGCCAAAGTTAAGAGAGTCATCAAGCTCTATATAACGTAGTTTTCTTGTGCGTGCTTCGTTTAAATACAGAAAGGCGTAGTCCAGTTCACCCATTTCGAGTAGGTTTGCGATTTCCGAGGCCTTTGATCTGACATTTTTTTCTGAGGAGTTAGCGAGAATTTTGTTAGCGATTTCCTCTCCATATTTTGATTTCAGAATTTCTATGAGGAGTAGTGTCCTGTAACCGCAGGGGTCCAGTTCGGGGTTTGACCTTCCGATTCTAATTCCACTCCTTGAGAGTATTTGTATCCAGTTTTTTTCATTGATTTCCCTGCTGTATTTGCTTTTGAGTGTGTAGGCGATTACCATTTTGTTTGAGGCGAAGGTGTAAAAAGTGTCACAAAAAGTGCCCTTTAAATCTGCAGTGATGTTGTAGTCTGCGGAGAAAAAGATATCCCAATCAACTCGCTTTTCTTTTATGAGATTTGCAAGGAAAAGGCTTCCACCTGCTCTTCTTTTGATTTCGATGCCTGTTTCTTCTTTGAATTTCTTTGCGAGTTCTTCCATCATCGTTGACAAAGAGCCAGCGTGAAGGACCGTAAGGTGGGCAAGGAAAAGGAGAGTTAAAAGATGCATATTATAAGAAAATTGCCACTTCCCATTTAAAACTGGATAGTGCTAAAATAAGAGCAATTCATAGTGATGTCAGTTTTTCAATTCTTGTATTGTTTTCTTAATCTCTTCGAGTACATCTTTATTGTGGATTACTTTTTTGTCACCTTCTCTGATTGAGAAGATGATAAAAACCTTTCCGCTATATTTTTCTTCAAACTTTCTGTGACTCTCTTTCAGCCACTCTTTCCACTTATGAAGCTCAGGCGTTTGATTGTAAGTAATCGGTTTTATTTGTAGCCCAATGTATCTTCCTTGTACTTCTATATAAAAATCTACGTTGTAAAGTCTATCCCACTCATCGGGGGCGGGTTTGATTTCTACTTGGAGTTCCTTCTGCAGGAATTTGTAAATTGTATTAATTTCTGTCTGATAACCCTCAAAGGTCCTATTCAAGACCAATTTGTAGATGTAGTCTATGCAATCTTCTTCGGAAACCTCATCTATTTCGGCTCTTACAACTTCGGTGATTTTGACATAGAGCTTTTTACCCAAGTCTTCAATATATTCCTCTGGAGTAAGAGGTATCCCTTTTTCTTTAATGTACTCTCCAAGTTTTATTAGATAGCATTTTCTCCAATCTATAAGAGTCTTTGGTTTACATTCCCTAATCCATTCCGAAACGGGTCCAACACTCTCTTTTTTGTTAAGGCCCCATCTATTTGTTGCTATATTCAGTATCCATTCCTTTGCCATTTAAAAACTCCCTTTCAAGTTCTAAAAATTTTTTCTTCATAAAGTATTCTTGTGTTTCATCAGCTTTTGCAATACCTGCTTTTATAAGGTATGCATTGATGAAAATTTTATTTTTAAGATATACGTAAGCGTGTAAAGTATTTTCACTTGGGGTAAAGCTACTTTCGACTTTTAAGGAGACATCTTTTTTGAGCAGATATTCTTTAAGGTATTCCAATGCTTTTTGTTTGTCAATCACTCTTACTCCTGCTAATTTCACTAAGAGGCCTGTGTTAAGTTTAATTGTGTGTTCATCAATTATTTCCACTACTTTATATTGAGTATTTTTTCTAAAATTGAGGTTCTTAGGGTCTAAAATAGGCTTAGAATCCTGTATGGTTGGAATATAATCGACATCCTCAACTCGTGGAGTGGTTGTTTTTTTAATAATTTCGATTCTATCAAAGTTTAAAAGGCTTTCAGCACCTACTTTCTTTTTTATGATCTCAATAAATTCCTCATTGATCTCGTACCCAATAGCATTTCTTTGAAGTTCCATAGCAACTTTTACGGTAGTTCCGCTTCCTAAGAAAGGGTCAAGTACTGTTTCTCCGACGAAAGAATACATCTTGATAAGTCTCTTGGGTAATTCTTCGGGGAACATAGCTTCATGGTCTATTTGTCTTTCACCTCCAAATTTCCAGTGTCCTGAAAAATATTCTTTCCATTCTTCTTTTGTTAACCTTGATTTTTCCTTAATTTCGTAAGGGATTTTTTCCGCTTTCCCAGGTTTTTTAAAGATGAGTATAAATTCATAATCAATTTCTATCATCCCGTTACCAGGGTAGGGATAGGAACCCATTACGGTTGCACCACCTGTTGTGTTCATAGTTGTTTTTTTCTGCCAAATAATAGCTCCCATATAATCGAAACCGATTTTTTCGCACTGAGTTATGATTTCTGCATGTAAAGGAATAATTTTGTATCTGCCGTAAACTATGGAACGAGCGAATTGGTCTCCGATGTTAATGCAAAGCCTTCTCCCGGGTTTTAAAACTCTGAAGCACTCTTTCCATACCCTAAACAAATCTTTTAAGTATTCGTGGAGGGTTTGTCCATATCCTATTTGACCAGGGCTTCCATAATCCTTGATGTGCCAGTAAGGTGGGGATGTAACGACTAGTCCAATACTATTCTCTTCGATTTCTTCCATTTGCCTACTATCGCCAATAAATATTTTCGCCCAACTCATCTTACTTCCCTAATTTTAAAAATTCCAACGATGATTCAATGTGCAATGTGAAAATTATATTTTTCAAAGGTGCAAAATTCAAACTTTTGTTGTTCCTGATGTTGTATTTCGGGTTTGTTGTAGCTGTCCAAAATGCTAAGTTGAAGCATATCATACTTATTCCACTGCAACCCTGTTGGATGTAAGTCGGGGGAAACATAAGTAAGACATAGCGCGTTTGTTGAAAAGATATAGAAAGTCAGTCGTGTATTTTTTATTGAGTAACTCGAGATTTAAACTGGTGTGAGATTACTAAAAACTACAAAGAGTCTGTTTAATATTAAGGAGAGACGGTATTTCTCCGACCAATATGGATAGGCTGCAGATAAGGTAGATAAATTAAGGAGGTTTACAAGGGTATAAAGCTGTTTGATGATAAGGGTTCTCTTTATAGCTTAAAACTTTTTGAGGACTGTAGATAACTGGCATGTTATACAAGAAAGGGTTGAGGTATGCTTTTAAAATTGGTATTAAAAGTTGATTACACGAAATAAGGAATATTGAGTCGATTTTTAGTTTTTATGCATTTTACATAGTAAACGCAAGCGGTGCATAAATTGCAAAATTATTGCGATGTTAACTATTACTGAAAAACAATATTGTTAAAGCTTCGCTGAGGTAGAGAAAGGCGTAGTCCAGTTCACCCATTTCAAGTAGGTTTGCGATTTCTGATGCCTTTGATCTGACATTTTTTTCTGAGGAGTTAGCGAGAATTTTGTTAGCGATTTCCTCTCCATATTTTGATTTCAGAATTTCTATGAGGAGTAGTGTCCTGTAACCGCAGGGGTCCAGTTCGGGGTTTGACCTTCCGATTCTAATTCCACTCCTTGAGAGTATTTGTATCCAGTTTTTTTCATTGATTTCCCTGCTGTATTTGCTTTTGAGTGTGTAGGCGATTACCATTTTGTTTGAGGCGAAGGTGTAAAAAGTGTCACAAAAAGTGCCCTTTAAATCTGCAGTGATGTTGTAGTCTGCGGAGAAAAAGATATCCCAATCAACTCGCTTTTCTTTTATGAGATTTGCAAGGAAAAGGCTTCCACCTGCTCTTCTTTTGATTTCGATGCCTGTTTCTTCTTTGAATTTCTTTGCGAGTTCTTCCATCATCGTTGACAAAGAGCCAGCGTGGAGGACCGTAAGATGGGCAAAAAGGAAGAGACTGAAGAATTGCATGATGTTTTAAATTTAATGCCAGCTCTTGGTAATCACAAATTTTGCAAGGAAAGCGGTGATTAAAGATGTAAGATTCTCAAAATACAATTAGTCTTCACACTTCTTAAATTATTGAGAGTGGCTTCTTTAAAGGCTCTTCTTTAAGTGTTTTAGGTTATTTGAGCCTTCCCTTGAATCTACATTTTCAAGCCATTATATTGATTTTTACTCCACTTAACTGCAAGGAGGTGTTATGGAAGAACCAAAATGGAGTGGAAGGGCATCTTTTGTGCTTGCTTCAATAGGCTCTGCTATTGGTCTGGGTAATGTATGGAGATTCCCGTACATTGCCTATAAATTTGGCGGGGGAGCTTTCCTTGTTGCCTATATTATAGTCTTAATTTTAATCGGTATACCTATGCTTCTTCTTGAATTTTCCATAGGTTACAGGTTTAAAGGTTCTGCCCCATATTCTTTTGAAAAGTTGAGTAAAGAGAGAAGGATGCCCGTTAATTTCGAGTGGCTTGGATGGTTTGCCGTTCTCGTTGGGTTCGGCATTGTAACCTACTATTCTGTGATAATGGGTTGGTCCTTTGATTACATGTTTTATTCCATAAAGACAGCCTGGGGTGAAAACACGAGGGAGTTTTTCTACCAAAGGGTTCTTGGCTTAACACACGGTGTATTCGATCTGGGTAGAATCAGCTGGCCTATTGTTATAGGATTGTTATTCAGTTGGGTATGGATTGTACTTTCCATCTGGAAAGGGGCGAAGACGGTTGGGAAGGTGGTTTATGTAACCGTTACAATGCCCTGGGTTTTGCTTTTAATCTTCGTAATAAGGGGATTAACGTTACCGGGAGCCCTTCAGGGAGTAAATTTCTACCTTACGCCTAACTGGAAAGAGTTGCTGAATCCGGCACTCTGGCACGCGGCCATATCGCAGGTATTCTTCTCTTTGACCGTTGGCTTTGGAGTTATGATTGCCTATGCGAGTTTCTTGCCCGAAGGCTCAGATATTGTGAACAATTCAATTTTGATTGCCCTTGCTGATGCTGCAACCGCCTTTGTTTCGGGCTTCGCGGTATTTTCTACCCTTGGTTATTATGCCCAGCTTCAGGGCGTTCAGGTTTCGGAGGTAATGAAAAGTGGTCCGGAACTTGCCTTTGTAACCTATCCAACCATTATTTCCAAACTCCCCCTTGCATCGTTATTTGGCGTTTTATTCTTTTTGATGCTATTGACCCTTGCTATTGATTCTGCCTTTTCCCTGGTTGAGGCTTTTGTTGCAGCTCTTATGGACAAGTTTGGAATCCGAAGGCAATTTGCCAATATCGGTGTGGCAGTAGCGGCTTTCGTTATCGGTATTCTATACACCACCGGTGCAGGGCTGTATTGGCTTGATATCGTGGATTACTTTATGAATCACTTTGGGCTCTTTACAGTGGCCTTTTTAGAAAGCCTTGTAATCGGCTGGCTTTACGGAGCGCAGAGTATGAGAGATTTTGCGAACTCCGTTTCTGAGCGTCCTATGGGTACGTGGTGGAATTTTTCGGTTAAGTTTATAGTTCCTTTGTCCTCTCTTCTAATCTTTGCCTCTGCATTGAGAGATAGAATTCGGGAACCATACGGTGGATATCCGCGCCTTGCTGAGGTTCTTGGAGGATGGCTGATTCTTGGAGTATTCCTTATTGTTTCAATTTATTTAACAAACCTTAAAACAAAAAGGAGTGACTAAATGAACTGGCAGGGGATTGTTGTTTTAATTTTGGTTTCCTTTATACTATTTGGTGGAATTATTCAAGCGCTTTATTACGCTAATAAAAAAGGCAGGTAAGTTTTCTAAATAGAATTGCTTAAATCTTTAAGTTTGCGGGTATTAAGAATAGGTAGATTGGGTAATTCTTTTGATATCTTTTATCCTGGCCGATGTAGTAGTAGGTTTCAAGAAGTGAGGGCCCTGATAAGGTTTTAGACGATACTGCTTTTAATCCAGTTATGGTAAGGCCTGCAGTGCGTGAGAACAGAAATAGTGGCATAGAGATAACCGCAAAGTAAGTTATTATCATTAGAACTATAAGGAAAATGAACGTTTTAACCGCATATGGTTGGTTTGAAAAGATTCCTAAGAATCTACCCAGAGTTATTGCTATAGCAATAACAATAAACATATCTGTGAGTATTGCGATTCTGCTAATCCAGAAGTATTTTTTATGGAGATTGTAAAGCTTGAGTTTCTTATCGTTGGACTCGATTTCTTTAAACCAGTTTTCGAAGTCCATCTTATTTTAGGTAAAACGTAGCCTGAACGGTTATCATAACTTCTTTTTCTCTTGATTCAGTGTTGTAGGTCCCGTAATCGGATATCTGTATGGTATTAGGGGCCATTACCTGGACCACTCCCATCCTCGCAGACTTTACCTTTCCTACTTTCCTTCCTGTGCTCTTTGCAATCATTGTTGCACGCTGTTTCGCATCTATCATAGCGTCGTTTAAAAGAGAAACTCTGAGCTCAGGAAGTTTTGAGTAGTAGAATTCTAAATTACTTGATGTTATGTTAACTCCATCGGGAACCAGATCGTAAATTTTATCTGCCAAAGCTAAAACTTTTTCTACTTCCATTGAACTCACTACTATACTCTGAGTGAATTGATAGTGCATTCTATCTAACCTTTCAGTATATAGCCATGGCTGATTTGTATAAATCTGGGAAATTTCTATTTCCTTTTCTTGAATGCCTTTCTTAGTGAGAAATTCCTTGATTTTAGACAAGTCCTTTGCCATCAGGGAATAACCTTCGCTCAGAGTTGGGGTGATTCTTGATATAGTAATGGTCCATCTCACCTGGTCTGAAACTACCCTTACTTTTGCAGAGCCTGTAACAGTAATGGTGTTGTCCATTCTTTTAATTTTAAAAAGGGTAGATGAAACTATTGCAGAAGATAAGACAATTCCAATACTCAAAATTAGAGCAGGAAGCCATTTTTCAACTGAAAAATTTTGACCCATAAAAACTCCTTTACATAAAATTATATGACACTATTTATCTCTACTTGCCTTGTAGTGCTTTAATAATCTCTTCGGCAAATGGTTTTGCAGCGTCTGGCCCGTTTCCTGTTATTATTCTTCCGTCTCTTTCAACAGGTTTTCCCGTGTAGGTTCCTCCTCCCTTTGTAATTTCTCCACTAGCCGATTTCCAGATGGTTGCCTTTTTGCCCTTTAAGAGCCCTGCCCTTGCGAGGGTTCCCGGTGCAAGGCATATGGCGGCAACGATTTTTGACTCGTCTTCGTAGTATTTTAACAATTTCTCGTGTAACTTTTTATCATCCCAGTAAATTGGTGATCCCATTCCTCCTACGAGGACGACAGCATCATATTTGGAAAAATCTTCCTCGTGAACCTTTACGTCAGGTTTTACCACTGCACCAAGCATGCCCTTTGCTGGCGTCGTGTCAGTGGAGGCAACTGTAACTTTTACGCCGTTTTTCTCAAAGATCTGTTTTGGAGTAAGGAGTTCCTCATCACGGAAGTTTTCATGGGCAATGATCATCAGGACTTTTTTATCCATTTTTTTAACCCCTCCTATTAAAGCCAAAAAGATTAAAAATCTGACCATATTAAGATTATATTTTCGAGCACATAACCTGTCAAGGGGTTAAATGGGCTTTTTTGAAAGTTTAACAGAATTAAAAAGATGGCTCAAAGGAAAATTTATTCTAAAAACTTCAAAGCGCCACCTTCTTCCTGCATCTTTTTCAATCTAAGAGAAATGGTGAAACGGCTTTTGAGAATACGTAGTGTTAAACCTTTTTGAATTACAGAAAATATTGTGAATCTATGGTTTACTGTCTCAAGTTAAATTACCATATTTCAAGCAATTCTTCCATTAGACCATTGAGGGTTATGTTTTCACTGTAGGTTGAAGAATCTTGTAGTACTTTTTAGTTCTCTTAATGTTCCTTATACTTTTGCTGTGATTCTTGTTCTCGGAGACCTACACATCGGAATTGGAAGCCAGGAAGAGAAGTTAAAAAAACTCAGCCTCCTACTTGAGAATTTCAAAGAGATTGACGCTGTGGTATTCCTTGGTGATATTTTTGACTTTTATTTTGAGTGTCCCGAAAAGGTTGAAGAAGTTTATAGCGATTATCTTTCAATCTTTAAACAGTTTGTTGGAACTGCCAGCGTTTTTTATCTTCAGGGAAACCATGACTTTTTCCCCATGCGCAAGCTGGAGCAGATTGGAATTAAGATTATTTCTCGCGATTTAATTATGGAAAAGTACGGTAGAAAAATTTTCTTCACCCACGGTGACCTGTTGTCCTTTAGAGGCAGGTTTACAAGGAGTTTTTTGACTCTTCCCCTATGGCAAAGTTTGATGAAATTTCTGCCCTGCAATTTAATTTATACCATTGCAAGGAAAATCTCCCATTGGTCGAGGAGGCGTTCCTCTTCCAGGCCTTTGAAGAGGGAAAATTTTAAGAAAATAGAAGAGCTCTTGAACCACTTTGATATTGTATTTACTGCCCATTTTCACGAACCTATTATCAAACGTTATAATGATAAAAAAATCTATTGTAATCCCGGTGATTGGCTCCGTTATTTCACTTTTCTCACTTTAGATTGTGACTTCCTTACCCTGTGGGGATTTGATAATTCTTTGATTGTTAAGCTCGAAGAAGTTAAAATTTAGACATTATGAAGAGGAAGTGGTGGTTATGGGTTTTAATTGGAGTTGGAATAATTTATGTAATTGCAAATTTCGCAATTACTGGTCTTGAACAAAGTATCGCCGTGGTTAGGATTAGTGGTACCATTTCAAGTTCCAGGGAAGTGGTAAGGGAAATCGAAGGATATTCCAAAAATCCAAATGTAAAGGGCTTGCTTTTAATTATAAATTCACCTGGTGGTGGAATCGTTCCTTCCGACGAGATATACAGGAGTATCCTTAGATTTAAGGAGAGTAGAAAGCCAGTAGTTGCTTACCTTGCGACCGTTGCTGCCTCTGGGGGATATTATATAGCATGTGCATCTGACTACATAGTATCCCATCCCCTTAGCTTAACTGGTTCAATAGGAACGATTATTGAATATCCGGTGATCAAAGGACTTCTCGATAAGGTCGGGATTGATTTTGTGGTAATAAAGTCAGGAAAGGTGAAAGATATTGCATCGCCCTTTAAGGAAATTTCCGATGAAGAAAGGAAGATTTTGCAGAATATTATTGAGCAGGGATATAATAACTTTGTTGACGTAGTTGCGAGAGGTAGAAAACTTGAAAGGAATAAGGTTTTAGAAATTGCTGATGGCAGGGTTCTAACGGGTAATGATGCCTTTAAGCTGGGCCTTGTTGATACCGTTGGAGATGAGTTTTTTGCAAGAAAAAAGCTTAAAGAGATTGCAAAGATTAGGGGACCTGTTCGCTGGATTGAGAGGAAAAAGTTGCCCTTTTTTATGAGGTACGTAAACCCCGATGAGGTTTTTCAAAAAACTCTTGAGATTAAATTTGATTACAGGATGGTGTTTCAATGATCGAGAGGTATTCAATTCCAGAAATAAGAGAAGTTTTTAAAGAGGAAAATAAGTACAAAAAGTGGGTTGAAATCGAGTTAACCCACCTGAAAGTTCTGGAAGAGGAAGGTGTAATCCCGCCTGGAAGCTATGAGGAAGTGTCAGAAAAGATAAAGGATATCGACTTTGTTGAATTTGCAAAACGCGCCAAGGAAATTGAAAAAGAAGTGGACCACGATGTGATTGCCTTCCTAATGGCCCTTGAGGAGAAAGTTGGTGAGAAAGGACGATACCTTCACTATGGCCTTACTTCAAGCGATGTGGTGGATACCGCTAATGCATTGTTACTCAAAGAGGCAATGGAAAAACTTATTACAGAACTCGATGGGCTCATTGAAGAAGTAAAGAAGAAAGCCATAGAATATAAACATTTTCCAATTATGGGAAGAACTCACGGGGTTTTTGCGGAACCGACGAGCCTTGGTCTTAAATTCCTGTATTTCTACGCTGAATTGCTTAGGGCAAGGGATCGTTTGCAGCATGCTCTTAGAGAAATCTCTGTGGGTAAGATTTCTGGTGCAGTGGGTAATTATGTATACCTTTCTCCTGAGATTGAGGAGAAGATTCTTAAAAATTTGAACCTTGAGCCCGAAATGGTCTCTACTCAAATAGTGCCACGGGACAGGCATGCCTTTATGATGTCACAGCTTGCAATCCTTGCCTCTTCCCTTGAGAGGTTTGCAACGGAAATCAGGCTACTTCAGAGAACTGAAGTGAATGAGATTATGGAGCCTTTTGGTAAAGGTCAGAGGGGGTCTTCGGCGATGCCTCATAAGAGAAATCCTATAAAATCTGAGAGAGTTTGCGGACTCGCCAGGTTAATTAGAGGCTATCTAATACCTGCCCTTGAAAATATACCCCTCTGGCACGAAAGGGACATTTCCCATTCTTCCAATGAGAGGTATATCTTTGAAGATGCAATTTGTACTCTCTTTTATGTAATCAGGTTGATGAAGGGAATTATTGAGGGTATCGTAGTAAACAAAGAGAAAATTAAAGAGAATCTCAGAAAGTACGGCGATTTTTATTATTCTCAAGCACTTCTTCTTGCTCTTGTGAGAAAAGGATTTCCGAGAAAGGACGCCTACGAGATCGTAAAGAGAGTTTCCCACAGGTCCTTTGATGAAGGGGTGAGTTTGAAAGAGGTGGTTTTATCCGATGTTGAACTCGGTAAAATATTCACATCTAAGGAAATTGACGAGATCTTTAATACCAATTTTCTCAGGAATGTTGACGAAGTTTACAAGAGATTCGGCCTTTAACTGAAGATCAGTGAAGGATCCGCAGGTAGATCAAATCCGTCTCTTTTGCCTTTTTCAAGATAAAAAAGCCCTACTGCTGCAACCATAGTTCCGTTATCGACGGTATATTGAGGTTCTGGGAACTCAACCCTAACATTTTTCAGTTCTTCGCTGAAGACCTTTCTAAGCCTTGAATTCATACTCACTCCACCAACAACCCCGAGATTTTTTACTCCCGTCTGCCTTATGGCCATTTTAACCTTTTCAAGCAACATATCTACCACTGCTTCTTGGTAGGAAGCACAGAGGTTATTGAGGTTTTCCTTTACGAACTGTTCTCCCTTATCTTTTATGAGATAAAGAGCTGATGTTTTTAGACCGCTGAAGCTAAAGTTTAGGCCGTCTACCTTTGCTCTTGGAAAACGGTGAAAGCTGGGGTTTCCAGTTTGAGAAAGCTTGTCAATGAGAGGTCCACCGGGGTATGGAAGCCCCAACATTTTTGCAAACTTGTCCAATGCCTCACCTGCAGCATCATCAACTGTTCCGCCAAGGAATTTGTACTCACCAGGCTTTTCCATCAAAACCAGCTCTGTATGGCCTCCGCTAACTATCAGAAAAAGGTAAGGCTCCTCAGGAAGATTTTTGTTAAGGAATATGGAAAACATGTGAGCTTCTAAATGATTAACTCCCACGAAGGGCTTTTCGAAAAAGTATGCCAGCGATTTGGCAAAGGCAAGTCCCACAAGGAGTGACCCAACAAGGCCAGGACCATGAGTAACCGCTATCCCATCAATGTCATTTATGGTGAGATTGGCTCTTTTCAGGGCTTCTTCTGTCATAGGGAGTAACAATTTTGTGTGCATTCTTGAAGCAATTTCAGGAACTACACCTCCGAAGATACTATGCTCAAGATGGGTTTTTGAAAGGTTTACCAGCACTTTGTATTCGTTATTGACAATTCCAACTGCTGTTTCATCACAGGAAGTTTCAATGCCGAGCACGATCATTTTAAACGACCCTTACTCCATCAATGAAAACCATTTCAACCCTTGACATTATGTCAAAGGGGTGACCGCTGAAAACCACAATGTCGGCGTCATAACCTTTTTTGATGTATCCCACTCTATCCGAGACCCCAAGAAATTCGGCAGGAGTTGATGTAATTGCCTTTAGGGCTGTGATTTCATCCAGCCCCTCTTTAAAGCTCATTGCAGCGTAGAGATTGAGGTAATATATAGCATTGAAGGGGTGGTCGGAGGTTATGGCGATAGGTATTCCGTGGGCTGATAATCGGGCAGGATTTTCAAAACTTAGGTTTTTTGATTCAGGTTTTGAACTTACGCCGAAAAGGGGACCTACAACTATTCCTTTAACTTTTCCTTTGAGCTTGTCTGCAATAAGGGGTGCGTCGCTGGCATGTTCCAGTATCATCTCAAATCCAAACTCTTCTCTGAGTCTGAGTGCAGTTTCTATGTCCTGAACAGAGTGGCAGTGAATTCTGCAGGGGATTTCCTTCCTTAGTGCTTTTAAAATGTTTTCAAGCTTTGGGTCTTTTTCCTTCCTTTTCTTTTCTTCGCCATATCTCTGCGCCTTTGTAAACCACTCTCTTATAACGGCGGCGGTAGCCATTCTCGTTGTAGGAAAGGATTTCCTTTCCCTATATGTAAGCTTTGGATTTTCACCCAGTGCCATTTTCAGGCCAGCCTCTTTTTTTACTATTATTTCTGAAATGGATGCCTTTTTGAGTTTTATAACCGAACCGATTCCGCCGATGGGGTTTGCACTTCCAGGGGTAATGAATACGGTTGTAACCCCATTTCTTAGGGCCTTTTCAACGGCGGGGTCTAAAGGATTGTAAGCGTCAATAGCGTAAATATGGGGAGTTGCCGGGTCGGTGGCTTCGTTTACATCTGAATAATCCCGTGGAGCCCCTTCGTCTCTCATTCCGATATGGGTGTGAGGGTCTATGAAACCCGGGAGAATGTACTTACCTTTGAGGTCTATGACCTCGACATTACTGGGGAGACGTTTCCTTCTTAAAACTTTCACGATTTTTCCATTTTCAATAAAGATTGCTCCATTTTCTATGAACTCTTCGCCGGTGAAGATTTTCCCACCTGTTAGAACGATCATCAAGGCCTCCTAAATATATAGGTCATCTCTTGTTTTATGTTCATAAGCAATCTCACCGTCAACAATGGTCATCATCACGAGGAATCTTGGGTCAAAGATTTCTCTATCGGTTATTACGATGTCTGCATCTTTACCCTTCTTTAAGCTGCCAATTTTGTGGTCAAGGCCGAGGATCTTTGCACCGTTTATAGTTAAGGCCTTTAATGCGGTTTCTTCAGAGAGACCATACCTTACTGCTATCTGCGCTGAATAGAAGAGGCCATAATGGGGAAGAACGGGAAAATCGGTGGTGAAGGCAAAGAGAACACCTTTTTCTTCATATACCTTTGCGGTTTCGGGGGTTCTAAATTTCAATTCTTGTTTTATTCTTGTGGTTATTGTGGGACCGAGGGCACAGGGTACCTCTTCTTTCGCCAGAATCTCAGCAATAAAGTGCCCTTCGGTGGAGTGTTCTATTACGAATTTTATCCCGAATTCTTTCATTATTCTCAGAGCGGTGAGGATGTCATCTTCCCGGTGGGAGTGAATTCGTGCAGGATATTTGCCTTCAAAAAGCCCCACAAGGGGTTCGAGTTTAAAATCGAAGACTTTTTTGTCCTTTTTTTTCTTTTCAATGTAATTAAGGGTGTCAAGAAGGGTTTTTCTTAGTATGGCTGCATTTCCAAGTCTTGTGGAGGGCATTTTCTTCTGGGAAGAATAAACCCTTTTAGGGTTTTCGCCAAGGGCCATTTTGATTCCTGATGGGTTGAGAAGAATTTGACCTGTCGTTTTCGTAGCGACTCCCTGACCGCCTATTACATTGGCACTGCCTGGCATTATGTTAACTGTCGTAACACCGGAGGAAACAGCTTCTTTGAAGCCATCGTCGTAGAAGTTAATGCCGTCTATTGCTCTAACATGTGGAGTAACGGGATCTGTTGCCTCATTTCCGTCGGAACCTTCTATATTAACTCCCTCTTCCCAAAGCCCTGTATGGGTGTGGATGTCAATAAATCCGGGGTAGATGTATTTGCCTGTTGCGTCTATGACCTGAGCACCGTTGGGTATTTCCATCCTCTCAGTAACATCTTCAATCTTTCCATTTTTGATGACTAAGTAACCACCTTCGAGGGGGGCACCCTCCATTGTGAAAATTTTACCACCTTTTACAATTAAAAGTTTTTCCATACCATTTCTCCTTCTAACATATGGCCTACCACGTCGGATTTTTTTGTAAAGGGTTCGTCGGAGAGGAAGACAAGGTTTGCTTTTTTACCTTTTTCAATAGTGCCTGTCTCTTTGTCAAGGCCTAAGATTTTAGCAGGGTTTGTAGATATTGCCCTCAGTGCGTCGAGTTCTGAAATTCCTACCTTTACAAGGAGTGCAGACTGGTGGTAGAGAAGATGAACTGGAACTATAGGGTGTAGAGTGGTTAGAGCGAAGACAACACCTTTTTCGTACAATGGGTAGAGGTTTTTAACGTAATGGTTTCTCTGATGGTAAAGCCTGCCAGCAATAAAGTAGGGCCCTGCAATGACCGGAATTTCTTCTTTTCTTATGAGGTCTGCAACCATAAAGGAGTCTTCAGCTTCCTGGAAGATCATATTCACGTCGTACTCCCGCTTCAATTCAAGGGCCTTTTCAATTTCATCTCTCGTATTCACGGAGACTTTGAGGGGAATCTCTTTGCGTAGCACTTGAAGCAGGGTTTCCATTTCCAGGTCCCTTTCCTTTTCTTTTTTCTTTTCGTAATTTTTCGCCTTTTCAAATTTTTCTCGAATCAAGGCAATGAGTCCCATCTTCGTTGAGGGGTATTTTCCTTCTGACCTCCAGCGAATTCGAGAGTTGTAATTCATGTTTAGCTTCAGTGCGGATGGGAACTTCCTTACCATCTCATCAGCCACATTGCCTTTACAGGCAAATACACCTTCAAGGCCAGAGAAGACTGCGGAATCCCCGGGGGAGGAGACGAAGTATGAAACGCCGCCTTTCGCCGCATCCTTTATGCCGAGGTCTTTTGGATAAAAAGCGTCAAGGCTTCTCAAAAATGGTAAGGATGGAGATGTGGATTCATCAGAATCGTAGTAATTGAATCCTGCACCTTCTTCTGCGAGGCCTATTTGGGTCGCGGGGTCAATGAAGGATGGAATAACGACAAGCCTTTCTGCATCTATAATTTCTTCAGCAGAAGGCTTTGAGGCAGTAATGTCCTGGATTATTCCATCCTCAACCACAATGTACCTGTTTTCAAGGATTTTATTATCTTTTAAGGTGATGATTTTTCCCGCCTTGATGACTTTCATTTTTTCTCCTTTGCAATAATTTTTTAGTTTGCAACACGAACAATCAAAAAGTGTGGGGCCCCCTTCGGGGCCCCGCACAGAGTTTACTTTGATTTTAGATTTTACTCTTATTTTAACAAAATCACTTTGGATTTTTTATTGAAATTCCTACCTTCAATTTGGACCAAGTAAAGGCCAGTGGGAAGTCCCGAGAGATTCACCTTGACCATTCCATTTACAGGAGTATGTGTTTCTCCCTTCACTAAAGCACCCTTCGCATCGTAAACCGATACTCTGACCCCTCCTGCTGTTTTGCCAGTGAAGAGCTCAAGAGTGTTTCTTGCAATTGCTGGAATCGTAATACTGTGCTTCCCTGCCTCTTCTCCGGCATTTACTACTGTGCTCCAATATCTTGTGTATGCATCATCAACATAACTTAGTAGATTTGTATAAGTGCTTGCACCTGCTACCACAAAAGCTACCTTTACTGAATCGTAAGGCGCGATGTCAAATGGCCCTGCCGATACCACAGTAGACCAGTCGTAGTTCCTGTTGGTTGAGGTTGTTCTATATGTACCGTTCAGGAATTTAATTTGAATACTATCTGGAAGCCCATTGTATGGATATACATAAACGTCATGGTCGATTACGGAGTAGTTCGCGATTAACGAGGTTTGTTGTCTTGATGGATTTAATATGGCAGTTCCCATATAGGTTGATGAATAATAAAGGTATGCCATATTCCTCGTAGCATCAGTGCCTCCTGCATTGGAAGATGCGTTGATAATGTCCCAGTCGGTAAATAGACCGGCGTAAAGGCCATAAATTGGATTGGGTGAGGAGTTGTACAGTGTGTATTCAAGAATAACATAATTAGGTCCAACGCCATCGTTAAAGGTATAACCCCTCTGATAAACCCACAAGCCCTTAGATTCTTCACCACCTGCATCGGTGAAGATTGCCTTTGTGTAATCGTAGTAAGGTGGGTAAGGGCTGTATCTGAAAACGCGACCGTCGGGATCTGTGGTAGTTACCCAATCATCATCGTCACCAGAACTTGACTCAAAGTAACGGTCAATTACATAAGGGAGCTGTGTCCCAACGGCGAAGGAACCATAGTATAGGTGTGATGCAGAAGATGAAGGATACCTGCATCCAGAGCCCTGAGATTGTGATGAACTCATATAGCCGAGGGCACCATATTTTGTCACTGTCAACACGATGTTACCAGGAGAATGATCCGTGTAATCTACTCCTGGAATACCGACAGTTAATGAAAAACTGTAATTCCAGGAATAACCGCCGTCACAGGTAATATTAAGGTTGAAGTTAACATTGCTACCATTTGGAGTATCAGGATTTGAAGTTATGACGAAGGGATCACTTCCGTTGTCAACTGTCGCACCGGAGGCGATATTTCCAAAGGATGTTGTTCCATCGCTGATGGATGCATAAGGGGAGTCAGTGGAGAGGACTCCCTGTACATTGGTGGCATCTGCACCATTGTTCTTTATTGTAACGGTAATCTGGATTGTTTCTCCTGGATCCCAAACTGAGTTTCCATTCTCGTCAGTGTATGAATAGTTTAAAAGAACTATGGAAGGTTCCGAAGGGGATGGAGTATTCAATAACGATTGATAAACATCCAGTACCCCCCACCCATAGTTGTTGTTTGGATAAGGAGCACCTTGTGAAGGTTGTCTGGCATAGTCCAAAAGGAGGGAATACACAGTGTTAAAGTCGAGGTTAGGGTTCTTTTGGAGTAAGATTGCGATGGCACCTGCCACATGGGGTGTGGCCATTGAAGTTCCATCCCAGGATTGGTATGACCCACCCGGAACTGATGAGGGTACGCTTACTCCGGGTGCCGAAATATTTGGCTTAATGAAGTTCCAATCGCTGCGCGGCCAATAAGAAGTGTTGTTCCAGGGAGACTGATTTGGAGCTGGACCTCTACAGGAAAAATTTGCTATGTTGTCGTTGTTGTCCGTAGCTCCAACAGCTATTACATTAGGAAATGACCCAGGCGTATTTATTGTTCCAGTATTTGGACCATAATTGCCTGCGGCAAAAACAGGAATAATTCCCGCATTCCTCCAATTGACTACATCATCCCAATATTCCGTATTTGTAATGTCTGTTGACCCCCAGGAATTCGATACAACTCTAATATCTACTCCTTGAGATTTCCATTCCAATATTTTTTGAAAGCCATTGTGAATCCATGTAGCGTAAGCACTCCCTTGGGAGTTGAATATTTTACACGATACGAATCTTGCCCCAGGAGCCACTCCTATATCGTTTGCAAAGGGTCCAGGGCCATCCCCGCCTAAGATAGTTCCGGTACAATGAGTTCCATGTCCATGATCGTCGTAAGGTTGAGATTGACCATTTACAGCATCGAACCAATATCCGAAGAATTTTCCAGAAAGGGCAGGGTGATCGGGATCAACACCGGTGTCCATAATTCCAACTACTATGCCACTTCCGTCGTATCCGGCTTGCCAGCAGGAATCAGCTTTGACGTTGGTAATGTTCCAAGTAGGAGCTTTTATTTCGACATCTTCTTCAATGGGAGTTACCCGATCAAGGGTGACTATAAAATTATCTATGAGGTATTCTACTTCGTCCCTTTGGGCGATCCATTCGATAACGTCCTTCGTCGCCTCAATATAGAACCCGTTGAAGATCCAGTACGGCTGTAAAGTTTTTATTTTGTCTTTGTAGGTTTGTTCAAGAGTGTTGAGAATATCTCTTTGAGAGCTACTTGCAAAGGATTTCAGTTCTTCGACATACTGGGCGGGTGTTAATCCCTTCATAACTTCATAGTCGGGTTTTGCCTTGAGGTGGACAATAGCCTCAACGTTCTCGTTGGGGGAGGCTTTTGCCAGTTTTTCCTCAAGAGCTGGATAAATATAGGCTTTTGAGGTTAGCAGTGTTAGTAACAAAAACTTCAGCAATTTAAACCTCCTTTTTTTAAATTTTACAACCAATTCAATATTTTTCCAAAATAATACATTGCCAATCCTGAGAATAGAGCTCCGCTTAAATTGTCATCTAACTTCCAGGGTAATACCTCAGAAATGGCACCAGAGAAAGCCCCTATGATGGCAAGTAGAAAAGGAAAGTTTGCCAATTTAGAGTAAACATATCCTGCAATTATGCCAAAAGAAATATAACCTAAGAAACCTTCTAAGGTTTTTTCAAAAAGCTTTTTTCGTCCATATTCGAGACCCATAAGTTTGGCAAACATATCTCCGAAAACGGGGAAAAGGATGGAACAGCAGGAGATTTCTCTCGGAAATAGCAGAAAGCTTAAAAAGGAAGCCACTGTAAAATGTGTCATACTGGAAAAGGTCTTCTCTTCCTTGGTTTTGAAAGCAAAGCTGAGCGTTTTCATTATTGCTTGATTTATCCCCGCTTTAGAAAGTCTTATTAAATCGAAGGCTAAGAACGTGAGTGCAACAGCACCCGCCAGTTTGAGAATGAAACTCCTGGAAGTTTGGTAGTAAATTATAATGAATAGTATGGCAAAGGGCCTTGCTGCGAATCTTGACCATTTGATAGTTACCCTCGTTCTTTCGCTTAATTTGTAGCCACTTTTAATTCGGTTTCGGAGGCTCACAGCAAAGGTGTGAGCGGTAAAGATGAGTATAGTTACCCATTCAAGGGTTGAGGAATGAATTGCTACTAATAAAAAGGCTATCGGTAGAATGTATAAACCCAGTATCCTTGAAAGCCCGATAATGTAAATTAAAACCAGCACATAAAACAGAAGGAGCAGAAATGCAATAATGAATTCAGACTTCATAAACAGCTTTCTAAAGAAAAAGAAAAGAAAAATACCCATTGCAGTGGCTTCACCTTGCCCGCCTTTTAACTTTAAGTAGAAGGGAAAAACGTGGCCGAGAACCGCTGTATAAGAAATCAAAAAGTTTATCGGATATCCTATTCCAATTTTATGTGCAATGAATGCGGAAATCAATCCCTTTGAAAGGTCAAAAATCGTGGTGAAAAAGGCGGGAATTGGCCCGAGTATTTTGTAAGCGTTAATAATTCCTGCATTTCTTTCTCCTACTTCCCTTATGTCAATGCCCCTAAGCAGCTTCCCGAGAAAATAGGATGGTGAAAAAGACCCCAAAAGATAACCGCATAACATGCTTAATGTTATTTTTAAGGCCATATTTTTATTATAAGGCCCATAGCATTATAATTAATAACATGGGTTTTGTATCCGGTGTCTTGTGTGGAGGTAAAGGGGAAAGGTTCTGGCCCCTCTCCAGGGACGAAAATCCAAAGCAGTTTTTACAAATCGTTGGTGAGGGAACCCTTATCGAACAAACGGTAAAACGGTTGGAGAAAATTCCTGGAAATAAGGAGGTTTTTCTCATTTCCAATTCAAGGTTTAGAGAAAAGTTGGATTCAATGTTTCCTCGGACTTTTAAGATTCTTGAGCCCATTGGAAGAAACACTGCCCCTGCCTGTGCAGTTGCAAACGAGTATGCAATAAGAAAATATGGTGAAATAATACTGGGTATTTTCCCTTCAGACCATTATATAAGGGAGAACGAAATTTTTATTGAGACTATGGAAGAGGCAAAAACCTTAGCTCAAAACGGATACATCGTGACCATTGGAATGAAACCCACAAGACCCGAAACAGGTTACGGTTATATTGAGAGAGGTGAAAAAATCGGAGTTAAATCATATAAAGCTGTTAAGTTTCACGAAAAGCCCGATAGGGAGACGGCTCAAAGATACATTTCGTCTGGTAAATTTTACTGGAATGCGGGCATGTTTGTGTGGAGGACGGATGTTTTTGATGAAGCAGTCAAGAAGTTTATGCCAGATTTTTACAAGGTTTTAAAGGAATATAACATCCCAGAGGAACTTGACAAAATTTATGAAGAAGCCCCTGAAATTTCAGTGGATTATGCCATAATGGAAAAGACCGACAATATTGCGGTTGTTGAGGGTGAATTCTTCTGGGAAGACCTTGGATCCTTTCCATCACTCTTTAATGTTCTGCACAGTGATGAAAAGGGTAATATTGTCTTGGGTGATGCCGTTGTCTCTGATTGTACGAATTCTCTTTTTATTCAAAGAGGGCCGGTCATTGCAGCCTATGGGCTCTCAGACGTTATAGTGATTTCAACCAATGATATTGTGCTTGTAATTCCAATGAGTGAAGCTCAAAATGTAAAAAAGTTAAGAGCAATTTTTAAGGAAAGGGGTTTGGAAAAACTTTTGTGAACAGGAGGTTTTTTATGAAGAGATTCTTGCCGGTGGTTGCTCTGGCGATACTTTTCGCCGGGTGTAACCTGAAAATAGAGGAGTGGAACAGCAACAAGGTGCTGCCACTCGATGTAAGTGTTCCCGCATTGAATAAAACATATTCAATGGCGGATTTCGTGAGTGATAACCCCAGATATCTTACAATTGGTAATGACACTATTTATTTTGCTGAAGATACCACCATCACCAATACCTACTTAGCTATAGATAGCACTTTTAATGTTACCTTCTCCCATGGTCTGCCCGATATCCTGGATACGGTTAATTCAGTTATATCTTCAAGGATACCACTGATTCAAGTTACCATAAGGCTAAAGGGAGAGGTAATTCAGCCTTTTCATCTGGAATGCATTTCCTCCTACTATAAGGAAGGAGTTTTAGAGCGATCGGATACTGTAAATGTTGCCCTTAATAATACAGGCCCTGTTGATACAACTATTATTATTAATTTAACTGATATACCGATTGGTCCTTTTGCATTAAATGCTCGGGGACGTGGTGCGGTGGGTGTGATTCAAGTCGATACCCTTTATGTTGGCTATAAGATGCCTTCTCTCATCGATTTAAGGGGGGATACCCTGGTATTCGAAGAAATTGCCATTGAAATAGACTCCACAATTATCGAAGCAGCTCAAAAAGGTTTAATAGATACCTTGCAATTCTCAATGTTTGGAGGCAACAGGCTTCCTGTTGGTTTATCCTTCAATACATGGGTGGTTAATAAGGAAAAAACAGACAGCGCAAGCGTCTTCGAAGTGGATTTCAACCCTGCTCCAGTAAATAATCAGGGATTTGCCATTGCTGAGACCTCATGGAGCATAACGGCAAAACTTCCGAAAAGAGTAATAGATTTTCTAACAAGAGATACAATTTATATTCACCAGTCGGTTATAATACCTCAGATGGCAAGATCCGTGGTTGTGAGATCTGTTGACTATATTAGGTATGGAGGCTACATTAGGATAGTTGGAAATCTTGATTTTGAAAAGCTTTCAGAGTAAAGGAGGATTAAAATGAAAAGGCTTTTTGCTATACTTTTTTTGGTTAACTTAACCTGGGCATATCCTTTAATCTCCTTTAATGGAGAGTGGTATGGTACAACTGGTCATTTTGGGCCTTATTCCGTTTTCCATTCCCCTCAAAACTTGGCGGGAAAATATAATCCATCCTTTGTGCTTATGCTTCCTTATTTGCACACAGGTTTCAACAACAACCTGATTTCTCTCGATTTTTACAACAGACTTGCCCCTATGGATACAATAACTGATGAATTCAAACAGGATATTTTAGAAAAAATAGGTGAAAGTTTTGAAGTGAGCCAGTACTCCAGTGTAATGCCTTTTGGACTTTCCATTGGTCCTATAGGAATTGCAAGCAGAGTTGTGGAAGGGGCAAAGGTAAATGTTCCAAAAGATCTATTCCGTATAGCCCTATATGGTGTACAAGTGAACAATTCCTATGATTTTTCAAACCTTTCGGCTGAGGCAATTTCTTATGTTCAAAACACATTGGGCTTTGGAATAAAGGAGAGGATAGGAAATAAGAAGGTTTATTTTGGACTTTCTGGTTCATACATACTTGGTCTTGGGTATGCAAAGATTACCTCAAGAACTGGAAGGGTAGAAGTTAGCGATACCACCATCGTAGTGAAGGATACCGTTGATTTTATGTATTCAGTCCCTGCTTTTGTCTTCAGACTTGATAATTTCGAACCAAAGGATCTAACAAGTTTTGCAGGTTATGGGTATTCGGTAACTTTTGGAACTGCTGTGGAATTGACTCCGAGATTTACTCTTGGCTTAACAGCGGAAAATCTTTTGTCAAACATAAGGTGGAATTCTGATTCTTCCTTTACAGGTATAGCTGCAATTAATTCAACGGAGTTCAATCTTTATGATCTCTACTCTGCAGATTCAATCAAAGAAATTTTTACTGATACCCTCGAGAGAAATGCTGGCAGTTTCAACACAAAACTTCCTTTAATCTTGAGACTCTCTGGAAGATATGATTTTTACAGGGCTCCATTTAGGTTCTATTTTGATCTTGAACAGGGATTTAGAAATACAGCTCTCTCCAGCACAAAACCAAGGCTTTCCCTTGCTATGGAATTAAATACGTTTTTGCCAATACTTTTGGGCGCGACCTTCGGTGGGGGCCAGAGACCAAGCTTCTCTTTGGGAACAGGTTTTCAACTTCCCTTTATGTTCATAAATGCGGGTATTTCAAATCAGGGTGGATTTGTGAGCTCTGCAGAGGGTCTCTCTGCAACGGTAACTGCAGGATTAAGAATACCCATTGTTCAAAGATTAAAAGGAACAATAATCGATTCAACAACAGGGACCCCTCTAATTGCTAAGGTGACAGTCGAGGGAGAGGATGGTAAAGTAAAAAGCGTAACCGCTAAAGAAGACGGGACATTCAATGTTAAAGTTCCTTGGGGTTGGACTAAGGTTAGCATCCATGCCGAGAATTATACTTCTAAGGACACTGTGTTCTTTATAGATAAAAAAGAGGAGGTCAAAGCAACTTTCTACCTGAAGCCGCTGGTTGGTGAGTTAGTGGTGACGGTGACTGATTTTGTAACCGGTTTACCGAAGGCTTACGTCCAAGTAATTGTTTTTGATGAAACTGGAAGGGCAGATACCCTTTTGACCGATTCTCTTGGCAAAGTCTCGAAAAAATATTTAGAAGGAGTTTATTCAATTAAAGTCGAAGAGGCCAACTACAAACCCATTTACGAGACCTTTGACATAAAACCATTAGAGGTTACTACAAAGAATTTCACTATTGTTCCAGTAGAAGGAGAAATCATTGGCAGAGTAATTGACGCAAAGACACTCTCTCCCCTTTTGGCAACTGTTGAAATCTACGATTCTACTGGTAATTTAATTGAAACGATGAATACTTCCGAGAAAGGTGAATTCTCTTTAAGGTTAAAAGAAGGCCTATATAAGGTTAAAGCCCAAGCTGAGAAGTACATTCCTTATGAAACTAACTTTGTTATTGAAGGGGGAAAGAAGACTACAAAGGATATAGCTCTTCTCAAGAAGAAGATGGTGTTTACCTTCAGAAATATCTACTTTGAGTTTAACAAAGCAGATATAAAACCCGAATCCTATCCCGTGCTCGACTCGATTGCGCTGTTCCTCAAGGAGTATCCCAATGTTAAGGTGGAAATCGGAGGACACACAGACTCAAGAGGATCTGATGCCTACAATCTGAAATTGTCCCAGGCAAGGGCTAATGCGGTGAGAGAGTACCTCATTAAAGTCCACAATATATCACCTGATCGCCTCATAGCAAAAGGGTACGGTGAAAGAAGACTGGTGGTATATCCTGAAAAGACCGAGGAAGATTATCAGATGAACAGAAGAGTGGAATTTACAATATTAGGAACGATCGAATAATTAGAA
>OGCH01000361.1_pt1 | contig 25120 bp, 24 predicted proteins | sample 1570111 | NCBI WGS metagenome assembly OGCH01 (sample SAMN03436243, study PRJEB24508) | hot springs metagenome | biome: Desert Springs; feature: Hot Springs; material: Water | place: USA: Great Boiling Spring, Nevada | collected 2008-12-01 | depth 0 m m | reverse complement strand
GAAGGTCTCCAACAACTCCTTAACGAACTACGGCGCTCCGAATTCGCCCTCTTTTGAGAACACAATTTATTCAAATAAATTCTGTTGCCCGCAGTCAAAGGCGGTATAATATAAGTGCCAGTCAAATCTCCCGCACAAGGAGGGGAAGAAGATGGACGAACTTGACCGCATCAATGAAGTGGATGCCGCTGAGACCCGCAAAATTCAGCGGATGGCAGCGGGAATTTTAGAAAAGAGACCATGGGTGTGGCTCAGATGGTCAAAAGTAGGCGGTGTTTGGACGCTTGTCCCCCAAATCTCACTTGAAGGGGCTTATGAACTCCGTCGGCGACTTGCACCCGACACTATGATTTACCTTGAACAAATCAATTCCTTCACGACACCTAAGGGCGTCCCCGTCATCTCCATCATCGTGTCTCTGGAAAAAGAAGTTACCCGCTCGGATGGCGTATTGACACGGGTCACTCTGGCTCTCGGCGGACAAGACGGGTTCATCGTGCAAGCGGCGGAAAACGAAGAACGGAAAATGCACGGAACGGCAGCAGCCCTCCACAAAGCCATCCGAAACTGCATCATCAATTATGTCCTGCTCCACCATGGAACGGATGTTCTTTTTGAATTCGTTGATGAAGCCATTAGGCTGGGCAGAGCCGCTATCCTTGAAAAAGACGGCACCTACCGCTTTGTCTCGCCCGAAGAATTAGGCAAAAGTGGCAAACCCAAAGAGGAAGAAGAGGAAACGGCAAAAGTAGAAACCCCTACCCCCCAAACACAAGAACCGAAGACAGGCAAGCACATCTTGCAACAACTAAGCAACCTTCCCCCTGAAACCCTCAACCAATACTTGCTTATCTACTCCGAGATAATCCAGAAAGACCCGCACATTTTCGGTGAAAACGAATGGGCTGATTTCGTCAAATGGGTCAAATCCCCTATCACCCAGCGGGAAATTGACGACCTCGTTCAACAGGCATCCATTCTTTACCGCAGAGAAATGGGTCTGCCGCCAAACCAACAAGTAGACAGGCGGGAAGTTTTCCGTTATATCGCCCGTAACTTCATGGAGCGAGGACAGCGGCTTACCGAATTGACTCAGCCCCAATATCACCTGCTTAGGCAGAAAATCCAAAGTAAAATCTGGGAAACTATGCAAGTCCTTCCGCCAGAAGACGAGGATGTCGCTGATGTTGAAGTGACAGAGGAAGAAGAAGGGAAAGAAGAGGATGTGCTGGATGAATTTCCTTTCTGAACTGAAAGGAGGTAGCCCCGCTAATGGGACGGAAGGCTCGGAGCACGGAAGTTCAAGTCCCTCTCGGCGGACAATTCATCAAAAGCATCCTGAAACGCTCCATCAAAGAAACACGACCGCCCGAATTCATCCCGACGGGGATATTGCCTTTTGATGGTATCATCGGGGGTATCCCCGTCGGACATATTACCCTCATCGGCGGAATGCCAGGTAGCGGTAAAACCCTCTTTTGTCTCAAATTAGCCGCAACTTGCTTAGGTGAGGGCGGGACTGTTATCTACGCCGACACCGAAGGTTCTTTGACCCCGCAAAGGCTAAATGCTGCCGGCATCCCCGAAGATTTAATTGACGAACGGTTCTTCATTGAACGCTACATCATGCTTGAGGATTGTCTAACAGACATCAAGAACCTACTTATTCGCTTAGCGTCAGACCACGAAGCAGCCCCACAAGGGAAAATACTAATCATCCTTGATAGTCTCTCATCCTTGCTCCCCACCAAGTGGGAAGAAGCGACTACTGGCGAAAAGGGTTTAATTTCTGATGCTCCTATTGGCGTCTTCGCCCGTGTCGGCTCAATATTTCTGGCTGGATTACCTAACCTTCTCCAACAAGCTAATGCTGCCTTGGTCATTACCACCCAAATGCGAGCTGATATTGGAGCAGCAGGTAGAAGTGCCCCCTTCAAAATGTTCAAGTTCTACGCTCTGGAACACTTAAGCCACTTGATTATCCAACTCTACTCACCCGAAGCATTTACCCCGCCGTTCATCTCCCTTGCAGAAAGCGGCGATGAAGACAAAATTGTTAACCTCAAAGGCGCTTACCATAAGGTCAGGATTGGGTTCAGGAAAATCCAAATCTTCGCCCATCCCGTAGCAGTCCCGCCCCACCTTGATATTTCGTTCTTCTACCCCATCGTAGATATACCTCAACTATCGCAACGGGCAGGAAATGTGGACGAAATTTACCATGTCCTTGTCTACGGAACGCTGACGGGAGTATTGACCAAAGAAATAAAACCCGGTATCGGCACAGTTTTTTACTTCCCCGTTGAAGAAGAGAAAGTGCTCCGCTTCACTTACCTTGACGCTTACAAAAAGAAGAAACTGAGAAGCTTACTGGAAACCGAAGTGGCTAACCTTGTGAAACAAAAAATCTCCGAGTTACTTCTTCCAACACCTAAAGGTAAGGAGGTCTTTAAAGAAGATGAAACAGCTGAGGGCGAAATTGAAGAGATGGTTGGCACTGAGGAGGGTGAAGAGCATATCTAAGTGTCACCCACAATCTCTTCCCGTTTGGGCTGACTGGCTCAAAGGGAAGATTGTGGGTGTGGTAGTGAGGCGCACGGACGACCCAACTTACACACACAATTGCTGGGGAATACTTGTAATCTCGTCACGAATGGATTGGAATTCCGCCATTAACGCTATCTGCGAATATCTCGGCTGCAGCAGGCAACAGTTCCCGCAACACTTGCTTGCTTACTTGCGAGGCACTATCTCAGTTGATGTCGTGTTACTTCGCCAAATCTGCCAAACAATTCATTTATTAGCCGAAAGGGGGCAAAACTGATGGTAAAAAGAGAAGGCTTAAAAGTAGAAAAGTGGGTCAAGAATTTGCTGGGTGGGATATTGGTGCCCGCATCGGGAGCTATCCATGCTTCATTGGATATCCGCTCGGTAAAGCGATGGGGTAAAGAATTCCTGCTTGAAGTCAAAATGACAACAAAGAATACTTACAAGTTGACGATGCCGCTTTGGCAGAAAATTAAAAGCCGAGCCGAAATTCGGATGATGCATCCTGCCCTCTGCGTAGTCTTCAAAACGAAGTTCGGCAAAAGGGGAGTTATCCTTTTCAGGCGAGAAGATGCCCCCGAAGATTTCCCTATTGATAGGACAGTAGAAAATTTCCAACGAAGTAATTCAGCACTGGACATAACTCCCACGGATGAAACTTTGCTTGTGAAATGGCGGGGAGAAGAACTTGTTATCATGCCATTAATTAAGTGGAGGCAAGATTAGCCATGCCTGTCCACGATGAGAAGATACGCATTATCCGCCGTGTCCATGCGCTCGCTAAGGAAATTTGGGGCGACGAGAAAATTGGAGACACTCCAGCTTATATCTTCTGGACGAGGGTTTGGTGCAAATTAAGATATGGGGTTGAGCTACGGCGTCAACTGAACATTGCTCAATGGCTTGAGATGGAGGAATGGCTAAAAAACCTTAAGAAAAGGAGGGTTCAAGATGGAGCAAAGGTTGACAATCTTTGACGATGCCGACTATGTAAGCCTGCGGGAGCGAATTTGGCAAATTGAAAATGTGGAGGAAGCGTTACAACTTCTGGACGGCATCCAAGTAGCCTACCAACTTTCTTTGTGGGCTGTCGTCGATGTTATCTACTACTTCCAGACATCCAAACCTCACCTTCTCCCTCAGCTTGAAGCGGGGCTGGAAATGGCCCTCAATTTTGAGAGGTCACAAATTTCCCAGTTCAAAAAAGTCGCTGCCGTGTTCGGCGATGTCTCCAGTCGCTTCCCTGCCCTCTCCTTCACCGCTCATGTCCAACTCGCCTATGCAACCGCTTACTTGGATTGGGATGAAATTGTTCAAGCAGCCAAAGAAGCCGAAATTAATGCTTGGAGCGTCAAAGAACTTCGCTACAGGCTCAGCCAATTGAGAAGCCAGAAATTAATAAACCAAACAGAAGCCGCTACCACCGAAAAGAAACAGCGGGGGCGACCTCCAGCTCTCGTAAAAGAATTTGAGCCTGAACCTGAGCCCGAGCCTGTGAAAGAAGTTAAACCCGAAGTAGACCTACGACAAGAAGTAACCTTCCGTGAACAAGTCCAAGAAGAAGAGAAACGAAAGAGATTGACCGATGTAGCTATTCAAGCCGCCGACGCTTACAGCAGATACCAACATGAATTCGTCACCTATCTGCTGGAAGCACTGGGAATAAAACAATGGGAGTTCTTTTGGGATGTCGCTAAAGAAATGAGAAGGCGACTGCCCATGGTTGCCACAATCACCTTCCCCAAAGAACTAATCTGCACAACCTTGTCAAAACTGCTTGAAGACTTGCTCAAAACATCCGAAGCAGGTGAAGTGACAGATGAGGAAAATGGCTCTGGAGAAAAAACTGAGGAAATTTGACCTGTTCTGCTTGCTCAATTCCTGCGGGGTTGGGGGCGGATGCGATATCAGAACTATCTACTACCTACTGCTAAGTGCAGACGATGAGGATTTAGATATCCCACGCCCCAACAACAATGCCCCCAACCCCCACTGGGTTCTCTATCTCAATAACACCCATTACGGCGTGACAATTTCCTTCTACTTCCCATATTTTTATTCCGTCAGCAACAGTTGGAGGCGGTTCCAGCTCGCAACCTGCATGTGGGCGGAAAGAATAGCTTCATGGTGTAAAGAAGACTGGGCTAAATTTGAAAAGAAATTTGATTGGTGTCACCCGTTCCCGCTGACATTAGCCTTTCTCACTGCTCAAACTTGGAAAATTGCGGAAGGAAATGGAATAGAAATCAAACAAGTAACCCTGTCCAACCCTGAGGAAAGTAAATTGAAAGCCATAGACGGGATTACTATGGTCGCTTTAGTGAGAAATGAGGACGATGTTTCTTACTTTACTATCCAGCGGAGACTTTCGTGGATACACTCTGCCGATAAAATGACCTTCTTGGAAATTAGAGGGGCAAATCATAAGGAATTAGCTTGGTGGCTCGCCACAACTTTCTTGTTAACCGCAGATAACCTCCTTCACCAATTGCCGGGACGGAAAAGCAAATCCAAGAAAAAGAATGGAGCTCCCTCTCCTTGAGAGGAAACAATAGATTGAATTTCCGCCGCTACCCACGCCTTCTCCAAATCTTCCTGCATTTCCCGCAAGATTTTCTTGATTTTATCCCTTTCCTCAACGGGCAAATCGGGATTCTGCGCCATCTTCCTCAATTCTTCAATCTGGTGGAGTTTTCTGACCATTTTCTCATCCAATGCCTCAGGGGAAGGCAAAACGGTATTGGTCAAAGGCTGAGCGGATTTCATCTGCTCCGCCAAAACCGCCCTCATCCTACGCACTATCTCCTCCTCCAAAACATCGGTCTGGATAAGAGGCTCGGAAACTTCATTGATTTTGGCAACTTCCCTTTCATCTAAAACAAATTGTTTGACAACTTCCCAGTCATTGCGAACTACTTCCGCAGGGACAACTCTGGGCAATAACCCATTGACTTCAAGGTAAGAGAAAGCATAAGCGAGAGCATCTATACCGTCATCATTACCATCAGGTAACTTGTCGGTCGGATTGCCTTCCGCATCAACTTCAAAAGAATAGTCCTTCATTTCCTTGAGCAACAGTTCGCAACGCTCCTTCACGAAATAAAGCCTCGGAAAGCCCCAACTGGAAATGTCCAAAGCATTCTGGACAAGACGAATCCTGTTGAGCTTTTCCTGTGACTTAGCTGCGGTATTGGCAAAAAGGAAAGGAGCCGGCACTGCCCTAATTTTTGCATCCTGAAGTTCTCGGATGACCATCGTAGAACGGGGGTCGACCACAAAAACTTCAGGATTATATTTGACTTGGATGCGATGAGCTTCCTCAACAATGGATTTGATACTTGACCCGTAACGGCGAATTTCGTCAAAAACCACAACTATCCCTGACGGTAAAATATGAAGCAACAAGAAAACTGTCGGCGCCGAGGTGCCAACATCTACCCCCACCACTATCCTGCCCACAATCCGACTGACATCCCAATCACGCAAATAAGAAGTCGGCGGAATGCTGAATACAGCATAAAGCGGTGTAGGCTCGTCGGAAAGCCACTCACTTTTGAAGACCGCCTCATCCATCTGGATAAACCGCTCCCACGCTTCCTCTCTCGGAAGGAAACCATCGGACTTGAGACACCGACCTTGACAAATGTCGTAAAAGGAAATTTCACCACCAGAAGAAAGGGGCTTACGAATTAACTTGCACTGCTCACATTCAGCAGCCGAAGAACAACGCTTCATCACATCAAAAACACACCAACGATAAACCCTGCCGCCAATGAGGTTGCCCCCACCTTCAATTAATCCGCCAGAAAGGAGAGCCTTACTTAACCTTGCCATCGGCCCGAAACTCTTTTTCCATGAAGACGCAAAGATTTGTTGCCCCACTAATCCCCGACTTTCATCACCTTTAGCCATACTCAGACCTTGCTGAAGCACAGTCCAATCAATCAAATCAACTTCGTCAAAGAAAACTTTGTGGGGATGCGGTGCGTTGAGACCCTTCTCCGTGGCAGGCAAGATGCGAATAATTGAACCGTTATGCAAAATGAGGCGTTCACTGCTGTGATTGGGCGATTGGGGCGGAGGAGTATATTTGGCAAAGATTTCATGGCGGTAGAGCATCCGCCGGATATAGTCGTAACATAACTTGGCTTGGTCAATCCGAGCAGCTACGGAAACACTTTCACAACCATCATAAGAAAGGGCAAAAGCAACCTGAAGGAAAGCAATTAAGGAAGTTTTGCCACTCATCCGTGACCCTATGATGACTGCATTGCGAATAGATTGGCTATAGATATCCCACACGGCATCCAGCGGCGCTTGATGGTGCTCGCAAACAGGATGACGGGCAAAATGAAGACCAAACGCCTTCTTGGCAAAGTTGAATAAGTCCTTTTTGGATTTGATAAGACCCTTCAACGGCGCCGATTTGGTCTTCCTCAATCTAAGTGACTTCCTCCCACTTCATATACCTTGCAGTTAATTGAACTTGCTCGGTTATTGGCATGTCAAAAGAAAATGTCGTTTCCATTGATGTGACCCTACCACCAAAGAATTTTAGAAGCCGCTTTTCAAAATTCGGATTATCATATCGGTAGGCAATAATGAATTGAAAATCAAATGGAGACATAGACCAGTCTCTGGCGAATTCGTTGCTGCTAAAGTATGGATGAAGAACTTGGAGGTTTACCTGTATTTGGCTACCCTGATAAACAATGCGGTTAGCCGTCCTAATATACTGCAGAGGCTGCCCGTCTCGCCATGACGAATAAACAAACTCAATTTGATTGGTAACCTCCCAACTCAAATCTACTACCTGCCTCGTCCCCCAATCCTCGGTTACTATCTCCCTAATCAACGGAAAGGGCATGTCGGGGTCGTAGTTTGAGACCACAGCAATAGGATTTATTTGACTAAATTGTATTAGCGGCGCCGTAAAGTCAACCTGAAGTTTTAGGGCTCGGCTGTCTCCATCAGTATACCCCCGCAATCGGCTAATGTAAGCGTAAGGACAAGCAAATTGGCGGAGAACCTCCGAGTTGGGGTCTTGGCGGATAGTAAAAACAAAAGTAAATGGTAAGGGTAATTGCGGAACGGGACGCCCCTCAGTTTCATCCCATTTCTCCCAAAGGGCATTATTGATAAGCGCATCAACGAAACTCAGTGGCTCACCTTGCTGAACGAAAAAGTCCAAAGTGAAAGAAACTGAAGGAACTACTGTCTCCGTCGTCCCCGCTATGTGCCTATATCCCATTAAGGTTAAAGGGTTAACCCCAGCAGGAAATTGAAGGCGAATGTTCTGAAGAAAAGGAATTACCGAAAACCAAGAGACTTCCACAGGATAATCGGGGAAAACAAAATGTTCGGGCGGCTGGGAAAGAAGTAACCCCGCCGCCCAGCCAACCTGACGACCAGAAATTGTATACCAACCCATAACCTAACCCCTACCTTAAGCAGTAGGTCGCAACTCGACTTCAACATCCAACGCTTGAACCGTTGCCGTAATAGTAACCATTTGTTCTTGCGCAAATGTAATCCTGCCATCCAAAACCTTAGCCTGTCTCAAGGTAATGCGATAAATAGGAATTGGAGCATCTATAGAAGCACCTGCACCCGCAGCCTCGTAATAAGTAAAGGAAATCTTCTTTAGGGCTTGCGGCAATGCCAAGTTCAGCGACCCCTTCAATGCACCGGGATAAGTAACTGTAAAGGTGGAGGTAATCGTTGACCTGCCCTCAAAGATTGCATTGAAGACACGGAGCAACCGACGAATTCTAACGCCTTCCGTGCCACTTGCCATATCGGAAGGTAACGATGCTGTGAAGACTTCTCGCAAGTCGTTGTTAATTTCAAAGGTAAAGTCAGTAACAAGCCGCTGGTTATTGAGAACGGAAAGGTCTAACACATTATCCGTGTCGCCCGTCGTCTCCACATCGGCATTGAAAACTAATTCACGGGAAATAAATACGCCAGCATCGGGGTTGTATCCCGTTAAGACGGGAAGGTTAGTGCCAATATCATCAAAGGAAATATAAGGGACAAACCAAGTAATTTCCAGTTGAGCGGCTTCTTCAGGTCGTTGCGTCCATCGGAGGTTCCGAACGAAGGCAAATGGAGCACATACACGCCATACTTTCTGCGGCGTTGTGCCTCCGCCAATAGGCGGTGAAATCACAAAGAAATCCAAGAAATAAGGAGGCAAATGGTAAATGCCCCTACCTGGCTCAACACCCAACCTCGTAGAACCCTTCATAATCTCATGAACGAAATCTATCGGCCCAGATGAAGCACCCGCCGCTTGAGATTGAATAGTAAATCGTGTCCGAATATTTTGAGCACGGACGACAATTTCTTGCAATGCAGCAATGTTCTCAACACCAATTGCCACAATAGGCGTGATGCCCGCCGACAAATCAAATCCCACATCGTTCAGAAAACAAGGATTATCAATTACGGTAACCCCCGTAGGCAAATCAGCAGGGTTGCTCAGCCCGTAAAGGACATCCTGAACGACCGAAGGGAGGTTAGCAGTATCCCATTTGCCAACTCTAAATCCTACATGACGACCTGAGAGAACATACCAGCTCATTATATTGCGCCTCCCATCAACTTGCGGATTACCTTCCGATACTCATTATGAATATCGGGAAAATTCCAGCTAAGACGATAATGAGCAATTAACGCTGGCAAAAATTCTTTCCGACCGAATTTGACCAGAATTGGCTGCGGCGGTAACTCCGTCAAATCCAACAATGTCTCCCCAATTAATTGCCACTTCTTTTTGTCAGAACGGCTGAGCGCATGCCCAACCAATCCCTTAACCGCCCAGCCAATTTCTGGGTTCTCCTCTATTTCTTCTTCAGGTATTCCCAAAAGGCGGGCAAGTGCCCAACCCAGTATCTCCCAATTAAACCAATCATTATCAAAGAGTTGGAGCACTTGCACCGCCTTATCCGCTGCCTCCTTCAAAACCCGCTCGTCTTTCTTCATCAATGCTTCAGCTAATTCCGCAAAAGTCAACTTCGCTTAGCCCCCCCTCAGGCGTCGGACAATAGACTGCACCAGTTCAAAATCCCGTGTTTTCGCCAAAACTGGATATACCTTCTCCGCCTCTTCCGCAGGAACTTCGTGAGACTTCATCCAAAGGACAAAGAGTTCCTTCGTCACGACATCATCAACCTTCCCCTTCTTCAGCCGAGCCTTAATCTCCTTGCGCAATTCCTTCTCATAAGCGACTTTGAAAGCCCGCTCCATTTCCTTCCTCACAGCCTCCAAAACCTCAGGGTCAAACTGCTTCCGCCCCATTTCTTGCACCAACCGATTAGCCTTCACCAGCAAGTAAGTTCTGCAAGCATCAATAACTTCCTTCACATCTGTAGCAGACTTAACAGCAGCCGCAAGCCGTTCCTTCGCTACTTCCTCGTCTTCCTTCGTAGAAACTCCACCGAAGAATTGACTAAGCACAAATTGGACAATCTCCTTGTAAATTGCCTCTTCCTTCTCAGCAAAGTTCTCACTCACTCTGTCCGCAAGACCTGCCCGCTCAAGAAATGCCGCCCAGACGGATTTGGCTACCTTTTCGTCAGAAACGGGTATTTCCGAGAGAGCCTCAATAAGTTCATCCGCATCGCCCTCACCCACCAAAGAGACAAAATCCTTAACCGCCTTAGCTAACCTCTCCTTGTCCTGCCGAGCCAACGCTGAGATAACCTGCTCACAAGATTTCGTGAAGTTACGCCTATATTCCGCCTTTTCTTGAGCAAGAGCGAGCATGTCATTCATAATCTTTTCAAGCTTCTTTTCCGCAGCGGTAACCATCATTACAGCACCTCCAGCACTAATTTTAAGAAAGTGGGTCATGCTAAAATGGAAAGAGGGGTTAGGTGCAAAATGCGTGTCCTTTTCATCTCAGGGGCTCCGTGGGGAGCTACAGCAGGAAACCAAAGATACCAAGCTTTAGCAGAAAATTTGAGAAAAGTGGCGCCTGAAATAGATGTGAAATTCTATTCGTGGGTTGACGGAGCAACTCCGCCTCCTTACCGTTGGACAAATGAACCCCTAAATGTCATCATCGTCGGATACCCTGAGTTGGGTAGGCACTTCCTTAAAACATTTGGGGAGCATCCCCTTGTTCCCATCATCTACGATTTGTGTGACTACTGGAAAGGAAATGAACTGATAGAAGGGGCAGATTTGAGGGAAGCAGACGATTACATCGTCCAGAAATGTCAGGTTCTCGTGGCAGTCAACTGGCAAATAGCGTGCCAATATGTCCAATATGGTAAGCCTATATATGTTATCGGAAACGGAATTAGGGAAGAGGCGCTGACCCCGCCAACAAGCATAATCACGGACGATAAAGTCCATGTATATTACTGGGGCAGCCACTTCAGCGGACAAACTTGGACAGATATTTCCGCCCTCAACGAACTTCCACGAAGATTTCCCGAATGCCTATTCCACTATTTCCTTGCCAGCGATTTGTCACCCGACACACTTTTCCCAGAAATACCTTCCAACCTTGAAGTCAAAGTCCATCCGCTGGGAATGGAATTTATTCAAATAAAATCTGTTCTGAGATACCCCGCCATCGGCATTGTGCCATTTAACCCCCTCAACACGGCGGCATTTTACGCTGACCCCATCAAAGTCTACGAATACTGGGCACTGGGAATGTATGTCGTGGCAACCAATGTGTGGTCATGCTTGGGAGAACGACCTAATATCCTTTATCGACAAGGAATTGTCTTGGATGAACTCTGCAAGGGGATTGAAGAATTGCTGCGCCGCCCCAAACTTGAACCCCAATTTCCCTCTCCCGAAGAAAGGCAAATGCTGTCGTGGGAAAATAGAGCCCGCCAATACTTAGAAATCCTCAGGAAATTCCCAGTTCCCTGAATAACACCTCAAGCAATTCCTCACTCCGAGCCGTCATATATTTGATTACCGCATCAGCAAGGGCTAATAACTCCCGCTCTAAAACGGGATGAAGAAAACTGGCAAGATGAGCAACCAGCAAGTCATCCTTGAGAATGAACAATTGAACAACTTTGCGAATGGCAAATGCCCTGCCCCCCTCTAAACCAGGCACCTCAATTTTACGCCCCTCAGGAACTTCAACTTCCGTTACAAGGAGGCGGAAAGTAAAACCAAATCCCGATGTTTCAATAAAGCCGTTGGATTTCATCCCCCATCTCACACGCCCTTCCTCTGTTGATTTCTTTAGCCAATCTATAACCTTCAACAGTTTTGAGAGCGTCCCTGTGGATTGGTCTTGCATTTTTCGTCCCTCCATTTTCAATACTGGCACCATCCTATATTTTATCGCCCATGGGCGAGGTGGTCTGAGTGGATAAAATATAGAACGGTTACGGTAATCATCCCCCACAAAGGAGGTTGGAACAAATGAAGCGGGCGTTGGATTTCTTCAGTGGCGATGAACTGAGGGCGAGAATTTTTTATGAGAAGTATGCCCTGCGGAATGAGAAAGGAGAAGTGCTGGAAGAGACCCCCGAAGATATGTGGAAGCGAATTCTGAAGGCGATGGGGCTGGATAATAACCCCGATTTTTGGTGGCTTCTCTCAGATTTTCGGTTCGTGCCGGGCGGAAGAATTCTACATGCCGTCGGTAACGAATTCCAAAGATGCACTGTTTTTAATTGCTTCTTTATTCCCATCAAAGACGATAGCATAGAAGCAATTTACGATTGTGCCAAAGAAATGGCACGAACATATAGTTACGGTGGCGGGGTCGGAGTGGATATATCAATTCTGAGACCCGCAGGTGCCCCCGTCAGAAACACAGCACGGACATCCACAGGTAGCGTTTCCTTCATGGAACTTCTCTCCCTCACAACAGGAATTATCGGGCAACACTTTAGGCGTGGCGCTCTAATGATTACCATTGAAGATTGTCACCCCGATGTCTTGGAGTTCGTCAAAATAAAGCGCAACTTAGAGGCAGTAAGGTTCGCTAATATCTCCGTCAAAGTAACCGACGAATTCATGGAAGCAGTGAGGCGTGGCAGAAAATGGATGTTGCACTATGAAAACGAAAGGGTCAAGGTAGAAAAGAAGATTGACGCTAAAGAACTTTTCGATGAAATCGTGAAATCGGCTCACGGCTGGGCTGAACCTGGCACCATCTTCTGGTCTACAATGAAGAGAAATAGCAATAGTGAATATTTCCTGCCGCTAATGGGCACTAATCCGTGTTCGGAAATCGGTTTGCCGCCATATGGGGCTTGTAACCTCGGCGCCATAAACCTCTATAAGTTCGTCCGAGACCCTTTCACCGAGCACGCTTCACTTGATTTTGATGCCCTTAAGAAAGCCGTGCGGTTAGGTGTTCGGTTCTTGGATGCCGTCATTGATTACGCCAACGCCTACGATAAATACCCCCTCAGCGAACAACGAGAAACGGTCAACCGAGAAAGGCGACTGGGGCTCGGCATTATGGGCTTAGCCGACATGTTCTTCGCTTTGGGGCTCAAATATGACAGCGAAGAAGCAATAGATTTCGCCGAGAAAGTCTTCTCCGTCATCCGTGATACTGCCTACGATGAAAGCATCAACTTGGCAATAGAAAAAGGCCCATTTCCCGCTTTCGATTGGGAAGGCTACAGTCAGTCCGAATTTGTGAAAAGACTGCCCAAGCAACTCAAAGAGAGAATTAAAAAGCACGGTATCAGGAATGTAACTTTGTTAACGGTCGCCCCGACGGGCTCAATAGGAACGATGGCTGGGGTCTCCACAGGAATTGAACCCATCTTCCAAGCCAAATACTTCCGTCGGTCAGAAAGCCTCAGCAAAAAGGAATTTGAAGTTTATCACCCAACAGTAAGCGATTTCTTCAAGATTACGGGGCAAAAAGAATTGCCGCCACACTTCGTAACCGCACACGAAATTGACCCAATCCTGAGGGTTGAAATGCAAGCGACTATCCAAGCGTTCGTGGATAACGCTATCAGCAGCACAATTAACTTGCCCCACAATATTACCTACCGAGCCATAGAGGATATTTTCTTTGAAGCGTGGAAGCGAGGATGTAAAGGAATTACCGTCTACCGAGAAGGCAGCCGAGAGGACATCTTGCGGAAAGAAAAAGAACCTAAAAAGACAAGATTTGTCCGACCGCTGTCTCTGCAAGCCGAAGTCTTCAAGTATCGCACAGAAGCGGGAAATGTTTACATTACCATCTCCAAAGACAACGAAGGCAAACCGAGAGAAGTCTTCATCCATATCGGAAAGAGCGGTTCAACAACTGCCTCACTGGGCGAAGCGTTAGGTAGGATATTGAGCATTAGCCTGCAACACGATGTCCCACCACAAGAATTAATCCAACAATTGAGGTTAATCCGAAGCGGTAGCTGGGAAAGGCAACCTGACGGGACTATTGTGTTCTCGGTTCCCGATGCCGTCGGCAGAGCCCTCGCCAAAGCCTGCGGGGAAGAAGATAACGGCAACAATTTCGTCCTACCGACAGAAGAAACAAAAGGAAAACCTGAAATAGATGGGATGACCTGTCCTATCTGTGGCGGAATTTTGGTTAGGCTCGGCGGTTGTTCGGCTTGCGCATCTTGCTCCTATACCCGCTGCGATTAAAATTAGGATTTCTGAATTTCCTTGCGCAAGTCATTAACTCGGTTGAGCCAACCCTTGAGGAACTTGCGAAGTCGGGGGCGAGCACGGACAATAGCATGATAGCGCTCAACTCGGCGGTCACATAACTTCAAAGCCAATCGCTTGGAGTCTAAAGATTTCGCCTTACCCAAAGTCTGCGGGCCTATTATCCCGTCAACTTTAATCCACTGAGAGGAAGGAAGTAAATCGTTAATTGCCCGCTGGAGAAGTTTAGCAGCGGTAACAACTCCCATATTCACGGCAGTATCAAAAACCGCCAATGCTAAGGGATATGGAAATTCGTCAGCCTTAACAGGTTGCCAGTAATACTTGCGATAAATTTCCTCCATCTCCGCATCAGACATCTTGGCGACATCCTGAGGCGGTAATCCTTTCTCCTTGCGGTATTGGTTATAACGGGCTTGGGTCACACCTCGGTAAGTCCTGCCACCGGGGTCATCTGGGTCGTCACTTAACCCGCCTTCCCATTTGAGAACGAATTTCAAGCAGCGCTTAAATTTGTCCTGTTCTTTAATCAATTTGGGTCACCTCCGACATAAATTGTAACTCAGCCGCCAGTTAAAATCCTTAATGGGGGCATCGCAAGGTATGTTTGAGATGCTCCCATGAAATTACCTTGATTTTGTTTTTAGTGACACTACTTGCCGTATGCATAATTTGTAATCAAGCAATCGCTTCCGTTCATATAGTCGCAACCGCTAAACCCGAAAAAGTGACAATCCGACTAAAAGGGGAGAGCTTAAAAGACATCAAAGTGGCGGTAAATGGAACTTTCTTTTGCACGAAACGGCGAACCCTCGCCAACTGGGTCGTCCGTGACGGAAAAACTTTATACCCCTTCCCTTGGTGGGACAGTTTAGAGCGGGGATGCTTGATTATTTTCTCCGACGGCTCCGTCTACATGGGTTTAGTTCGCTCCAACGGCAGCAAGTTGTTCATCGGAAACAAAGAAATCAAAGAAAGCGAAATAAAACTCGCTATAGGTGGATGTTCTTATTTCTTGCGGAAGGGAAGATTAGCGACATATAAGGAGATGAGAAAGGAAGGTATCCCCGCCGATGTCATCAACAGTAAGTCGTTTTCCTTCGTGGCATGGAACGAAAAGAAAAAAGAAATCGCTCTGGGTGTTTCCTTCGGCTCATCGCTCCGTGAAGTTGGAATTTATTTGAATAAATTAGGTTTTACAGATGCTATTAGGCTGGACGGTGGGTCTGCAACGGGAGTTTGGAGACCTGGCAGAAAATTCCCTCCGACTACCAACATCGTGGGAATAAAGCTTTAAAGTGAAGGCAAGAAATTCTTAAAATCAATTGTGGTGAGAACAACATGCCTTGGGTAAAAGACCACGAATGCGATTATGAAATTCCTGAAGACATCATCGAATTTGGCGACAAGACGAAGGGATACTATTGCGAGTGCGGTAACGGGTTTATTTACTGGGAAGAAGATAAACCTTACGGCAAAGAAGATTATCCAAAGGAGGAAGATGAAGGTATTCCGTTGGAAAAGGTGAGTTCGATGAAGTGGTTCGTCGCTGGCAGCCAAATTTTATGTGAAACTTGCGCCAACAAAGTAAAGGAGGCAAAGCCCGTCAAGTTGGCGTCTGTAGAGGGTGTTGAATGCGCTAAGTGCGGCGCTAAACCCCTTGAAGTCAAGAAAGGGGCTATCGTCTTCTTTAAGTCCGAACGCAAAATCTACTGCCCTGAGTGCGCAAAAGCCCACGAGGCAAACATCTTGGCAAAGGCTACCTTCGTGGCTTCCCTTGAAGACGAAGACATCGTTCCTACCCCGCTGTGGTGTGATGAATGCGGCAAGGCAATTCCCGCCGTCGTCTCCAAGGAAGTCATAACGACCCTCCACAAGACCATTGACGGGCTTGAAGCTATTATCTACGACGAGAGAATTCGCCAAGTCCGACCTTCCCTCTGGCGGAAAGCGCTCGCTTGGAAAGAAAAGTTGGATGACTACATCTTGGCTGTTAAGGAGCACCCCGAGGAAAATTTATGAAACGAGAGGTAAAATATTTACGGCATCCGCACCGACTTCGGAGGCTCGTCTTAGAACGGATTAAACGCCTGAGGGAAGGAGGGCATTAGAGTGAATAAGCTTTACAACATCCTGCTGGAAATTTTGGAGGAATACCCCATCCTCGCCCTTTTTCTGCCCGCCACATGGGTTCTGTCCGATAAACCAACCAGTCCCCCGTCCCTAAAGATAGAAAACAACAACTTTTTTCGTGGGGGAAGTCGGTGAAACTTGGCTTCAAAATAATACCCCGTCGCAAATTAAAATTCACCTCTGCCACATGTCAGCCCACCTAATCCTTCTCCATTTCAGGAGAAACCAACACCTAATCGGACACCCCGCTTGGGATTATGCCTGCGACTTGGAAGCCAACCACCTTCTCTACAACCTTAACATCACAAATGTGAAACCCATCAAGAAAAAATGGATGGGGCTGAGCGCCGAAGAGATTTTTATCAAAATGTTGAGCTTGAACGATGATAACGGCAAAACCAAAATGGGCGATAACCACGAATTTTGGAAGGAACTTCTCATGGATGTGAGAGATGCAATAAAACAATCTATCGCCTCCCGCATGTTAAGCCCAGAACAAATAAACGACATTTTAGAACAAAGTCAACAACTTCTGAGAAATAAATTGCCCTTCCTGACAACTCAAACGACCGCAGGGCATCAGGCAGGTAGTATCGTTGAAACGATTTCCGTCCCATCAGTTAAACCGGTCAGGTTCAAACTCAAAAATGTATTGGACGCCGTTCTTCTCAAAAGGCGGGGATTTAGCCAACCAGAATATGATTTCCTCTTCCTGTGGCAACACAAATATGCGGAAGTGACTTTACCACTTTATCCTAAGCAAATCATTATCGGCGTGGATACATCAGGCTCTATTTCCCAACAAGGATTGAGAGCCTGCGCCGCCATAACGAACTATATCGTCACCACTTTATTCTCCATCTACCCGACAGTAGAAATCTATGTGGCTTTAATGGATGCCAGCCTCCAACAGGTCTGGACATCTCGGCTCGTTACCGAATTTTTGGACGATTTTCTCTCAAAAATGAAAGGGCGGGGCGGAACCGAAATTTTCAAATCCACCCAGAAATTAATTGACCAAGAAAATCTATCCCCCGACGCCATCATCCTAATTAGCGACTTTGATACCTCAGATTCCGATAACGACTTGAAAACAGATGCGCCCATCATCGGTATAATATTGAACGAAAACCGAGACGCCGATAAAACATTACAAGAAAAGCAAAAAACATACAAGAGAGTAAAATTCGTGGCATCGTTATACTTGGAGGAGGTGCTTTCCGATGTCTAAAGAATTCGCTATATTTCCTGTGCGCTTCTATCCCTTCCCAATGACGGAGAAGGAACATGTAGGGGTAAGCCGACCTTTCTCCCTTAAAGCTTTTGAACAAACGGTCGGCATCGTCGCCGTGCCCCAACGCATCTTCAACGCTAACGAAATTAAGGGCGAAAACGATTTACTCAAAGTGGGCGTTCTCATTGAAGAATGGAAGAAAACGAAAGAAGATAACAATAGCTGGTGGGTTAGACTTTCCTTTGGAGCACCTGTAGAGTTCAAAAGAATTTGGTTTGATGAAACTGCGGGCTGCTTCAAAGGAGAAGGAGAAATTATTCATTTATACCCATCAATCAGTGATGAGCCAGATTTCACCCTCATTCACGCTTGCCAACAAATCCTCGGCTACTTCGCCAATAACGATTTCTTTGACCTCATACCCACACTGAGAGCGCTCATCCAGAAAGCCTACAGCTGGACAAAATCCACCCACCCGATTTCGTTCTCATCAAAACCTGAAGACCAAGAAAGAATTGTGAAAATAATCGTTAGCATCTTGGAAACCGGAGAAGTTAGCTTCTATTTGCTACCCGATGAGTATAAGAAAATGCTGACGGCACGGACGGTCAAGGATTTTGTTCTCGCCGTGTGGGAATTCGTCCAAAAATTGGATAAAAGAATTGAAGATTTGAAGAAAATCCGAAATCAAGCCGACGAAATTGTAGCCAAACATAGCAGAATTGCTTATTTAACATCCCTGCGAGAAGCGATTAATGCCGAGCTGAAAGAAATTACACAAACTACGGGTGACCCCGAAGTAGACGAACTCCTTCGGACAATTGAAGAGAACCCCAACTTGCCTGCCGATTTGAAAGCAAAACTTAGGGAAGAATTGGAAGCCATTGCTGGGCCAACCCAAAACCCCGAAAGACCTATTACGGTCAGACATGTCCAATTTGTCTTGTCGCTCCCGTGGGGGAAATTCGTTGAACCCAACACAAACTTTGACGAAATTAGGCGCTCACTGGAAGACAGTCACTACGGGTTGAACGATGTCAAAGAGCGTATTTTGGAATATATCGCCCTCTATACTCACCTGAAGAGACCGCCAAAAGGCAACATTTTGTGTTTCATCGGCCCACCGGGAACGGGTAAGACTTCAATGGCGGCTGCCATCGCCGAAGCACTCAAGCTGCCCTTCTGCAGGATTAGCCTCGGTAGCGTTTCCGATGAAGCGGAAATTAAAGGACACAGGAGAACATACATCGGGGCGATGCCGGGCAGAATTGCAGCCGCTTTGGCTCAAATTAAAGCGTTAAATGGCATCATTTTCCTTGACGAAATTGATAAAATGGGAGTGAGCTATAAAGGGAGACCTGATGCCGCCCTTCTGGATGTCCTTGACCCCGACCGCAACTTTGAATTCCTTGACCACTATGTAGATTACCCCATTGACCTGTCCAATGTCTTGTTTATCTGTGGTGCCAATGTTCAAGAAAATATTAACCCCATCTTAGCCGACCGAATGGAATTCATCCACTTCAGCGGGTATATTTACCCAGAAAAGTTCCAGATAGCAAAATATTACCTCGTCCCCAAAATCAAAAAGAACTGGGAAATTGATGATATTCAGATTACCGATGAGGCTATCTCATATGCCGTTAAGACTTGGGGACGGTGGGAAATGGGTGTCCGAGAAGTTAAACGCCAACTTGAAAGTGCCTTCAGAAAAGCCTTAGGGCTCGGAGAAAAGAGAATTACCGCCAAATTCCTGCGGGAACATTTCCCGCCGCCAACCCCCACTGTGGAATGGCAAAATGAGTATGTAAATAAAGTCGGCTATGTCCCCGTCGCTGCGGTCAACCGAAGCGGTGAAGGAACTATCTGCTGGCTTGAAATCCACAAGGTTAAATTTGAAGGCGAAACAAAAGGATGGAACCTTGAAATTATCGGCTCTGCTGACGAAAGTATGAAAGAAAGCGCCAAATCTGCCTTCTTGTGGTGCTACCACCATATCCCCGAAATCCAATCTTCCCAGTATAAATGGATTATTTACCTGCCCTCAGTTTCCATTCCAAGACAGGGCCCGTCCGCAAGCCTCGCCATTGCCGTAGGAATTATCTGCACGCACTTAAATAGACCTATCGTTAAACCTGTGGCTATGACTGGCGAATTAAGCGCCAGCGGTAAAATCCTTCCCGTCGGGGGTATCCCGTCCAAAGTCATCGCTGCGGAAAACGCTGGGATGGAAGAAATCTTCATCCCCGCCGCCAACAAAAGCGAATTCGATTTCTGGCTCAAAAAACGGAAAATGTCACTTAAAATTAAAGTGACGCCCGTTGAGACCATAGACGAAGTCCTCAAGAAATTAGGAATAGAGATTGCAATTGTGAAGAATTCCCAAACACAAGGTAATTCGCCCTTAGCCAAACTTCTGGCGGAGGGATAAAAATTGCGAAAGCCGGGCAAGAAAACCCGCCTATGGGAAGAAATGCTTCAAATAATGAACCTATTGCTGGCAAGGGAGCAGAAATTGCCTGAAAGGAGAATGGCTGGGCAAGGGAAAACTGCCCCCGCAAAAGCTAAAGAGCCCCTCATCACTTGGGTAGCAAGTAGAATTAACCCCGCTGAATATTCGCCGCCAGCACTACATGATATCGCCGCCTACCTGCTGTGGATTAATGCCATCCTGCGGCAACCGTAGCATAATGAAAAATGAGCAAGGTATACACAAGGAGGGAGTGAAAATCAATGTGGAAAAGATTGCTTCTCATTGCGCTTTGGTTGACTGCGGTAGCTGCCGTCGCCCAGCTGCCCAACGAAAACGAAATAAAATTTAGAGTGCTCGGCCCGTCAGTCCAAGTAGCAATATTTGAGGGGCTCGGCGGGGCAGTCGCTCAGTGGCGAGTCGCTGGCTCAGGAACGGTTTTCAAGACCGACAAAGGAACTTATATCCTTACCGCTGGTCATGTCGTTGAGAAAGCCATTACTTTCATCTCCGCCCCACCACAACCCGACGAAAAACACGAAGACAAAAGGATAGCCAAATTTGAAGATGTTATGGTCATCTTGGAAAGAGAAAAAGACGGGATAGTGACAGGCGAACTGAGGCTCAGATGCAAAATCATTAAATATTCGCCTGTGGAAGAAAGAGGGGGCAACGATTTGGCAATACTTCAACCATATGAACCCGACTTATTACCCTACGGGGCAAGACCTTTGCCAAAAGACAAAACCGTCTTCGCTGGGCAACCAGTTTACCACTGCGGCTCCATGCTCGGAGAACTGGTTAACTCCGTTACTTTCGGCGTAATTTCGTCAACCAGCAGAATGCTCAACAATAAGCCGTTCATTCAATTGTCATCCACGGCGATGCCGGGCTCATCTGGCGGCGGCATCTTCGTCGTGGATGAAGGGAAATGCTACTATGCTGGAATGCTTACCAGAGGAGCAGGGGAAACCATCAATTTAGCAGTCCCTCTCAAACGCATAAGGGAATCCTTGGCGGAATGGAAGATGGAGTTCATCTTGGACGAAGCAAAGTGACGGGGTATAATAGAAATGGTGATACTGGATATGATTGGAATCGATAAGTTGCTTGTCGTTAGGGAAGTAATTGACGGGATTTTCTTCTTGCTGACTGAGCACAAGGTTTTGCCTGAAGGCCCTGTCCCCGAAGGCAAATCCATCTTAGACTGGGCTTTTGACTATATCCACAACGAGGTTCATTTGTCCGAAGAAGAGATTGACGAAATGGAAAGAAGGTATTGGCAACTCCTTCAGGAAAATAGGGACTTCCTACAGATTGCCCAGTCATTTTTCGCAGATGCTTCGGTCATCCGTCAACTCCCCAATGCCGAACTCTTCGTGCGGGAATTCTCAGAAATCCTAATTACCTTGATAAACTCACTGTGGGGGATGATTACTTTCTTCCCGCTGTTGTTGAGATACCTCCGCCACAAGGACGAAAGTCTGGAAAATGGCGTAAAAGTTTTCCTCTCAGCCGTAATAGTAAACATCAAGAGTTTGCTGGAAATAGATGCCCTCGTTCAGAAAAGCAGGGAAAGGATAAATAAAGAGTTCAACGGAGGGACGGAGCTAAATTGAGCCAAAAAGAACAATTCATTCTAACTGTTATTGCCCAGATAATGCTATTCTACAAGGCAATAACCACCAAAAATGTGATAACCGAGGTCGTCTGCGTGGTGCTAATCGCAGCCTTAACCCCCGCCTTAACTCATTTTATGCTCCGCTTCGGCAAAGAAGGTTTTGAGTTTATCAAGAAACGAATTGCAGCACTTCGCTCAGAAGGTTAAACTTGAGAAGAGATACCCATCCCTCTCTTTCTTCTTCCTCCGTAGGTAGTTCTTCTGGAAGCTCCTCCTCCGAGGGCTTCATCTCCTCCTCTTCTGGTTCTGGGACTTCTGGCGGCACCTCTGGTTCCTCTTCCTCAGGAGTAGGAACAGGCTCCTCAGGAGGCGGTAAAGGTTCTACTTCCTCTTCTTCCTCGGCTTCAATCTGCGAAATCAAAGCATCCCACTCCCTCTCCAAGAAGTTCACAAAGTTTTGGAACAAATCAGCGTTATTTTTGAAGACCTTTTCTTTGAGTTCTCTCACATCAGGAGCAACCCCAGCCTTCATCTCTTCAATCAAATCGTCCACAAGCCCAAAATCCCAACCCGTTTCATCCAATGCATTAGCTAAGAAAGATAGGTTCCTTTCAGCCCCCTCTATGTCTCCACCAACAAAAGGAGATGCAACTTCACTCACAAGGTAAAGCCAAATTCCTTCCTCGGCAGCCTCCTCTCCTAACTCCACTCCTGTATCAGCAAGCCTCTCATCAATAGGGCGCTCCCCTTCCTCTACCATTTGACTGAAAGTTACATATGAAAGCGACCCACTCTTGAGATTCCTCAACCACCGCACCAAACCTTCTGGGTTGGAAACAAAAAGTGCAACCTGTCCCTCTAAGGAATTAGCAATTCTATCCGCTACCACTCCCCACGCACCAGCGACTAAGGAATGCATCTCCGTGTAAATTTCCAATAACTTAGTCTTCCTTTCATCCTCGCTCAAGCTGCCCCAATTAGCAAATACCTCTCTCCACTTCTTCACTTTCTCTCTCCATGTTACTTCTCTCTCCAAAAATCGAGGTCTCCTACTCTCTCTCCAAGGAATGAGAAGGAAACGGTGAACTTGAGGAACTTTACCAGCACTCCTAAAATGGAATAGCCTTTCATAAATTGCTTCTTCTACCTGAGGTTCTTCTTCCTCTATCTCAGGTTCACCTTTCTCAGCAGCAGGGAGACCTACAAGAATGGAAAAGTTATCCACAATCCTTCTAATCCTTCTTTCTAACTCGCCCCAATTGATTTCGCCCTCCGGCGTCCGAGGTAACGGCGCAGCCATATCAAGAACTAAATCCCTTATTGTAGTTTCCTGCCCACCTACCCCGGTGAACGAAAGACCTTCAGCAGTAAGCCCAGTCTCCGCCCTACCTGTATGCCCTCTAAAGGAAAAGACTGCCCCCTTAAAATTAGCCAAAAGGTTTTCTTGAGTTTCACGATTATCAGCTAAATACAACGCCGCCTCAACAGCAGCTCCATAAGCTAAACGATGAAGTTCACGAGGAGAACCTACTCCCGTGTTAGTTATCGCACTAAGGGTAGGTATGATAACTCCATCAAATTCATCCAACATCCTACTGTAATCCCACACCGCCTTGCCCCTTCTTCCCTCCTCAACAAGCCGATAAACCCCCAGCACCTGAGAAATTAAACCTGCTACATTCTCCAAACGGCTCTTATGCTCCTTCGTCAATCTAACTTCATCCTCCGCCTCTATCATCAGCGTTTTAGTGACAAGCTCAAATAAACTTGGCATCCGCTGCCTGTCAATTACAACTTCGCCTTTCTTCTCTACCTGCCTCGCCAAAAAAGCAAAAACCTTTATCAAGTCCTCAAGGGGATACTTAATACCATACAAAGGAAAGTTACGGCGTAACAATTCGGGCAACGGGGAAGTATCCTTCACTTCATACCCCATCATCTCCAAAATCTCATGGGATAGTCTAACTCCTACCCCTATGTCCTGCACCAATCCGCCTGTATAAGTAGCTCCCCGCAACCCTACCATTTCCTTGTAGGGTGGCTCCACTGCATCCCTATCAATTTCCTTGTCTAACTCCCCGCTCCAAGACCAACGGAAAATGGGGTAGTAAGAATTTAACCCAGTCAACCCAATATCTTCCTCTCGCCCAATTACTCCCCACCTAATTAATTCGTCCATTAAAGTAACCTCTGCTGAACCACCAATGCGATTGGCATAGTGCGACAACAAAAATGCTGGGGCTAAGTAGTCCACTATCAAATCAGCTTCCTCTGGAGTTAACTTCTTACCTACCATTTGCTCCAAAACTTTAGAACTGAAAACACTAACAGGTATTTGCCCCAGCTGCTGGGAAATCTTGGAGAAAAATTCGTCAATCTGCGCTCTTACTTTATCTGGAGGAACGCTTATCGCCCGCAATATATCCTTCGTGACAACCTTAATATGGTCACGAATAAGTTGTGACGGAAAATAAGCAGCTAAAAATTTTTCCACAGCATTATCTACCGCCCGCTCATGTTCATCGCTAAAGACATAGTTTTCCACTACTTTGCTTGCCAAACTCCGAATTTCCTCTAAGAAATTCTTTACTTTTTCCTTTCGTAGGAAACTACGAACCTCGGAAGGAATATCCCTCATTGTAGAAGGGAGATTTTCCGCTTGTCGCACCTCAGTCCAAGCCTTACCCACTCCTTCCCTACCGCCACGAAGGTAAGATGCTAACAAAAAAGGAGCTATCCCCATACGACCATACCTTCTGAACAAATCCGCAATTGCGGCATCGGAACTAAAAGGAACAACTCTCGCTACTAACTGCGAAAGATATAACTCCTGTAACATCTGTGCCAACATATTCATTGCCATTTCAACCTTCCAAATCCCCAAATTCTCTTCAGTAAGGGGAACATCCTTTCCGTATTGTCGCTGCAATCTCCTTCGGATATCTTGAAGCCTCAAAGCGAAAGCTTTTGCTAAGAGCATCCCGGCTCACCCGCAAAGAATTTTAAAATTTGGGGCGGGGAAGGACTATGATTAATCTGTTAGATTACCGACCAAAGGAACAATTCTTCTGGCTTAGGTTGGGAAGGAAATGCTGCATCATCCGGCCAGCAGCAGGACACGACGAAGATAGTGCTATTATTATTGCTAATGCCCCATGCCTTGTGGACTCGCTCCAAGATAGAGTAACTGCTACCGATGTCCATGTTTACATTACGGCAACACAAACACTTAATATCTACATCCCACGAAGGTTCGTCCATAAAGTTACGGGCGAAGAAATTGTCCTTCCGCTCGGATATGAACTGGGGTTTGAAGATGGAATTGCCCCAAAAGATATTGCCCTCGTGACAGGAATTCCCAACCCCCTCATAGTGGAAGCCGTCAATGTCCCGCTCATGCTGGGGTCTCACTTCGAAATTACCTGCACTATAGACCCACGACGGTCAATTTTTAGTTCCCCCGATTTGCTTGACCTCTGGCTCGGTCTAC
>OGCH01000358.1_pt1 | contig 25340 bp, 23 predicted proteins | sample 1570111 | NCBI WGS metagenome assembly OGCH01 (sample SAMN03436243, study PRJEB24508) | hot springs metagenome | biome: Desert Springs; feature: Hot Springs; material: Water | place: USA: Great Boiling Spring, Nevada | collected 2008-12-01 | depth 0 m m | reverse complement strand
CGGGTCGGGATGATCCCGACCCGGCGCTCTTCCTATAGCAGGAAGCTGAACGGAGCGAGGAGCAGACAGTGGCCATCGCGACACCGCGCTCGCTGCTCAGTGGTCGCCGGCTGGAGGCATCCCAGATCATCGTCTGGACGATCGGGGCTGTTCTGCTCGGCATCGTCTTCGTCGGCTCTGTCTTGACGCTGCGAGCCGGGCACTACACGGCTGCCCAGTGGCGCGATTTCATCGTCTTCGGCATCGCTCAGGGTTCGATCTACGCCCTGATCGCCCTCGGCTACACCATGGTCTACGGCGTCCTGCGCATGATCAATTTCGCACACGGCGAGGTCTTCATGAGCGGAGCCATGACCACCTTCTTCCTCGCCGACTACCTGAACCGCAGCGGCTTCCTCAAAGCCCACCCGTGGATCAGTCTCATCGTCATGCTCCTCTTCTCCGGACTCGTCTCCATGACCGTCGCAGTCCTCGTGGAGCGGATCGCCTATCGTCCACTCCGCGGCGCACCCCGCCTCGTCCCGCTGATCACCGCGGTCGGGGCCTCCTTCTTCCTCCAATACACCTTCCGCGGTCTCTTCGGTTCGGGAGTGCGCGCCTACCCAGCTATCCCTGTTCTCCAGGGGAAGCTGTGGGTCTTCCAGAAGACGCAGATCGCCGTCTTCGTCGGTGTTACGATCACGCTCTTGCTGCTCGTGCTTTTCTTGCAACGGACCAGAGCTGGATTGGCTATTCGCGCGGTCGCTGAGGATCGCGAAGCAGCCGCGCTCATGGGCATCGATGTCGATCGCGCCATCGTCACGACCTTCGCCGTCGGCGGTTTCATGGCGGGTATCGCTGGTGTCCTGTACGCGCTCGTCTTCATCCAAGTCCAGTTCTTCATGGGTTTCCTGCCCGGTATCAAGGCGTTCACGGCTGCCGTACTCGGGGGCATCGGTAACCTCCCCGGTGCTGCTATCGGCGGTCTGGTGCTCGGCGTCATCGAATCGGTGGGCCCGAGCCTCTTCTTCGACGGCTATGGCATCCGTGCCGCGCACCAGCTCAAGGACGTGATCGCGTTCACGATTCTCGTCTTGATCCTCATCTTCCGACCGACCGGCATCCTCGGTGAGCGGCTGGGTGGGGAGGAACGGGTATGAGCCTGGCAGCACTCCGGCGTGCCCTCTTCATCGGTCTCCTCGGCGGTCTCGCCGCCTGGCACCTCAGTCTCGTCGGTTTGATTCCCGCCTTTGCCCAGCGCCGGCTCATCGGGGAAACCGTCACCTTCAGCTACACCGTGCTCGTCGCCCTGTTCGCACTGGTCGCGCATGCCACGGGACGTCGTTACGCCGGCGCCCTCCAGCGCGTCACCTGGGGAACGCTCTCCGCACTGACCACTGGTCTGCTCGTCCTAGTCCTGGCAATGGTCGTAACGCAGGTCAACCTGCGCCAGATCTTCCTGAACGCGACACCCGAACTCGCCCGCGTTCTGACCTTCGGCGCTGCTGTCTCGCCTGCCGGTGTTCTCCGCACGCTGCTGATCGCTGCTGTTGCCGGCATCGCCTCGGGTGGGCTCGGTGCTGCTCCAGCTCCCTGGGGGCGCGTCAGCGTCTCTGCCGCGCTGGCGACCCTCCTGCTCGGCCTGCTGCGTGACGTGCTCGGTCCCATTCTCCCCAGCGGACTCGTCGGCTTCCTCTACGGAGCAGCCGGACTCAGCGTGCCTGGCGCCGCCGTCGCCTTCGTCCTCTTCTTCCTCCTCTTCGCGCTTCGCTGGTCACTCCCCGGCCAGGCAGGGGCCGGGCGAATCGTCGAACGCGTCCCGTCACCGATCCGAGCCCCGCTGACACGTTTAGTGGTGATCCTTCTCCTGGCCAGCGTTCCGCTTTGGGCCGGACTTTTCCTCAGCAACGTAGCCGATTTCGTCGGCTTCTACATCCTCATGGGCCTCGGGCTCAACCTCGTGCTCGGCTTCGCCGGTCTCCTCGATCTCGGCTACGTGGCGTTCTTCGCGGTCGGCGCGTATACCATGGCCGTGCTGACCTCTCCCGAGATCGGGCAGCGCTTCACGCTCGATTTCTGGGTCGCTCTACCGATCGCGATCGTTCTCACGGTCTGTGCCGGCCTGTTGGTCGGCCTCCCGGTCCTGCGTATGCGTGGTGATTACCTGGCGATCGCCACACTCGGGTTCGGCGAGATCGTCCGTCTTCTCGTCCTCTCCGATTGGCTCAAGCCCTATCTCGGTGGCGCGCAGGGAGTCACCCGCATCGCGCGACCGCAAATCGGCTCCTTGCGCATCGACAGTCCCCAAGAGTTCTACGTGCTCATCCTTCTCTCTTGTCTCCTCGCCTGGTTCCTCTCGATTCGCCTGCGCGACTCGCGTCTCGGCCGTGCGTGGTTCGCGATCCGCGAAGACGAGTTCGTCGCTCAAGCGATGGGGATCAACCGCGTCACCGCCAAACTCTCGGCATTCGCGATCGGTGCCTCCTTCGGCGGACTGAGCGGCGCGCTCTTCGCGTCGCTCGTTGGTTCCGTCGTTCCCGCCAGCTTCTCGCTGCTGGTCAGCATCAATGTCGTCGCACTCTTGGTGCTCGGCGGCATGGGAAGTCTACCCGGGGTCGTCGTCGGCGCACTCGCGCTCGTCGGTATTCCTGAACTCCTCCGCGAGTTCCAGGAGTACCGCTTGCTCGTCTATGGTATCGTCCTGATCGCCATGATGCTCTTCCGACCAGCCGGACTCCTCCCCGAGCGCATCCACCGACGCGAACTCGAGGAGGCCGTCGAGGAAGCACGCGAGATCGCCCCAGCCGAGATCGCTCCAGGTCGCAGCTGAGGAGGTACGCTCGTGGCCCTGTTGGAAACGCGTCAGCTCACCAAGCGCTTCGGCGGCCTCGTCGCGCTCCGTGATGTCGACCTAGCGGTCACGGAGCGATCGATCCACAGCGTCATCGGCCCCAACGGTGCCGGCAAGACAACCCTCTTCAACTGCATCACCGGTTTCCTCCGGCCCGATGGCGGTGACATCCTCTTCGCTGGCTCGTCGATCGCAGGGCTGCGCCCCGACCTGGTGGCCCAGCTCGGGATCGCTCGCACCTATCAGAATATCCGGCTCTTCAAGCATCTCTCCGTTCTGGACAACGTGCTCATCGGCCTGCATCCGCATGTCCGCTACTCGTTGATCGATGCCATCGTCCGCACTGCCCGCTACTGGCAGGCCGAGCGAGCGGCTGAGCGCGAGGCTCGGGACCTCTTGGCCTATGTCGGCCTCGCTGGCAAGGAGTTCCTCACGGCGGCCAACCTCCCGTACGGCGATCAGCGACGACTCGAGATCGCCCGGGCGCTCGCGCTCCGACCGCAGTTGCTGCTCCTCGACGAGCCCACGGCCGGGATGAACCCACAAGAGACCGACGAAATGATCCAGCTCATCCGCCGGCTGCGCGACGAGCGCAGCCTGACCATTCTCTTGATCGAGCACGACATGAAGGTCGTCATGAACATCAGCGATCTGGTGACCGTGCTCGACTTCGGGGAAAAGATCGCGGAAGGGCCACCCGACTCGGTCCGGCGCGACCCGCGCGTCATCGAAGCCTACCTCGGCCGCGGGGCTGCCAGCGGTCTCGGAACGAATATGTCGATGCAGGACGGAGAGGCACGACCCCATGCCACTGCTTGAGCTCCAGCGTGTCCATGTCCATTACGGGCCGATCCAAGCCCTCAAGGGAATCTCGCTGACCGTCGAGTCCGGTGAGATCGTCACCCTCCTCGGTGCCAACGGCGCTGGCAAGACCTCCACCCTGCGCGCGATCTCGGGCCTCGTCCGCCCCTCCGCCGGACGGATCCTTTTGCAGGATGTCGACCTCACCCATCGCAAACCGCACGAGATCGTCGCCTTGGGTGTCGGTCACGTGCCGGAGGGACGTCGCATCTTCCCGCGCCTCAGCGTGGAGGAGAATCTCCGCCTCGGCGCCTTTACCGTGCGCGACCGCGCCGAGATCGTTCGGCGCCAGGAGTACGTCTTCAGCCTCTTCCCTCGCCTCGCCGAGCGACGCCACCAGGCCGGCGGCACCCTCTCAGGTGGTGAGCAACAGATGCTCGCCATCGGTCGCGCGCTCATGATGCAGCCGCGCATCCTGCTCCTCGACGAGCCGTCGATGGGACTCGCCCCGGTTCTCGTCGAGAGCATCTTCGAGGTGATCCAACGGCTCAACCGCGATGGGACCACGATTCTGCTCGTCGAGCAGAATGCCCGCATGGCGTTGGAAGTCGCGCATCGCGGGTATGTCTTGGAAACTGGCCACATCGTCCTGAGCGGCCAAGCCGTCGAACTCGCCGCGGATCCGCGCGTTCAAGCTGCCTATCTCGGTGCGGCCTGAGCGTCACTCCGCAGCCAGAAGATCGCCTCCACGCGCCCTGCTCGAGCTGAAGCTCGCATTGGCCAGCCGACCGACCAACCGCGCTACCTCGTGCGCCGGCAGCTGGCCCCAACCCCGCGCCATCGCGGCCACATAGAACTGATGGGCCAGCGCGGTCATCGGCACCGGCGATCCCACGTCGCTCCCGAGCCGCATCGCCAGTTCCATGTCGCGCTGCATCAGTTCCAGTCGGAAGCGCACATCACCACTTTCCCCCAAGAGTTCCGGCACCACGTCCCGCCAGAGCTTCCAACCGCCGGTACTCGAGCGCAGTGCCTCGTAGACGATCGCAAGATCGGCCCCGGCATTGGCCGCCAACGCCAACGCCTCCCCGATGACGACCAAGCTCACCCCAGCGAGCAGCTGGTTGATCAGCTTGACCACCTTCCCCATACCGGGTAGGCCGACGAGATAGATCTCTTGCCCCAACGCTCCGAGGATCGGCATCACCCGCTCGAACACCGCCGGTTCGGCCCCAACCATTACCGTCAGCTGGCCGCTGTGCGCCTCCGCTGGCCCCCCTCCGACCGGCGCATCCACCACGTCGATCTGACGCAACCGCGCCTCTCGATCGAGCCGTTGCATCATCATCGGTGAGGCAGTACTGAGGTCGATCACCGTCGCCCCTGGCCGCAAGTGCTCGAGTGCCCCCTCCGGCCCGATATAGACCTCGAGCAACTCCTCGTCTCCCGGTAAACAGGTCAGAAAGATATCGACTTCTTCAGCCAGCAAAAGCGGTGTCGGGATCGCTGTCGCCCCGTGCAGTTCCAGTGCCTGTGCGACCTCCCAGCGACGGTCAGTCACCAGCACTCGGTATCCTGCTTCGAGCAGGCGCAGCGCGATCGCCCGCCCCAGGCTTCCTAACCCGACGAAACCGAGCGTCGGCTTCTCGTCCATCCTGGCTCCTCCCTCGGCTCCAACCCTCACGCCTTCCATCATGCCGAAGTACGAGAAACGGCGACAAGCCTTCTCCGCTCGCCGCACATCGGCTCGTGAAGTCCACCGTGCTGTGCGCTGAGGCCGAGCTGAAAAGGCTCGACATCACCGCTCTACCACGACCCCTTCACTTGCCCGGGCAGCCGCGCGGGCGATGCTTTGCCTCCTCCTGAGATCGACGACCACCCATCCACGCCCTGCGCGAGCATCTTCGGTCGCGTCAGGGTTCTTTCCCTCGACGCTCAGGCCGTGCTGCCAGGTCAGCAGGACAACCTCGCACACTCCACCCTGTCGCAGCTCGGCGCCGCGACATCGCGAGCGGTTCGCCTGCTCCAGTAGTCTGAAAGCGGATCAGGCGACCAGGCAACTCGCTCATTGCCGAGCGGGAGGCAAGTCGAGCCATACGGTCGCACCGCGCGCGTCGCATCACGGAACACCCGCCTTCGCAAGACCGTGTTGCGCGGCTCGGTTCCGGCACCACGCGATGCCCTCATCAGTTGGCGAGAGGAGTCGCAGTGACGATCAGGCGCTGGTCGTACCGGCCAGTCGCCGGGTTGTAGTTCCCTGCGCAGGTGATGAGCGTCAGCCGCTCCTGCCGAGTCGGCCCGACGATCCGCTCGACCGGTGCTTGCGTTTCCTCGACCGTTTCCAGCCCTGTCACGCGGTACCGGCTCACGCGTCCATCCGCTCGCTCCAACTCGACCAGGTCACCGACGCGGACCCGCCAGAGATCCCAGAACACCGCTGGTCCCACACCGGCAAAATCGACGTGCCCAGCCAAAACGACATTGCTGCCTTGCCCGGGTAACGCCGTGAAGTCGTACCAGGCGACTTCGTCCGGGCGATCCGGGGCTTCCATCCGACGCTCGCCGTCCAACCCTTTCACGACGATCGGTGCATCGACCCCGATCGCCGGGATCCGGATACGCGTGATCGGGATCGGCTCGGTCGGTAAAGGAACGACCGCACTGTCCGGAACAGGATCCGCCTCCGTCGTAGGCCTTGCGGTCGGCGTCACGGCAACGACACGCTGGCGCACCGTCGGGGTCGGCCGGGGATCGCCGCGCAACGACGTTCCAGCCAGGAGGCCGATCCCCGCACCGAGGATCCACGCCGCCGCAGCCAGAAGCAGCACCAGCCCCGCCGAGCGCATCGCCTACCTCGCGCGGGTACCATGGCTTCGCCGCCCCCGCATCAGCCCGACGCCACCGGCCATCATCCCGGCGACTCCCAGAACGAGCAAACCGACTCCCACCGGGCGAGCGACTGGGTTCGGCCTGGCCGACCCGGTCGCCGGTAGACCGATCGTCGGAGTCGGCGTCGGGCCAGGACCGGTGATCGGCGTCGCCGGACCGAACACCGGTCGGGCAGTCGGTGTCGCGGTCGGCCGTGACCCTGCTCCGGGCGTACCAGCTGGCGTAACGGTCGGGCTGACTGTCGGGAGCGGCGTCGCCTCCGGAACCGGCAACTCCCAGGCTCCGATATCGCAGGCCGGACCTTGTGGCCGCTCGGTATCCACCTGGTCCTCGCTCGGGCATCCCTGTGTTCCAGCTGCATCGAGAGCGGGCGAGCCGAGGCCGAGGGCATGGTAGAGCGTGCCTCCCGCCGGATCCACTCGGAGGGGCTGCAGAGCGGGATCTGCATTCACGAGGTCTCCGCTGCCCCGCAAGAGGCAGCTATCGCGATCCTCCAGGTTGCCACCTTGGGAACTCGGTGCCAGCCCGCCGCAATTGCCGCCACCCGGGCTGGCCGCGAGGAGCGTCCCCCGCAGCGTGACCTCACCTCCATCGTTGTACAGTGCGCCGCCAGCCGCTGCCGCGTTCGCGGCCACGGTCACGAACTGTAGACTCGCCCTCCCCTGCGGTCCCACCCAAAGGCCACCGCCGCGCTGCTGACTCACGTTGGTGCTCACCGTCACGTTGGTCAGCCCCACTGCTCCCAGCACGGCGATGCCACCCCCATAGGAGCCCGTCTGGTTCTCGGTGACCGAACTCGCAATCATGGTGAGCTGCCCGCCGGACCGCACGGCTATTCCGCCGCCGAGCTGCCCCGCGCTGCTGCGTCGGATCGCGGTGTCCGCGATCGTCACTTTGGCGGTTCCCTCGACCAGCAGTCCGCCCCCGTCGTTCGCCGCCTGGTTGTCGATCGACTGCACGCGCTGGAGGTCGACCTGGCCGCGCGCCGCCAGCCCCCCACCGGACCCGTTCGCTGCGTTCCCGACCACCGTCGCGCCGTTCAGGCTGGCCTTGCCCAGCGCGGCGATACCGCCACCGTCCAGTGCCGCCTGGTTCCCGCGCACCACGGTGTTCCCCTGCAGCGTCAGCGTCTTGCTGCCGGTGTGGTAGATGCCACCACCAGCTGCCTCGGAACGGTTCGCCTCGATCGTCGCCGCATCGAGGACCATGTCTCCTTGGTTCCAGATCCCGCCCCCGTCTTGGGTCGCCTCGTTGCTCTGTACCACCAGACTGCGCAAGCGGCCGGTACCGGTGCTCGCCAGACCGCCTCCTAGCCGCGCCCGGTTGTCGCGCACGATCACCGTTTCGGGCGAACTCAGCTCGAGCGTCCCGCTGCTCGAGACCCCGCCACCCGCGCCAGCCTCGGCTCGGTTTCCTTCGATCACCGTACGCGAGAGTGCGAGTGTCCCCGCGTTGAGGACCCCGCCCCCGTCACCCTGCTCGGCCGTGTTGGCTGCGATCGTTCCACCGACGATTTGTAGCGTCCCCTTGCCGAGCACGGCGATGCCGCCACCGTCCAGCTCGGCTCGATTCTCCCGTACCTCGCTGTCCAACAGCGTCACGATCCCCTCGTCGGAGGCGATTCCCCCACCCCGGACCGCCTGGTTCGCCAAGACCTTCGCCTGACGCAGCGTCACCTGCCCACGCGCCACCCAGATGCCACCACCGCGACCAGCCTCGTCGGTCGGCGCTCCGTTCCCCGCCTGATTACCGCGGACAAGTGTCCCCTGGAGTTCGACCTGGCCCCCCTCGACCGCCAGGGCACCGCCGTCCCGGGCGCGATTCACATCGCTCGCCGCGCCGCCGCCGAGCGTGACCCGGCTCCCCAACACCAGGCGTCCCCCGGAGACCCACACAGCGCCGCCGGTACCCGTCGCGCTGTTTCCCGCGAAAATCACTGTGCCGTCCAACACCGCTGTTCCAGCGACTGCCAGTGCCCCTCCGTTCGCACTCTCCTCGCTCGCCGGATCACCGGCCTCGTTCTGCCGAAACGTTAACGAGGAACCCTCGAGGAGGGTGACTGTCCCCGATGGTCCCACGAAGACAGCTCCCCCGTCACCCTGAGCGAAGTTCTCCTGAAACGTCACATCTGCCAGCTGGAGCGCCCCACCCACCCAGATCGCGCCACCATCGTGGTCACGGGCATCATCGTGGACTGCTCGACCGCCGCTGAGCGTGAGCTTCTCCACGATCAGTGTCGCGCCCGCTCCAACGTCGAACAACCGATCGGCCTGATCCTCCGCTGGCCAAGCTCCGACGATGGTGGTCGCGCTTCGCCCGACGATGCGCAAGGCGCCGCCGCGCTTGGTCACGTCCAAGTCGCCACTCTCGGCCGTGTCGTCCGTCGCTGGTGGAATCGACAGTTGATAGCTTCCGTCCTGCAGCTGGATGGTGACCGGGTCGGTCAGGGAATTCGCCAGCATGACCGCGGCCCGCAAAGTTGGACAGCTGCGCGTCGTCCCGCTGCCGCTGCAGCTGCCTGTCCCGTCGCCCGTGCCGGCAACGGTGATCGTCACCTCGGCTGCACCGGTCGCCGGCACGAAGACCAGTGCGCCGCCGGCTGCCGCCAATGCCAGCGAGCCCACGAGCAGCGCGACCACCCCACCTGTCCAGCGCACCGACCCGACCTCCCCTCCCGCGACGCATCACCAGAGACGCCTGCGCCCGAGCGGACGCGCTGCGCTCGCTCCCGACCGCCCCGGCATCAGCGCCGCAGGTTGACCAACTCCTGGAGCACCTCGTCGCTCGTGGTGATCACCCGCGAGTTCGCCTGGAAACCACGCTGGGCCATGATCATGCTGGTGAACTCCTGCGCCAGGTCGACGTTGGACATCTCCAGATAGCCGCTGGCGATCTTGCCGCGTCCACCGGAGTCAGCCGGCCCGACGATCGGCTCACCCGAATTGACGGTCGGCAGATAGGCGTTGCCACCCACCTTCATCAGCCCACCCGGGTTGGTGAAGAGGGCCAACGCGATCTGCCCGATCACCTTGGTGACGCCGTTGGAGTAGATCCCCAGCACTTCACCGGACTGGCTCACCGTGAAGGTGGTCAGCGAGCCAGCCGGCGCGCCGTTGGCCGCCGCGTTCGCCGAGTACGGTGCCGCCAACTGCGTCAGGCGCGAGAAGTCCGGCGTGACCGTGATCGAACTCGCACCGCCAGCCGTCGCGTCGAGATCCACTGCACCGATGGTCGAGGCGGTGAGGTCGAGATTTCCGTCCGTATCGAAGACGAGCGTCCCGGACGTCGTACCACCGAGCGTGAACTCCGTATCGTCTTCGGTCGCGCTCGTCCGCGGATCATCCTCCTGCACTGTGTAGTTCCAGGTATTCGCCGCGGTCTTCTCGAAGAGGATGTAGAACTCGTGTCGCTTACCCAACGAATCGGTGATGCTCACTTTCGTCACGAAGTGTGGTGGCGTCACCGCAGTGTCCTGGTTCGCGTCCAGATTCCCCTGCACCGTGATCTGCGTCGTGGGGACGGCATCGAGTTGCTGCCCGATCGGGATGGTGATCGGCCCTACCGGCCCCGCCGTGTCCACGTTGCCGTTGGCGTCCGCTTGCCAGCCGAGCACGTAGAAGCCGTTCGAGGGGTTGACCAAGCGCAAGTCCGAGCCGATATCGAAAGCGCCATCCCGCGTGTAGAGCGTCTGCGAGCCGTCGCTCACCACGAAGAACCCGTCCCCCTGGATCGCCAGGTCGCTCGGCTTGCCGGTCAGCTGCAATGCTCCCTGCGTGTGGATCGTATCCACCGCGCCGACCACTGCTCCCAAACCGATCTGCAGCGGATTGATCCCGCCCCGCGTCTCGGTCGGCCCGCTCGCCCCGCGCACCAGCTGGCTCAGGATGTCGGTGAAGCGCACGCGCCCGACCTTGAAACCGGTGGTGTTGACGTTGGCGATGTTGTTGCCGATCACGTCCATCCAGGTCTGGTGCGCCCGCAAGCCGGAGATCGCCGAGAACATCGATCGCATCATGGCTCGTCCTCCCTCGTCACTGTTCCTATCGGCCGTCTTTCCTCTGAGCTGGAGTCCCCGACGTCGTGTGCAGTCGTCGCGCGCTCACCCGCTCACTCTCCGTTGCCGGAACCAGTTTCGGCTAACCCGATGCTCACCACGTCGCGCACGTCGATCCGCTGCCCGCCCGAGAGTTCGAGCACCGCGACACCGTCCAGGATGGTCGCGCCCACCACGGTGCCGGTCACCAGCGCGCCGCTCGCCCGGTCCAGGCCACTCACCACCCGGCCCAGATACCCCGCCACCTGTCCCAGCGCCGCATGCTGCGCCATCGCCGCCACCGTCTCGTTCAACTGCTGCAGCTGTTCCAGTGTGTTCAGCTGGGCGAGTTGCGCGATGAACTCCCGATCCTGCATCGGATTCATCGGATCTTGGTTCTTGAGCTGGGCGACCAGGAGCATCAGGAACGCCTGCTTGTCCAGTCGGCCACCAGGCCCAACGCCGTTTCCGACCGCTGCGTGGTTCGTCATGACCAGACCGTTCGAGTCGTTCACACTGCCGACGCTCATCGCTCCACCTCGCTGCTCAAGCCCACGTGTCCACGAGACTGCTCGACTCCTCGAGCGCGCGTCGCCGAGAGCCCCCTTCCACCGGCAGCTGGTCCAGAACCGTCCGCTCGGGGCGTCCCCAACCGGGATCGCTCGAGGCTCCCTGGTGCCCGCCCGGCCAGCCCATTCCGGACTGACCACCGCCGATCCCGTGCTGCCCACTCGCCGTCGCCAGCGGCTGCACCTCCACCCGCTGCACCACGAACCCTCCGGCTGCGAGCGACGCCCGGAGACTCTCCCGTCCAGCCTCCAGCGCCCGCCGCACCTCCGGTTGGCTGGCCGCCAGCGTCACCTCCAGCCGCCCCGCCACCTCGCGGATGCGCACGTCGACCACTCCCAGGTCGGGCGGCTCCAAGCGCACGCGGAGCTGCCGCGTACCATGCGCGATCGCCTGCGCCACACGTTCCTGCACCTGTCCGACCGCGTCCGCGGTCGCTTCCCCGCCAGCCGGGACTGCTCCACCTTCACCCGGTCGACTGCCAGCGGTATCGCTGACCGGGACGGTTCCCACGAGTGCCGGCCCATCGTCTTGCCGCACACGTTGCACGGCCGATACCGTCAGCTCCGGGCCTCGACCATCCGACGCCTGCCCCTCGACCCAGACGCGCACCTCAGCGGGTTCGCTCCGCACCGCCTCGCTCGCCCGATCAGCGGCCGTTCCGCCCCCGCCGGATCCTCTCGCTTCCTCGCCCCCGCGCGCTACCCGATCCACGGCAGCCCGGCGGGCTTCGGCGAACGCCACGAGTCCGTCTGCGCTCGGAGGCGGGTGCTGCGGGAGCGCGCCGACCGGACGCTGCTCTCCCGTTCGGTCTCCCCGGTCCACCGCCTGCACTGCTCCGCTCGACACATCACGCAACGCCGCTTGCCCAGCCGACTGCGCGTCCTCGCGCGAACTCGCTGACGGTGGTGCAGTCACTGCCTGCCCGATCACCGCGCTCGGCTGGGGATCGTCGGCCAGCGGCGTGCCGGCGAGCCCGGTCAGGACACCGAGCCCGGCTGACATCGTCCCAGCACCCAAGACAGTCTCCGACGACAGCGCAGCGGAGAGCCGCTCTCCGTCAGGCTGACCCCGCAGTTGCCCGTCCGAGCTCGTTGGTCCAGCCAGCACCAGCCCAACCGGTGCCACTCCGAGCGGAACGATGTCCGGCGTGACTGACGCTTCCGACCGGTGCATCGGTTCGCGCGTCCTGCTCTCGGTCACGCGCACCTCGCCGGGCATCATCCCGTTCCCCGGCACTTCCTCTCCAGCTGGCATCAGCCCGAGTAGTGCCGCCAGGATCGCCAGGAAGGCCTGCGCATCGCCGCCGAGTTCGCCGCGCTGGGGACCAGCCCGCTCGTGCACGCCGCTCGATGTCGACTCGACCGGCAAGACCATCACCGCACCTCCCCGCTCGAGGCACTCAGCTGCCCTGACCGCCGCTCGCCATGGCCCGCAGCATGGCCAGACGCCGCGCCAGGACTTCGCTCACCGCGCTGTAACGGAGCGTCGTCTCCGCCAGGAGACCCATCTCGCGCTCGATGTCCACATTGTTGCCGTCCGGTCGATAGCGCGTTCCGGTGAGCGCGACGACTTCCGGCTGGAGGGCGCTGGGCGAATTCGCCGTCGTCGCGATGTGCCGCGGATCGGTCCGCACCAAGGGCAAGCGCGTGAACGAGCCGCTCAACATCGCCTGGAGAAGGTCCTCGAACCGGACCGCTTGACCACGGAATCCGGGGGTTTCGGCATTGGCGACGTTGCTCGCCGTCACCTGCTGCCGCAAGGCGAGTGCATCGAGTGTCCGTGCCAGCACACCGATCGGATCGATCGTTCCGGCCATCGTGCACCTCTCATCCTGTTCCGCCCAGCACGCGCCAGGTCGCGAGCACTGCGCTCACGTACCGCTGCGTCTCCGGATACGGCGGGATCCCTCCTGCGCGCTCGACTGCCCCAGGGCCGGCGTTGTACGCGGCCAGCGCGAGCGAGACATCGCCGCCGAACCGCTGCAAGAGCTGGCTGAAGTAGCGGGCGCCGCCGTCCAGGTTTTGCGTCGGGTCGAAGGGATCGCGCACCCCGAGCATCGCGGCAGTCGCGTCCATCAGCTGGAGGAGTCCTTTGGCTCCCGCCGGCGAAACGGCCCGTGGATCGAAACCGCTCTCGACCTTGACCATCGCCGCGAGCAGCGCCGGATCCAACCCGTAGCGCTGTGCTGCCTGGACGATCGCCTGACCATAGGGAAGCGCCAAGATCCGTTCGATCCCCTGCGCCGATCCCGTCGGCGCAGCACTCAGTAACGGCCAGGGGTCGACCGCACGCCCGTTCTGCCGGATCTCGTAATGTAGGTGCGGCCCGGTCGAGAGACCGGTATTGCCGGACTGGCCGATCACCTGCCCACGCTGCACCCGCTGCCCGGGCCGCACGTCAGCCGTACTGAGATGCCCGTAGAGCGTCGTCACACCGTTCCCGTGATCGACTTCGATCCGCAACCCGTACCCGTCCGTGTTCCCGACGAAGCGCACCGTGCCGTCGGCCGTCGCGCGCACCGGCGTCCCCTCGGGAACCGCGATATCGATTCCCGAATGGAACGTTTCACCCGGCAGCAGCGACCGCGGTCCGTAGGTCGAGGTGACCGTGCCGCGCACCGGCCAAGCACCGCGCAACATCGCCAGTGGATCGCTGGTCGCCGTCGGTGCAGCGGGGACGACGCCACGCTGGGCCAAGAGCGCCCAAAACTGACTGCTCGCTCCGGTCGAGCCACCCAACTGCGGCGAGCGGATACCGAAGCGAACCGGCATGCTGGCGATGATTTCGGGTGGAATCGTGAGACCGGCCACAGCCCGCTCCTCACTTGCTTCGTTCGTCGGTCAGCAGGAGCCGGGCAGCGCGCACCGTCGCCAGCTCGTCCAGGAGCGCCGCTTCGGCGGCCTGCTCCCGCCGCTGTGCTTCGCTCAGCCAACGCGCCCGCACCAGCTCCAGCTTCTTGGCCTCTCGCCGCTGGGCGATCAACGCGGCACGAGCCAGCTCCGCCTGGCGCTTGGCCTGTTCGAGTCGCGCTTCCTCCTCCGCGCGCCGCCGCTCGAGCCAGGATTCGTACGTTTCCGCGCCAGCCAGCACCCCAGCGTCCACCGAGCGGCTGGCCAGCTGCGCCAGCCCGGCCGCCAGAGAGCGCTGCGATGCTGCGAGCTGTGCCAGGACTGCTTCGCAGGCAGCGACCCACCGTTGCTGCTCGGCCAGCTGCCGCTGCGCCTCATCGACCAGACGCTTCCGGTGCTCGAGCAAGCGCTCCATTCGCTGCGCTCGTTGCCGCAGCACTCGCACCATGCGCCCTCACCTCCTCAGACTGCGCTCCTTGCCGCCGCGATCCGTTCTCCCCGCATCAGTCGCTCCAACCAGGCGATGGTTTCGGCAAAGGTCGCGCGCTCTTCCGGTTTCTGCTGCAGGAAACCCCGGATCTCCGGCATGAGACCGAGCGCTCGATCGACGGTCGGGTTCGTTCCGTGGACGTAGGCACCGATATCGATCAAATCCCGGGCGCTCTCGTAGGCTGCCAAGAGCTCGCGGACCTCGCTCGCCAGCGCTCGATGGTCCGGTGTGACCAGACTCGGCATGAGCCGGCTCACGCTGGCCAGGACATCGATCGCCGGATAGTGCCCACGGTCTGCGAGCGTGCGTGCGAGCACGATGTGACCGTCCAGAATGCCCCGTACGGTATCGCTGATCGGTTCGTTGAGGTCGTCACCCTCGACCAGCACGGTATAGAACGCCGTGATGCTGCCCTGTTCGGCATTGCCCGCCCGCTCCAGCAGCCGCGGCAACAGGGCGAAAACCGAGGGCGGGTATCCACGCGTGGCCGGTGGCTCACCAGCGGCCAACCCGACCTCCCGTTGCGCCATCGCCAAACGTGTCACCGAATCCATCATCAGCACCACACTCATGCCACGGTCGCGGAAGTACTCCGCGATCAGCGTCGCCGTCCAGGCTGCCTTGATGCGCATCAAGGCTGGTTGATCCGAGGTGGAGACCACGACCACGGCCCGCTCCAGCCCGGCGGGGCCGAGGTCGCGCTCGATGAACTCCTGAACCTCTCGTCCCCGTTCGCCGATCAAGGCGATCACCCGCACGTCGCACACCGCGTTGCGGCTGATCATGCCGAGGAGCGTGCTCTTCCCGACGCCCGAGCCAGCGAAGATCCCGAGGCGCTGCCCACGCCCGCACGTCAACAGCGCGTCGATCGTCCTCACGCCGGTCGGCAAGATGTCGCGGATCGGTGCCCGCTGCAAGGGGCCCGGCGGTGCACCACCGATCCGCAATCGCCGCCGACAGCGCAGCGGCCCCTTGCCGTCGATCGGTCGACCGAGCCCGTCGATCACGCGCCCCAAGAGTTCGGGCCCGACCGGCACGTGCAACGCTTCGGGTGCTCGAACGACCCGGCTGCCGTGCCGCACCCCACGCAATTCCGCGAGGGGAACGAGCACCAGCCGCTCGTCATGGAAACCGACGACTTCAGCGGCTAACCGTCCCTCTTCGGCGAGACTGGGAAAGATGTGGCAGAGATCGCCGATCTCCAGATCGAGCCCGATCGCCTCCACCGTCAACCCGATGCCTCGGACGACACGTCCCTCGCGCCGGATCGGCTGGAGATCGCGCAAGCGGTCGCGAAAGCGGTCGAGCACGCTTTCAAGCGTCATCGGCGACCTCCGAGAGCGCCCGTCGCACTGCCTCGAGCTGCGTCGAGATCCGCGCATCGACGAAACCGACTGGTGTTCCCAGGACGCAGCTGCCACGATCGACATGTGGGTCACCGACCACCTCGACCGGCGGGCGCCCGTTCCACGCCCGCGCCAACCACTCGCGCGCTCGCTCCACGTCCTCGGGATGGACGATGAGGTGCGTCACCGGGGCGCTCGGCGCATGCTCCAGTGCCGCCTGCGCGAGCCGGCCCAGCAACTCCCCGTCACGCTCGACCTCGCGCCGCAGGATCGTCTCAGCGACGAGAACACTCAGTTCCACCAGTAGGCGCGCCATAGCCTGCCGGACTTCTTCCTCCCGCAGCACCGCGCGCTCCACCAGTGCTCGGAACTGGGCGAGCAGCTCACGCTGCTCTGCCGCGAGTTCTGCCTCCACCTGACGACGGGCCTCGACCAGTGCGGCCTCCCACAACTGCTGCTGCAACGACTCGAGTTCGGCTTCCACCGCGGCCCGGATCGCTCGCGCCTCCTCCTCCGCCGCTGCCACGATCGCCGCCGCTCGCTCTTCCGCTTCCGCGAGGAGCTGTACCGCCAGCTCGCGATCGTGCGGTGACGGCTGCGGGACGACCAGCGTATCGCCCACCGTCGATGCTTCGCGACGCTTGACCACCCGAGCGTTAGCCAAGGATCGCCTCCTCGCCCCGCGAAATCACGATCTCTTCCGCCTCCTCGAGTCGCCGCACGATCGAGACGATCCGCTGCTGCGCTTCCTCGACCGCACGGATGCGCACTGGCCCCAGGTAGCTGATCTCCTCGCGCAAGAGTTCGGCTGCCCGCTGCGACATGTTGCGGAAAATCTTCTCCTTGAGTTCGTCGCGCGCTGCCTTCAGGGCCAATGCCAGATCGCGCATGTCCACCTCGCGCAGCACGCGTTGCAGCGAGCGATCGTCCAGGAGGATCAAGTCGTCGAACGTGAACATCAGCTTGCGCACCTCTTCGGCCAGCATCGGATCGACTTCGGTCAAGCGCTCCAAAATATGTTTCTCGGTACTGCGATCGACCTTGCTCAAGATCGCGACCAGATGTGCGACACCACCGACGGTCCGCGAATCCTGGGTGAGGAGGGAGGACATCCGGCGCCGCATGATCTCTTCGACCCGCTTGACGATCTCCGCCGGGGTACGATCGATCGTCGCGATGCGCCGGGCGACCTCAGCTTGCAAGTCCTCGTTGAGATGACTGATCACCGCAGCCGCCTGCACGGGCGGCAAGTGGGAGAGGATCAAGGCGATCGTCTGTGGATGCTCGTTCTGGAGGAACATCGCCATCTGGCGCGGATCCGACTTGCGCAGGAACTCGAACGGCGCCGGTGGATTCATCGTCACCACGCGATCGATCAGCGCGTTCGCCCGTTCCAGTCCCATCGCCCGAGCCAGCATCTCCCGCGCGTATTCGATCCCGCCGACCGCCAGATACCGGTGGACGACTGCCATTTCGTGCGCCTCGTCGAGGACTTGACGGACCTCCTCCTCGCTCAGGCGAGGCATCGTCGCTACCTTCACAGTGATCGCCTCGATCTCGTGCTCTTGCAGGTGCTGCAGCACCTTGGCGGAGAAGTCGGGCCCCAACGCCATGAGCAGTGCTGCCGCCTTGGCCGCGCCTTTGAGCTGCTGCGCCTGGTTCGCTTGGCGGAGGGACGGTTGCGCCGTCATCGCCGTTTCACTCCTCGTTCAACCAGGCCCGGACCACGTGTGCGACCGTCGCCGGATCCTTCTTCGCCAGCTCTTGCAATTCCCGCAGTGTCGGCGGAGGCCCACTCGGCGGCTTCAGCGCTGCCTCGGCCTGGCCGGGCAAGCCGGCCGCTCCACCACCTGCCACGGACGGCGCAGCCGCCACCGAGCCCGGCAAGACCTCGGTCGCCACCTCGTAGCGCGGGACCGGCGGGAGCGCTGACCGCTGAGCGGCGAGGACCCGCCACGCGATGAGCAAGGCGAGCAGCGGGATCAGGACGATCGCGCCGAGCCGCGCCGCCTCCAGCAACCGATCCATCAAGGCCGGCTGCGCCGCGCTCTCCTCGGCCGTCGCCGTCGTGAACGGTACGACACTCACGGTCACCTGATCGCCGCGCTCCGGGACGATACCGGCCGCCGCCGCAACGAGGTCACGGACCTGTTCGGCCACCGCTGGATCGACTGCAGCGCTGTTCAGCACCACCGCCACCGACAACCGCTGCACTTTGCCCGGTGCTTGGAGGACGCGCTCGACCTGGCGCGAGAGTTCATAGTTGACCGTCGTCTCGCGGAGTTCGCTCCGCTGCTGATTCTGCTGTGCCGCACCTTCCTGGTAAGTATCGACGTTGCTGTCGACTCCCGGTACGCCGATCGGGCCGGTCGCCGTCCCCTCGCTCGTCTGGACACGTTCCTGCTGGCTGCGCACCTGCGGTTGCGTCCCGTTGGGACTGTAGATCTCGCTATCGATCTGACGCTGGTCCCAGTCGAAACTCGCACTGACCTGTACCGCCGCGTTGTTGTTACCCACCACGCGGGCCACGATCGTCTGCAGCTGGGTCGCCATCGCGGTCTCGAAGGCACGTTGTGCCTTCAAGTGATCGCTCATTCCACCAGCAGCGGCGACTCCACCACCCGACCAGAGCGCGTTCCCGCTCTCGTCGACAACGGTGACATGCTCCGGCTGCAAGCCAGGGACCGAGGCGGAAACGAGATGCACCACCCCGCGCACCTGCTCGTCCGTCAACCGGCTACCCGGCTTGAGCTGCAGCACGACCGCAGCCGTCGTCGGCTGTTGCTGCTCGCTGAAAAGCGACTCTTCCGGGATGACCAGATGGACACGCGCCGACCGGACACCATCCAGCTGGCTGATGGTCCGCGCCAGTTCCCCCTCCAGTGCCCGCTGGTAAGTGACCCGCTGCTGGAAGTCGGTCACGCCGAACGACGAACGATCGAACAGTTCGAAGCCGAGTGTCCCGCTCTTCGGCAGCCCCTGTGCTGCCAAAGCCAGGCGAAGCTTCGCGACCTGCTCCACCGGAACGCTGATCGTCGTCCCATCGTTGCTCAGCCTGTACGGCACTCCTTGTTGACGGAGTTGATCGATGATCGCCGCGGCATCATCGGCCGAAAGGCCCGTATAGAGCGGCGCATATTGCTGCGGCGGCTGGAGGAGCAGGAGCAGCGCGACCGTAAAGAGTGCCGCGAGACCGACGGCGACGATCGCCACCCGCCGGTTCTGGCTCAGGCCGTCCCAGCGCTCCCTGACGCTCTCCCAGTACGGGGCGAACCGCCGCAGCATCGTTCTCGCCTGTACCCTTCGATAGCTCAGATCGGCATCGACATCACTTCACGATAGGCTTCCAGTGCCCGGTTGCGGATCTGCAGTGCAGCCTGCAATCCGATCGACGCTGTCTCCAAGGCGAGCATGACCTCGTGGAGATCCACGTCTTCCCCGGCTGCCAACGCGAGTGCCAGCCGATCCGCTGCGTTGAGCTGCTCATTCAAGGAACCGAGTGCACGCTCGAGAACCGCCCCGAACGAAGGACCAGTTGCTGGCTTCGGTGCAGCCGCCATCCCGACCGGCGCGATCTCTGCGGAGATCGGTGGAATCGGCGCGATGCTCACGTCGACCTCCCTCCCTTACCGCCGACCGGCTCAGGCACGCCCGATGCTCAAGGCACGCATCGCCATCGTCTTCAAAGCATCGAGGACCGTGACGTTGGCCTCGTAGGCCCGCGTGGCCGCCATCAGGTTGGTCATCTCGCTCACCACATCGATATCCGGATACCGCACGATCCCGTTGGCGTCCGCGTCGGGATGAGTCGGGTCATAGACTTCTCGCACCGCACGGCGATCGACGACGATCCCAGCCACCTGCACCCCGCGTGCAGCGCTCGGGGTCGTTTCGACCAGCCCCGTCCGCGTTTGGACGAGCCGAGCGAACGGGCTCGGCTGCTCGGTCGCGAAAACGACTTGCCGACGCAGATACGGTCCGCCTTGCGGCGTTCGCGTGGTATCGACGTTGGCCAAGTTCGACGCCGTGACATCCATCCGAACGCGTTGCGCGGTGAGCGCCGAGAGACTGACGCGCATCGTCGCGAGAATCCCCATCGCCGCCCTTCCCTCTCGTCCCGAACAGCGCTCTCGCATGACCAACACTACGCAGGGGAGCCCCACCTGCCGATACCCTGTCGGTCGGAAGCTCTGGCGGGACAGAAGTCCAGGCAGCCCTGGTACTCGCTGGGGGAGTCGAACGCGCGGTCATCCTGCAGCAATGGCCAGAACGCCCCGCACAGCGCCACGACACGCGAGGCGACCGAGCGGCCAGAGTCCGCTCGCCAGTCGGCGCCTGCGACGCACAGGGCATCCCCGGGTCATCGCCGCCTACCGAATCGCGTGCCCGCTCGGCTGGCTCAGCGGCATGATGGAACGTCGGTTACCTGTCCAGCGATGCAAGCGCTGATCTGTCGATCGATCGGGAGTCAGGCGGACGGTTTGTCGATCAAATAGATGCGGACTCCCCGGTGAATCAGATAGTTGAGCAAGCGCAGCCGGGTCTCCAGTCCGATCCGCCCCAGCGGAGGGATCAAGGAGACGCCATGGAGCGCTGCTTTGGCCACGATCCACTCGCGGAACTGGCGATCGCTCATTTCCGCGACGGTCAGGTTCTCGTCGCCCGAGCCGTCCTCCCGGGGGACCAGCACGTAGACGCGCCGCAAATCCTCGAGTGTGAGGTCCGGTTGTGGGGGACGGTCGTACCGTCCATAGGGAAAACGTCCGATGTACATCCTGAGTACCTCCTCACCCCGGCTCCGCCATCACGCCCGCCGCGGGACCGCACGATACCGATCAGCGCGAGTCCAGCGAACCACGCGCCGCTCCACCGACCGCAAGCACGACGTCGCGAAGCACCATGGGATCGACGAGAATCATCGGGCGCTCAGCGCGCAACGAGCGACCTCGCCTTCTCGACCGCCTTCCCTGGCTCACCGTCCCGGACGAGTCACCAGACGATCCGTCCGAGCAGGAGTCCACCAGCACCACCGAGTAATCGTATCGTCAACCGGATCGCCCCCGCATCACCGAACACGACCCGCTGGGCGATCACCCCCACCCGCTTCCAGCACGGCCGCCTACCGTGGCCGTGGAGACATCGAGCGATGCGCTGCGACGCTGCTCACCAATGCTTCGTCGCGTCTCGACCGCGGATCGATGACGATGATGTTCGCGGGCCGCGCTGTGACTTCCCCGATCGTCTCGCACCATTACGCCGCGGCTTCCGAGACTCCGCCTAACACTGCGTGATCCTTTCGAATCATCGCAGACGATCGTGTCGTCGGGCGATCGCCCCTCCCTATTCCGACGCATCGGTATCCGCTCTGTGCGCAGACGCGGACTGAGGAACGAGCACACCGTCCACCGCCTTCCTGCGCCACTAGCCACCCAGCGATCGGCACCCCGGCTACCTGTCGGTCAGTGTGGCGTTGCCGGCCCGCCACACGACCACCTGCACGAGGGCATCAGCGGTGTTCTGTACCCGGTAAGACGCCTATCCAGCATCGCGAGGAGAAACGACTGGGTAAGAGACCGATGGTTCTCCCGATCACCCCGCTGGTACGATACCGCGCGTCCTCGGTCGGCCGAAGCGCTCGGCTCACTGACGAGCTCCAGCGCACCAGCGATCACGCACGCGAGTGGTACGATCAGGCAGGCGAACGATCGGAAGGAGACGGCGATGACCTGGGACGAGCTGATCCGAGTGACCCCGGAACTCGATGCCTGGTTGCGCGAGACGCGCCGCTACCTCCACATGCACCCCGAGCTCTCGCTCCAAGAAACCAATACGGCACGCCTCGTCGCTGGCCACCTCCGCGAACTCGGCATCGAACACCGTACCGGGCTGGGTGGTGACGGTCGGCCGCTCTTCATGTCGGCCGAGGCTCTCCGGGCAGCTGGTATCCAACCAGGACCCACCACCGGAGGGAACGGGGTGCTCGCCATCATCCGCGGTGAGCGTGGGCCTGGAAAAACCATTCTTCTCCGCGCCGATATGGATGCCCTCCCCATCGACGAACAGAACGAGGTACCGTATCGATCGACTCGCCCCGGAGTGATGCACGCCTGCGGGCACGATGCACACACCACCATCCTGCTCGGTGTCGCCGAGCTCCTGAATAGCCTGCGCGATCGCTTCGCTGGCACGGTCAAGCTGATGTTCCAGCCCGCCGAGGAAGGACCTGGCGGTGCAGCGGCGATGATCGCCGATGGGATCCTCGAAGATCCGCCAGTCGATGCCGCATTCGCTCTGCACGTCGACAGCACGCACCGCGCAGGGGAGATCGCCGTGTCGCCTGGACCAGCTACTGCCGCGGCCGACACCTTCCGCATCGTCGTGCGCGGTGTCGGCGGTCATGCCGCCAAACCGCAGACCACCGTCGATCCGATCGTGGTCGCTGCGCAGATCGTCGTCGCACTCCAGACGCTCGTGAGCCGGGAGACGAACCCTCTCGAGTCTGCCGTCGTCACGGTCGGCAAATTCCACGCCGGGACCGCGACCAACATCATTCCTGATCACGCTGTTCTCGAGGGGACGGTCCGCACCTATTCTCCCACGGTCCGCGATCATCTCGAGCGGCGCATCGCTGAACTGGCCAGCGGCATCGCTCGCGCCATGCGTGCTGAGGCGGACACCGTGTACCTCCGCGGGTACCCAGCCATGTCCAACGATCCCGCGCTCACAGCACTCGCCCGGCAGGTGGCGACGGAACTTCTCGGTTCCGAGCGTGTCTACGATCGGGAACCGCTCATGGCTGGGGAAGACTTCGCATTCGTCGCCCAGCATGTCCCAGTCTGCATGATCAGCCTGGGCGTTGCGAACCCGGAGCGCGGCATCGTCTACCCGCCGCACCACCCGCGCTTCGACCTAGACGAGGACGCGCTCGCCGTCGGGGTCCGACTCCTGACCGCGATCGCCCTGCGCTATCTCGGTGCTGTCTGACGCGAGGGAACGACGATGCATCGCTCCGGTCGACCACCGCACGGCAACCGGCGTCTGACGCGACGGGGCCTGCTGCTCTTTTCGCTGCTCCTGCCAGCCTGCAACGTGGGTATCCAGCGATGGGAGAGCGGGCCACCCACTGCCACACCGCCTCCCGCAGTGTCGCGCACACCGTCGCCCGTTCTCATGCCCAGTCCCGCCTCACCGTCAGCCACGACCGCCACTGCTCCCCCACCGAGCCCGACCGGTGTACCATCCCCCACCGGACCGGTCGCGCTCAGGGTCGAGACGCTCCTCACTGGACTCGAGGCGCCGTGGGAAGTGGCCTTCACCCCCGATGGGCGTCTCGTGTTGACCGAGCGACCGGGCCGAGTCCGGCTCGTCGTGAACGGCCAGCTCCGCACGCAGCCTGCGCTGACGCTACCGGTCGCCGCGGTCGGCGAAGGCGGTCTCTTGGGTCTCGCGCTCCACCCCGACTTTTCCCGTACGGGTTGGATTTACCTCTACTACACCTACCAGACGGACCAGCTTTGGAATCGGGTCGTCCGCTATCGACTCGCCGATGATCAGTTGGTCGAACCCGAGATCATTCTCGATCGCATTCCTGGTGCCAGTATCCATGACGGGGGGCGGATCGCTTTCGGCCCGGACGGCAAACTCTACGTCACGACCGGTGATGCCCGCGACCCGGAAGCAGCCCAGGACCTCGACTCGCTCGCTGGGAAGATCCTGCGACTCGAGCCGGACGGCTCGATCCCGCCGGACAATCCCTTCCCGGGATCGCCCGTCTGGTCTTTCGGCCATCGCAACCCGCAGGGCCTCGCCTGGACGAGCGATGGCCGGCTCTACGCGACCGAGCACGGGCCGACCGGCGATCTCGGCCTCGCTGCGCATGACGAGGTCAATCTGATCGAACCCGGGAAAAACTACGGCTGGCCCTTCGTCGTCGCGGATCTGGTCCGGCGTCCGCTGCCCGACGCCGTTCCGCCGGTCGCACAGAGCGGCCAGACTACCTGGGCCCCGAGCGGAGCCACGTTCGTGCGTGCTGGATCCATTCCCCAGTGGCAGGGAAACTTGCTCTTCGCCGGCTTGCGCAGTCAAGCACTTTGGCGCCTCGTCCTCGCACCGGACGGACGGTCTGCTGTCCAGCTCGAGGCGCTCTATCAGGGAGAGTTCGGTCGACTCCGCACCGTCGTCGAGGGGCCTGACGGAGCGATTTACCTCCTGACCAGCAATCGCGACGGCCGCGGAAACCCACGTGCCGGCGATGACCGTCTCGTCCGCATCGCTCCAGCTTGACGCACTCTTCGCGACGAGCCAACAGCAGTCCTCCTGTCCTCCGAGGAGCTTTCCACGGGTTGCGGCGCTCCCGCACAGAGACCCACGCAGCTGTCGTTCTCCCCGCTCCTCTCCGAGCAGTCCTGGCGAGTATCTGCAGTGCTGACCATCGCCCTGACGCCGATCAGGGTGAACGGCGAGGCGCTGGAGCAGCGACTCGGGGAACGTCTTCCTGGAGCGCTGCCCGCTGGGCGAGTAGGACACCCACGAACACTGCCATGATGCCGACGGCTTGCGTCACCCGGACCCGTTCTCCAACGAACACTGCACCGAGTACCAGCGCGATTCCAGGCTGCAGGTAATAGTAGACCAGCGTCGTGGCTGCTCCGAGCCGTTGAACAGCTCGTTGCCAGAACACGTTCGCTCCCACCATCGCTAGAATCCCCGTATAGAGGAGTGCCCCCCAGGCACCCCAACCAGGTATTTCGCGCAGGCTCTGGATCGTTTCCGGGAACCCAACGAGGCTCACCACGACCAAGCTCGCAATGAGCATCCAGGTCGTGATCGGCACAGCCCCGTAGCGGCGGACCAGCGGCCGCGGGATCAACGTCACTCCGACCCAGCAGAGTGCCGCAGCGAGCGTCAAGAGATCGCCCCACAGCGTCGAGCGCGCTTCCCCCTCGGGACGACCGATCATCGCCACCACGCCCGCGAATCCCAGTACCGCCCCGACGATCCCCCCGAGGCGGGGTCGTTGACGTTCGACGAGCCAGGAGATGGGGAGCGCCCAGAGCGGGCTCGTGTTCAGAAAGAGCGCGCTGTGCGTCGCTGTCGTATGACGCATGCCCACGAGGAACATGATCTGGAAGAGCGCCATCGCCCCAAAACCCGCCACCGCGAGGCGCGGCCAATCGGCTCGCTCGATCCGCAACGACTCACCACGCCAGCGCAACCACAGAAGGAGACACGCGATCGCTATTACCAGTCGGACGACTGCGAAGGCGAGCGGTCCGAACGAATCGACACCGTGCTTGACGATCGGGAACGACGCTCCCCAGATGAGCACAGCGAGGAAGGCCTCACCATCGATCCAATGTCGCCATGTCGCCACACTCATGCGCCGACTCCCAACCCGCATTGTCCACCAGCCGAGCGTCGTTGACCAGTGAACTGTTCGCCCTGGCCAAACGGCTCAGGCACCGGAGGACGATCGTGACCAGCTTCCCCATACAGGCAGACGACGCTCGCTCGCCACAGCCGCGAGGAACTC
>OGCH01000354.1_pt1 | contig 25668 bp, 28 predicted proteins | sample 1570111 | NCBI WGS metagenome assembly OGCH01 (sample SAMN03436243, study PRJEB24508) | hot springs metagenome | biome: Desert Springs; feature: Hot Springs; material: Water | place: USA: Great Boiling Spring, Nevada | collected 2008-12-01 | depth 0 m m | reverse complement strand
CTGCCTGCGAAAAAACCGCTCCTGCGCGCCGAACGAGTGTGGCTGGTGTACCCTTATCAGAGACCTACCCCTCCAACCAATCCATCAGGGTAGCGATTCACGGTTAGAAAGCGACTTAGCGACGCGGGTCATACAGATCGATGCGACCGTCCATCGTCCAGGTCTGCTCAAAGCGATACCACTTGGCATGTCCATCCACGAAGGTGTAGTTTGCGCCGCCGCTGTGCCAGTCCATCGCCAGCTCAGCTTCGGGCGGGATGTAGGTGCCGCAGTCGTTGGGCCATCGCCATGCGGCGGGATGGTAGTGGTCGGCAATTCCGCTGGCGTTCTCTTTCAGCTCGGCGATGTAGATGGTGCTGGCAGGCGACCGGATCGATGCCAGCGTGTTGTAGCCCGCGCAGTTGGTGGTGAAGTCGTCACCAGGGATGCTGACAAGCATCCAGAAGTTGGTGCCGTAGGAGGTGCGTCGCACGGTTCGATAGCCAGGCAGCGGTCGCTCCCAGTTGACGCTGGGGTCGCTGGGGCAGCGGTAGAGCAGTTGAGTTTTTACATACGGCTGCAGCGTCTGCAGCCAGACCCACGGTGCATTCCCCGCTCCACCCGTGTGGCTATCTAACGGGAAGGTCTCGTCGTAATCCTGAAGATACATCTGCACGCCCAAACCCATCTGTCGCATATTGGAAAGGCACTGGGTCTGGCGTGCCTTCTCCCGTGCATTCGCAAACACTGGAAACAGAATTGCTGCCAAAATGGCGATAATGGCAATCACCACCAGCAACTCAATCAGTGTAAAGCCCTTCTGTCGCATAATGCCCCTCCTCGTTTTTGATTCATGGCTGTCCTGCTGGGTGAGGTGGTTGGGAATCGGGGCACCCCACCCAGCAGGCTTGTTCGGCTACAACGAGATCACCAAGTCGGGTGGATTGGCAGACAGGGCGGCATACAGGTCGGGGAAGCACCCCACCTGCACACCCTCCACGGTGTTGATGGGTACGCAATCGGCGGGTTGCGTGCGTCCGGAGCCATCTGGGTTGCACCAGCGGGGTGAACCCTTTGCCAAATGCCGCTCCAAGGCGCACATGTCGCACATCATCAGCAGGATGCCATGCTCTCGTGCCACCTTTGCCAGGCGTTCCCCTATCGGGTCGCCGCGTCGCAGGACAAACACATTGTCGTCGAAGAAAAACATGCCGACAACCTGGACACCGTGAACGCCCGCCTCCAGCTGGGGCAGAATCATCTGCCCCAGCTCATAAGAGGCGGATCGGGGTGTGGTGAAGACATACGCAACCTTCATGTCCTCACCTCTTGTCTGCGTCGGCGCAGCAACCCGATTAGTCCTGCGCTCAACGCCAGCAGGCTGGCAGGTTCGGGCACGAACACCAGCGTGTAGTCCACCGCAGAGTCGTTCAGCGGCGTGCCGTCGAACGCGGTGCCATTGACGAGGCGGAACCGAAAGATGAGCGGGTTATCACGAGTCGGCAAGGTGTTCGACGCGAAGATGATGTGCTGGTGAACCGATTCGGGATCATCGGGGTCATAGGTCAATGTCCATGTACCGGGAAGCCCTTCGCCGAAGATGGGGTCCTCTTCACCCTCAATCACGCCAAACAGCCCGCTGGAGATAAACATCTGCTGCACCGTCACCTGACGCAGCTGGGGGTAGGATGCACCCTCTTCGGTGTGGAAGTCCCACCCCACATCCACGCCATAGATGCCCGGCAACAGCTCCTCCAGCGTGAATTCCAGGCTGTAAGGTGGCTCGGCGAGTTCGTGCGGCTCAATCACCGCCAGCGTCGAGTCGACATAGCCGAGGTGGATGTCCTCTTCGTGGTCGTGCTGAGCAAAGCCGCTCAGCGTCAACGCTATCAGCATCAGACCAGCCATCAACAGTTGCCATCGTTTCATCGTCGTTTACCTCCGTTTCAGTGTATTTTTAGGGCTGGGAGCCTTCGCCCACCTGCCCAAAGTTGAACAGCACGGTCAACAGGTCGGCATCGTCGACCGTGCCGTCGCCGTTCACATCCTCCGCTAGGCTCGAACCCGTCTGACCGAAGGCGAACAGCACGGCTAACAGGTCGGCATCGTCGATCACATCGTCGCCGTTGAGGTCGCCCGCATAGGGGAATTGCCAGTCGACGCGGGTTGCTCCCCCAAGCGTGAAGTTGTTGATACGGCGGGAGAGGTGCTTGCTCAACTTGGCGACGAGGGTCGCGCTGCCCGTGCGTGGGAAGCCCACCAGATAGGGATAAATGGCGTCGGGGTTCGGTGGTAGGCTCTGACTGATTATTGGCTGACCCGATTGCCGCACCGAGACCGTTAGCATCAGGTCGTACAGCGAGCCGACATAGCCTTGTGCAGGAGAGACCTCGCCGTACACCTGCGCAAGATTGCCCGCCACCATATAGATGCGGTAGACCTGCGGCATGTCGGCAACGGGCGCACCGTTGGAGGCGATGCCATTCACCGCCTGACAATCCCACACATACACACCCGGCGCCGAGACGCTGAAGATAAAGTGGTGATGGGGCGTGCCGTTGGTGGGCAAGTCAAAGAAGTTGGGGCAACCCGACTCGCAGAAGATGTTCCCTATCCCGGACCTCCTGCCAATTAGACCCGGCGTAATCCAGCGTTGAACCACCCGACACGACTGCAGATCGGGGATGCCATTTTCATCATAATAGAAGTCCATCCCCACATCCAGCAGGTAGGCGCCGAACACGCTGGACATCATCCGCACAGGGTGCGGCTGCGGCTGAATCACCGCTAAGGCACCATCCTGCACGCCAAACAGCAAGTCATTCTCATGCTGCGTGAACCCTGCGCAAAGCAGGGTGCTTACCAACCCAAGTGTAAGCCATCGTCTCATCGCTTTCTGCCTCCTTGTTTGGTGCCATCGTGCGCGTGAAGACGCGCTTATGGCGTTGTGAAACGGTTTGGGTCAACAGGTAAGTCGGGATTCTGCCTGCCTGTGCCCTCTTACCAGCGATGGCTGTTTAGCAAAAGAGTTAGCGCAGCGACACAAGGTCGCCAACGAAGGGCACTGCAAGCTCGGTTCAGAAGTGGGCGCCGAAAGCGATTAGACGGGAGGAGCGCGAGGGGTAAGATGGGATGCGTAAGGGGAAGAGGGTTTTAAAAAGGCTTCTGCCAGAATTGCTGCCACAGGCTCCCACAGTGGCTCCACGCTCCGACAAGCCGATTCGCCCGAAGCGTCTGCCATGGCGGGCAGTTTCTGGAGCGTGCAGACCAGACAGTCGTGAGAGTGCCCTGCTGGATCGTGGGTGAGCGGATGCAACAGGTTGCCCGTAAGCAGCACGAGCAACCAGAGCATGCTAATCCACGCCCAGCGCGACTGCACCGTTGGTCGCATCACCTCTATTATACTCCAACTGCCCTTTTGTCAAGGGGTGAGAAGGGGTTCGAAAATCGCTCCTCCTGCGTGGTTTGGGCGGCTTTTACAGGGGCATAGAAACCGCGCTTTTTTGCAGGGGCAAGGCTGCCACCTCCTTGCCGAACCGACCGTACGGGTGCGGTTCTCGCTCCCGATTCTCGGAGACGCTTCGTCTTACCCTATCGGCTGCATGGGGTATGATTAATATGTATGAAGCGATTCGCGCCCGATTTTCGAGCGATGGTGCAGGACAGGCTGCGCGACCTGCAGATGGATGTGAAGGCAGAAGGTGTGCGTCTGGGCGAACTGCGCAAAATCAACGAGGACTTCGCCAACGCCTATCGCTTCAAGTGGATGAAAGCCTATTACAAGGAGCCGTTCAAGCTCCGCCTCGAATCGGAGGTACTTTCCCGTCGCATCACCTATATTCTGAACGGGGGTATCAAAGTGGTGATCGCACCGGGTCAGCGTGTGCGCGACGATGTGTCCAACTCGCCTGGCAAGCGTCAGACCCCTCTCGATTTCGGGTTTATCACACCAGCGGTCGCCAAGCAGTTAGACGCCCGCTTCGAGCGCGAGGAGAAGGAGGGCGGCATCACCCTTTATGTGTTCACCCTCAAGTGGAACTACGGCGACGACAAGTCGACCCATATCGTCTGGCTCGATCCACAGCGGCGCATCACCGTGCGGCGAGTCTGGTACAGCGGCACGGGCAAGTATCGCGCCCGCTTCGAATACAAAGAGCCTGTGGAAGCAGCACCCGGCATCTGGATCCCGACCCGCGCAGAGGTCTACAACGCCTCTCAACGCTTCGGTGGACGCACCGTCAACTCCCATATCAAGGTGAATCAAGGTCTCGATGACAGCCTCTTCGCCGTCTGAACCGTTCCATGCGGTCGCGCCCTACTATGACCGCCTGATGCGGGGCATCCCCTACATCTGGTGGTTCCACTACATCGAGGTGCTGCTGGAGCATGTGTTTGACGAGCCAGAGGCGTTTTGCCCCCACACCGTGCTGGATCTCTGCTGCGGCACGGGCAACCTGACCGAGCTATTCCATCTCAACGGCTACGAGGTGGTGGGGGTAGACATCTCAGCGCCAATGATTGAGCAGGCGCGCCAAAAAGCCGAGGTGAAAGGCTACCCAATTGTCTACTATGTGCAGGATGCCGCCGAACTGGAGCTACCCCACACTTTCGACCTGGTGGTCAGCGTGTTCGACAGCCTGAACAACATTTTGGAACCGCCACGCCTTGCCCAGTGCTTCCAGCGGGTCTATCGCCATCTGAACACGCCCGGTGCCTTCGTGTTCGACCTGAATACGGAGTATGCGTTTGTGCATCGGATGTTTGACCAGTCGGAGCTGCGCCGCACGGCACCTGTACGCTACCGCTGGCGCAGCCATTATGACCCCCGCACACGAATCTGCACGGTGCGGATGGAGTTCTGGGTGCATGAAGGCGAGCAGGAGCGCTACTTTGTAGAGGTGCACCAACAGCGTGCCTATGCCGAAAAGGAGATTCGTGCGATGCTACAGGAAGCTGGGTTTCGAAAAGTGCATGCCTTCGACGCCTACACCCTTGATCCGCCTACACGCCGTTCCGACCGGGTGTTCTATGTGGCGGTGCGATAGTACGCACACAGGTCGGTGAGGGGGCACTGCGCGCAGAGCGGGCGTTGCGCTTTGCAGAGCGCGCGCCCATGCCGAATAAGCGCCACATGGAAGCGGTAAGCCAATGCAGGTGGTACCATCGCCTCCAACGCCTGATGCGCTTTCGCCTCCCCAATTGAGCGCGGGATTAGCCCCAGCCGCCACGAGACCCGAAATACATGGGTGTCCACCGGGATGACAGGTCGCCCCAGCGCGAAGCACAGCACAATTGCAGCGCACTTGGGTCCGATGCCGGGTAGACCCAGCAAAAATCGCCGTGCCTCCTCCGTGTCCATTTCCCGCAGCCAATCCAATGTGTAGTCGCCTCGCAGCTGATACACGGTGCGTAGCACCGCCTGAATGCGGGGTGCCTTCTGATTCGCCAGTCCTCCTGAACGAATCACCTCCGCCACCTGCGCAGTGGGCGCGTCCACCACCGCCTGCCAGCTGGGGAACGCCTCGCGCAACGCACGAAACGCTCGAAAAGAGTTCGCATCCGAAGTGTGCTGCGAGAGGATGCAGTGAATCAGCTCCTCCAACGGCTCCATGCGCGGCTTCCAACGCGCCACGCCATATCGTGCCTCCAGCCGCGCCACTATCTCCTCAATCGACGACCTCTGACATCCCATCGACTCACCCTTCATGGCGTGTTCGCATCGATAATCGTAATCAAATCCCCATATCGCCGAAAATCGTCCCCATTAAAGGTTAGTAGGAAGTGAACCCCATGCGTCAGCATCGTGGCGACCAGCCGTGCATCATGCACCTGCTTGCCCTTGACCTCATACTGAATCAGCAGCGCAAGCCAGTACGTGAATGCCATTAAGCTGTCCGATACATAAAGTGTTTCAAAGAAGTCCATCGCCCTAAATGTCTCGCGTAATGTTGGCAAGATATCCCATCCGAGTCCGTTTGCCTCTTTTGGGCGCGTCGCCACATTCCAGAACTCAGCAAGAATCTGCGGTGTAATGCAGAGTCGGTAGCCTTCGTCTATGACTTTATCCACCGCATTCCGTGCAACAAGGTAAGCGGGATCCTCCCGGTTCAGCAATCGAATCACAACATTTGTATCCACTAAACAGCGTTCCATTTATTCATCATTATTCATAAAGATTTTCACGCCTTAGTGCCTCGTTGGTCAGCACCGGCATGGGTGGGCGTTCTTGCTCCGCCCATTCGTGAATCGACTGCTTCAGCTGCTCCGGTGTGGCAATTTTCCAGAACGGTGCTTCTGCTTTGGGTATGTACTTGCGTCTAAGCTCATTAAACTTCACTTCGGCTTGGTCGGGTGCGTGCGCCATCAGACGGAGCAGCTCGTCCAGCTCCTCCCGCGAGGCGTGCATGGCGATATAGAGCATCTCCCGTGGATCCTGAATCGCTTCCATCGTGGCTTGATTATACCGCGCAGGGCAGGCGTTCGCGCAGCCAGTTGCAGAAGGCAGGCTGCAGATGTGCCCTGATCCGCAAGGCGAAGGCGTGGCAATCGGCGGGCAGGCGTGTGCGAAGTTTGACCGCATCTTTGGCGGTCATCACCAGCGTCCTGCCGCGGGTCCAGTCCCACTGTTCGCGCGCAAAGGGGTAGTGGTCTGGGAACAGGTGTGCCTCCTTCACCTGCATGCCGAGCTGCTTTAGCAGTTGGAGAAAGCGGTCGGCTCGTGCAATGGCTGTGAGAGCTATCACGGCTTGCCCCTTCAGCGCATCGGGTGGTAGCATGCGTCCGCTTATCAGCTCCTCCAACCCTTCTGGCTCGATGATGGCTTCAAAGGTGGGCATGCGGGACAGCGCGGGGTGGGTAATGGACGGCGGTGGTGTGGAAGGGCTTCGCGTGAGCAGGAGGGCATCGGCGCGCCTTAAGCCGGCAGGTGGCTCGCGCAGGGGACCTGCGGGCAGGCAGTAGCCGTTGCCGAATGGACTCTCGGCGGGCAGCACCACGAGGTCGACGGTGCGTGCCAGGGGTAGGTGCTGAAAGCCGTCGTCCAACACCAGCACATCGGGTTGCCAGCGATGGAGGGTGGCATGCGCGACCGCCACGCGCCGACGCCCCACTGCGATGGGTATCTCTTTTAGCGTGTGCAGCGCCTCCACTGCCTCATCGCCCACTTCAAGCGGGTCTGGCTGCATCCCCGGCTCCAGCAGGGTAGTGGTGTTGAACCGTCGCCCACCGTAGCCACTGCAGAGAAGGGCTACCCGCAGCCCCGATTCGTGCAGCAGGCGGGTAATCGCCATCGCCACAGGGGTTTTGCCTGCGCCGCCCACCCGCAGCGAGCCAACCCCCACAATGGGCACGGGCAACTGCACCCGTCGCTTGAGCTTCAGGCGATAGAGGCTTTCGTACAGGTGCCAGCCCCTTGCATAAAGCCATGCCAGCCCCCGCAAAAAAGCGGGTGGAGTCTGGCATTCCCACCGTTGTTCCCAGTTCACGGTTCGGCTGGGGCTGCTGGCGTGTAAGCCGGGTTCTGTTCGTGGTGGCGATTTCTCTGGGGCATCGCTTACGCGAAGCCTCGAGCGGTCAACCCGGAGGGTCGGCGGAGCGCGTCATCCCCTCCCTATTTGACCTTGCTTCCTGTGGGGTTTGCCCAGCCGAGCGCTCACGCGCACGCTGGTGCGCTCTTACCGCACCGTTTCACCCTTGCCCCTATAAGGGCGGTCTGCGTCTCTGTGGCACTTTCCGTCGCCCAAACGGGCGCCTGGGCGTTACCCAGCACAGCCTCCTGCGAAGCCCGGACTTTCCTCCCCCTGCCTTAAGCAGGGAGCCGCCACCCAGCCAGCAGCCCACCCAAAGTATACCCCACCCAACCACCTTCACACCCCCAGTTTCAATCCCTCACAGGTAGGCTACAAACTGCATTCACGGAGTGTGTTATTGTTATCAGTATCTTGTTTCAATCCCTCACAGGTAGGCTACAAACGTGCCATGCCTTTTCCAACTCGTCGCGTGGGAACATGTTTCAATCCCTCACAGGTAGGCTACAAACAACACCATCTGGGTGCAGATTAGCACCGTTTGAGGGTTTCAATCCCTCACAGGTAGGCTACAAACGTGAGTTGCGTTTATTGCGTGAGGATGTTCGTGAGTGTTTCAATCCCTCACAGGTAGGCTACAAACGAGCAGCGGTTGCCAGCACTCACCGCCCTCACGGGGTTTCAATCCCTCACAGGTAGGCTACAAACCAACCCCTCCAGCGGGCGGGCGACAACACCCACCCGCCAGAGGCATTCCCTCTGAACTCAAAATCTCCACTGCGCCCGATTGTCAAGGTGCACACCCAACTTGCCCGTTGGCGTCTATACTATACCCTATCGATGACAGCGAAGTCAAGTCCTGTCGTCGATCGGAGGGCGATTTGAGTTCAAGTGGTGAAAAGTCGGCGATCGACGACAGTCGGGTTTTGGGCATACGAGGTGTTGGTTTTGGTTTGGGTGGAGGGGCACAACGGGTAGTGGTGTGGTGCTGAAAGTGTCGTCGAACGACCGGTTAGTCAGAAATGAGTACACATTTTGCTCCCTGCTCCTTTCAAAGAGGTTTTCACAGGAACTGGGTCGGTTCGTTCTTGACGACGCCCAATGTCTGGCGTTCCAGATAAGCCGGGGTGCGTAGAAGGTAGAACAGGATGCTGTCCTCCTCTGGGTCGATAATTTTTTGCAGGGCGCGTTGTAGGCGAGCAAGCTGTGCCTCGGTCAACTCGCCCTCGAACACCGAGTTCTGGACCCAAGTGAGGTACTTGCGTCCCGTCTTGAGCACCTTCTGCACCCGTGCCACATTCACATCATAGACCATAATCACATACATGGTTCACCTCGGCTTGAACGGTTCGTAGGGCTTTTCGCCCATCAGGTGTTTCTCCAGTTTGTATAGGTCGAGGCGGATCGCGGTGCGATAAGACACATGGCGTTTGAGCCGTCGATGTTCGAAGGTGCTTTGCAGTCGCTCTTCCCACGCTTTGAGGAAGATTTTGCGTCCCTCTTCGTTCATGTAGATGCCGGCTACCTCCTCTGCGAAATGTTCGGGTCGGATTTGGCGTTTCTGGATGAGGGTGAGGATGGTGCGGTCGACCAACAAAGGCTTGAACACCTCGGCGATGTCGAGGTTGAGGGTGAATCGGCGGAAGTTGGTGGTGTGTAAGTAGCCGATGCGTGGGTCTAAGTGCGTTTGGTAGATTTCGGACAGGGCAGTGGTGTAGAGCAAGCTATTGCCGAAGGAGAGGAGAGCATTCAGGCGGTTGCGGGGTGGTCGGCGGGTGCGTTTGCCGAAGGTGAAATCGGGGTGCTGCAGCACCTCATCAAAGAGCGTATAGTAGGCTTCACGCGCCTTGCCCTCCAGCTGCATCAACGCTTCGATGCTCGAACATGTCTGAGCGGCGTTGCGCAGCTCCTGCAGGGACTGCAGGATGGCGCTGAGGTCACACTGGCGGTTATGATAGTAGCGCGCCACATGCTGCAGGTTCGCCAGCGCACCTTGCACGATTCGTCGGGCGATATCGAGTCGGCGCGCTTCGTCGAGATAATGCTCCACCTGCTTAAGGAGCATATAACCCGAATTGAAATGCTCGCGCGGGTAGTAGCTGCCGGTGTAGTATCCGTAGTAGTTATAGAAGTGGACGATAATCTGATTTTGGCTAAGGAACTCCAGCACGCGCTTGTTGAGGTTCACCTCGCTGAAGATATGCAGTTCGCGGATGCCTTCGATGGGCAGGTAGCGTTTGGTGCCGTCTTCCATCTCCAGCAGGAGGGTATTCTGATCGCGCTGGAGGGTGCAATGGCTATTGATATAGAGCGTTTTCTTCATGGGGTTTCCTCCTCCTCACACCAGCAGAGTTCCTGATAGGCGCAGGTGCGACAGATGGTCATGGGGCGTGGTACCTGGGGTGGTAGGGGGCTGTTGCGCAGTTGTTGGAGCGATTCGAGGGCATTCTGTAGAGTTTGCAGCCCCTCATCATCCAGTTCGACCACTTCTCGGCGGTTCTGTTCGGGGTAGGACAGCACGCCTTTGAGGTTCAGTCCGCGCTCGCGCAGCAGGTAGAGGTAGTAGAGCAGTTGGAGGCGATGGGCTTCCTGCTTGCGCGGGCTGCGCTTGATTTCGTACACCAGCTCGCCTGCGATTTTGTCGATTCGGGCGAAGCCCTCGATAGGCACTTCGACGAGGGCAGGCTCGCGGGTTGGGCGTTCGTACAGCGCTTCGCGATGGATGAGGCGTCCCAACTCCACGAAGGGCGAGTGAGGCTCCATCATCAGTTGGCGTTGGATGAACCAGCATTTTCGGGGACAGACGACCCATGCGTTGAGTTCATACCCCCGCACCGCCATCTCACTCCAGCCCTCCTCGGGCATCTCGATTATATCCATCTCGCTCTGTGGGTTTCGTTCCATGTTTACTTCTCGATTCGGAATGGCGTATTAAGGTATGGTCGAGGTGACCTCACCCGTACAGCAGTGCCGATTTGCCCCACACAAAGTGGGTGGCCCTCAGATGAACTCCGCCAGTTCAACCATTGTCTCGCGTAGTTGCAACGGATGAGCCAAGCCTATCTTGGAGTCGTAGGGCAGGTGGGCGATATAGGTGCCCAAGTCGGTGGCAGCCGTAAAGTAGTCGGAGAAGCGCAGAATCCACCAGTAGGGCACAGCGACCAGTAAGTTGGGCAGCTGCCAGAGGGCTTTGCGTTGGCGCAGTTGGTAAGCCTCCTGCTCAAAGGTCTTTGGCAGCACTTCGATATGGATTTCGCCCTTGCGGGTAGTGAATCGTTGGCGCATCTGTTCGTCGGTCAGGTCGATAGTGTAGCAGCCGCAGGTTTGTTGAACCTCTTTGAGGGTCTGATAGCCACTGCGGAGTTGCTTTTGGAACTCGTCGCTGTTCCACATCGATTGGTAGAGTTGGTCTGTGGCTTCTGTGAGTTCGGCTGCGGTTGGTTTGGCTGACAGGTTCCGGAGCTGTTGAAGAGTCTCTTGCATGATTGGCTCACCATAGAGATAATCGGAGCGCGGGTCATAGTGGAGCAGAATGTGGACGGGAGCGGGTTGAGGCTGCTCACCCCGACGGTTCACGCGTCCCATGCGTTGCACCAGCGAGTCTAACGGTGCCAGCTCCGTGTAAAGACGGTCATAGGAGATGTCGAGGCTCACTTCCACCACTTGCGTAGCAATCAGCAGTGTGCCTGGAGGTGGCTGTTCGATGGCTTGCTCTTTGTTGCGTCGATCGCGGTAGATGAATCGGGCGTGCAGTAGCTCGATGTTAGGTGGGTGCGCCATGGGGGATGCTTGGTTGATAGCTTCTTGGTAGAGTGCTTGTGCCAGTGGCACGGTATTGACTACAAACAGCACGCGCTCCCCTGCCGCTGCATGTTGCAGGGCGTCGGATAAGGCGTTGCTGGGGGCGCATGTCTCCAGTTGAAGGTGATGGCGACGCTGCTGCCAGAGCGAGTTTTCCGCTTGAATCAGCGGAGCGTCGCCCAGCAGGGTGCGCAACGGGGATGGGAGCGTGGCGCTGGCAATGGCGAGGCGAGCGGGTGGGTCGCTCTCCAACGCCGCGTGGAGCAGCCCCAAGGTATAGGGTTCATAGGTGTGAATCTCGTCCATCAGCACGGTGGCGTGTCGACATAGGGCGCGCCGAATCTCCCAGTGTCGCCCGTGCAGATGCGCCAGCAGATACTGGTCGAGCGTCGCCACCGTGACGGGCTTCGCGAACGCACTGCCGAATAGTCGCACATCCAGCGGCGGCTCCTCGTCCGAGCCGCCGCTTAGCTCTAATAAGGCGCGGCTATGGGCGATGCCGACCCTATCCTTGCCATAAATCGCTCGGAGGCGTCGCCACATCGCGTTGACGGTCGCTTGCGTGGGAAGTAGATACACGATTTGCTTGGCGTCGCCTGCCCACAGCAGCATCGCCTCCGTTTTGCCTGTGCCCGTCGGCGCCTGAAGATAGAGGCGAGCGTCCCGATTGGATTCGGCTTCGCGCTGGTATGCATAAAGGCAGTCGGGTGTAAGCCCTTTTTGCGCTTGAAGGTATTTCAGCAGCTTCTGCTTACCATGCGTGAGAAAAATCGTTCTCGCTTCACGGTGGGCGGAGGCAAGCCAATCTGCCAGGCATAGCAACGCTTTGACAAGCGTGAATTCTTGGACGGGCAAGCGCTGGAATTGCTGCATCAAGGTGCGGCTGCCATCGGGGTAGTTTGCTTGTTGGTGAAGCCAAGCGGCAGGATTGACTTGCAGCAAGGGCATCAGCTCCTCTAACGCTTCTGGCAGCCACTGGGCAAACCATTCGCGCACCGCCTGTTGTATAAAATCGGGCGGCTTTGCGATGCCCTCATACAGTCGCGGGTGGAGCGGGGAATGGTGGGTCAAGACCGCTGCGGTAGCGAGCTTGGGCGACCTCTGCCCAAAGCGTCGGCTCTCGATTGCCAACACGAAAGGAAACGACGCTAAGGCGTGAGGGTAGGCAGGTGGTAAGCGTTCTCCCTTCTGGGCAGCCTCCATCCGCTTCTGAAATGAATGGGTCGCTTTGCCCACATCGTGCAGCATGCAAGCCAGTTCGACCTGCTGCTTGAGTGAGTCAGGTAATTGCAGCCTTTCAGCGATCCACCGCCCCACCTCAACCACACGCCGGGTGTGGTCATGGAGTGTCTCGTCGGGTTTCGCCCAAAGGTTCATCCCGGTATCCTGCCCGACAGCCATACGAAGTGCCGTCCCTGCAGGTGATAAACAGGTGCTTGCATTTGGGTTAGTTCCACCCGCACTTGGAATGGCAGAAAGGTGAAGGTTTGCGGAAGGTCTGGATGGCGCTGCTCGGTTCGGTCTATGGTAAAGGCGGTTGGGAGGCGCTCCACAATGGCAGGCTCCAGCACGGCGCCTTCTTCAAGGACGGGACGCGCGTTCAGCAGGCGCAGGTCGCCCGGCAAAATAGTGCCGTAGAACTGGTAAGGCGGCTCGGCATGGGGACATTCGACCCGCTCACAGCCTTCGACCTGAATCAGCTCGTCTTCTCGCCCCAACGAGAGCGGATAGACGGGTTCGCGAAATGCTTGCTCAAGCGTCTGGAGCAGCGATTCATCGGCTTGATACAGCAGGGTGAACTCAGCGTTGAAGAGCAGCTCGCGCAGATATGGCGAGCGCTCCATTTTGCCCGATTTGATTTTGAGCAGGGTCCATAGATCGGTTGCGCGTGCAGGGATGTTCTGCGCCAGCACCTGCACGCGCATCTTTTTGAGCGGGCTGGCATCGCTCCAGAGTTGGTGGGTGCTGATGCCCAGCGCGGCACCTGCCAGCCCAATTAGGGTTGTGGGTGGCGGGAGTGGCAGCGTGCGCTGATAGGTGTGATCCAGCGGTCGCCGGAAGGACGCCACAGGTGCCCGCACTCGAACAGCAAGCGACTTCATTCGCGCAACCCCTCTTCAATGTCCTTCAGGATGGCGGGTATCAGCTCGGCGATGGTCATCACTGGAGCAGCGCTTGTTAATTCCTGGCGGAGACTTGCCTCGTTGGCAAAGAAGCCTGGCGTATAGCCGAATAGCACCACCTCACGCCAGTCGGCAGGCAGGCGATTGAGGGCGTGCCGAATTGGCTCCGTTTGGAGAAGATAGTGCCCCTGCTGATACTCGACCTGCACCGCTTCCAGAAAGAGCGGGGTTTTGACTTTCAAGCGTGCATAGACGAGAAACTGGGGCGAAAGGTCAGCCAGCATGCGCGCTGTGCGCCCACCGCCCCAAAGCAGGCTTAGTGCCTGCACCAACGCTTGCACGCGGCGACGGCGCTCCTCGATGGGCAGTCGGCTATCGGCAGCGCCTTTGCCCAGCTCTCGCGCCGGAAATACCCCCACTCGGTCCAACTCGATGAGCATCGTGCCCCGATACAGGCAGTCCGCCAGTTCCGTTTCGAACAGGTTGCCACCTTCAGCGGGCGTGCCCGTGAAGCGTTCAAAGGAGCGTGTGCCTAAATCACGGTCACCCCAGTAGGGGAACAATCCCACCAGCGTCGAAACGCGCGTGGGCGAGGTGCGCCGTTTCCCGCCTGAAGCATCCATATATCCGAACAGGTCTTCATCGATGTATTGATCGGGCTGCACGGGAGGCGTGACCTCTTGCCCGCTCACTCTGGCAAAAGGTTCGGAGAGTTGCCAACCCAGATCCTCCAAGCGGTCGCGCAGCATGCGGCGCACCGCTTGCCCCGAAATGTACGGAAGCACGCTTCCGTCGGGCAGCGTCACGCGCTTGATGGTCTGCACATTGCCTTCCGTATGCGAGGCGTTCACATTCGCAGCCGACGCCTTCACTAAATAGGTGAGTGTAATAGCTTTACTCATGGGCTGACCTCCTCTTGCAATTGGGTTTCTGAAGCGGGGTACTTAGTGCGCAAATAGGCGTTCATCGCATGGATGGCTAACAGCGTCTTCACTCGGTTCCACGGAGCGCCTGCGATGCGCTCGCCGGGTTCCACGCGCAGCAACTCTGGGTTAATCGTCTTTTCAAGGGTGAACTGAATCTGGTTCAGCACCTCCAGGAACTGGTCGAGGTTTTTCGCGTTGCGCAGGGCATAAAGCAGCCCCATTTCCGACTTCTCTGCGGCAACCCGGCCCAGCTCATAGCCGAAGCCTTTGAGAATGTTGAGCAGTTTCTCATCCATTTTCAGAACCTCCTGCAGATAGATTTGCAGCACTTCGAGCGTGCCGTAGCTAAGGGCACGCCGAACTTCGGTGCAGACATCATAAAGAAATGCCTCAATCGGAGGCGACGGATCGGCTTGCTTAAGCATCGCGGAGCAGACCCATTCGCGCCAGATGGTCTCGGTACGCTGATGCTTGTGCTGAAATTGACGAAACACTTGTGCAAGCACATTATGGGGATTGGGTACAGACAATGCTTCTCTCCATCGACGATAGAGCCGATAGAATGGCTGAAAGCGATCGAACTGCGTAAAGGCACGCATAGAGAAACTTTTGCCGCCTTCTCCACTAAAGGCGTAGACCACGATAGGGTTGCCTACCACGGGCTGCGCGCCCGTCAACTCCGCCAAAAGGGGCGACAACTCGCCTTCCGACTCACGCATGTATAAGAACTTGAACAGGTTCAGCAACAGTGCAAACAGATTCTCATAGGGATACTCCCCGAAGAAGTCCACCTCGAAATTGCCGCCTTTCACCTCTGCCAGACGCAAAGGGGATAAGACGCTCTCATGCAGTGTGGACAGCCGCTCCAAATCGGTGTGAAACACGAAGAAGTGGTAAGTATTCCCTTGCCTGCGCCACAGCCAGCTCTGAAACGCTGCAAAACCGGCAACGGCACATCGCGAGCAGAGCTTCACACCCCGCTTCGCCACCGAATAGAAATTACCGAACTTGCCTGGATCTACCACAAACGGGAACAAATAGAGGCGGGCGCTCTCAACGGGCACCCCATCCGCACCGCAAAGGTCACATTTTGTTTTGCCCCTCGGATCGATTCGAATGAGCGATGCCGCATTCGGCGGGCGCGTGAACAGCTCTTTACCGTTGACCTGCTTTTTGGGGGGCGAGTCGACCACGCTGATAAAAAGACCGATTGGCTCCTGCCAGTTGCGCTTGTTGTAGGTCTTGATTTGCTGACTCTGCTCATCCCAATACTGTTCGGTCTTGCCTGTTTCCTGATAAATCTGCTCCGCCAACCGCTGCAATACGGGATTCACATCGGCAGGTAGTTCGCCGCCTCCCAAGAGACGGTTCAGCACCACCAGCCCGTTATCGATCCAGAAGTTGCCCGTGCCCCGATCCAAAAGCCCCACTATACCCTCCAATCGTTGTATAGCGATATTTTGTCGGCTGCTTGTCTAATAATACCCTGTTCACTGATAGGTTCCTGCTATTTCTGGACACTGCACAATCTTTTTGTCAACCGTGCGATAGACCTCCACGCAGCCGAAGCCGCCAGAGTTGCGTTCGCCAATGCCCGCATCCAGCGCCATCTGGAAATACTCTGGTGGTGCATGGAACCGATACAACCCGCTCCAGCCCTTGACCCAAGTGCCCTTGAAATTCACCATGTGAAAGTTCTTTTCTGGGTCGACCGCATAGGGCACACAATAGGCATCCGCCGGCGGGATGTCACGCCCGTGCCAGATGCGCACCTTGTCGCGCAGGTTCGAAATAATCCGTTCGCTGAAGTCGGGTTCTTGGGGTGTGTAGTAGTAGGTGTATCGCTCGCCGGGCTGGCGTAGCGTCTCGCGCAGGGTGATGGGCGAGAGGGTTTTGAGAATCACCTCCGGCTGATACGCTGGCGGCGGCACCACCTCGATTTTGTGCAGTGGCACACGCTCGTCGCCAATCGGTAGCTCCCCATGCGCCAACAGGTGCAGCACCAGCGATTCGAGAAACGCACTGTTGGGCGAGGCGATGTAAAGCGTGGCGCCGCGCAGGAAAATCAAGCGGTCGCCTTCCCGCTGAAAGTCGCCCATTAGACGCGAGAAGGTGAAGTAGCGGAAGCGTTTGGTGCCCTCCCCAAAGCCGACATCGTGCAGCTGCGTCGCCAGATGCTCATCCAGATGGCGATAGATGAGCGACTGGATGAAGTAGTTATAGTGTGCTGGCACGGTGAACGGTTCGTGCCGTCGCCCCAGATAGAGTTTCAGTCGCATTGGTTAGCGTGCCTTACGCTGGCGTGCCTTTAGATAGGCTTCCTCCATCAGGTCGAGCTGTTGCGGGGTGGGGCGCGCTGGTGCTGCTGCCGATGGAGATTTTGCTTGTCCCCGCTTGCCGCCTTTGCTCTTTTGGGATGAAGGCTCTTTCGTTGCGCCCTTCGCCTTGAGGGTCGGTTGCGGCACCGATGCCGCTGACTTTTCTTTTGCCTTGCCCGCTTTGCTCGGTGAGGCGGGCTTGGTGGCTTGTGCCTGACGGGCGGGGCGTCCACCAAATGGCTCCAGGTCGCTCTCCGCAAGTAGCACCACATAGTTCAGGTGGAACGCCTTCTCTTGGTCGGTCAGGCGGTTGCGTGCCTCGTCGGAGAGGGAATCGAGCCAGCGACGGTGCATCGCTTCTTGCTGCTCGGCGTGGCGTTGGCGCACCTCCTCCGGCAGGCTCTCGATGTCCAGATTGACCGCAATCTGCTTTGGGTCATAGATTTTGAGGATTGTGCCCGTTGCACCCGCCATGAAGGGCGCGTAGCGTCCCTCCAGCACCTCCTGCTCGGACGCATTTCGCGCCTTTACCCGCACCCGATCGCCTTCTTTGAAACGCGCCATATAAAACAGTATACCCACTGGCAGGAATCATGAGGCGGTGTGTTGTATAATTCTGTATGCAGGAGGTTTTGCGATGAATATCTGGGTGATACGCTCGCTCTGGATATTGGGAGCGGTGGCGTTGATTGCCGAGATGTTCCTGCTCGCCAATCCACGCCATCGAGTGCCGCCACCCAGTGAGTGGGAGACCTTTGAGGCGGGGCGATTCTCCATTCGCAAGCCGAAGCGGTTCCGCGCCGGGGATGTGGTATTCGGGCGGTTGTTCGGGAATCTGGCGGACATTCTTGCCACCGAGGATGTGGGCTTCTATCGGGGCAGGCGCACAGGCTTCGAGGTCTACTTCCGCCCCTTGCTGGATACCTCTAACCCTTTGAACCAGATGCTATCGCAGAGCAACCCGAATGTACGGTTGGATTGGGCATCGTTGATGCGCAAGCGCCACGACGAACGCCTCGCCGCCCTGCGCGATGATCCCACCTATGTCGATTTTAAGGAGTTGAAGCGCTCGATGGTGACAGTGCGAGGTGTGCGAGGCATCCGCAGCGACTATGAGTATGTGCTACCGCATCCAATCCCGCTTTTCAACATGCGGGTGCGTGGTTATCTGTTTACGGCGCCGCTCTCCGAGCGCGAGGTGATTCATATCCACGCCTACTGCCCCGCGAGTTCCTACGAGACCTATCAGAAGGTGTTCGACCAGATGCTGGCGACGCTGACGCTGAAGTCGCAAGGAGGTGCGCCATGACCCGCTGTCGTTGGTGTGGCATGGAGAGTCAGGATCCGTATGTCTGCGAGTGGTGCAAGCGGGTGATGGCGACGGGCGCGCCTGCCCCGCCGGGCTACAAGCCGCCCCAGCCATCACCCTCCAGCGACCCGACTGTGATGACACCGCCTGTATCCCCTACCCCGCCACCTTCCACTGCGCCAAGCGACATCACCGCCACGCCGATGGCACCCACTTCATCCCCTGCGCAGGCAACCCCGATGGCACCCACTCCACCCCCTGTGCAGGCAACGCCGATGGCGCCGCCCGGCGCGCCGCGCCCTGTGCCGACCACCACCGCGCCCCCACCCGGACAGGTGCGCATCCTCTATGAGGTTGACCAAGGGCTACCCTTCCATCTGCGACTGGAGCGGTTTCTGGCGGTGGTGTTGCCTCTCGCTGCCATCAATGTGCTGATTATCAGCCAGCGTCCCGAATGGACGATGTGGAGCAATCTGGTCTATTTCTTCATTCTGGGCATGTGGATGCCCGGTTCGCACCTCATCGGCACCATCGACGATACGGATGACTATCGCGATGTGGCGCTGGTGATGCTGATGAGCCTCTTCTGTTGTGGACCTATTGCCACGCTGGTGCTTTATTTTATTGCCAGTGGGTTGCTTGCCTTGATTCTAAAAACCGACATCAACTGGTCGCTAATCGGGCTGCTGTTGGCGTATACCTTGGCGCGTATCCTGTTCGATCTGGTTCTGATTCTAATCGATTTTGAGGAGGTGGCGGACTTCGTGCGGGTTGGCTTCTCTTTCTGGGATTTGCTATTGCTGGTGCCGCTCTTTGGTGGCTGGTTGCTGGGTGGCATAGTGCGCAGCGATTAGGGTTCGGTCTGGGGCTGGGTGAAGAGGCGTAGCAACAGGAAGCCAATGATGCCCGACAAAAGTGAGCCGACCAGAATGCCGATTTTTGCCATATCGAGAGTGGGCGCGGTGTAGGCGAGCTGGGCGATAAAAAGCGACATCGTAAAGCCGATACCACCCAGAAAGCCCACGCCCAGAATGTGCATCCAGCCCACACCTGAGGGGAGTCGCGAGAATCCCAATTGCACCGCTATCCAAGAGGCAAGCACGATGCCGAGCGGTTTGCCTAGTAGTAGCCCCAGCGCCACACCCCACAGCACGCGACTGCCCCAGTCGATCTGGGCTTGCCCACCCAACAGGCTAACACCTGCGTTGGCAAGCGCAAAGAGAGGCAGAATCAGAAACGCCACCCACGGGTGCAGGATATGCTCCAGTCGCTGCAGCGGGGATTGCACTCGCTCCGATGCCCGCTGGATGGCTTCCACTGCCGACTGCTGCAAAGGGTTGAGAATGATAGTGGGCTTCCGATGGGGCATTTCGAACTGGCGTAGATATTCACGCACGCAGGCGATATACTCCTCTGGCGCAATCCGCTGGCGAACAGGGATGGCAAACGCACCCAGCACGCCCGCTATCGTCGCATGCACCCCCGATTTGAGCATGAAATACCACATCACACAGCCAATCAGAAAATAGACCAGTGTGTTGCGAACTCCGAGGCGATTCGCCAGCAGCATCCCGCCGAAGGCAAAAAGCGCGTAGAGCATCGCCGATGGGTTCAGCTCGTCCGTATAAAACAGGGCAATCACCAGCACGGCGCCGAGGTCATCGATAATGGCGAACGCACTTAAAAACACTTTGAGCGCGAGGGGCGCGCGCGTGCCCAGCAACGCCAGCCCGCCCAGCGAAAAGGCGATGTCGGTCGCCATCGGGATGCCCCAGCCACGAATGTCGGGCGTACCTGCGTTCAGCATAAAGAAGATAAAAGCCGGCGCCACCATGCCACCCAGCGCGGCAACAATCGGCAACAGCGCCTGACGCCACGAGGACAACTCCCCCACCAGCAGCTCCCGCTTAATCTCCATCCCCACCAAGAAAAAGAAAATCGCCATCAGCCCGTCGTTGATCCAGAGCAAGAGCGGCTTGTCCAGATCGAGCCACTGCCCGAAGCGCACCTCTACGGGCGTTTGCCAGAGGCGGAAATAGGAAGCAGCGAAAAGCGAGTTCGCCCATGCAAGCGCTACCAATGAACAGATGAGCAGCAAAACGCCCCCCGAAGACGCTTGATGCGCAAACTCCTGAAAGGGGCGTATCAGCCGTTCAACGGGCAGTGTGCGCTTGCGCAAAAGATCGATGCGCTTTTGAGAAGGCATGTCTACATTCCCAAGATGTGATAGCCCACATCGACGAAAATCACTTCGCCTGTGATGCCGCGCCCCATCTCGCTGAACAGGAACACGGCAGCGTCGCCTATCTCCTCTGGGTCGGTGTCGCGCTTGAAGGGGGCACGCTCGCGCACATACTCCAACATGGAAGTAAAGCCGCGTATACCGCGCGCCGCCAGCGTACTGACGGGACCAGGCGAAAGGGCATTCACCCGGATGCCGCGCTCGCCCAGCTCATACGCCATATAGCGCACACTCGCCTCCAGCGCCGCCTTCGCCACCCCCATCACATTATAGCCCGGCACCACGCGCTCACTGCCCAGATAGGTCAGCGTCAGAATCGACGCCCCATCGCTTAGAATCGGCTCCAGATGGCGCACCGCGGCTACAAAGGTATAGACGCTGGTCTCCATCGCAATTTTGAACCCTTCCCGCGAGGTGTCCAGATAGCGTCCCGCCAGCTCCTCCCGAAGGGCGTATGCCACGCAGTGCGCCATAAAGTCCACTTGCCCCCATCGCTCGCGCAGCGTGTTCACCACCGCAGCAATCTGCTCGTCATGGTTGAGGTCGCATGGCAGCGTGAAGGCATCGGGCAGCTCAGCCACCAAGCGATTCACCTTCTCCTCGAACCGCTCGTTCTGATAGGTGATGGCAAGCGAGGCGCCATGCTGGGCACATCGCTGGGCTATGTGCCACGCCAAACTGTGCTGGTTCGCCACACCAAAGATAATCCCGCGTTTGCCTTGTAGTAGCATGTTTTCGTTCCAAGCGTTCGTTCAAGATGGGGCTGTGCCCATCTCCATAGGCGCACATCCCGTAGAACTTATGATAAGGCTTCTTAGGGAAGCCCTCTCTACAGCGTTCCGCTCGGCTTTCCCAGAACACAAATAGTATACCCGTCCACCCTAAGACGCCCGCTCTGTTGCAATGATACCCACTAATGATACCCAGTCCGACTACCGACGCCCTCCGCTCCAAGCCCACGCCACACACCAAACACCCACAACAAAAAACTAACGGTGCAAGTTATACACCACTAGCGCCCCATGGCCCTCCCTTCATACTGAAGGTGCGACAAATATGCAACGGTTGCTCTTTGCCTAAAAGCTTCGTTTACCTCGATAGCTCAAGCGCAAACTCTATGGAAGAAGCATGGTCAGCCCGGAGAAGAATGCACCACCCAGCTCCCCTGTCCATTCCGGTATACCCCCACGCAGCCAACGCTGAATGCCCTCCTGAATGCAGGTAAGGATCATGTACTGAAGAAGTAAACTATGAGCGCTGGTTGAAAACCCATACTCTCCCACAGGGAGAAGGGCCTTCCAATTCGCTGTCTTGCTTTGCTCAATGCCCTCACGGATAGCTAAGCACTGCTTATCGAGCCACTGGTCAAATGGACTCGTATCGTGTAGAGCTGAGAACCATGTCGCCATCGCAGTGAGTGGAAGGCGCAGCCAGCGTAGCACCGGGTTGCATTCCTGAACCCAGTTTATCCATTGGCGATGGGCTTGTTGATCACCAAGAAAAGATCGGAGCATTGTTCGAGTTAAGTGAATAGGCTCTCCATCCATATTCTGGAGCCAGCGATCCACTTTGCCCAGTTCACTCTCTTGTAGTAGGTAGTATGTGATCAAAGATATATTTCGGTATAAGCCTAAGGTATAATTCCAGTTACTGATTTTGCGAATATCTTCCACAGCCCAAACGAACATCTTTTTAAGGAAGCGTTGAAAATCAGGGGAATTTCGCCACTTCTCACCAAGACATAAAAACAGGTCCACAATCAGATAGTTTCGTGGAGATAGTTGATTCTTACTTGTATTAATTTGATGAAGCAGAAAACCATGAATACTTTGCATCGTATCTTCATCCGCTCGCCTAATAAGATAGCTGAGCAGGCTTAGCCATTCATCGTTCTTTTTCGCGCGCTGATAGATGACTGGGAGATGCTTTCTACAGTCTGATGGTCTCCACCGATGTATCGCTATCAATTCAAGCGGAGTGATCAGCCTACCATCTCTTAAGTTTTTCAAAGCTGTCTTCAGCGCATCAGGATCACCAAACGCAGCCAGAACTACCTGGGAAGTATCTGATGCTTCCTTGTCAGATATTCGATGGATTTTCCTTCTGTAGATCTCCAATTCACTCATGGTAAACCTTATTTCGTCATATAAGAAACCTCGTGCCAATAGGAGAAGAGCGTGAGAAACCGATACATCATCAGACTGAGACGATTCAACGATGTTACGGAGGTGCCTAACTACCACTGAGTTGAGGTAGGTGCTTGCCATCTCCAGCCAAAATGGATGCGAAGAGGGCACCTTCCACGCTTCAAACTCGCGCACAATGGTTGACTTTATCTTAATCGCTCGCCGCCACATGCTTTTCTCCCGAAATCCGCGAACTCATCATGGTACCTACAGGGAAGGAATAAGTCCAATGAGCCTTTGTCCATACCTTACCTTGCAGGCGCTAACGGTATCGTCTCTCGTGAAGAGATTTCCTCTATCAAAAGACGATCCCCCCAGAGGATATAGAACGCCCCTGGCTTCAGGTCAAGGTATGCACAGTATAACTGACCCTCTTTTTGATAGGTCAGCTCTAATGGAGAACATTTGCAAAGATTGCCAAATCCCATAAGACCAACCCATGTGTCCCCGGCGTCCGTTGGGATTTCGGAACCAGCAAGGCTTATCGGACCCTCTATATTGCGCCAGCTAAACCACACGCCTGGAAAGATCCAACCTTTGAGCTTCAGAAACACCTTAAGAAGCGCTCGCCGTAGCATCTTCGTCCTCCTCGTGTTTATTCAGTGTCGTCGCCTTCAGGGTCGCCTCTTCGGCAAGTGCAGATAATAATGCTGAAAAATCGGCAATAGAAAATTCTTACACAGTTCCTCATTCCTCCATACCTACGACAGGTAATATTGTGGCACCACCACCGCTGCCACCGGGAGCATGGCCGTCCAAATCGCCGCCGAAGCGGCTCGAAACTGTCAGCGATTTCCCCGTCGTGCCATCCAGATTCAGCATTAGAATGGGTAAGAGAAACCAAGTCAGAAAGGGGGAGATAAGGCGCACCTGCGCACTCCTCTTCGTCATGATGAGATTCACACCCCCCATACCCCAGCGGTGAACACACCATCAGCGATGCCACCACCTGACACACACACGCCGCAGGCAGCTCACGCTGCACCGCCAACCCGTTGCTGTCGGTCGGATAATAACCCCACGGCTCGCCTGTCGCACCCATCATCAGCAACTCACCGCCTGTGTGCCAATACCACCAGTTCTGATTGACCCAGTATTGTACCTGCTAACAGTTGCTTACACCACTGCGTCAACGAACAATTTTATAATCTGGAGGAACTATAAACAACTCGCGCGGAGACAACTGGAACTTTATGTCTAAAGTGTCCCAGAGCATTATCGCCGACAGCTGTTCCCTCCAAAACAGGTGCATCTCAATACGCATAGGCCAGTTCTCCGCTTTTGAATCCGACACGCGCCATTCACGCGATTTGCGAATAAGCCCCTCAGCCTCTCGTTCAGTCAATTCTTCAACCCTACACCGCAGACCGCGATACACCTCAACGCGCCGAGCAAGCTTTCGTGGGGAAACCTTCTGAATGAGAGGCTCACTACTCTCGATATAAGCCGTCTTTGTTTTCGGCTCCAGTCGGTAGATCACGAGAGTATCTTTTTTGTCAACGGCAAGGCGTATCTCGTCGCTTCCAACCCGCTCCCAGCGCCTTCCGTAGGGTGAAACCCATGTGCGTATCACGGCGAATTCAGTTTCACCCGTTTCGGGTTGAATGTAACCAGCCAGCAGTAATGCTTCAAAAGAGCCACGCACGGTTGTTCGTGCGAATTGTTCGGGTACCTCAAGCTTGCTTTGTCGCATTCTCATTGGCACCTCCTCAGAATGTTATCCTGATAGTGAAAGCGAAACCTTGCCCTGTCAAACCAACGCTTATTCCAGAACCAAGCTTAAGACCGCAATCACCCTTCTCAACACATTTTTTCCAGCATTCTCCAAAACTTCGATCGCCAGGATCAGCAAGCAGACAGTTAGCTATGCATTCAGCGCATTTCACAGGATCAAAAGGAGGTTTTGGTTGAGGATTCGGCTTAGGTTCAGGCTTGCCCCCACCACACGCCGCCGAATAGCCCTCAATTGGACCGCGGTAAGCCCGACCGTCGGGGCAACAAGTCGCCATATCGCTTTCTACATCCGTGCAACAACTTTCTTTACTGCATTTTGCCACCTTCTTTTTTCCTTCGCACGGATCTTTTTCCACCATCTGTATGGAATATAAATATCCAAAGAAGAGCTCTGGGAAATCTACGGTACTTTGGAGATACTCCGGCACACGCTTTGGCACTGCAGGCATCCCAAAATCGCCCACCCGAAGTCCAAACGCATCCTGATAGAGCATTGTTCCTTCAGGAGGTGGTGCACACTCACTCAGCCAGTGTCCCGCCAGCAGCACAAAGTCGTTGAAGCTCTCCGCCCCAGTGCCATACCACCGTACCGTCGGCGCTTCCATATACTCCTCCAGTGTGTTCCAACGCCCGCCGCTCATCATTCTGTTATACACCCGCATCGGCACACCGCCACACCCTATTCGGCATAGATACCGATACTCCTGCCGAGCGAGATAATCCCGCTTCCACACCCGCACACCATCGCTATTGTACCCGTACTCGTACAAAGGCATCATTTTGCATGGTGCTCAGTCCTTTTCTTTTTCTTTTTTACGGAATCTTTGAATGCTTTTGCACACTGTTTACACACTACTTGCTGCTCCCGAACGGAATTGAACACTGCTACACAAAAAACACAGACAGTTCTTTGACAACGGGAGCACCGCAATCCTACCCGACCACTTACACCAAGGTGGTCAATTTCATTCCCACAGATCGGGCACCGCCATTCAACGATCGTCCTAATCCACATTTTAGTCCTTCACGCGAGTGCAAGCCCACGCACAACCAGCAAGAACTGCCAAAATGAGAGGAACACGGACCCCTGCCATGGCACCAAGGCAAGCACGGAAACACAATCCAAAACAAAGCCCAAATCCTCCACCAGTTATGCCGCATCCTATAGTGCAGAAAAGGGCACAGGCAATAATGCGTTGCGCAACGCGTCCACCAACAGCCATCGGAACGCAAACAGCCACACATCTTCCAAAGCAACTGAGATACGACTCATTTGGGGAACGGTAGAAATTTTCGAAACATGGTCCCTGCCTGTCTCCTACAGGCAGACACACCCCAAACGCCGTAAGAAAAATTGCCGAGCTAACCTCCTCACACCTTCCACTTGCACACCTCCCATACTCCAACGGTGCACACACATCCAGCCCCAAAGCCACCTGACACACACACGCCATAGGAGGCTCGCTCTGCACCGCCAACCCGTTGCTGTCAGTCGGATAGTACCCGCTCGGCTCGCCCCTCGCA